>OFGR01001010.1_pt1 | contig 24700 bp, 18 predicted proteins | sample 1521811 | NCBI WGS metagenome assembly OFGR01 (sample SAMEA3504098, study PRJEB24116) | mouse gut metagenome | biome: mouse gut; feature: mouse-associated habitat; material: faeces | place: Denmark | collected 2011
GATGATGTTCTCCACATCGTACTGGCTGAAGAGCTCATAGGAGTAGATGCCGATAGAGGGCATGCCCATGCCGGAGGCCATCACGGAGACGGGGGCGCCCCTGTAGGTTCCGGTGTAGCCGTGGATCCCCCGGACGTTGTTGACCAGCCTGGCGCCCTCCAGGAAGGTGTCCGCGATGAACTTGGCCCGCAGGGGGTCGCCGGGCAGCAAAATGGTCTCTGCGATCTCGCCCACCTGGGCGGCGATGTGGGGGGTGGGTGCAGTCAGTCTGGCCATAATAAAAAACTCCTTTCAGTGTCCCAAATATGGGTTCTGCATTTGTAAAGATCCTCTTTTTGCAAGGCTTACCTTCCGGCGCCGTATTGCTCCACCTCGGCCCAGCCGGGGATGGAGTTGGCCGCTCCCTTGACCCCGATGGCCAGGGCGCTGGCAAGGCTGGCCATCCGCAGCGCCTCGGCGGCAGGCAGACCTCTGGCAACAGAGGCCAGGAAATAGCCGCAGAAGGTATCTCCGGCGGCGGTGGTATCCACCACGGTGGAGGCGTACACCCCGTGGGAGGCTTCCTCCTCCCCGCTGTGGTACAGCACCCCGTCCTTCCCCAGCGTCAGAACGATGACGGCCTTGGGGAACCGGGCGGCCAGGGCGGCCAGAATGGCCTGGTGGCCTGTCTCCTCACATCCGGCAATGGCCTGTCCCTCGATCTCGTTGATGATGAAATAATCCACCAGTTCCAGGGGATACTCGAATATCTGCGCCGTAATGGGAGAGGCGTTGAAGGCGACCTTCAGCCCCAGTTCCCTGGCCTTTTTCATGGCGTAGGGCACGTTGCTGGTCTCATTTTGCAAAAGCAGAAGGTCACCCGGTCCAAAGTGGGAAAGGGTATCGTCTATGTAAGTCTCGGTCAGCGCTCCGTTGGCCCCCGCCGAGATGATAATGGAGTTCTGCCCCGACGGGACCAGCTGGATGATGGCGTGGCCGGTGACCTCCCCCTCCATCACCGTGATGTTGGGGTGATTCCGCACCGCCTTTGTAACATAGGCGGAAAACCCGTGCCTGTCCACCGCCAGCGCGCCGCCGGCCTCCACCCGCGTCGCGTCCGCCGCCTCCAGGATGAGGCTTCCCAGGCGGCGCAGCTCCTCCTTGAGGAGCCCCACCGCGTTTTCCAGCCCCGCCCCCCGCAGGGAGTTGGAGCACACCAGCTCCGCGAAGTCGGGGGTATGGTGGGCGGGGGACATTTTTTCGGGCTTCATTTCCCACAGCGCGACCTGGATTCCCCGCTGGGCCAGCTGCCACGCCGCCTCGCTCCCCGCCAGCCCCGCGCCGATTACTGTTACGTTCATTTTTATCCTCTTTCGTCCGACCGGCCAACCAAATAGTCAAGCGTAACGCCGTAAAAGTCTGCAAACCGGCACAATGTAGACGCATCTGGTTCCCGTTCTCCGCGCTCATACCGGCAGTAGGAGCTCAAGCTGACCTCCAAAAGATCAGCCGCTTCCTCCTGCTTCAGCATTTTCTCTTTGCGCAGCGCCAGCACTCTTTCGCATAATTTCGCCATATTTTTCTTTACACCTTGACAAGTCCGTTTGGAATAGCTATAATATGGCTATTCCAAACGGAGTAGTACTAAAAAAGGAGTGACACACATGCCCACCTTACTGGAAGCCCTCTACACCTACGCCCAGAAAAACCGCACCACCTACACGCTGGAAGACGGGGCGCAGATCAAAGAAAGCGGCGACATGTCGGACCGCGCGCGCAAAGAACTCCTGTCCATGCTGCCCGAAAAGGGGCGGGAAACCCTCCTCAATTACATCAGCGAAGAGGAACTGATCCAGGGACTGGAGCTGGAAGCCGCCTTCCGCGCCGGACTGTCCATCGGACTGGAGCTGTCCCATCTGTAGGGTCCTCTTAGAAGCTGTATTCATAGGCGTTGAACACCGTCTGGGCGGGTCTTTTGCCGCCCTGCCGCGTTAAAAAATCTTGAAATACGCCAAGTATTCCTGCGATTTTTTGCCTTGCAGGACAGCAAAATCCCTCGCCCAGACTGCATCCCCCGCCTATGAATACAGCTTCTTAAAAGCAGAAAAGTCGAAAAACACAAAAGGCCATCGATCAGGGTCGGCTTGTATCCTTTCCACAAACCATCGGCGGAAACATTGTTATATCGCACAATTGATTTGCGCGCCTACTTGTATTATGATACATACAATAGAACAACTAAACCACACGAAGGCGGAGGGTATGGAGAATGAGACGAAAAGGCTTACGCCAGTTCGAGCCGCTGGCGTATCTGCTCCCGGCGCTGCTTTTCTTTTTCCTGTTTACGTACTATCCCTTTATTAAGACGGTGTTCAACAGCTTTTTCCTCACCAACTTCATGGGGGTGCGGCGGGAGTTCGTGGGACTGGAAAACTACCTCCGCATCCTTCAGGACAAGGACTTCCTGGCGGCGGTGAAAAACACGTTCCTTTACGTGCTGACTTCCGTCCCGGTTTCGGTCTTCATCGCCCTGGTCCTGGCTATGGTAGCCAGCCGCAAGACCCTCTGCTCCCCCGTCTATGAGACGATGTACGCCCTGCCCATGGCCATGTCCTCCTCGGTGTGCGCCATGATTTTCGAGCTGATGTACAACCCCTCCCTGGGCATCCTCAACGAGCTGCTGGGCACCAACATCAGCTGGCTGACGGACAGCCGCTTCACCATCTACGCCATCAGCTTTATCTCCGTATGGATGAACATCGGCTACAACTTCCTGTTCCTGCTGGCCGCCGTGCGCAACGTGCCTGCGGACCTGATCGAGGCGGCCACTATGGAGGGCACGGGGGCCGTCCGCCTGACCACCCGGATCATCCTGCCCATTATCTCCCCCACGGTGTTCTTCCTGATCATCAACTCCCTGGCCAAGAGCATGATGATGTCCGGGCTGGTGATCATCCTCTCCGACGGCGGGCGCAGCGGCAGCGCGTCCACCATGATCTCCTACATGTACACCCAGTCGGTGAATGCCCAGAACTACAATAACGGCTACGCCGCGGCGGTGATCGCCTTCCTCATCACCTTTGCGATGATGCTGCTCAGCTTCGGGTTTGAGAAGAAATACGTCAATTACGACTAAGGGGGAAATTGCAAATGGAGCGCGTTTCCGCATCGAAAACGAAAAAGGACCTGGGAAAGGCGGCTTTTCAAGCGGCGGCCATTCTGCTGGGCCTGCTGGTCCTGTTCCCTGTGATTTACTGCTTCTTCGTTTCCTTCATGATGCCCAACCAGGTGCAGTCCATCCCGCCCACCATCTTCCCCAAGGAGTGGACCCTGGACAACTACTGGAACGTGATGGAAACCACCACCATCGGGCGGTTTATGATCAACTCCCTGATCCTGGCCGGGGCCAGCAGCGTGATACGGCTGATTACCGCCTCCTTCGCCGCCTTTGCCTTCGCCTTCTATGAGTTCAAGGGGCGCAATCTGCTGTTCATGCTGTGCCTGGGCACGGTGATGATCCCCTCCGACGTGGTGCTGGTGACCAACTACCAGACCATTTCCCGGCTGGGGCTGGTGAATACCTACATCGGCATGATGAGCGTGTTCTGCGTGTCCGCCATGAACATCTTTATGATGCGGCAGAACTTCCTCACCTTCTCCAAGACCCTCCAGGAGGCGGCCTACGTGGACGGGTGCAGCAATATCCGGTTCTTCTTCAAGATCCTGCTCCCCACCTCCACGCCGGTGCTGACCACGGTGTTCATCTCCTCCTTCATCAGCACCTGGAACACCTACCTGTGGCCCATGCTGGTGACCAACAATCCGCTGATGCGGACGGTGCAGGTGGGCGTGACCATGCTCAACAACGAGGACGGCAACGTCTACGGCCCCATCATGGCCGCGTCCATGATGGTCCTGGTTCCCACGGCGATGATCTTTCTGATTTTCCGCAAGAAGATTGTCAGCGGCATGATGGGCGGCGCCATTAAGGGCTGACCCGCTGCCGCTTGCAATACAGAACGTGTTCCCGGCACAAAAATGATTTGGAGGATAACCATGAAAAAGCTACTGAGTCTCGCGCTGTCCGCGGTTCTGCTGCTGGCCCTGCTGGCCGGCTGCGGCGACAAGAGCGGCACATCCAACCCCGGCGGCGATGCGCCCGCCTCCCCCGACGCTCCCGCCGCGGGGACGATCACCATTGAGTACTGGAACTCCGCGGAGGGCGCTATGGCCACCTCCACCGAGTATCTGGTCAACCAGTTCAACGAAACCGTGGGCAAGGAGAAGGGCATCTTCGTCAACTCCGTGTTCCAGGGCGGCGACGTGGTGGAGAAGCTGAAGACCCTGGTCCAGGCCAACGACTACAAGAACTTCCCCGACGTGGGGCAGATCTATGCCGCCGGTCTGTCCACGGTCCTGCAGATGGAGAATCTGGTGTCCCTGGATACCATCTACTCCTCCGGCGAGTACGAGATCACCCTGCAGAAGGAGGACATCTATGAAAACTTCCTGCGCTCCTACACCTACGAGGGGCAGCTGATCTCCCTGCCGCTGAACGCCTCCACCATGCTGATGTACTACAACAAGGACGCCGCCCGGGAGGCCGGGCTGAATCCCGACGCGCCGCCCGCCACCATCGAGGAGCTGGCCCAGTGGACGGACAAGCTGACCGTCCGGGACGGCAGCGGGGCGGTGACCCGCTACGGCCTGAACATCCAGATGGACCGCTATGAGCTGGTCAACTTCCTGTCCGGCGTCAGCGATACGGGCTGCAACTACATCGGCGACAACGGCGGCGGCCGGGACGCCATGATCTCCAAGCTGACCATCGGCGAGGACGGCTCCCTCATGACCTTCCTCAACGAGTGGGAGAAGGTCATCGCCACCGGCGGCTACAAGGCGGTCAACGACGACGAGCGGGGCGAGTTCGCCAACGGTCTGTCCGCCATCAACTTCCAGTCCTCCGCCCAGCTGGCCGCTATGGCCAGCAACGCCGAGGGCAAGTTTGAGCTGGGCGTAGCCCCCCTGCCCGCCTGCTCCAGCCAGTACAAGGCCAGCGCGGCGGTCGGCGGCGGCTCCATCGCCCTGTTTGACAAGGGCGACGCCGCCCGGCGGCAGGCGGCCTGGGAGTTCATGCAGTTCATGGCCTCCGCGGACAGCCAGATGTACCTCTTCGAGAACAACGGCTACCTGCCCATCTGCAAGAGCGCCTATGAGACGGAGGCCTATCAGACCTTTATCGACGGGAACCCCAACGCCGCCGTGGCGGTGGAGCAGCTGAAGAACTCCGACCCCGGCATGCAGGAGCCCATGGACCTCATCAACTGGGAGCTGAACACCCTGTGCAAGGAAAACTTCATCGCGTGGACGGCCGGTGAGATCACAAAGCAGGAATGCCACGACAATATTGTGGATAACTTCAACGCCAAGCTGACCGAATATATCCGGGCCAACGGATAAGAAAACGACCAGGCGGGGGCGGCTGCGTCCCTGCCTGGTTTTCATCTGAAACGATAGGAGTGATTTGCCATGATTAAGCTGGTCGTGTGCGACATGGACGGTACCATGATAGGCCGGGACGAAATCATCCCCCCCGGCGCGGCGGAGTGGATCGCGGCCCTGGAGGCCCGGGGGATCATGTTCACCGTAGCTACAGGCCGGGCGGAGGGCTATATGCGGGAAAAGGCGGCCCAGATGGGCCTGCGCCATCCGTATATCGTCACCAACGGCGCCACGATAATAGACGGGGACCGGGCCGTGCTGCGCCGGCAGTTCGCCCTGCGGCCCCTGCGGGAGCTGGTTGAGGAGTGCTATGCAGAGGGCATGTCCGTCCTCTTCACCTTCCAGGGGGAGGAGCGGACGGAGCGGATCACCCCCTGGATCATCCGGGAGGGGGAGAAGCGGAACCGCCCCTACGAGGCCCAGCCCCTGACGGACGATGAGTGGGCGGAGCTGCGGGCGGACAAGCTCCTCATCATGGACACGGTGCGGGAGGGAAAGATCCTGGAGATCGAGGAGAAGCTGCGGGCCGTCCCCGGCGACTTCATGTACGTGCGCTACCGGCTCAAGGCCCTGGAGCTCAACGAAAAAGGCTCCAACAAGGCGGCGGCGCTGCGGCTTCTGGTCCAGCATCTGGGCGTCTCCATGGACGAGGTGCTGGTCATCGGGGACGATGACAACGACATCCAGCTCTTCCAGGCGGCGGGACAGTCCGCCGCGGTGGGCAACGTATCGGACAACGCCCGCCCCTACGCCGGCTATGTGTGCCAGGCCCGGGAGTTCCAGGGCGTACAGGAGGCCGTAGAGAAATTCTGCGGGAAAAGCTGATGCGCCTGTCGACCTCCACCAACATCTACTTCAACCGCCCCGACGGCAGCAAGGCGGCCATCACGGACTCCATCGCCCGGTGCGCCCGGGCGGGCTACCGGGTCATGGACATGAACTTCCACGACTGCTGCACCTTCCGCAACGAATTCGTCACGGAGGGGTACGAGGCGTGGCTGGAGGAAGTCGCCCGGTGCGCCCGGGACTGGGGGGTGTCCTTCAGCCAGGCCCACGCCCCCTTCTATAACTTCTGCGACGGCGGCTTCGACCGCCGGGAGGAAATGGACGGGCTGATCCGGCGGTCCGTCCGGTGCGCCGCCCGGCTGGGTATCCCCTGGCTGGTCATCCATGCGGGGACGGACTTCGCCGCCGCCGACTGGCGGAAAAAATCCCTGGAGAAGAACCTGCGGTACTTCCGCCCCCTGCTGGACTACGCCGCCGGCGAGGGGGTGGGGCTGGCCATAGAAAACCTATGGGACCTGAACATCGCGCCCCGCCGCCGCTATACGGCCCAGCCAGAGGAGCTGCTGGAGCTGGTGGACCGGCTGGACAGCCCCATGGCCGGCGTCTGCTGCGACGTGGAGCACGCGGCCATCATGGGCCAGGACCCCGTCGCCGTGCTGCGCCTGCTGGGCGGGAAGCTCCGGGCCACCCATATCTCCGACTTCATCAACATCGACAGCGACCACCTGCTGCCCTTTAACGGCCGCGTCCAGTGGGCCCCCGTCATGGAGGCCCTGCGGGAGGTCGGCTACGCCGGGGACTTTACCTATGAGATCCACCGCTACACCGCTACCCTCCCCGACGCGCTGGCGCAGGACGCGCTGGCCTACAGCGTGAAGGTAGGGGAGTACCTCTTGTCCCTCTAGGGCATGTTTGAAAAATGTCAAAACGCCCAAGCAGCGGATCTTTTTCCGCTGTGCGGCGTTAAAAATTCTTGAAATCCGTCAGGATTCCTGCGAATTTTTGCCTTGCCCAGCGAAAAAATCTCTCGCTGTTGGGCATTCCGCCATTTATCAAACAAGCCCTAGTCCTCCCGGGATACCATCAGGCGGAACTGGGCGTTGGCCCCGTTCCAGATGGTGCTGGCGAACTCGATGGGGACGTGGCGGACGCCGAAGTGGACGGAGTCGATCCGCAGGGCGGGGGAGCCGTAGGGGACGTCCAGAATCCTGGCGCAGCGGGCGTCCAGGGTGATGGCCGCGATGAAATTCTCCACCGCCTCCGTCTCCGTCTGATAGACCTCCTGCAGGGTGGCGGAGATGCTCTGGCGGAGGAGGCCCCGCTCCGCCAGGTCCGGGAACCGCTCCCGGGGGAACCAGGCCCGGTTGATGCCCACCACCTTCCCGCAGTTCTGGAAGTACCGCTCCAGGTAGACCAGGGGCGCGTCCTCCGGCAGCTGGAGCATCCGGGCGGCCCGGCGGTCGGGGGCGGTCAGGCCGACAATGCGAACGTTTGCGGAGGTAATCTGCTCGGCGGGATTGACAATGGGCCGCCTTCCCTCCGGGCTGGGGAACTGGAGCTCCTGGACGATGTACTGGGGCCGGGCCTGCACCACGGTGCGCTCCCCCCGCTTCCGGGAGATCAGGCCGTCCCTCTCCAGCTGGGCCAGGGCCTGCCGCGTGGTAATGCGGCTGATCTGGTAGAGCTCCGCCAGGGTGTTCTCCGGCAGGAGCTGGTCGCCCACCCGCCACTCCTCCTCCGCGATCCGGCGGGTCATATCGGCGGAAACCTGCAGGTAGAGGGGGATGGGGGAGTCCCGGTCGATGAAATCCTGGAAAGCGTAGCCGTCTGCCATGGTCTGCACCTCATTCTTATGTAAATCGTATATATTTTCCTCTATCATACCGTTTTGGCGGCTGTCTGTCAATCAATCCTCATAAATTTTTGTCCGCCCGCCCCGGCGGCGCGGACAGGCGAATCTATATTCTGAAGAGACAGGAGTATATTATGAAACAAGCGAGCAACGCCATGTGCCGGCAGGTCTGGAGCCTCCCGGAGCTTCTGCGGCAGCAGTACGGCTGCCTTGAGCCGGAGTGCCGGAAGGCCCTGACCACGCCGGAGATCTTTTCCATCCAGCGTATCGTCCTGACCGGCTGCGGCGATTCCCACGCTGCGGCCATGGCGGTCCGGTACGCCTTTGAGGCTCTGACGGGCATCCCCACCGAGGTGGTTCCCGCCATCGAGCTGAGCCGGTACTACAGCGAGAGCCAGCTGGGCTTCGCCCCCCACAATCCCCTGGTCATCGCGGTCAGCAACTCCGGCGGCATTGCCCGGGTCAGCGAGGCGATCCAGCGGGCTGTGGCCCACGGCGCCTTCGCCCTGGGGGTGACGGGGAACCCGGATTCGCCCCTGGGCCGCTGCGCCAGCCGGATTCTCCCCCTCTCCGTCCCGCCCTTTGAGAGCGCGCCGGGGACCCGGTCCTATCTGGTATCCCTGCTGGCTTTGCTGCTGCTGGCCATCCGCTTCGGGGAGGTGCGGGGCCGGTACACCATGGATCAGGCCATGGACTACCGCGCCGACCTGCTGGCCCAGGCGGACGCGCTGGAGCGGGCGCTCCCGGCCATGGACGAGCAGATCCAGCGGCTGGCCGGGGAGTGGAAGGGCCTGGAGGCGTTCGACTTCATCGGCGCGGGCCCCGACTACGCCGCCGCCTGGTTCGGGCAGGCGAAGATCTACGAGGCCGTCGGTCGGTACGCCATGTGCATCAACACCGAGGAGTGGCTCCACATGAACTTCTTCATGAAGAACGTGGAGAAGATTGGGACGGTCCTGGTCTGCGCCGGCGGCAGTCCTGCCGCCAGCCGGGCCCTGGAGCTGGCCGACTACGCCGGGCGGGACATGGGACGGCCCCTGCTGGCGGTTACCTCCGGAGAGAACCGCTTTGACCAGGGGACCTGTCAGGCGGTCCTTACCCCGGAAACCCGGTACGCCCACAGCGGCGTACTGTCCCAATTCGCTCCCCTGTGCCTCCTGGCGGGGTACCTGGGCGAATTCCTGGGCGAGGAGGACGGCCGGGGCTGCAAGGGCCCCTGGGCCTTCGCCCAGGGCGGACGGGGCATCACCCAGAGCGAAATCATCGTAAAGTGAGGAGCGAGCTATGCTGAGGAATATCAAGCTGACCACCCAGGAGCGCGGCGTCACCGCGCTGACGGACGACGTGAAGGCCGTTGTGGAGGAGAGCGGCGTCCAGGAGGGGCTGTGCGTGATCTGCATCCCCCACACCACGGCGGGACTGACCATCACCTCCTTCTGGGATCCCAACGGCTTTCTGGACCTGCAGGACGAGATCTGCCGTCTGATCCCCACCCGCATCGACTTCAAGCATCAGCACGACACACCCCAGGACGCGGCGGGACATGTCAAGTCCTCCCTCATCGGCGTCAATCTCACCATCCCCATCCACCAGGGGAAGCTGCTGCTGGGCCACTCCCAGGGGATCTACTTCCTGGAGTTCGATGGTCCCCGGAAGCGGGAGTACTTCGTCAAGGTCCAGGCGGACGGCAGCGAAGGCTGAGAGGAGGCGTTTGGGTTGAAAAAAATCATTCTGGACTGCGATCCGGGTATGGATGACTCCGTGGCCATCATTATGGCCGCCAAGGCCCCCCAGCTGGAGCTGCTGGCGGTGACCGCCGTCAGCGGCAACTATCCGGTGGAGGTCACCAGCGTCAACGCCCGGAAGGTGCTGGAGCTGCTGGGCAGGCAGGACATCCCCGCCGCCAGGGGCATGGCCCGTCCCATGGTCCGTCCCGCCCCGCCGGACCCCTTCACCCACGGCAGCGACGGCCAGGCGGAGAACTTCCTGCCGGAGCCCTCCATGCCCCTGGCGGAGGAGCACGCGTCGGACCTCATCATACGGCTGGCCCGGGAGAACCCCGGCGAGGTGACGGTCCTCTGCACGGGGCCCATGAGCAACCTGGCTATGGCCCTGGTGAAGGAGCCGGCCCTGGCCGGACAGCTGGCGGGTGTGGTGGCGATCTCGGGGGCCTTCGGGCTGAACCGGTACGCCTTCCTCAACGCCACCGGCGACACGCCCCAGAGCGAGTGGAACGTCTACGTGGACCCGGAGGCGGCCAAGATCGTCTATGAGTCCGGAGTCCCCCTGGTGGCCCTGGGGCTGGACGTGGCTACCCATTTTGACGTGAACTTCTCTCCGGAGGACATCGCCGCCTTCGCCGAGAGCCCCCGGCCCGAGGCGCGGTTTTTGTCCCAGGCCATCCGGTTCGCCGCCGGGCGGGGCTTCGAGGCGTACACCACCATCATCGACTGCATGGCCGTGGCCTACGCCATCGATCCCACCCTGGTGAAGACCATCCGGGGCCGCGTGGGGGTGGAAACCCAGAGCCCGCTGACCCTGGGCATGACCGTCCTGGACCGGCGGCACCACTTCGTCTGGGAGCATCTGCCCCTCATTGAGATCGGCGCGGAGGCTGATTACGGACGGTTCCTGCACCTCCTGCGGGATCTGGTCCTGCAGTAAGGAGCGCGGACATGAAACGAGAAAAGCTGTATATCGCCGGCCCCATGTGCTTCTATGAGGACGGCTACCCCCGCTGGTACGTCATGCGGGACCGGGCCCGGGTCAAGGGCTTCGACGTGACCATGCCCAGCGACGGGGAGCTGGACCTGAGCCACGAGGACCTGCGGAAAAACGGGGACGCCATTTTTGAAAACTGCGCCCGGTGCATGAACGAGTCCACCGCCATCCTCTGCAATCTGGAGTTTTACCGGGGCGCCGACGTGGACGGGGGCAGCGTCTACGAGGTGGGCATGGCCTACGCCAGGGGGGCCCACTGCTACGGCTACACCAGGGACAAGCGGCCCATGGTCTGGAAGTACCAGGGCAGCGTCCTGCGGGACGGTACGGCGTATGACCGGAAGGGCCGGCCCCTGCCCTACGGCGACCTGCCCTTCTCCCCCAACGTGGTGGGGGCCATGAAGATCGTGGAGGGCGATTTTGACGACTGCCTCCAGGTGTTCGCCCTGGACCGGGAGGAGGAGCGGAAGCGGGCCGCCTTCGCCCCGCCTCCCCCGCCCCCCGCGGCGGAAAACGCGCCCGGGACGGATGGCCGGCCGGTCGTTTACGTCGCCGGCCCGGAGCGGTACGACCCCGACGCCCAGAACTGGTACGCATCCGTCCGGGCGCTGGGGGACCGGCTGGGGCTTCGGGTCGTCGCGCCCACGGACGAGGTCTGTCCGCTGCCCCGGGAGCTGGCGGACGACCCCTACGCCCGGGCCTACCACATCTTCTACCGGCAGCAGCGGCACGTGCGGGACTGCGACATCCTCATCGCCAACCTCAACGATTTCCACGGCTGGGAGCCGGACAGCGACACCGCCTTCGAGTGCGGCATGGCCTTCCAGCTGGGGAAGAAGCTGTACGGGTACATGGACAGCGCCGCCCGCATGATTGACCGGGTCCCCAGCCTGGGGCCCGAGCGGGAGTACCGGGACATCTGCGGGTGCAATGTGGAGAATTTCGATTACCCCATCAACATCATGTTCGCCTCGTCCATGGACATCCTGGAGGGGGACGTCACCGATGCCATGACCAGGGCGGCGGCGGAGCTGGGCGGGCGGTGACCCGGCGCAGGCCCGCCGGAAAGCTTTTGGCGTCTTTGCGCAGATTTTGATTGACAGGCGGCGGGAAACCACGTATCATCGTGGTAGGAGCGGCCTCTTCCGGGAAGCCGGGGGAGGCCGCTTTTTGCGCACGTTTTTTACGGCGGCGCGCCGCCGAATTTGATGCAAAAAACAAAAGGAGCAGCTATGGGTATTTCTTACAACCAAGAGGAGCGGGCGTTCCGTCTGGACACCCCCGGCTCCACCTATCTCATCAGCATCGTAGATGAGGAGGGCTTTCTGTGCCACACGTACTACGGCAGGCGGATTCCCGATGACAACATGGGGTACCTCCTGCGCCTGCCCGCCGGGGGAACGGACTTCCGGAACAACGGGCGGCAGGCGGACTTGATGGGCCGCCTGCCGGCGGAGTATCCCGGCCACGGCCTGGGAGACTTCCGGGAGAGCTGCCTCCAGGCGGAGACGCCGGAGGGCTACCGGTCCTGCGGCCTGACCTACCTGTCCCACAAAATCTACAGCGGCAAGCCCGCCCTCCCCGGCCTGCCCGCCACCTACGGCGGCGAAGGGGACTGCGCCACCCTGGAGCTGCGGTGCCATGACCGGTATCTGGACCTGGAGGTTTCCCTGCTGTACACAGCCTTTGAGAAGCTGGACGTGATTTGCCGCAGCGCGCGGATTGAGAACCGCGGCGGCAAGCCCGTCACCCTCACCGCCGCCCTCTCCGCCTGCCTGGACATGGACAACAAGGATTTCGACCTCATCACCCTCCACGGCAGCTGGGCCTACGAGCGGATGGTGAGCCGCCGTCCGGTGGCCTGGGGACGGCAGGGCGTCGGCTCCCTCCTGGGCATCTCCTCCGCCGAGGAGCACCCCTTCCTGGCCCTGGCGGAGCATACCGCCACCCAGGATCAGGGGCAGGTCTACGCCATGCACCTGGTCTACTCCGGCAACTTCCTGGCCCAGGTGGAGATGAGCCAGCAGGAGCAGCTCCGGGCGGTGATCGGCATCCATCCCCGGGACTTCGCCTGGCGTCTGGCCCCCGGCGAGAGCTTCCAGACCCCGGAGGCGGTGCTGGCCTACTCCTGCACGGGCCTGGACGGAATGACCCACGCCCTCCACGACTTGTACCGGAACCACCTCACCCGGGGGCCCTGGAAGGACAAGCCCCGGCCCTCCCTGGTGAACAACTGGGAGGCCACCTACTTTAAATTTGACACGGAGAAGCTGCTGGACATCGCCCGCACCGCCGCCGCCCGGGGCATCGAAATGCTGGTGCTGGACGACGGCTGGTTCGGCTGCCGGGATACGGACACCAACAGCCTGGGGGACTGGGTTGTCAATGAGAAGAAGCTCCCCGGCGGGCTGAAGTACCTGGCGGACGAGGTCAACAAGCTGGGGATGAAGTTCGGACTGTGGGTGGAGCCGGAGATGGTGTGCCCGGATTCCAACCTGTTCCGGGCCCACCCGGACTACGCCCTCCAGATCCCCGGACGGCCCCCCATGCTGAGCCGGACCCAGCTGGTGCTGGACCTGTCCCGGAAGGAGGTCCGGGACTGTATCTATGACCAGCTCCGCAAGGTCCTCTCCTCCGCCAACATCGAGTACGTCAAGTGGGACATGAACCGGCCCCTGACGGATGTGGCCAGCTTCTGCCTGGAGGGGGAGCGCCAGGGAGAGCTGTTCCACCGGTACGTGCTGGGGGTCTATGAGCTACAGGAGCGCATGCTGACGGACTTCCCCCACCTGCTGCTGGAGAACTGCGCCAGCGGCGGCGGGCGGTTCGACCCGGGCATGCTGTACTACAGCCCCCAGATCTGGACCTCCGACAACACCGACGCCGTGGACCGCCTGCGCATCCAGGAGGGCACCGCCCTCATCTACCCCCTGTCCACCATGGGGGCCCACGTGGCCGCCTGCCCCAGCCACACCAACGGGCGGAGCACGCCCTTCGAAACCCGGGGGCTGGTGTCCCTGCCGGGGTGCTTCGGGTATGAGCTGGATCTGACCAAGCTGACGGAGGAGGAGCTGGCTATGATCCCCGGCCAGCTGGAAAACTACCGGAAATACGGCCCCGTATTCCACGACGGCGACTACTACCGTCTGGCCTCCTACGGCGGGAATCAGGAGTACGACGCCCTCATGGCCGTGACCAAGGACAAGAAAACCGCCGTCATCGACTACGTCCACGTCATGAGCCGCCAGCGGCGACGGGACGTGTTGCTGCCCCTGCGGGGCCTGGACGCGGAGAAGCGCTACCGCTCCAGCGAAACCGGCGAGATCCGTTCCGGCGCGGGCTGGATGTACGGCGGACTGCTGCTGCCCAACATGAAGGGCGACTTCTTAGGGAAATTGATTGTTTTGGAGGCCGTATGAAGGAATTCAACTATGCGCTGACCAAATCCCCGGAATTTTTCCAGGACCGCCGGGAAGCGCCCCACTCCGACCACGGCTATGTCCTCCCGGAGGGGTCCCCCAGGTTTTCCCTCAACGGGGACTGGTTCTTCCACTACGCGGAAAATTATGAGGGGGCCGTCCCCGGCTTCTTCGCCCCGGACGCGGACTGCCGGGGCTGGGACGTCATCCCCGTGCCGTCCCATATGCAGATGCAGGGCTACGGCCGCCCCCAGTACGTGAACACCCAGTACCCCTGGGACGGCCTGGAGGATGTGAAGCCCGGGGAGGTCCCGGAGCGGTTCAACCCGGTGGGAAGTTACGTCCGGTACTTCACCCTGCCGGAGCGTCTGGCGGGGAAGCGGATCTTCGTCTCCTTCCAGGGTGCGGAGAGCGGCCTGGCGGTGTGGTGCAACGGCCATTACGCGGGCTACGGCGAGGACGGCTTCACCCCGTCGGAGTTCGAGCTGACGGACTACCTGGTCCCCGGGGAGAACAAGCTGGCGGCCCAGGTGTTTCAGTACACCAACGCCAGCTGGATGGAGGATCAGGACTTCTTCCGTTTCTCCGGCATTTTCCGGGACGTGTTCCTGTACGCCGTTCCGGAAGTCCACATCCGGGATCTGAAGATCACCACGCCCCTCCGGGACGATTTCACCGCCGGCGAGGTCCGCGTTTCCATGGAGGCCCTGGGCCGGGGCCATGCCGTGTGCCGCCTGTACGACGGGGAGCGGCAGATCGCGGGGGCCGACGTTTCCCTCCCGGCGGAGGGGGAGGCCGTCCTGCCTGTGGACAGCCCCCGGCTCTGGAGCGCGGAAAGTCCCAGTCTGTACGGCCTGGTTATTGAGGTGTACGACCAGAACGGCGTCCTGACGGAGACGGTGACGGAGCAGGCGGGCCTGCGCCGCTTCGAGATCCGAGACGGCCTGATGCTCCTAAACGGCAGGCCCGTCCGCTTCCACGGGGTCAACCGCCATGAGTTCTCCTCCGCCCATGGCCGCTGCGTCACCGAGGAGGAGACGGAGCTGGACATCGTCACCATGAAGCGGAACAACATCAACGCCATCCGCACCAGCCACTATCCCAACCAGAGCTTTTTTTACCGCATGTGCGACCGGTACGGCATCTACGTCATCGACGAAATGAACCTGGAATCCCACGGCGCGTGGGAGATGGTCATGTCGGGCCGCCTGCCCCTGGCGGACCACATCCCCGGCAGCGACCCCAAGTGGCGGGAGGCGGTCCTGGCCCGGGCGGAGGCCATGCTCCGCCGGGACCGGAACCGGCCCAGCGTCCTCATCTGGTCCTGCGGCAACGAGTCCTACAGCGGGGATAACCTGCTGGCGGCGTCCAACTACTTCCGGAGCATGGACACCCGCCCCGTCCACTACGAGAGCGTGGTCCACGACGCCGCCTACGCCGCCACCAGCGACATTTTCAGCAACATGTACTGGTCTGCCGAGCATATCCGGGCGGCTCTGGAAAAGGACGCCTCCCGGCCCGCCATTTCCTGCGAGTACGGCCACGCCATGGGCAGCTCCTTCGGCGGGCAGGACGTGTATATCCGCCTGATGGACGAGGTCCCGGCCTACCAGGGGTGCTTTATCTGGGACTACATCGACCAGGCCATTACCACCGCGGACCGCTACGGCCTCAAGTACCAGGGCTACGGCGGCGACTTCGGCGACCGGCCCCACGACGGGGACTTCAGCGGCGACGGCATCGTGGACAGCCTCCGCCGGGCCCCCACGCCCAAGATGCAGGAGGTCAAGTACCTCTATCAGAACCTGCAGGTTCATATTGCCGACGGCAGAGCCGAGATTGTCAACCGCAGCCTCTTCACCGGCAGCGGCGCGTTTGACTGCGTGGTCCGCCTGTACCGGGAGGGGGCGCTGGCCGGCGAGCGGTCCCTGGAAACCGCCGTGCCGCCGGGGGAAAGCCGGACCTATGACCTGCCCCTGTGGCCGGAGCGGCTGGACACGGAGTACGCCGTCATCGTCTCCTTCCGCCTGCGGCGGGACGAGAGCTGGGGAAAGCGGGGCCACGAGGTGGCCTTCGGCCAGTGGTGCGGCGGGAAGCTGCCGGAGCCGGTTTGTTGTCCCGACGGCCCCCTGGAGGTTATCGACAGCCAGTGGAACCTGGGCGTCCGGGGGAAGGGCTTCCACATCCTGTTCTCCAAGACTATGGGCGGCATGATCTCTTACCGCTATGGAGGCCGGGAGCTGCTCAGCGGCATCCCTCAGCCCAATTTCTGGCGGGCCCCCACCGCCAACGACCGGGGCTGCAAGGCCCCCGCCCGGTACGCCCAGTGGAAGCTCGCCAGCCTGTACCCCATCAACCAGAACCCCGACGGCCTGAAGCCCGGAGAGCAGGCGTGGACCGTCCAGCGGGGGGACGGCTGGGTGGAGATCGCCTATACCTGCCAGATGCCCACCGAGCCCCGGTCCTCCTGCGTCCTGGCCTACCGGGTGTCTGCCGACGGCACGGTGGAGACGACTCTGTCCTCCGATGCGCCCAAGGTCCTGGGGCCCGCGCCGGAGTTCGGCGTGATGCTGCAGATGGACGCGGACTTCCACCGCCTGCGGTGGTACGGCCCCGGTCCCGAGGAAACCTACTGCGACCGGCGCTTGGGCGGGAAGCTGGGCGTCTGGGAGAGCACGGCGGAGGACAGCCTGGGTCCCAACCTGACGCCCCAGGAGTGCGGCAATCACACCGGCGTCCGCTGGGCCTCCGTCACCGATGACAGCGGCCTGGGCCTGCTGTTCCAGGGGGACGGGATGGAGTTTTCCGCCCTGCCCTGGACGCCCCACCAGCTGGAGTACGCCGCCCACCCCCACGAGCTGCCCGCCGTCCACCACACGGTGGTCCGCGTCTCGGCCATGCAGATGGGCCTGGGCGGGGACAACAGCTGGGGGGCCAAGCCCCGGCCGGAGTACCTGCTCCCGGAGGAGGCCATGGCCTTCCGCTTCCGCTTCCGGGCCATCGGAGGCTGAGATGGAGCGCGGAATGATTGCCGTCAGCTTCGGCACCAGCGTGCCGGAGGCCCGGACGGCGGTGGAGGCGGTGGAGAACGCCCTGCGCCGGGAGGCGCCGGGGTACGGCTTCGCCCGGGCCTTCACCAGCCCCACTATCCGGCGGGTTCTGGCCGGTAGGGGAGAGTGCGTTCCCAGCCTGACGGAGGCCCTGGAGGACCTGCGGGCCGCCGGCGTCCGCCGGGCCGCCGTCCAGCCCACCCACCTGCTCTACGGCGTGGAGTACGACAAGCTGAAGGCGGAGACGGAGGCGTTCGCCGGAGCGTTTGACGTCCTGGCCCTGGGCCGCCCCCTGCTGGCGGACACGGGGGATATCAAGCGCTTCGCCGCTCGGCTCAGCCAGGCCTATCCCCCGGCGGAGGGCTCCGCCGCGGTCTTCATGGGCCACGGCACCGATCATTTTGCCAACGCGGTCTACCCCGCCCTCCAGACCGGCCTGCGGCTGGAGGGGCGGGAGGACCTGCTGGTGGGCACGGTGGAGGGCTGGCCCTCCCTGGAGGACGTCCTCCGCCAGCTGGCCCCGGGCGGGCCCCGGCGCGTGACGCTGGTTCCGCTGATGCTGGTAGCCGGGGACCACGCCCGCAGCGACATGGCCGGGGACTGGAAGCCCCGGCTGGAGGCGGCGGGCCACACGGTCCGCTGCACCCTCACCGGCCTGGGAGAACTGCCCTGGGTGCAGGAGATGTACCGGGAGCGGTTCGCGGAACTGCTGAAAAGGACGGAAGAATAACGGATAGGCGAAAATGAGAGGGACCTTCGGCGCAATGCCGGAGATCCCTCTCATACTGTTTGAAATATTACTTTTTCCGCCTGCTGTTATGTTTGCGCTGCCCTCATAATCCCGGGCGGTTTATATAATTTTTCAAGATCTGCGCCGCCTGGGCTCTGCTGGTCGATTTTCCAGGGGCCAGATAGCCGTCGTCAAAGCCATTGATTATGCCCTCTGCAACGGCCCAGCGCATGGGCTCCAGCGCATAAGGGCGGATTGCCTCCCCATCGCAGTACGCGCTTATATCCGCTTTGGCGCCGACGTCGCCGCCCTCAAAAGCCGTATAGCGGTATAGAATGGCCGCGAGCTGCTCACGGGTGACAATATCGTTGGGGCCAAAGCGCCCGTCGCCGTAGCCATCCACGATGCCATTGGCGGCAGCCCAACTCACCGCGGCAGTATACCATTGCCCTGCGGGTACATCTGTGAAAGCGGAGACGCCTGCGGCAGGTTCGCCGTTCAAGCGGTAGAGGATTGCGACGACCATTCCGCGGGTAGTGGCAGAATCAGGTGAGAACAAGTTTGCGGAAGTGCCGTTCATGATGCCATTTTCCGATACAAACCGAACCGCATCATAATACCAGCTCTCCCTTGCGATATCCGAATAGGGACTGCTCCAGACCGCCTCCGCTGGCCGGACAGGCGCAAAGACGGCATCCACTGTCACCGCGCCATCGGGCATGGTGAATGTGTACGTTCCATCTCCCGCGCTGGTAAGCGATACTTGCCGGCTTTTATGGTCAATAACCGTCAGATCGCGCAGCTCATATCCGCTGTCCGGAATCACTGTGAGCGTCACGGCTGTGCCCTTGGCCGCAGTGGCAGGCGACGCCGCGACGCGTCCGCCATTTACACGGGAGGGAACCGATACGCGGTAGGAGACAGCCCCTGCAGCGGCATCGGGATAGACGCTGCCGCCGGGAATAAAGGGAGTCCCCCCTTCGTCAGGAAGGATGGGGTCGGGCGCGCTGCCGGAAATGACAGAAATCTGGCAGGATGCCGATCTTCCATTGGCGCTGAAGAACGTAATTTCCGCCGCGCCTTCCCCGCAGGCGGTGACCGTGCCGTGTTCATCCACTTTGGCAACCGTTGGGTTAGAGGATATCCAATTGCCGTCGGTTCCCGCCTCTGCGGGAGCCACGGACACGGTAAGCCGCGCTGCTGCACCCGTTCGGAGGCTCAGGCTGCTCTGGGACAGGGCAACCGTCTGCGCATAAAACGTTGTGGCGACATTCTCCACAGGAGCCAGCGCGCCATCATCCCCGACAAGGTAGAACCCCTTGTCGGCCCCGGCGGAGACAAGCGCCAGCGCGGCATCGGACAGGAGGACGCCCTCCGTTCTCTGCTCGCTGATCAGGCTGCTCTCGCTGCTGTCGTATTGGCAGACCGCCGCAGACACCGGCTCGTCACTCCGCACCTTCACCGTACAGCCTTCATTGAACAGATACAGCAGCGCATAGGCCGCCTCGCCCGCTGCCGCTTGATAGCCGTAATAGTAGCCGTACTCCGTATGCTGCGTGTTGTCCGCCGTATTGGAAAAGCCTCCGTCCGTTGTTAATAAATTTCCGCCTTCATCATAAATCTCCACTGTGGACGTCCCCTCCACCAGAACCAGCCGCGTGGCATCCAGGCCGGCGCTTCTCGCAGCCTGGGCATCCATGTCCGCCGGCGCGGCGGCCGCACGGGGTTTTGGGACATCGCGCATCAGATCCTTATAAATGACTTCGGTTTGGGTGCAATCCTCGTTGGCCCAGGCGACAACGACGGGGCAGGGGGACCAGGCGTTCCGGAACCGGCTGACCCCAATGCTCCGAATTCCGTCCGTAATGCGGATGGCGGAGGGCTCCTGAGGATCAGATCCGGCAGTGATGCTGTTTTTGTTCCAATTGCGCAGGAAAATGACATCCAAGCCGGCACAGTCAAAAATCACCGTGCTGCCGCAGTCCTCATCGATCAAGTAAATGTCGCTTCCCCCCTGGCCCTCCAGGATATTGGGGCCGCCGGGGCCGGGGACCAGGATGTCGCTGACAGCGTAGCCGGACAGGCAGTCGCTTCCGCCCCCGCCAAACTGATGGTTGCTTACAAAGCTGTCCGTCAGCATAGAGGGCGCGCTGATGCGGTCGTTCCCCGTTGTGCCCAGCTGGACGCGGCCGCGGTCGAAAATCCAGTCGCCGGCAACACTGATGGCGACGCCCGCCAGGTTTCCTTTCAGCATATGGGCTGCGGCCCCCTTCAGCATAGCGACATAGTCCAGAATATCGTTGCTCCAGCGGGCGTTACAGGTATATGTTCGAACCATGTCCCCCATCTCATAGCGGCCCTCCCCGGAGGGATCGCACGTCAGGAAAGAAAGCTGGTGGTGAGAACCCGCGCACTCTTTCTCAAAATCTGACAAATCATTGGAATCCCTTGGATGCAGGCTGCGGTAGGTCACCATGGGATAGTAGCTGCGTTTTTCCGCTTGGATCAGGTCCCCTCCCCAGGAGACGCCTACTTCATCCGTAAGATTGACAAAATTGAAAGCATCCACGCCTCGGAATGCGCGGATATCCGTGAAAGACTGCCAGAACGCGGTATCCACGATGTGTCCTACCGCGCCATCGATCGGATAGGCCCGCGCACCGGTGCAGATGGATACGTAGGCCGCAAGGGAACCGCCCAGAGAATGGCCTGTCAGGACAATATTTTCCTCGCCGACTTCGCGCGCGATTTCATTGTAAAATTGCAGCGCGTATTTGAACTGGTCGCCGAGGATATTGCGCAGGGCAAAGTCCATGTCCGTAGACCAGTCGTTGTCGGATCCAAATGAGGGGTTGATAAAAAGATGCGCGATCACCGCGCCAATGTCCAGCCCCTGGCTGCCTCGGTAAGAAATAATGTATTTCCCGTCCGGGGACCGGAAGCATACGCCGTAAAATCCTGACGTGCGGTTGTCGTCAAAATCGTCATAGACGGTATACCTGCCCACTATATCGCGGTAAAAGGCTGCATATGACCCCAGGCCCTTGCCATCTACCGTCCAAATGACATCCCCGCCCTTATTCGTCCACTCCATGTTTTTTTGATCGTTTACAAAGCTTTCAACGGTTTCCCCGTAGTATTGAGAGCCAAATGTGCTGTAGCTCAGCTTGGAGAGGGCCGTCATGCTCATAACCAGGCTGTCGTTGTCCAAAACCGCCTCGATTGGTTCGCACCCGTCGCGCCACGCAACCGGATATTTATCACGTTTATCGCCGATCATAAAGCTCCACTCAGCCGGATCTGTTATTTTATAGGACTGGTCGGTTTCCTTGAAGCGCAAAAACCCATCGTCCAAAGTCACATAATACCAGGTCATTGGACTCAGATCCAGATTATTCGATATGGTTTTGATTGACAGCGTATGCGACGTCGGATAGGAGAGCGAGGCGTCGCCGCTCGGCTGGTTGGGGTCGCTCGACATTCCGTTGCGGCGGAGGGCATAGATCTCCCGGCCTGAACTCTGATCGTAGATATGCAGCGTCCCCTTGCTGAAATCAAACCCCTCGATCTCATGGCTGAACACCAGATCCAGCTCCAGATAGGAGGCGCGGTAGGGAATTTCCTCCAAAACGGCGGGAGATCGGGAAATCAGCTCGACCTCTATCAAAGGCGTGTCGTCGCCATAATGTATGGTTGCCTGATTGAAAATTTCCATATCATTGCGATCAGATTTTTCAATCCTTTCCCACGCTGCCGCCGATCCGGCATAATAGATGTCCTTTAAAGGAACCTCTCCCAGAAATATTGAAATGCCATCTCCCATTCTCGTCAGGCTCCTGGGAAGGTAAAGTGTAGTAAGTTTGGGGCATTCCCAAAACGCAAGGTTCGAAATTTCTTTAACGCCTTCGGGTATTTTAAGGGATTCCAGAGCGGCGCAGTTCCAAAAAGCGCCGTCCCCTATTACTTCAATACTAGGCGCAAGATTCACTTCGACTAAATTCCTGCAATTGAAAAATGTATTACTTCCCATATCGGCCGCACCATTCTGGAAGGTGGCGGTTCGAAGTTGATAGCATGATTGAAAGACGTTGTGGCCCATTTGAATAACCGTTGCGGGAATACTGACAGCCGTTATACCGCTGCCTGCAAAAGCGTAACTGTCGATAACCTGCAAACCGTAGGATAAAGTAATGGCGCTTAATTTTATGCTATCTTCAAATGCGTTTTTACCAATTCTGGTAATGGTGCTTGGCAAAATTACATCTTCTAACGAAAAGCAGTCTACAAACGCATAATTTCCAACGCTGGTTACCCCAGCAAGAATGTGAACGGTTTTGATCTTTGAAGCAAGGCTGTTATCGGGATCAGGGGCTGTCCATGGGGCGTGCACGGTGTCTCCTGCCACCAGTTCGTAATCTGTCATCGGCCCTTGTCCGCTGATCGTCATCGTCCCTTCACTGTCGAGACGCCAGGTAACATTTTCTCCGCAGCTTCCGGAAGCCACTTCAAGGCTTTCGGCCCGCGCCGCCTCCGGCAGCATCGCCAGCGCCATGACGGCCGCCAGCAGGCCGGATAAAAATCGCTTCTTCATCCTTCTTCTCCGGAGAGTTCCGCGCCGCGGTTCCCTCCGACTCCTTTCCCGGTCAATTTTACAGGCAGATTGTACCATACCCAGTCCCAACACCGGACGCCTCCTGCAAAACTGGTCAATAAATCGGCGTAAACGGTTATGTATCCCGCCGGTTTTCTTGCAAAACAGGGCGGCTTCTGCTATAATACGGGTAAAAGGGGGGATTGAATGCATATCGCAGTATGTGATGACAATCGGGACGTATTGGCGCAGCTGGACCATCAGCTGCGGCTGTCTCCCCGGGTAGCGGCCGTCAGCTGCTTTGCCAGCCTGGATGATTTCCTCCGCTCTGTGGAGGGCGGGCGGCAGTACGATGCCATACTGATGGACATCGACTGGTTCGGCTGCAGCGAGGGGATTGATGCGGCCGAAAAGCTGGAGCGGCTTTCTCCCAGGACCAGGGTGATTTACGTTACCGGTTACAGCGGCCGGTTCTCTCAGCAAATTTTCCTGCGCAGGGCCAATCTCAGCGGCTATCTGACAAAGCCTGTGGACCAGGCGCTGCTGGAAGCCAACCTGGAGAAGGTCGCCGACAGCCTTATCCTCCAGGAGGAGCCGGCCCTGGTAATACGCAGCCGGGGCAGCGTGCTGCACATCCCCTTCCGCGAGATCGCTTTCCTGGAGGGCCGCGGACATAACGTCGTTATCCACACGCCGCAAGAAACCTTTGAAATATACGAACGGCTGGAATCGATGCAGAGCTCCCTGCCGCCGGACTTTTTCCGCTGTCACAAGAGTTTTATCGTAAACATGCGCCATATCCGCCGGTTCCAACAGCCGGACATCCTGCTGAAATGCGGCGCGCTGGTCCCGGTAAGCCGGGCGCGATACGCACAGGTCCGAGACGCCTATTTCCGATTCATGGGCCAGACTTTTTAAGGAGAATACGTTTATGCTGGCTCTGATCTTTCAACTGCTCCTCATGCCGGTCCTGGCAATGATTATTTTTTACGCCTTCATGTCCCGCGTAGCGCCCCTCGGGGAGGGATGGCTCTGGAAAATTACGGTTATCCTGATAGTTATGGTCGCGGCGGGCCTGATCAAGCTGTTATGGGGGATCTTCTCTCCCGCTAGTTATTGGGTCCGGCTGGCGGCGATCCCGATCATGCTGGTAATTTCCCCCCTCTGGATCTTCCAAGGTCCTGTTTGGAGGCGGCTGGTTGTCAATATGCTGCTTTACTGCTCTCAAATGTTAGGAGAAGCGATTACCGTCCAACTCCTCTTCCCCATGGATACGGCGAAAAACGTGGATGCGTTCTTCGCCCAGATGTCCCCGTCCCAGCTTCTGCTATACGCCGCGCTGAGCCAGGGGGGCTGCGTCATCCTTTACAGCATCGTCGTCATATTGGCCCGCTCTCTGATTGCCCGGCGGTTTTCCCTGATCTATTTGCCGGTCTTTTTCCTGCCCTGCAGCCTGTGGGGGATGATGATGGGCCATTTTTCAGATTTTGCCCCCTGGGTCTGGTTTCTCTGCATCTGCCTGGGATGTGGAGCGACCATAATTCTGCTGTACTACATCATCTCCCTGGAAGAGAAAGATATACTGAAAGAGAAGGTGCAGGAGCTGCGCCATACCATTGCGTTGGAGCAGGCCCACTACCGCACGGTGGAGGAACGCCAGGAAGAGCTGGCGCGCATCCGTCACGATTTCAACAACCATCTTTCCGCTATCGGCAGGCTGGCGGAGGCCGGGGAGATGGAGGATGTCCGGCAAATGATCATGAGGTTAAAGGAGGATGTCATTTCTACCCAGGGGGTCACGTACTGCCCGATCCCTGTGGTCAACGCGGTGCTGGCGGAGAAAGCCCGGGCCTGTAAGGAACGAAACATTGCGCTTGCGGTGTCCCTGGAGATTCCCCGCGGCCTGTCCGTGGAACCGCTGCACTTATGCAGTATCTTCGCTAACCTGCTGGACAACGCCATCAACGGAGCTGCGGCCTCCGGACAGGAACAGCCGGAAATTACGCTCAGCACCCGCGCGGGCGGGGACTATTTATTCATCAAGACGGTCAACCCGGGAATCGCGCCGGA
>OFGR01001016.1_pt1 | contig 24610 bp, 23 predicted proteins | sample 1521811 | NCBI WGS metagenome assembly OFGR01 (sample SAMEA3504098, study PRJEB24116) | mouse gut metagenome | biome: mouse gut; feature: mouse-associated habitat; material: faeces | place: Denmark | collected 2011
AGGGGAAACTTTCTGTAGAAAGTTTCCCCTTCCCCCTCCAAGGCTTTCTTCTTCCCTCCTACTCGCCCGCCATGTAGCAGCCCAGCAGCCTGAACGAATGGCAGGTGTTGCGGAGCTCGGCAAGGACGCCCGAAAGCTCGGGCCTGAGCAGGTTCGTTTCGAGATCGGCAAAGAAGGCGTACTTCCAGCTCTGGGCGCGCAGGGGCCGGGATTCGAGCTTGCGCAGGTTGATCCCCGCCTTGAACAACAGCTCGAGAATGCCCGCCAACGAGCCGGGCTTGTCGGGCAGCGTGAAGAGCACCGACGTCTTGTTGGCGCTGGCGCTGTCCGTGGGCTTGGGCCCGATGACCACGAAGCGGGTCTGGTTGGTGGGCTCGTCCTCCAGATTGTAGGCCAGAATGGGCAGCCCGAGCATGGTGGAAAGGCTCTTGTGCCCGATGGCGGCGGAATGCGGCTCCCCGGCGGCGCGGCGGGCGGCCGCGGCAGTAGAGTCGCAGGCCACGAGCGAGGCATCCGGCAGGTGCTGGCGCAACCAGCGCTGACACTGGGCCAATGCCTGCGGATGGGAGTAGACGACCGTGATCGCGTCCAGGGACGGCTCGGAAGACAGCAGAGCGTGCTCAATGCGGGAGACCGATTCGGCCTGAATATAGACCTCATACTCCATAAAAAGATCGAAGCACTGCCCCACCGAGCCTTGCAGGACGTTCTCAAGCGGGATGACCCCGAGCGCGCAGTCCCCGCCGTGCACGGCGGCAAAGGCTTCCCGGAAATTCTTGCAGGGCCTGTAGTCCATGAGATGCCCGAGCAGGTCCACGGCGGCGAAATAGGAATTGGTCCCCTCAGGCCCCAGATAGGCCACGGACACGGGCTGCTGGAGCACGCGCGAGGAGGCGAAGATTTCATGCCAGATGGCGCGCAGATGCTCCTCGGGCAGGGGGCCGGAATTCAGACGGACCAGATTGTCCAGCACCTCACGCTCGCGCTGAGGCCGGAAGACGGGGCCCGAGGTGTTGGCCTTGACCTTCCCCACTTCAAGGCTCAGGGAAGCGCGACGGTTGAGCAGCGCCAGAAGCTCGGCGTCCACGGCGTCGATGCGGCGGCGCAGGTCCTTGAGAGGCTCGGAAGGGGCCGCCGCGGACCAGCCGTCCGGGGTATCGTTGGTTTCTGGCATGGCTATATCTCGCGGATGTTTTCCTGAACGCGCATTCCGAAGTGCCGACCGGCCACGTCCGCGCGGCAGACGATTTCGTCGCCGGGCCGCAGCGCGACCACGCTCACGGGCGTGCCGTCCGAGCGCACAAGGCGGATGGTTTCAGCGTTTTGCAAAAAGACGGCCCCGGAACGAACCCCGTCAGGCGTTTCCATTTCAGCCGAAATCATGAGCATGGGCCGCACTTCGGTCTTGATGCGGCCTACGGTGGCGAGCGACGTGCGCCCGTCCGCGTTCACGATAAGGACTTCGTCTCCCGAACGCAATTCGCCCACATAACAGGTCTTGTCGCCGGGCATCACCGCATAGGCATGGACTCCGCCCGCGTTGATGCGGAAAGGCCGCGCCGCCACATACTCGTTGTGTTCGGTTTCAGCGTGCACGAGGAAGGTAAAGGCGCTCGAATTGCCGATGAGCATCCCCTGCCCACGCTCCATCAACGTCAGCGTATCCACGCAGACCCGATGGCCGAGGCCCACGGTCCGAACCTCGGTGACGGTCGCCTTGCCGAGGGACAAGGCGCCCTGCGAAAGTTTCAGCTCGGCCACGATGCTCTTGAGGCTCGAAAGCGCCTCCGGCAAGACCACGATGGTGGGCACGCCGCATTCGAGAATCCCGGCGGCAAGGCGCGCTTCCGTGAGAGAGGCGGCTTCCACGGCCAGCTTTCCGGCCACGGCGGGCTGGGCCAGCAGGTTTTCCACGGGGATGATCTCCCAGCCCTGCGCCAGCACGAGCCGCTCGCCCGAAGCGATGCGCGCGGCGATGGATTCCTCCTCGGCCTTGGAGCCGAGCGCCACGGAGGGCATGTCGGCCTCGGCCCACACGTCGCACAGGGCCAGCGTGCGCACGCCGTCCACGTGCGCGGCGTCGGTGATGATCCCGTCCACGCCGGACTCGAGGGCCAACGTTACGTCTTCCTTGGAGAAGGGAACACTCTTGAAAACAATGTCAGGCATGATTCGTTTCCGTCGTACCGCATCAGGCGTCATGTCCTGACCGGAAAAGGGTTGCGGGGGAAGGGCGGCCCTTCCCCCCTAAGGATATGTACCGGACCGAGGCTAGCCTTCGACGATGGCGAGGGCTTCGTCGAGGGAAAGCCCCTGATGCACAAGGCCGCGCAGGGCGCGCACGAGCTGGACGCGCTTCGGGTGCTGGAAGACGTTGCGGCCAACGGACAGGCCGGAACCGCCCGCCTTCAGGGAGTGATCGACCATTTCGAGGAACTGGCGGGTCGTCTCGGTGCGCGGGCCTCCGGCGATGACCACGGGCACGCAGCAACCGGCGATAACGTCCGCAAAGGAGTCGATGTCCCCGGTGTAGGGCACCTTGACGATATCCGCGCCGAGTTCCACGCCCACGCGGGCGCAGTGGGCGACCACGGCGGGATCGAACTCGTTGGAGATGCGCGGGCCGCGGGCGTAAATCATGGCGAGGAGAGGCATGCTCCATTCTTCGGCCACGCGAGCGACTTCGCCAAGATCGGCCAGCATGTCGCTTTCGTTGTCGTCGCCAAGGTTCACATGCACGGAGACGCCGTCAGCGCCGCGCCGGATGGCTTCCTCAACGGTACACACGAGGCGTTTCTTGTTGGAGTAGCTTGAAAGGGACGTGGAAGCGGAAAGATGGATGATGAGGCCGAGGTCCTTGCCTTCACCGGACGCGCGGAAACAGCAGCGGCACAGTCCCTTGTGCATCAAAACCGCATCCGCGCCGCCATCGGCCATGTCGGTGACGGTCTTGTGGATGTTTTCGATGCCTTCGATGGGGCCGACGGACACGCCATGATCCATGGGAACAATGATGGCGCGGCCGGTTTCACGATTGAAAATGCGCTGGAGACGAACTTGTTTGCCGAGATTCATGATACACATCCTTGATTGTTTGGCTCAGGGATGCGAAACCTCTTCTCCGCGGCACAAAAAGAAAGGCCGCGGATTGGTCCCGCGGCCCTGAATGTCTGGTTTTGCTTTATGACAACATCCCAAACACCCTTGTACCGCAGGCGCGACCAAAGTAATAAAAGAAGCCCCAAAAGAAGCTGCTTTCAAAGGAAGCGAAGGAAGCGGTGGCGGTGCAGTGGGTCATGATGTCCTCAAAAGTCGTTTCAAGAAAACTAGTCCCTTACCCGCTTTTCTGTCAAGAAAAAAATGTTCTTTTTTTCATCATATCGAAAAAGTTGATTTTTTGTCAAAAAATGAGGTATCCGCAGCTTGGGACTGCGTCCCGCGCGCACCAAGAACGCAGGGAATAAAAGGCGGCCTCTTGTTTGTTGGTGAAAAAACGATTACAGTCTCAATAAACGAATAAGAGCAGCCCTGCCCCACTCCAGCAGTAACGCTCTCCACTGTGCAATCTTTTACAGGGAGAAGAGTCATGCCTGCCTTGAAGAAGATCCTCTGCGCGTTGGACCTGTCGGATCAGAGCGAATTCGTCGCCGAATACGCCGTCATGCTCGCCAAGATGTCCGGTGCCAGCATCGTGGCCGTCTACGCGGCTCCTACGCTGACCCAGTACACCGGCTTCCACGTCCCCCCGAACACCATCGACAACTTCGTGGGTGAAATCGTTTCGGGCGCTGAACGCTCCATGACCGATTTTGTGGCCGAGCACTTCGCGGGCGTGGATGCGCGCGGCGTGGTGGTCGTCGGCTATGCGGCCGAGGAAATCCTCGCCCTGGCCGAAAGCGAACAGGCCGACATCATCGTTATGGGCACGCGCGGGCGTAAGGGCATCGACCTCATCCTCTTTGGTTCCGTGGCCGAAAAGGTCGTCAAGAACGCGACCTGCCCGGTGCTGACCATCCGTCCTACCGACGACGACTGATTGACAGGGGAGGCAGTCCGGAGAACCGGGCAGCCTCCTTTTCCTTACCCGCGGACGGAGCCGCTTGGTTCCGTCCCTCTTAGCGTTCGCCTCGACGCCCCTCCTTTTCAATAAGTGCCCGCTCCCGGCCTCTCCGCCGGGATTTTGTGCACCCTTTTTCCGGCAAGTGGAAACACTTTCGCGCAGCAAGGGAACCTTTTCATGGATTTCTCCAGCTTTTCCGCTTTTGCCCCCAAGCGTGCGCCCTCACCCCGCAGGTGCGGCCTCGTATTCCTCGCATCGGCACTCGGCGCGTGCGCGAGCGTTTATTATTCCCATACGCCCGGCATCCCCTTCGACACAAACCTGTTCGCGGCGCTGGGGATGGTTCCGGGCGCGATCCTGTGCGTCCTGCTCCTGCTTTTGCCCTACGGCGGCTGGCGCTCCTGCCTGCTGGACACGCTCATATGCGTCATCCTTGCGCCGATCATATGCGCCCTCAAGAATATCGATATCGCCCTGTTCCCGGCAATCGTATGGGGCTTCCTCCTGGGGGTGGGCATCTCCTACCCCGTGTACGCCTTCTTCAGCGCGCTGAAGATCAAAACGGACGGAAACGTCCACGCAGACGGCCAACGCCCCATTGCTGGCAAAACGGGCTCGCCAAAGTAATTATAGGGTTCCCTACATAAAAGACGAACCGATGCTTCGCATAGGGGCACCTTCCAAGCCGCCTTCTGAAACAGCGCCCTAACTCCATACGCGTGGCCCCCTTTCACCGCAGCCAAGGAGACATCAGTGGGCTTCTCCATACGGTCCGAGCTTGCGGACTACGCGCGCCTCAAGCGCCGCTGCTACCTCCTCTTCGTCATATCCTACGGCGGATTGCTCGCTGGCTTGGTTTACAGCACCATGATGCATCAATCCCTGCCCATCTGGATCGGGCTCATACCCGGGGCCATCCTCTCCATCCACTGGCTCCTCCTGCCCACGCAAAGCTGGCTTCCCTGCCTTTTTCACATCCTGCTCGGGGCCATCTTCGCCCCCATTCTCTGTGCCAGGCGAGAAGCGAACCTCTCCTTTATCGAGGCCGTGGAACTGGGCACTGTGGCGGGGATGGCCCTCATCTATCCCTTTTATATCCTGTGCCAAACGCTGGAAAAAGAACGCAGGCTCAAAAAATACGCTCAGGATCGGAAGCAAAAGAGTTCCCCCGAGGCGGAGGGATGACGATCGCCGCCTTTCCTTGAGCCGCCTTTTCAGTACGGGGGCCGTGGGGCAACCTTCTTCGTCTGTAAAAGGATACCCCGTCTTGGAAGATGACCTCTCCCCGGGCGAATCCCTAGGCCCCCGTCAAAGAGACGCCATCCGACCGGACGGAGAGGCGGTTCAGGGGGGATCGGGCACGCGCCCTCCAGCCATATCGAAGCCCGAGGAGACGCAGAGGAGCCGCACCGGGAAATGTCGGGAAAAGGCAAAGGGGAAAGAGGGAGAGCAAGAGGAGAGAGTAGAGAGCGCACGAGAGAGAGAGAGAGAGAGAGAGAGAGAGAGAAGAAGATGAAGAAGAAGATGATGATGATGATGAGGAGGAGGAGGAAGCCTTCCGCAAAAGGCCCCTCCTCTTTTCCAATCTGACGTTTCTACACTTCCCCGGCCTTTAAGAGCGCATCGCGGGCGTCGGCAAGGCGTCCCTGCACTTCAAGGGCGCGGGAGAGCGCCAGCCAGCCGTTCTTGTGCTCGGGGCGCAGGGCCACGCTCTGGCGGGCGAGGGATTCGGCAAGTTCCGGGTCTTCGCCGCCGTCGAGGTAGAGGGTCGCCATGAGGCTCAGGGCCGCCGCATCGCGGGGATTGCGCAAAAGGGCCTGATGCAGATGTTCGCGGGCCTGATCCGCCTTGCCGAGGCGCAAAGCGAGCCGGGCCAGATGCCGGGACGGGAGCGGGCTCTCGGCGTCGAGGGACGCGGCGGCCTCAAAACGGGAGCGGGCCTCGTCGAGCCTGCCTTCCGCCTCGTCAAGCTGGCCAAGCCGGATGAGGGCGTACATGTGCGAGGGGGCAAGACGCAGGCAGGCCCGGAAATGCCCCGCCGCAGCCTCGTTGTCGTGCAGGTTCTGGCAGACGGCCCCGAGGTTGTAGGCCAGCGCGGGATCGTCCGGGGTCCGGCGCATGGCCTCCTCGAAAAAGCGCCGCGCCTCGGCGTGCCGCCCGAGCGTGGCCATGCACACGCCGAGGGAATTCCACGCGAGAGCGTTGTCCTCATCCGCCAAAAGCGCCAGCTTGTATTCCTCGATGGCCCCGAAGACGTCGCCCCGGCAGTGGCGCTTGTCCGCGCTGATGTTGAGGGCGAGCGAGCCGAAAAGCCCGATGCGCGGGGAAGGGAGCAGCAAGGCGTATTCCAGCGCCTTGCGCGCGCATTCGAGCATGTCCGGCGGCCTGAAGTCGAGGAAGGGCCACGAGGCCACGCCCACGCCCGTGCGTGCGCCCAGACGCGAGGCGATGTCGCCGCACAGCTTGGCGTAGCTTTCCCTGAGGGCCTCCGCCTCCTGCCCGGGATGGAAAAAGATCAGGCTGTTGAGCCCGAAACGCCCTCCGAGGACATCCTTGCCGCAGGCGGAACGGCACAGTTCGGCCACCTGCGCCATGACGTGCTCGGGCTGGGTCATGGGTCTGATGTGGGCGTCGGCGGCGTCTTCCCCGGCATGGGCCATATCCACATGCAGCAGAGCCAGCGAAAAACGCTCGCAGTCGCCGCAGGCCCGGGCCATCTGCGCCAGAAAGTCGCCGTGCCGCAAAAGGCCGGTCAGGGGATCGGGACGGTGAAAGGCCCCGTCGTCCGTCCCGACGTTCTGCACGCCGAGGCGCTGCTCGTCCTCCAGAAGCGTCAGGGCGTCGTCCGGCTCCAGCGGCCACGCGGGATCGCCGAGATGCAGGATTTCGGCCACGGATTCGGACTCGCGCACCTCAAGGAGGACGATCTCGCCCTTGTAGAGGGGCTGAAGCTCCTCCGGGCCGTCGCCCTTCACGGCGTAATTCACGGACCAGACGGAAAAACGCTGCCCTTCGCGCGCGCCCACGCTGCGCCCGAGGGTGACCAGCACCCGCGAGAGGGGCATGACCTGCCGCACGTGCCCGCCTTCGAGCAAAAGCCGCCCGTAGCCCATGACCCGGCCCGGCTGCAAACCGCCGGGGCCGCGCGTGCGGGCGACTTCGGCGGCCAGTTCCGCCTTGTGCAGCAGAACGCGGGCCTGCTCGTCCATGTTCCGCTGGCGTGTGCCGTCCATGTCCTGCGGGTAGAGCGCGTAGCCCGCGCAGGGCTGCACCCCGAGCTGGCGGCCAGTCAGGGGATCGGGCAGGCGTACCTGCTCCATGGCCCGCAGCACGGACGCCGCAAGCTGCTCGCACTGGGGCCGCGTGGCCTCGGGCAGGAAGACGGCGAAAGCCCGGTCCCCGATGCGTGCGCCAAGGGCCTGCCCCGGCAATTGGCCGCAAAAGGCTTCCACCAGTTTGGCGACCAACTGATCGGCAAAGGCGTAGCTGGTATTCTTCGCCACCTCGCGCACACCGTCGAAGCGGACGGCCACAAGGCCGAGCGTACCGCTGTGGGTGCCGGCCCCCACGCCCTCGCTGCCGAAGTCGCGCGCGAAGGAAGCGCGGATGTTTTCCGTCTCCTGCGTGAGGCGCTCAAGGAGCACCTGCCGGGTCGCGAGGCCCGAGCGGGGATCAAGCCGCCCGGCCTTGTAAAGCTCCAGATTGTCGAGGCAGAGGCTGACGATGCCGGGCAGAGACGGCAGCAGGGCCCGCACCCGTTCCTCATCAGGCACACGGGCCATAAAGACGCCGAGCTGTTCCCCGCGCCGGACAAGGGGAATGAGCAGCTTGCCTTCGCCCGGCAGCCATTCGGGTTCGGAAGAACGGGCCTGACGCGGAAAATAGACCGCGTGCGCCTCAAAGGGCAGTACCCGGTGCAGGCTGTCCCGCAGCCGCTGCTCAAGGTCCAGCAGATCGCGCCGGACAAGGCGGGTGGTGGTTTCGGTCACGCCGGGCCTACCATGTCAGGCGCACGGGCACGCCGCGATCCGCCATGTAGCGCTTGACGTCTTCAATGGTGTATTCGCCGTAATGGACGATGGAGGCGATGAGCGCCGCGGATGCGCGCCCCTCGGTCACGGCGTCGACCATGTGCTGCGGATTGCCCGCCCCGCCCGAAGCGATGACCGGAATGCGCACGGCGTCGCAGATCGTCCGTGTCAGCGTCAGCTCGTACCCGTCCTTGGTGCCGTCCGCGTCGATGGAGTTGACGCACAGCTCGCCCGCGCCGAGTTCTTCACAGCGCCGGGCCCAGGCTACGGCATCAAGGCCCATCGCCTTGCGGCCGCCGTGGATGACGATTTCATAACCCGAAGGGATGGCCGGGGTGACGGGCACCCGCTTGACGTCCATGCCCACCACGATGGCCTGCGAACCGAAGGCGTCCGCGCCCTCCGCGATGATTTCGGGATGCTTCACCGCCGCCGAGTTCACGGAAATCTTTTCCGCGCCCGCGAGCAGCACGGCCCGCATGTCCTGCACTGTGGCGATGCCGCCGCCCACGGAGAAGGGGATGAAGATTTCCGAGGCGACCCTCTCCACCACGTCGAGGAAAATGCCCCGCGCCTCGGCTGAGGCCGTGATGTCGTAAAAGACGATCTCGTCCGCCCCGGCCTCGTAATAGCGGCGGGCCGTTTCCACGGGATCGCCGATGTCTTCGTTGCCCTTGAACTTGATGCCCTTGGTCAGCCGTCCGTTGCGCACGTCAAGACAGGGGATCACCCGTTTCGTCAGCATGAGGCCCCTCCCTTGCGCGCCAGGCACCATTCATAAAAATTGGAAAGGATTTTCAGGCCCGGCCTGCCGCTCTTCTCGGGGTGGAACTGGATGGCCCACAGGCCGTCCTGCCCGTAGACGGCGCAAAAGTCCGTCCCGTAACGGCTGGTGGCGATGACCTTTTCCGGGGCCGTTTCCACATAATAGCTGTGCACGAAGTAAAAGGCCGCCTCTTCCGGGACATCCCTGAGGATGGGGCTGTCCTGCTTGCGCGTGAGCGTGTTCCAGCCCATGTGGGGGATGCGGATGGGCGCGCCGTCTTCCTCAAGGCGCTCGTCGAAGCGCACGCAGCGGCCTTCCACAAGGCCGAGGGTGGGCGTGTCGTTCTCGTCGCTGTGTTCGACCATGATCTGGCAGCCGAGGCAAATGCCCAGTAAAGGCCGCCCCGAGGACACCACGCCGCGCAGCACGGCGTCGAGGCCGGAATCCTGAAGATGGCGCATGGCCTGCCCCGCCGCGCCCACGCCGGGGAAAATCCCCCCCGCCGCGCCGTCGACCACGGCGGGATCGGCAGTGACGGCGCAGGGAATGCCCAGATGGTCCAGCGCGCGGCGCACGCTGGTCTGGTTCCCGGCCTTGTAATCGAGTATCGCAAGCATAGTTCTTCCCGTCAGTCCGTTGTCCGCCGCCCCGCCGGAAGAAGCCTCCGGGAGCGCGGCGGGTGAAAAGCCCCTCGAACAGGGCGAAAAGACGATACTATCCGCCTCCGCCGCCGGTCAAGGACCCGGCCCTGCCCCGGGCGGAAAAAAGCCGTGGACGGCGGCCCGGGAACGGCTTGCGGGTGACCGGCCTGTTTTCACGGCGACTCCCCCGGCCCGCCCGGACGCGGCGGGAGAGTCGTCTCGACGTTGCCGAGGGAGGCTTCACGACCCGGCCCTCGCCCGCTCGCGGCGCGGCAGGCAGCGGGCTTGCGGGGCCTGTCGTTGCCCCACTGGGGGCCGCGGGAGACAGCGGACTTGACAGAATCCGTGCTCTAGGCGAAACATACGACAATCCAAACTCCATCACGAGGTAAACCAAGGCCCTCCCTCTCCCGTCACGTGTGACCCTCAGGGGCATGGGGCCGCAGCGCCAAGGATATCCATGCTGAAACGAGCCATATCCCTCCTGCTTCTGGCTCTTCCCCTCTTCTTCTCCGTCCCGCAGGCCGAAGGCCGTTCGCCGGGCCCCATGTTTCAGGTCGCCACAGGGAAAGCCACCTTTTATAGCGACTCGTTCCACGGCAAGAAGACCGCCAACGGGGAACGCTACGACAAGCACGCCTTTACCGCGGCCCACCGCTCCCTCCCGCTGGGGACCATCGTCCGCGTCACCAACCTTTCCAACGGACGCAACCTGCTCGTCCGCATCAACGACCGCGGCCCGGCCAAGAAAAAACTCATCCTCGACGTCTCCAAAGCGGCCGCCCATCGCCTCAACATGGTCCGCCGCGGGGTGATCCCCGTTCAGGTCGAAGTCGTCGCGGACAAGCGCGGCGTCCCCGTGCACCGCGGCAGCGCCTTTTACGTGAAGGTTGCCGAAGCCAAATCCCTCAAGGATGGGCAACGGAAAATCGTCGCCCTCGCCTCGGGCCGCGCGCAGAAATCCAAGACTTCTCGGCAGCATGCCCGCCCCGTGACCAACGAACTCCGCCTTCTTTCCGAAAGCGCCCCGGACGGCCGCACGCGCTATTTCGTCGGGCAAGGCCCCTTCACCCGCTACCGCGACGCCGTCAGCGCCCTGCGCAAGGCCAAAGACCGCCATGCGCAAGCCTCCCTCGCCTGCCTGCCCGTCACCGTGGCCGAAAACACCCGCTGACGCCCTGTGCCGCCGCCCTGCGGCAAGCGCCTTCCGCAGGCGCAGTCCGGCGGGAAGAGCACGTCCCCCAGGGGCACGCCCTCTGTCTCGCGCCGGGGCCGCACGGTCTTGCCTCCCTTCTGCCTGCGGCGCTCGTCCGTCCTCTGTCTCGCGCCGAGGCCGCACGGGAACGCCGCTGCCTTGGCGGGTCCGCCCTCTTTACGCCTCCGCACCCAGACCTCACCGCCCCTGCCGGAGCCCGAAGCGGCGTAACGCCGTTCCAAGGGGGCAAGCAGCCGGATTTACGGAGAAAGAGACGAATAGCCCTTCCACCTCGTTCAAAAAATCACGATTAAATTTTGTTCTTCTTTGCACAACAGGAACGCACTTTTCCTAATCCCTTTAATTTATACCTACTTATTTTAGTACGAATGAAGAAGACGAGGCCCAGCGGCGTCTTCCGCACCTCGTTTGTGCTGGTTCAGAAATTCACGCTTTCCCCTATGAGTGCCTAATCACGCGCCATTTGCGGCCAGAGGCCGGACGCCCTCGGCAAATGTGCACAAAATCCTTTGAAGACGCCGCCTTTCCGGGACGTTCCTTGACACAAACAAGAACTGCATGGTATTTTTGAAAAGAAGTAAGATAACTGAGATCGGGCTTCAGGTTTCGCCTCGGCCTGTCTTGGAATATCCCGCGGCTTTCAGCCGCACCACAATGCGGTTACCAACCAAACCAAGTGGAGGTAAGGCAATGGCAATCAAACATCCAACTCCTCTGTTGGATCAACTCGAAACTGGTCCTTGGCCCAGCTTCGTGTCCGACATCAAGCAGGAAGCTGAACACAGAGCGGCCAACCCCGACAACGTGGAATTTCAGGTTCCTGTCGACGCTCCCGACGACCTGCTCGGCGTGCTCGAACTTTCCTACAAGGAAAAAGAAACGCACTGGAAGCACGGCGGCATCGTGGGCGTGTTCGGTTACGGCGGCGGCGTCATCGGCCGTTACTGCGACCAGCCGGAAATGTTCCCCGGCGTGGCCCACTTCCACACCGTTCGCGTGGCCCAGCCCTCCGGCAAGTTCTACTCCACCGAGTTCCTCCGTGGCCTGTGCGACATCTGGGAACTGCGCGGTTCCGGTCTGACCAACATGCACGGCTCCACCGGCGACATCGTGCTCATCGGCACGCAGACCCCGCAGCTCGAAGAAATCTTCTACGATCTCACCCATAAACTGGACGTCGACCTCGGCGGTTCCGGTTCCAACCTGCGTACCCCCGCCGCCTGTATGGGCCAGAGCCGCTGCGAATACGCCTGCTACAACACGCAGGACATTTGCTACCAGCTCACCATGGACTATCAGGATGAGCTGCACCGTCCGGCCTTCCCCTACAAGTTCAAGTTCAAGTTCGACGGCTGCCCGAACGGCTGCGTGGCCGCTATGGCCCGTTCCGACTTCGCCGTCGTCGGCACCTGGAAGGACGACATCAAGATCGATCAGGAAGCTGTGAAAGCCTACGTTGCCGGCGAATTCGCCCCCAACGCCGGTGCTCACGCCGGTCGCGACTGGGGCAAGTTCGACATCGAAGCCGAAGTCGTCAATCTCTGCCCCTCCAAGTGCATGAAGTGGGACGGCTCCCGTCTCTTCATCAACAACGCCGAATGCGTGCGCTGCATGCACTGCATCAACACCATGCCCCGCGCCCTGCACATCGGCGACGAACGCGGCGCTTCCATCCTCTGCGGCGCCAAGGCCCCGGTCGTTGACGGCGCTCAGATGGGCTCCCTGCTCGTTCCCTTCGTTCCTGTTGAAGCTCCTTACACCGAAGTCAAAGAAATCATCGAAAAGATTTGGGATTGGTGGATGGAAGAAGGCAAGAACCGCGAACGTCTCGGCGAAACCATGAAGCGTCTGTCCTTCCAGAAGCTGCTTGAAGTCACCGAAATCCCCGCTCTTGCTCAGCACGTCAAGGAACCGCGTTCCAACCCCTACATCTTCTTCAAGGAAGAAGAAGTGCCCGGCGGCTGGAACCGTGACCTGGCTGCGTACCGCTCCAGACATCAACGCTAAAGAGAAGGGAGAATTACCATGGCGTTTGTTTCTTCCGGCTACAATCCTGAAAAGCCGATGGAAGGCCGTATCTCCGATATTGGTCCCCGCAAATACGATTCGTTCTTCCCTGAAGTCATCAAGAAGAACTTCGGCAAATGGCTGTATCATGAAATCCTCGAACCCGGCGTGCTGGTCCACGTCGCCGAATCCGGCGACAAGGTCTACACCGTGCGCTGCGGCGGCACCCGCACGATGTCCATCACGAATATCCGTGAAATCTGCGACATCGCTGACAAATACTGCGGCGGCCACGTTCGTTGGACGACCCGTAACAACGTCGAATTCATGGTGACCGACGAAGCCACCCTGAAGGCTCTGAAGGAAGACCTGGCCGGACGCAAGTTCGCCGCCGGCTCCTACAAGTTCCCCATCGGCGGCACCGGCGCGGGCATCTCCAACATCGTGCACACGCAGGGCTGGGTGCACTGCCACACCCCCGCCACCGACGCCTCCGGCCCGGTTAAATGCGTGATGGACGCCATGTTCGACGACTTCAAGAGCATGCGTCTGCCCGCCCCCGTGCGCATCTCGCTGGCCTGCTGCATCAACATGTGCGGCGCCGTGCACTGCTCCGACATCGGTATCGTGGGTATCCACCGCAAACCTCCGATGATCGACGACCAGTGGGTCGACAAGCTCTGCGAAATCCCGCTGGCCGTGGCCGCCTGTCCCACCGCCGCCGTGCGTCCGGTCAAGACCGAATTCAACGGCGAAAAGGTGAACTCCGTGGCCATCAAGCAGGACCGCTGCATGTACTGCGGTAACTGCTACACCATGTGCCCCGCCCTGCCCATCTCCGACGGCGAAGGCGACGGCGTGGCCCTCATGGTCGGCGGCAAGGTTTCCAACCGTATCTCCATGCCCAAGTTCTCCAAGGTCGTTGTGGCTTACATCCCCAACGAACCGCCCCGTTGGAACACCCTTACCTCCACGATCAAGCACATCGTGGAAGTGTATGCGGAAAACGCCAACAAGTACGAACGTCTGGGCGACTGGGCCGAACGCATCGGTTGGGAATCCTTCTTCGAACTGACCGGCCTTGAGTTCACCCATCACCTGATCGACGACTTCCGCGATCCGGCTTACTACACCTGGCGTCAGAGCACCCAGTTCAAGTTCTCCGAACTGGCCCTCGCCGCTCACGGTGGCGAAGCTCACGAATCCGCCGCGGCCGCCGAAGTCACCGCCGAGGACAAGGAAGTTGTGGTCAACTTCCTCAAGGACAAGATGGCCCGTCCCGGCGCGAAGACCAAGTACTACTTCAAGGACTTCCTCGAACTCTTCCCCACGAAGGGCACCCGCGACGTCAAGAACGTCCTGTCCGTCCTCGTGTCCGAAGAAACCCTCGAGTACTGGTCTTCCGGCTCCACGACCATGTACGGTCTGAAGGGCGCCGGCAAGCAGGCCTCTTCCGAGGGCGAAAACTAGTCTCAACGGCTGCGGGAGAGCCTTCTCCCGCGGCTTTCCGCCTCCTCTCCGCGCCTTGGCGCGGGGAGAGGGCGGCTTGGCGGGGGAAGGAACCAATTCCTTCCCCCTCTTCTTTTAGGTGAACGCATGGCGCAGCTCGTACGTCTCAAACATGCCCAATCGGGCGTGGTCAAAAGCGGCTTTTACGGCTTTAGCTGGACGACCCTCTTTTTCAGCGGCTTTCCCGCCATCTTCCGCGGCGATCTGCTCACGGGCGTCATCGTGCTCGTGCTCAGCGCCTCGTCGTTCTGGATCGTGGCCGTCATCTGGGCTTTTCTCTACAACCGTGTGTATACGACCCGTCTGCTCGAACAGGGCTACGTTTTCGACGACGCGCCGCGCAACGTCGAGAGGGCCAAACGCGCTCTGCGCATTCAGGACTAGCCGGAAGCCCGCTGCCGCTCATCGAAACGCCAAACGCACCTGCGCCTTGAGGACCAAACCTATGGACGCCACCTTCCCGCTCCGCCATCCCCAGACCGACGAACACAGGCAAGGCTACTACGGGTTCAGCCGGGATACGCTGCTCTCCCTCGGTGTCGTGTGGTTTAAACGCGGAAACGCCGGCCTTGCGCTCCTGAACGCCCTCTTCGCCGTCCTGACCATTCTTCCCCTTGCGCTCTGCCTCCCCCAGACCCGGGAATGGCTGCTCTCGGGGACCACGGCCTTCGGCACGCTGGGGCAGCCTCTGTTCATCGGCTTGATCGTCTACGGCCTGTTTGCCCTCGCCGCTTTCCTCCTGGGCCTGCGCTGCACCCTGCAAGCCGCTACGCTCCGGTATGGAAAATTTTCCGGCGCGACCGTCCTGCCGCTTATCATGGTATCCGTACTGTGGTATGACCAGGGGTATGTTGCCCTGCTCGGTGACGACGCCCTGCTCGTCGGCGGCCTGGGGGCCTTCATGGGGTTTGTCGGCCTTCTGCGGGCGGCGGCGGACAGCAACGCCCTCCACTCGCTGGCGCTCATCCGGCAAGGCTATGTGGCGCTTTCCGATCCGCACAGGGACGAAGCCCTCATCGCCCTTTAGCCTCCCTCGGCTTGGAAGAGGGGGAGAAGGAGGAACCAATGGCGACGGATAAGGTCATCCAGCTCCGCCATGTCTATAGAGGGGACCTGAAAAAGGGCTATTACGGCTTCAGCCGCGACACCTTCTGGTCCGCGGGCCTCGTCTGGCTCCGGCGCGATCCGGCAAGCTGTATCGACTACAGCGGGACGCTGTTCGGGACGGTCATCGCGTTCGGCGCTTTTTTCGTGATTCCCGCCCTTTCGACCGAGCTTGAGGGCATTTCCCTGACGGTGGGAGACATTGAGATTTCGGGACATGCTCTCCTGGGGGCGCTTGGCCTCTTCATCTTTCTCTTTCAGAGCGTGTTCATCGCCTTCTTCTGCAACCGCCGTTACACGCTCCAACTGCTGAAAAAAGGCTACCGCATCCTCCCCGGCGTCAACGAACAGGAAGCGAGGAAGGCGCTCAAGCTAGAGGAAACCGATGCCCTCGGATAAGCCCGTCCCGGTTCGCCGCATTCCCCTTGCTCCCGCCGGGATGCGTCTCGCCGCCCCGTGCAGGCGGCCCCATACGGCCCGGCATCTCCCAAAAGGCCGCGCCCTGCCCGCCGTGGCCCTCAACCTTGGCGAGGCCGTCCCCGGCCTGTCCGCCGGAACACACGCATGATCATCCCCCCCTTTACGGCTCCCCGCCTCGTCGTTTCCGGCCTTTCCGGAGGCGGCGGCAAAACGCTGGTTTCCCTCGGCCTGACCCGTGCCCTCACTCTGCGCGGCCTGCGCGTCAAACCCTGCAAAAAAGGCCCCGACTACATCGACGCCGCCTGGCTCGGCCTCGCCTCCGGCCTCGCGCCCACCAATCTCGATCCCTATTTCCTCTCCGACGCCCGCCTGCGCGCGCTTTTTTGCGACACCTTCCGCGACGCCGATCTCGCCGTGATCGAAGGCAACCGGGGGCTCTACGATGGCCGCGATCTGGAAGGCTCCTGTTCCACCGCTACGCTGGCTCGCGCCCTTGACGCGCCGATCATCCTGACCCTGAGCGTCACCAAGATGACCCGCACCGCCGCCGCGCTCGTGGCGGGGCTGGCCGCCTTCGAGCCGGTCCGTCTGGCGGGGGTGGTGCTCAACCGCGTCGCCTCCGTCCGGCACGCGGCGCTCATCCGGCGCAGCATCGAAACGTATACGGGCATCCCGGTTCTGGGTGAAATCCCCCGCCTGCCCGATAACCCCATCCCGGAACGGCACATGGGGCTTGTCTCCATGCACGACGAGTCCCCGGACGCGCCCGGACGGGATATGCTCCTCAAGGCGCTGGACGATCTCGCCGCGCTGGTGGAAAGCCATCTGGATGTGGACGCCGCGCTCGGCCTTGCCCGCAGCGCGCCGGAACTGCGGGACGTCGAGGCTTTCTGGGAAAACACGGGGGAGGGAAACCTTTCTGAAGAAAGGCTTTCCCTCCCCCGTACCCCCACCCTTCCCAAGACCTTCGCAAACGGAGACGCCGAGGCTGGCGGGACAGCGGGGGATGGGGGGACGCCCGAGGGAGATGACGTCAATGGGGAGGCTGGACGGGGAAAACACCGAAAGGCGGACCTGAATACGGGAACGGCTCAAGAGGAAAAAGCGTTTTCATGGGCGGCAAAAGCGGCTTGTGGAGAAACGGAAACGCCCTGCGCCAGTCACACCGGGCAAGCGGACACCTCTCGTTCCGAGCGGGCTGCCTCTCCCGCACCGGTCACCATCGGTTTTGTGCGCGATGCGGCCTTATGGTTTTATTATGAGGAAAATTTCGAGGCCCTGCGCCGGGCCGGAGCGGAGTTGGTGGAGTTGAGCCTCTTCGATCCCGAGCCGTGGCCCGCCTGCGCCTTCGGGACGGACGGGCCGGGGCTGCACGGCCTCTATCTGGGAGGCGGCTTCCCGGAAATGGTGCCGGAACGCCTTGCGGCCTCGCCCCACCTCGCGGCCATCCGGGCCTATTCCGAAGCCGGGATGCCAATCTACGCCGAATGCGGCGGCTTCATGGTCCTCTGCCGGGAACTGCGCATCGCGGGCAAGGATTACCCCATGAGTGGGCTCTTTCCTACCCGCGCGGAGTTCTGCCCCCGCCCGCAGGGGCTCGGCTACGTGGAGGCGACCGTGGAAACGGAAAACCCCTTCCATCCCGTGGGGGCCGTCCTGCGCGGGCATGAATTCCACTATTCGCGCTGCGTCGCCCTCGGAGACCTTACCCCCACCCTGCGCCTTTCGCCGGGCGTAGGCATGTCAGGGCCGGGGCACCGCGCCAAGGGGCTGGCCGCCCAAGGCCCGGATCATCTCAAAAGCCGGGACGGATTGCTGATACGCAATACCTTCGCGGCCTATACCCACCTTTTCGCGCCCGCCGTGCCGCACTGGGCCCCGCGCTTCGTCATGGCCTGCCGAGGCAAAAGCCCCGCCGTGCGCTGAGGGTTTCCTCGCGTCTGTCCTTTCCGGTGCGCCTCTTCGTTCCCGTTTGTAGTTCGGGAAGACGAAGGTGCACCGGGAAGGCGGCCTCCGGCCCATGCCTACACGTTTGCATGGGTTGCCTTTCCCAATGGTATGTCCTCTCTGCCTATCCCTTTTTATGAACAAGCGGATGGCTCAACCAATAAAGAAGGCTCAGGAACCAGAGCGTCAGTCCTGCGCGGGCCGGACGGCAAGCGCCAAGACCGGTGAGAACCTCCCGTTCCACCGGGATAAAATTTATCAATCAGGAATGATTTTCATTTACTTTCCTATGAGTCTCGGCTAACGTGCCTCCCATATCCAACAACGATACTCTCCGCCCGGAGAATGGAGGCATATCATGACTGAGGAACGTAAAGACGCCGTCACCATCCAAGGCAACCCGCTCACCCTTCTCGGCAAGGGCGTTTCGGTGGGCGAAGCCGCCCCTGACTTCTGCGTGCTGGCCAATGATCTTTCGCAACGCACGCTGGCCGACTACAAGGGGAAGGTGCTGGTCCTGAGCGTGGTGCCTTCCCTCGACACGCCGGTCTGCGACATGCAGACCCGGCGCTTCAACGCCGAAGCCGCCAAACTGTCCGACAAGGTGCGCATCCTGACCATCAGTTGCGATTTGCCCTTCGCGCAGGCCCGCTGGTGCGGGGCCGCCGGAGCCGAATCCGTGGAAACCCTTTCGGATCACCGCGATCTTTCCTTCGGTACGGCCTATGGCGTAGCCATCAAGGAACTGCGCCTGCTCAGCCGGGCGGTCTTCGTAGTCTGCGCCAACGGCGTCATCGCCTACGAGCAGATCGTCAATGAAGTCACCCATTCCGTGGATTTCGACGCCGCCCTCGCCGCGGTCAAGGCCTGCCTCGACAACGGCCGTCTTGAGGAAAGCGCCCACTAAACAGCTCTGCCGGAGGAAAGCCATGCCGCGCCTTTCGCGAGCCGCCGGATGGCTTTCTCTCGGACAGGTCTCCGCGCGCCTCTCGCTGCGGGCTCAGGGACTTCTCCAAAGGGCCTTGGCAAAGGAACTCTCCCCTTTTGCCAAGGCCCTTTGTTTTAAGCTCCCGTCGAGGACTCCAAAGCCGCGACGCGGGCCTTCAGGCTCTCGACCTCGGCCTTCAGCGTTTCCAGAGCGTCGCTGGCTTCCCACTGGGAGGTGGAAGCGTTCCAGACCGGAACGTCGCCCGACGCATGGCTTTCGCTCGTGAGCAGCGGCCAGAGGAACCCCAGCCAGCCGTTGAGCCGCTGCATGTTGGCGGACACCACGGCATTCCAGCCCTGCTGCCCATAGGTAATCGTCTCCAGCCCCGTAGGGGTCAATTTCGCCATAGCCTTCCTCCTGAAACGGTCATGGTTTCGGTGATGTTCCGCCTTCTCGCCCCGAGTTCCCGGATCGCGGGTATCCTTGGACGGAACGGAACGCCGTAAGAACATCTTTTCTCACGAGAATATGCCTATTGGCCTCTAAAGAACGTCTCCGCCCGGCCCGCGTAAAAAACGCCCTCTCCGGCGGGGACCGTCAAGGCGACGGGCGGGGACAGGCGGCCAAGCTGCCGCGCCCGCACGGTGATGGAAAGCGCGGAGACCCCAGTCAGTGAGAACGACGTCTCTGCCGTGGAATGTTCCACGCCGTCCACGGTGACCACGAAATCCCCCGCAAAGCTGGCGGGCACGGGCTCGTTTTCCGTCTCCGGGCGGGTTCCCGCGCCGCCGTGCCCCACGTCCACGGGACTCCACGAAAGCGTGAGGCGGTCTCCGGCACGCTCGGCGCGCAGGCCCGCCACGGGCCACGGCGTCTGCCCCTTGCCGATGACGGAAAGAGGCAGGGCTTGCGCCCGGTCCGCGCCGAGCACGTCGTCGCCGGACGAAGGCCGGAGTTTGAAGGTGTGGCCGCCCACGGCAAGGCCCGTCACCACATTGTCCTCGCCGGGCCGCCGGAAAAGCCAGATGGCCGCCCCCGCCGCGTGTTCCTGTACGGGGGTGTTCATATAGCCGCGCACGATCCCGCAAAGGCGGATGCCGGACGCCCCTTCCAGCACCACGGTCTGGAACAGGAGCAATTCATCGTCGATGAGCGCCATGCGCCGGGCCTCGAAAAGCTCGGTGCGGCTGACAGGCCCGAAAGCCGGGTCTTCCTTGTACGGCAGGTAGAGCAGGCCGCGTTCGTCGTCCACTTCCAGCGTGTCCGCCGGATACGCTTCCGCCAGCGTGCCGTATTGCGCCCACGGCGCGGACAAGGCCGCCGCAACCGCATAGTCGGTCCCGGTGGAGGAACGCTCCACGAGCAGGCCGTCCTCGGTCAGCCGTTCCCGTGCCGCCAGCACGAGCACGGCGCTCTCGCCGCCCGTTTCCGGATTGCGGGGCAACTCGAAGAGCCGGGCATGGCGCAGGGGTTCCGGGGTCAGGTCCGGCGGCGTCCACGAAGGAATGCCGCCCACCGGCGGATAGGCCGTCTCCGGGGGCGCGAGCGGATCGGGCAGGGGTTCGCCGGGCGGCACGAAGGTACCGGAAAGGCGTTCGACCACCTGCCGCGCCTGAACGGAAATGCGGTTTTCCGTCAGGTTGCCCCGGGCCACTTCCAGCACGCGCACGCGGACACCGGACAGTCCGAACCGGGCATGGGTGATTTCCAGAATCTGCCCCTGCTCGACGCCGACATGATCGCGGGAGAGATCAAAGGAAAAGGAAGCCGCCGGGTAAGATTCCACGTCGCGCAGTTCCTCGATGCGCCGCTGCGCCGCGGCCCGATCCGTGAAGGCGGTCAGGTCCACGCTTTTCTTGCGGCGCAGGCCCAAAAGCTGGATAGACGCGGCGTTGGATGCGGTGACGGCGCGTTCCGAGAAATCCTGCCCGGCGTCGGTGAATTTGCCGCTGAGATCATTCCACGTGGTATCCCACGCCGCCCGTTTGAACGAAAAGGAGCCTTCCAGAAAATCCCCTTCGCCGAGGACGGCGGCGGGTTCCGCGTCCGGGTCAGGCGCACGGAGCGAGAGCGTGCCGTCCGCGCGTTCCACCAGCCAGCCGCCCACCGTGCCCAGCACTTGCGCGATGTGCTCGCGCACGGGCTTCTGGCTCGAAAAGACGATGTTCAGGCCGTAGCCTTTCTTTTTCCAGAAGGCGGCCGCCGCGCTGAAACTCGCCTTGTCGATGGAGGCCCACGACGCGCCCGCGTCGAGCAAGAGTTGCAGGACAATGGCCGCGGGGTTCACACCGTTGGACAAAAAGGCGTCCTCCAACGGGATATCACCGCTGAAACGCACGACGTAATGCAGCGTGGGCAGCATGGAGACATTGAAGCCCGCATGGAAGCGCCGCAACCAGATATGAGCCACGCCCGGCAGACGGCTGGCGTACTGCCCCGCCGCCTCGGGGTAAAAGGCCTGCGTGCCGTCGTTCCAGCGCTGTTCCGAACAGTCGATGGCCCCGTCCTCCTCCGTGAGCCTGCGGTCGTCCTGATAGACGCCGACCAGCTCCAGCGGCCCCATGCCGACGCCCTGCCACACGTCCATGTAGTAATGGTAGCCTTGCAGGACCTTCTGCTTCTTCTTGCCGCCCTTGCCGCCGCGTGTTTCCTCGTATTCGGGAACGCTCGTCAGGTTGCCGTAATACAGCAGGTTTCCGGGCAGGCGCACGGTGCCGAAAACGCGGGGGATGACGGTGCCCTCCTCCGCCGTGGTCAGCCGGAAGGCGTCCAGATTGGCCGGGGCCATATCCGAGCCCTGCGATGTGCGCGGCCCGCGCGCAAAAAGGGTGGTCGCAACGGTGGCCCCGACGGTCAGGGCCGTGAGAAAAAGGCTTACGCCCATGCCCCGGCCTCCTTTGCCCTGCGGCAACTCGGCGGCGACGGCGGCATTCCCTGCGGGATATCGGCCTCCCCCGCAATGCGGAAATGCCGGGTCAGTCGCCGCAGCCACCAGTCTCCCAGCCGGGCAAAGCACACGCCCCGCCCATTGATGGCGTGCAGCATCCGAAAGCCGCCCTCTCCGCAGGGCCACACGAGGCCGCAATGGTTGGTAACGCCCCGCTCGGTGGTGGAAAAGGCCAGCCAGTCGCCACGTATGAGCGACGCGCCGGGCGCAAGCGACACCATCCGCAGGCCGGGGCGCAAATGATCGCGCATATGGCGGTGGCTCGCCTCAAGCACGTATTCGTCGCCCGTGTGCTCGTGCCAGTCGCGGGGGTAATAGTCATACTCAAGGCGGGTCAGAATCCCCGCGTCCAGCAGGGCCTGACCGATGAACAGCGTGCAGTCAGCGCCCCGTCCCTTGCAGCGCTGCAAGTGGCGGTAGGGCGGGCCGAGCCATGACTCCGCCTCCCGGCGGAAGGCCTCCCACGCCGTATCGTCGTCAAAATAATTCATGAAACGCTCCTTGCGAAACAGTGACCGGAAAAACTTTCCTCTGAAAGCCCTTCCGCGCTCTCCTTCCAGACTCATTACCGCCCGCGCACTCCCCGCCCGCCTCCGCCCCAAAAGGCGCGGCGGCCTTCCCCGGACACCCGCAGGAGCGTTCTTTCCCCCGTCCCGTACCGCCCACCTCCCGGCTTGGCGAAACGTCCGAAGGGCGCAAGGCCTCCGCCGTTTGGCGCTCCCGCTTTCCATTCTCGTTGGACAACCTTCCTTTGTGCGCCTTCCCGCGCCCTTCCGCCACAGCGCCTCCCCATCAGCCGGACGTCTTGGAAGGGAAAAGGGAGAAGGTTGGGGAGGGAGAGGGAAAGGTGGGGGCGTTTCCCTCCTTCTAGAGAAAGTTTCCCTCGCCCTTGATCAATCATCACTTGAAGCCCCACACCACTGGATTGCGGCTCGGGATGGAGGCGCAGCCGCCGAAGCGCGCGCCGTTGCCGAAACGTTCGCGGCAGGTGGCGGGGGAACCGTCGCAGCCCGGAAAAGCGATGACGGACACGCCGTTTCTCACCCGCTCGTCAAAAGGAAGCTGGAGGGTGAGGGTGTCGCCCGCGTGCGCGGTAACGAAGCGGAAATCGCCTCCGGCCTCGACGTAGCCCCGCGTGAAATAGCCGTCCGGGTAGGCGGCGAACGCCGGGGAAACCAGCCTGAGGCCGTCCGGGGCGACGGGCGCGGTCACGCCCCACTCGGCCCGGGACAGGCCGCAGCCCGCATCGAAAAGCACGAACTGGCACTGGCCGGAATAGATCATCTGGGGCAGGAGGGCGTCGAGGATGCAGCTTGAAGAAAGGCAGGACACGGAAACCCGCGAGGCGTCCGCGCCCGGCACCACCTCCAGCACCACTCCCCCGAAGACCTGTACGGTCGCGCCGCTTTCGGGCTCGTGCTCGTAAATGTTCACCCGCGTGGGCAGAATGGGCAGGGAAGCCAGATAACGGGTAAAAAGGGCGTCCATGCAGGCCGTCAACGTCACCGTAGCGGCCTTGCCGTCTACGCTGCCGCGCAGTTCGCCACGCTCAATGGCGGCGGGCGTCCACGCGGCCCCGCGCCACTCGATGGTCTCCCGCCCGGTGGTCAGGGTATGCACCGCATCGGCGGCGATGATCTCGTAGAGTTCCACAAGCTGAGGCAAAACGGGGCGCATCAGGAAACCTCCTCGGGCAGGGTGCAGAAAGAAAGATCGCAACGGGCGACGCCCGCCGTCTCGTGGCGCAGATCGATGCGATCCGTATCCAGCCGCGCCAGATATTCCCGGCCCACAAAGGTGGAAGGCGGCACGGCCATGCCGAGTTCCGCGTCCAGATGCAGGACGATTTCGCCCTCCTCCCCCGCCTCCACGCCGAGAAGGGCGCGCCCGAGGATAGAAGCCCCCACCTTCAGCCAGAGCCGTTGCCCCGGGACAAAGCCCTCCCGCGCGCCGTTGTCGCGGGCGTAGAGCATGGCCTGATTGGGAAGCGATCCCCGGGTGAGCGTGAAGGCCCGGCGTGGATCGCGAACGCGGACCCTGCCCCAGCGGCCCCGCAGGGCGGTCACGCCGTCGAGCAGCCGCGCGATGCCGTCCCCCCTCAAAAGGTAGCTCTGGCGGTGGGCGGCAGGCGCGACGGCCTGCCTTGCGCCGATTTCCGTCACGCCGCCGCGCACGGCCCGGACGATGCGCGACAGCGAGGCCACGCCGCCCGGCCCTTCGCCCGACCAGTCCGGGCGGTGCGGCCACAACCACGGCACGGAAGGATCGGCCGGGGCGTGCGGAAGGCCCTCCAAATCCGGCTGCGACGCGCCCAGTTCCTCAAAGGCCACCGACCACGTTTCAAACCCGTCCGACACGGTGCGGGGCTCGGCGCGGGTCAACATGCCCGAAAAAAGCGGAACGACGCGCAGATCGCCCGAGGCGAAACGCTCGTCGAGGGGCGCGCTCAAAAACAGCGTGCCGCCCGCCGGGTCTTTCGCGGCGAGGCTGGCCGCCACATACGCGTCACGGCGGCGCTCGTGGATCATGATCAGCCCGCAGAGCCGGGACAGGTTCCAGCAATCCTCGAAGGGACCGTCCAGCGTAAGCGCGTCCCGTTCCGGGCCCACCGCCGCCACACGGCGCGCCTCCTGCCAGAGCGGGACGCCGAACACGCGGTCCTTGCCCTGATGCACGAGATGGTGCAGCCGCTGGCCGCGCACGCCGTCGCCCCAGACGGTGGCCCGCAGGGTGCGCAGCGGACGCCGCGCCAGAGGACGCTGTTCCCCGCCGTTTTCATCGCGCGCCACCACGGTATCGAAGGCATAGCCCGTTTCCAGTCCCGCCGACCATTCCGGCCAAAAGGGAAAGAGCAGGACGCGCAGGGCCGTGATTTCCAGCTTCCGTTCCCCAAGGCTGGTGAGGAAGGTGTAGACCGTCTCCTGCCGGGCCGGGCCCGAGGCGAGCACGGTGAGCCGCCCCGCCGCCGTGCCCGTGGGCGGAATGCTGCCCGGCGCGATGCCCGAAAGCGTGGTGCCCGCCGGCGAACGGCTGG
>OFGR01001018.1_pt1 | contig 24588 bp, 27 predicted proteins | sample 1521811 | NCBI WGS metagenome assembly OFGR01 (sample SAMEA3504098, study PRJEB24116) | mouse gut metagenome | biome: mouse gut; feature: mouse-associated habitat; material: faeces | place: Denmark | collected 2011
GCTACGATGCGATCATTATGGATCCCCCCTCTTATGGAAGAGGACCCAAAGGAGAGATCTGGAAGATCGAGGATGCCATCCATCCTCTGATCCGGTCATGCACAAGGCTTTTATCCGATCAGCCTCTATTCTTCCTGGTCAACTCCTATACTACCGGGCTCGCTCCTGCCGTACTGACTTACATGCTCGGAACCGAGCTTAGGAGATTTGGCGGCAGTGTGGAATCTCAGGAAATCGGTCTCCCGGTCTCCCGCTCCGGACTGGTGCTGCCATGCGGCGCTTCCGGCCGTTGGGAGGATGCTGCCGTCTGACCGCCGGCATGCCGCTTGGCTCGTTGCTCGCGGGAATAACTGCCGTATCCTGCGTGAATATGGCAGTTATTCATTATTCGTTATTTGTTATGGGTTATACTAGAATTCAACTCCCCGTCCTAATGCATCTTTCAGATAGGTAGCCACATCCTCCAGCTTATGGACGATCTCCATCTTCTCTTCCCACTCTTCACCCTCCATGCCCTTATTGATCAGACATTTCTGAATATGCTTCACTTCTTTGATCAATTCTTCTGTCATAATCCTTCCCTCCTGTCAGTCTCATACACGCTCAGGATCTCTCAAAACCAAATCCGATAAGATTCCAAAAGCATGTTTTGTATTGAAAAGTCACCTGGTCTTCACCTGTATCTATTATACCACATTCTTCCCTGATACACACACGAAATCTAAAATTCTAACGGATCCTGCATCCTGTCCGCACAATACTGCAGCAGCATGTCTCTTACTTCTTCCATCTGACTCCTCGTCTCCGGATCCGAATAGGGTATCCTTCCGATCAGACGGTTCACATAGTCGTGTTCACAGATCAATTCTACGGACACCTTATAATTTATATCAAAGAAATATGCCAGATACGATAACCAATAATCCATCTTCGTCTTTCTCATGGAAGACAGTATTGATTCTTTTCTTCTGAACTGTTCCAGGACTTCTCTGCTGATCTTTGTCTTTCCCACCTCTTTTTCCGATACTCCGAGGATCGTCTCTATATCATCTTCCAGTTTCACCCGGCAATTGTCTAATTTGTCCGCATCCCGGATGATACGTGCATGAAGAAGCTCTCGCTCCTCTTCGATCCCCTCCAGCCGGAAATCACTGTGCCTGGCAATGGCAGTCCGGATCACCGGATCCCACCGCCCGTCTTCTATAAAACTTCGGATCAGCCCTTCTTCGAACAGGATCCAAACGCCGAACGCAGCATGATCCATCGTGTCCGGTTCAAAACTGTCATACCGTTTCAACTGTTCAAACCTTCCGATATCATGCAGCAATCCGATCATCTGCGCCAGTTCCTGGTCTTCTCTTGACAATCCCAGCCTCCCGGCGATCTGACGGCTGTATTCCGTCACTCCATATGTATGAACGATCTTCAAGCGCACTTTGTCGTTCTCTCTGTCATAATCCGATAAATATTCTTCAAATTTTCTTTTTGCCTGTTGCAATTCCATAGATCTTCTCCTTGTCATTCCGGAAATATGGATTCCAATGTTAATCTTTGACTCTTTCCACCAATTCCTATATAATATAATAAAAACTCATGTACCGGCAGTTCTTTTGTTCTGCCGGCTTGTTCATGAATCCTATGGAGGTAGATCACTTTGAACATGAATTTTAATCAGCTTGCAATGATCCAAAAATCAAAGACATGTATGGAACAGTTCCGTATGAATCACCCCAAATTCCCCATGTTCCTGAATGCGGTATCCAGGGAAGCCCTCATCGAAGGAAGCGTTATTGAGATAACCGTAACCACACCGGAGGGAAAGAATTACTGCTCGAATATCAAGCTTAAGCAGGAAGACCTGGAACTGGTAGAGTGTCTGAAGTCGCTGCATTAGAGCGTGTCTGGATGAACGGCGGATAAAGTTTTGCATTCTGCATTACTCTACCCCGTTCTTCGCACAGATATCCCTCAGACAGCATGTATCACAATACGGCTTCGTCCTTGCCGTACAGACATCTCGTCCATGATAGACCAGCCGGTGGCAGAAATCACTTCCCTCTTCGGGCGGTATGATCTTCCACAACGCCATCTCCACCTTCTTCGGCTCTTTGATCCCGTCGACAAGCCCCATCCGGTTCACCAGACGGATACAATGCGTATCGGTCACGATCGCCGGTTCTTGGAACACATCTCCCATGATCAGATTCGCGCTTTTGCGCCCTACTCCCGGTAATTTCAGCAAAGCATCGAAATCCTTCGGTACCTTGCCGCCGTATTTTTCCTTCAAGATCTTCATACAGGCACTGATATCTCTTGCCTTACTCTTCCCAAGCCCGCAGGGCCTGACGATCTTCTCGATATCCTCAGCCTCGGCTTCTGCAAGCGCGTCTACATCCGGGTATTTGTCGTATAAGTCCTCCACTACTACATTCACCCTTGCATCTGTGCACTGCGCCGCCAGGCGGACGCTGACCAAAAGCTTCCATGCCTGGTCATAATCCAGGGTACATCCCGCATCGGGGTATTCTTCCTTAAGCCGTCCTATGATCTCCAAAGCCAGTTTCTCTTTCGTCATATCTTCTCCTTCCCGGTTATCCGTACCATTCACGTAAGTAACTCAAAACGTCAGATCTTCTCCAACGCTTCATTGGAACCGATCAGCATAAGTATCATTTCTTCTTCTAACGGCAGATCCGGGTCCAGTGAGATCTCAACACGGTCTTCCCTTTTCATCCCCACTACATTCACCTCATAGGTTCTTCTGACATCAAGTTCTTTCAGCGTCCTGCCGACCCATCTCGCCGGTGTGGCTGTCTCCACAATACTATAATCCGGCGACAGCTCGATCCAGTCCGCAAGATTCGCAGACACCAGATTCTTCGCCGTCTTACGTCCCATCTCTTCTTCCGGAAATACTACGGCATCCGCGCCGACCTTCCTGAGCACCTGCGCATGCCTCTCATCATGGGCTTTGCACAGAATATACGGTATCCCCATCTCTTTCGCCTCCAGAGTCGCAAGGATACTTCCTTCCAGATTCTCCGAGGACGCCACCACGATCCCGTCGAAATTCTTCGAACCCAACGACCGGAGCAGATCCGGATCCCCGATATCTCCCTGAATGGCATACGTGACCTTCTCTGCTATCTCGTCAATACATTCCATATCCTGATCCACCGCCACGACGTCGCACCCAAGCTGCTGCAATGTGACTGCCACGCTGGCGCCGAAGCTCCCCAGCCCCAGCACTACGAATTGTTTTTTCATCTTCATCCTCCTTCTCTATCCCACCATGATCTGCTCCTTTGGAAGCCTCCGTATCTTATCTCTGGGATGTGTCTTTCCCGCAAATGTAAGAACCAGGGTCAATGGCCCCAATCTGCCGATATACATCATAACCATCAGTATGATCTGGCTGAGCCTGCTAAGATGCGGCGTCAGATCTGCGGTAAGCCCTACCGTCCCCACAGCCGATGCAGTCTCATAGATCACATTGATCAGAGGTATACTGTCTGGTTCCAACGCGAGAATCGTTATCGTACCGGTAATGAATACGGTGAACGCTACCATAACAACGCAGAATCCTGTACGGAAATTCGAGACAGATATCCTTCTTCCCATACATTCCGTATCATTGCCTCCCCGTACAAATGTAAGACATGCAAGAAACAGCATGGCAAATGTCGTCGTCTTCACGCCGCCCGCCGTTCCTCCCGGCGAACCTCCGATAAACATCAGGACAGCGCAGAATAATTTCGTTTCTTCGTGGAGGGCTCCCTGAGAGAAGGTATAGAATCCCGCCGTCCTCGTTGTGACAGACTGGAACAATGCAGCAAGAACCTTCTGTCCCAGTCCCATGCCCCCGAGCGTATCCTGGTTATGATACTCCGCCGCGAATACAAATACGGTTCCCACCGTGATCAGGAACAACGTCATCACGATCGCGAGCTTCGAGTGAAGCTTAAGCCTCGTGAACCACCAGCGCATCGGAACTTCTCTATGATAGAGCCGCTTCGCATTCTCTATCACATCAAACCAGACCGTAAAACCGATCCCGCTTAAGATGATCAGCAATATCGTAGTGATATTGATCAACGGGCTCTTGGCATAACCGGCAAGGCTGTTCTCTCCCAGTATATCGATCCCTGCATTACAGAATGCCGATACCGAATGGAAGACGGAATACCAGATCCCTCTGACTGCTCCATATTCCGGGACAAACCGCAATGCATACAGGACTGCTCCGCCGCCTTCCACCACAAGCGTTCCTGTGATCACCCGCTTCACCAGCCGCACGATCCCGCCTAGATGCTGCGCGCCGTATGCTTCCTGAAGCACCACTCTCTCCTTAAGCCCGATCCGCCTGCGAAGCAGGAAAAAGAACAGCGTCGTACATGCGATCACCCCAAGCCCGCCGATCTGGATCAATATAAGCAGTATCACCTTGCCGAATATCGTAAACTGAGACGCCGGAACTACCGTTACCAGTCCTGTCACGCACACGGAAGTAACGGATGTAAATAATGCGTCTATAAACGCGATCTGCCGCGTATTGCTGACAGGCAGGTACAGCAGGATTCCTCCAAGTAAGATAATCCCCAGGAATCCGATCGCTGTGATCTGCAGTGTATTCCATCTGATATGCTTTCTTTTCTTCACAATGCTCTCCTTATACTCCTGTTGATCTCATCTCGCCTGCATAACGTATTATGATCTCGATGACCAGAAAACCGAACGCAACCGCCAGGCATGTCTGTGCCAGAAGGATCGTCTGCTGTGACGCCATCCCATAATCTGACTGCACAAATCCATGCATCATATAGAATAGTGTCGCTCCCGGAATCACCGGCATGATCGAAGTTGTCAGAAAAATCGTTGCCGGCGCCCGGTGAACCCTGGACATCCAATATGCGTAAGCCGCTACAAAAGCCGCGCCCGCCATAACCGCAGCAAAATCATTTCCGCAAAGACACTTCACCGCCACATAGCAGGCACAATTGACAGCTCCGCCGACTCCGGCATAAACGGACTGTTTTACCGCCGCCTTGAACACCAGGGCGAATCCCATACTTGCCACTCCGCAGGAGATCAGCTGTACCGCGATACTGGGCGCTATATACATCTCGTACATATCTCCTTTAAAGATCAGCATCGCAAGTCCCGTACCGCAGGCAATAGCAATAGCTCCAAGACACGCATTCGTTATATTCACGATTCCCGAGAGATACGCGCGTTTCAGCACGTCCCGGATTCCGTTTGCTACGCCTAGCCCGCTGATCAGAACCATGTTAAGCCCTAGCACGATACGATCCGGATGATGTCCGAAGCCCGCCTTCGCCGCCAGAAATACCGCCGCCGAGGATAGAAAGGCGATAACCAGGTTATAGACTACCAGATTACGCTCCTTCTTATCAAGGATATGGCCGAAATATACTTCTACAAGCGCACAGATCACGATCCCCACGATCGTATCCAGCCAGTCACAGCCGAAATATACCCCAAAACCTACACCGCCCAGGATGGACGCCACATATTGAAGATACCGCGGCTGCTGCTTACGCTCCATGACCTCATCATATTTGGTCCGGATCTCCTCTATGGAAGGAGTATTCTTGCATATATATCTTGACAGATTATTCAGATAATCTAATCTGTCATAATTGAACCCGGTGACATGGATCCGTCTGATCTGAGTGATGAAATGACCGCCCGCCGGCTTGATCGTCACCTGAATGTCACTTTGGATCGCGAAGACACTGCACTGCTCAAGATCGTAGCTTTCAAGCATCCGGTACATACTATCCTCCGCACGGTCCGTCTCCGCCCCGCTCTTGATCATTTCTTTCCCTATATTGATAACTTCATTCAACAACAATTCGTAATCCATAGCCAAGACTCCATATACTTTCTTTCGCATATTCCGTAAACCATAATATCATAAAAACCCCTTAGAAAAAACAGAAAACTTGAAAAGCAAAAAAAATTAAAAAAATTTGAAAAAAGGGGTTGATTTTTGTAAAAAAGCTGTTATAATATAACATGTTCGCGGGAAACGATGCGGATTGGTGTAACGGCAGCACAGCAGACTCTGACTCTGTTAGTAGAGGTTCAAATCCTCTATCCGTAGTTCCTTGGCAGGGGCGCCGGGTGTCTTGACAGACAAGGCATCCGGACAAAATACATATCTTCGGAGTGTGGCTCAGCTTGGTAGAGCGCTACGTTCGGGACGTAGAGGTCGCGTGTTCGAATCACGTCACTCCGACTTTTTTAAAAAAGAACCCTTAGAAATAAAGGGTTCTTTTTCATTTTCAAAACATAAACTTTTATCTTTTAAATTCCCCTGTCAGGCAAAAACCATGATCCATGGGACCCCGTCCCTTTCCAAGATCGAGCATAGCACCTAACGCCCCGGAGATATAAGCTTTCGCCCGCTTCACAGAAGTATCCAGATCATATCCTTTTGCCAGATTAGAGGCTATAGCGCTTGACAGCGTGCATCCCGTCCCATGGGTGTTGGGATTGTCAATCCATTTCCCGCAGAACCACCGATATTCCCCTTCCCGGTATAACAGGTCGTTGGCGTCATTCAGATTATGCCCGCCTTTACACAGCACCGCACAGGAATACTGCTCACTGATCCTCCTTGCCGCCTCTATCATATCCTCTTCCGTCCGGATCGACAACCCGGACAGCACCTCCGCCTCCGGAATATTCGGCGTCAATATGCCTGCGGCAGGAAGCAGACGCTCCTTTAACATACCCACCGCCTCATCGTTGATGAGCTTCCCTCCGCTAGTCGCCACCATCACGGGGTCCACAACCACATTCTCCGCCTGGTAATACTCTAACCGTTCTGCAACCACGGTGATCAGCGGACCCGCCGGCACCATCCCGACCTTGACCGCGTCCGGCCGGATATCTGTGAATACATCATCCAGCTGTTCCCCAAGAAATTCCGGGGACACTTCCATAATCCTCGTCACTCTTGTCGTATTCTCCGCCACCAGCGCCGTAACCACGCTCATGGCATACACGCCGTTGGCGAGCATCGTCTTGATATCCGCCTGGATACCGGCGCCACCAGTGGGATCACTGCCTGCGATCGTCAATGCTGTTTTCATTTCTTCTCCTCCTTTTATTCTGCTCTCTTTCAATTAATTCTCTGATGTCTGATGGATCATCTTCTCTGTCCGTGTTCTAAGCTTCATTGCAGCTGTCTTAAGGTCTGGTTGGGCGAAGATCGCGCTGATCACAGCGACGCCGCAGATACCGCTTCCGGCAAGTTCCATCACATTCTCCTCTCCGATCCCCCCGATCGCGATCACCGGGATCTCCACCGCCTCACAGACAGCCCGAAGCGTCTCCAGGCTGACCGCACTGGCATCCGTTTTAGAGTCTGTATGAAACACCGCTCCTACTCCAAGGTAATCCGCTCCTCTCTTCTGTGCAAGCAGCGCCTGTTCCACATTCTGCACCAACACCCCAATGATCTTATCCGGTCCCAGCCTCTTACGCACATCTCCGGCTTCCATGTCGCTCTGCCCTACATGGATCCCGTCGGCATCTGCCCGAACCGCGATCTCCACATGATCATTGACCACAAAAGGGACGCGGTATCTCCTGCATAATTCCCTGAGTTCCTTCGCTTCTCTAAAAAACTGCTCTTCCTCCAACTCCTTTTCCCGAAGCTGCACAAAGGTAACTCCGCCCTCTAATGCCTGCTCAACCTGATGATACAGAGTACCACCGTCAAGCCAGCTGCGGTCTGTCACTGCATATAACAGCAGATCTTCTTTATTGCATTTCATATTCTGTTCATCCTTTCTTCCCGGATTCTGTTCGGTTGCTGCTACCGCACCTCATACTTTGCGCCTTCCTCCAATATATCCGCATCCATATGATAGACCGCGTCAATGATACGGTTCCGATAGGCGGCGTTTCCATCCCCTTCCTGCATACGGTCCCATGCGATCTCCCCTGCCAGTCCCATCGCGCATACTGCCGCTGCCGCCGCCTTAAGCTTCTCTTTGGGATTCGCCGCAAGAAATGCAGTCATCATCCCGGACAGCTGACAGCCTGTTCCTGTGATCTTCCCCATCTCCTGTCTGCCATTCCGAATGATATAGCAACTCTCCCCGTCGCTTACCAGGTCGATCGCTCCGGTAACGGCGGCGATACATCCCGCCTTCTTTGCAAATTCCATCGCAAACCGGACTCCGCTGTCTAGATTCTCCTCTGTCACGGCATCCTCCACATCTGCATCCACCCCCTTGGTTGTCCCGCTTCCACAGGCGAGTGTCTTGATCTCCGAGATATTCCCGCGGATCGCGTCAAACGAAAGCTCTTCCATAAGCCTTACCGCCGTATTCGTCCGAAGCGCGCTCGCGCCTGCCCCTACCGGATCCAGCAGGAGAACATGCCTAAGTTCCTCCGCCTTTCTTCCGGCACGGAACATCCCTTCGATGGTCCGTTTGTTCAATGTCCCGATATTGATATTCAATCCTTTGCATATAGCGGTGATCTCTTCTGCATCCTCCGGCTCATCCGCCATGATCGGGCTGCTCCCGCAGGCAAGCAGGATGTTCGCGACATCATTGACCGTTACATAATTGGTGATGTTGTGTACAAGCGGTGCGTTGATCCTTACATTTCTGATACATTCTCCAAGCATAACAGCTCCTCCTTATGAAAAATACTGCACCCTTTTTGAAATCTGCCGACATACTCTCATTTTTTCTAAATAAAAAAAGGATATACCTATCTTGGTATATCCCATGGATCTCTAAATCACATATCCCTACGTTGGCATTATCCAAATCAGGTTCATGGGTCGAGACAATATCAGCCTCCTCTCAGCCTGCTTTTGCAAGCTCCCCGTTACTCTATTTACAGGTATCATTATACTCTAAAAAGTATAACTCCGCAATACAAATTTCACTCGATATAATGGCATTTCATGTCACAAATATGATCCTCAAATACAGTCTAGCACACCAGCCTGTAAGTCCCTTTCCCTGTTTTTCTGACTGATCCGTCGGCTTCACATTGATTCAAGATCCTCTGGAGCTGTCTTGCACTGCAGTGAAGATGAAACGCAGATTTCTCTATCCCCCTTAAGGTCTTGTCGCCGCATTTATACTTCATATAGGATATCACCCGTTCCGCGAGTGACGCAGGGGCGGCGTCAACGGCTGCCATTGTACCGATCTTAGCCGAAAGGCTGTTGCAAATCAACTTCAGGAACCCATTATTAGACAGCAATTGTTCCTTATGCTTTTCCGCCGAAAATGCAATACACACCAGTCTCTCTGCCGCTTCGGCATAGATATTATTACTTTTAGGATAAAAGATATCCATATCCCCGAGAAAATAGTCCGTTGTTCCATTTGACAGGGAATAGCGTGTGCCGTCATCACGGATGAAATAAATGTTTATAGAACCCTGTTCCACGATCTGGAACAACAATTCGGACTGAAAAGGGGAGCACACGAATTCGCCCTTCTCATACTTGATCAGATAGAAATCTATATTCAGCGAATCAAGCACAGCATGATACTTACTCTTCGCTATGCAGGCTGCAATCTGCTCCTTATCAAACACCCTTTCCATAAAATCCCCTTCCAACGGGACATATGTCCTGTTTTTATGCTCTATTATACATTACAATGTGAAAACATGCAAGAAGGGAGACGAAACTATGACATCTGTTTTTGAAGAAAAGAATATCAGCAAAGCAATTATGAGAGTCGGTTTACCTGCTATGTTAGGACAACTTACAACACTTATTTATAACATTGCCGACACATTTTTTGTTTCTTTGACAAAGGAACCTTCGACAATCGCAGCAGTAACACTGTGCGCGCCTATATTGCTTATCATCATGTCTATCGCCTGTATTTTCGGAATGGGCGGCAGCAGTGTGATCGCCAGATTATTGGGAGAGGGGAAGAAGGCAGAGTCTGGCCTGGTAATGAATTTCTGTGTATATGCAATGGCGATCGCTGGCATCATTACCCTTATCCTGGGTCTTGCATGTCTGCAGCCATTGGCAAAACTATCCGGCGCAGATGCAGATAATATTGCTTATACTTGTGATTATCTGAAATGGATTTTTATAGGCGCCCCTTTTATTATGCTGGCAAATGGGTTTGTTCATTTGTTCCGTTCGGTTGGACTGATCAAAGAAGGAACCATCGGGCTGATCCTCGGAAATGTAATCAACATGGTATTGGATTATGTGTTTATCGCAATCCTTAAATGGGGCACGGCGGGCGCCGCACTTGCCACTTCTCTTGGCTTCGTATGTGCGTCAGCCTATTATATTGTATGCATGATCCGTGAAGAGAGCAAAGGAAATCAATTAACGGCATTATCAATAAAATGCTTTTCGCCCGATGCAGCCATGATACGCAGTGTGGTAAGCATCGGTATCCCCGGCGCCCTCATCACAGTGCTTATGAGCGTCTCCAATATTGTGCTTAACAACTTTATCAGTATCTACGGGTCTGACGCAGTGGCATCTTATGGGATCGCATACAAGCTGGATATGATCCCGATTCTTTTGTCCGTAGGATTATCACAGGGCGTCGCGCCTTTAGTGGGCTATTACTACGGCGGAAACAAGAAAAAGCGAATGTCCGACACCGTGAAGTACGCGGCGCTCTATGGAGTTCTTATGGGGGCTGTATTTACGGTTGTCTTTGTACTCTTAGGAAAGCCGCTTGCCGCAATATTCCTGCAAGACGGCGCCTTGATCGCCCAGACGGGGTACTTCCTCAAAGTCCTCTGCCTGACGGCTCCTCTCCTTGGGGTGATCAATATGATAACCAGTTATTTCCAGGCGTTAGGAAAAGCAATGAAATCTCTGATCATTACGGTTTTAAGAAATGCAGTATTATTTATCCCGGGAGTGATCGTTCTAAATCACTTCTGGAAACTAAACGGCGTCATCGCAGCACAGCCTGTTGTCGAAGCTGTCCTGACGATGATCTGCCTCTTCATGTATAGCAAGGATATAAAAGCTTAAAGTTAAATTAAATTGCTTTGATCCGCTCGATCGCCGCCACAGTATTCTCATATGACCCAAAAGCAGTCAGGCGGAAATACCCCTCTCCGCTTGGCCCGAACCCTGATCCGGGCGTCCCGACCACATTCGCTCTCGCAAGCAGATGATCGAAGAACTCCCAGGAAGACATCCCTTTCGGCGTCTCAAGCCAGATATATGGTGCGTTCACTCCGCCGGATACCTGATATCCGGCAGACTTAAGCCCTTCATAGATAACCCTGGCATTCTTCATATAATACGCGATCTGTTCTTTCAGCTGTGCTTTTCCCGCTTGGGAATAGACAGCTTCTCCGGCTCTCTGGACAATATACGGCGCGCCGTTATACTTCGTGCCATGCCGCCTTGCCCACAGAGAATGCAGCATAACATCCTTGCATCTTAAGTCCTTGGGAATGACTGTGGCGCCCAGCCTTACTCCTGTGAACCCTGCATTCTTAGAGAAACTTCTCAGCTCCACCGCACAGGTTCTGGCTCCCTCGCACTCATAGATCGTATGCGGAACGTCATCCTCGGTTATATATGCTTCATAAGCCGCGTCATAGATGATAACCGCCCCGACCTTATTCGCATAATCCACCCATTCCTGGAGCTGATCCCTGGTGACTGCCAACCCTGTTGGATTATTCGGGAAACACAGATAGATCATATCCGGCGTTTCCCTCGGAAGCTCCGGGACAAATCCGGTCTCCTTCGTACAAGGCATATAGATCACGTCGCTCCAGGTCTCTTCCTTGGCGTTATAAACGCCCGTACGTCCCGCCATCACATTGGTATCTACATATACCGGATATACCGGATCACACACCGCGATCCGGTTGTCTTTTGCAAATATTTCCTGGATGTTTCCGGAATCACACTTCGCCCCGTCGGAGATGAAGATCTCATCTGCCCGGATCTCGCATCCTCTGTCCTGGTAATCATTTTTCGCTATGGCGTTTCGTAAGAACTCATATCCCAGATCCGGCGCATAACCCCGGAATGTATCCGCATGCGCCATCTCATCCACTGCGCTGTGCAAAGCTTCTATGATCGCCGGCGCCAACGGTTGCGTTACGTCTCCGATCCCAAGACGTATGATACTTTTATCCGGATTCGCCTCCTGGAAGGCTGCTACTTTCTTTCCTATCGTGGAAAAAAGATAGCTTCCGGGCAGTTTCAGATAATCTTCATTCACTCTAAACATTGTCGTTCCTCCCTATCTCACCGTCAAATACAACTTCCGCGGGTCCGGTCATATATACCTTTCCCGACTCCTGATCCCATTCAACCAACAGATCCCCGCCCTTAAGCTTCACTGTAACCTTCCGCCCGGCAAGTCCATTCAGGATACTTGCTACAACTGCGGCACAGGCGCCGGTCCCGCAGGCAAGCGTCTCGCCGGAGCCCCTCTCCCATACACGCATCTCGATCCTCTCACGGTCGATGATCCGGACGAATTCTGTATTGATCCTTCTGGGAAATCTCTCATGATTCTCAAATTTCGGACCGATCTTTTCAATATCAAACCCTTCCACATCTTCCAGAAAAACCACCGCATGCGGATTCCCCATAGACACGCCGGTCATGCGGTACTCCATTCCGTCGACTACAATGGACTCGTCGATCACCTGCATCTGATCCGCCGCCGCATCCCCATCCGTTACATTTTCTCCGCCTAATATGCTGTCTTCATCCGCCGCACTTTCTCCGTCTGCTGCCTCGCAGATGATCGGGATCTCCCTGGCTCTTAGTTCCGGTCTCCCCATATCTACTCTTACAAGCACTGCCTTGCCGTCTTCTATCGTCAGATCCAGATATTTGATCCCTCCAAGCGTCTCAACCGATATGCTTGTCTTGTCGGTCAGTCCGTAATCATAGACGTATTTTGCCACGCACCGGATCCCATTGCCGCACATCTCTCCTCTGGAACCGTCCGCATTATACATCGCCATCTCAAAATCCGCCTGCTCAGAAGGTCCGATTAAGATCAGCCCGTCCGCTCCGACCCCAAAGTGTCTGTCGCTTATCCGCTTTGCCATCTCCGAAGGATTCTCTACCTTCTCCTGAAAACAATTCACATAGACATAATCATTTCCTAATCCCTGCATCTTCGTAAATCTCATCTTCACATGTCTCCTTTTTCTTTATCCTCTATTCATTACACGCAAGATCATCTGTGCCGTCTCTGTCATACTGGTCCCGCTGTCCATACTGCTCTTCTGGAGATACTTGTGCGCTTCAGCCTCTGACATATGGTTCCGTGCCATCAGAAGCTCTTTCGCCTTCGCGACCAGCTCCTGCTGCTGCGGATCGCGGTTCTTCAACTCTTTCTTACGCCGCCTGCGCTTTCTCTCCACAGACTGCAGCATCATCTCCATCGTATTCATCAGGTCATATCCCCTGACCGGCATAGACAATCCGACGACACCCTCTATACTGCCCTCGCTCCACCTTCCCGCAGAAGCGATCAGAAGCATCTCAAAGCGTTCTGACAGATACTCTCTTAACTCCGTATACATCATATCCTTCATCTTATAACCGCATACCACGATCCCGTCATCCGCCGCATCCGCATAATTCAGCGCCTGAGCACCCGTGGTACAGACACCGGTAACCTCCATCCCGCCCCTCACCAACAGGTTACGAATATTGGCAGCATTATCTTTATTCGGGAATACAACAATAATACCAACCAAACTCACACCTCCTGTCGTCTTCTTCTTCTCTTACTATATCCGGTGCAGGTATCTGCCGATCTCCCATTCTGTGATCTGCGTACAGTAATCCATATACTCCTTTTTCTTTGCCCGGATATATTTCTCTGCCAGGTCTTCTCCCATTACTTCCCGGATATATGCATCCTTCGCAAATTCTTCTGCCGCTTCCCTAAGGCTTCCCGGAAGCGCGTCGATCCCCGCTTCCTTCCTCTGGATGTCCGTCATCTCGAAGATATTGCAGTCCACGCCTGGAGGCGGCACGATCTCATTTTTAATACCGTCCAGTCCCGCCGCCAGGCACACTGCCAGCGCAAGATACGGATTCGCCGAAGGATCCGGGTTGCGCAGTTCAATCCTCGTATCCTTCCCTCTTGACGCGGGCACACGGATCAGCGGAGTCCGGTTTCTCGCAGACCACGCGATATAGACAGGCGCCTCGTACCCCGGAACCAGTCTCTTATATGAATTCACAAGCGGGTTCGTAATAAATGTCAGCGCCTTCATATGCTTCATAAGCCCGCCGATGAAATAATAAGCCTCTTTGCTCAAGCCGTTCTCATCACCGGCATCCGCAAATATATTAACGCCGCCGCGGCTAAGCGACATATTCGTATGCATTCCTGAACCATGTACCCCGTACTTTGGCTTCGGCATGAAAGTAGCATGAAGTCCATGCCGCTTCGCTATTGTCTTCACCACCATCTTAAATGTCATGATATTATCTGCTGTCGCAAGCGCTTCATCATACTGGAAATCTATCTCATGCTGCGCAGGCGCTACTTCATGATGAGAAGATTCAATGACAAATCCCATATCCTCCAATGTCAGCACCATATCCCTGCGGGCATTCTCCCCCAGATCCATAGGCCCGAGGTCAAAATACGTCGCGCTCTCATGGGATATGGTTGTCGGCAGCCCGTCCTCATCTGTATGGAAGAGGAAAAACTCACACTCCGGCCCTACGTTGAAATCATACCCTATTGCCTTCGCTTCTGACACCACCTTCTTCAGAACATACCTGGGGTCGCTCTCAAAGACCGATCCGTCTGCCCTGTATACATCGCAGATCAGCCGCGCAACCTTCCCCTGCTGCGGCCTCCACGGGAATATCTCAAACGTATTCGGATCCGGATGCAGATACATATCTGACTCTTCAGCTCTTGTGAATCCCTCTATCGAAGAACCGTCAAACATAATCTGATCATCCAGCGCCTTTTCCAACTGGCTGGTCGTGATCGCGATATTCTTCATCGTCCCGAATATGTCGGTAAACTGCAGGCGGATAAATCCCACGTCCTCTTCTTCGACCATTCTCATAATATCTTTTTTTGTATAATTATTCATTCCTTCTTCCTCCTGATACTGACCATGTATTACGGGATCCTGCCTGAGCATGTGCCGGAACGTGTTTATTCCCCGCTCTGACAAACGAAAAATGGGCGCTCTCATCCCAGGATGAAAACGCCGTTGTTTCACACTTATATCTTCTTATATCTTTTTCGGACTGCCGCCATGCCTTCTATTCCTCATCCTCCAGCCAGCATCCGTCTTCATTTGTAACGTAAGAATTACCATTGTTACATCCGCACTTGATCCCTCGCTTGATCGGTGCAAGGCAGAATCCTTTGATCACCCCGATCAAAACACAGCACAGAATCACCAGAGCCTTTTCCGCCGGTGTCCAGTCTCTTCTGAAAAAGTCTTTGACAGCTTCCCATACATCTCTCATCGTCATATCATACCTCCTGTACATTCTGTACTTTTTTCTCTTTCCGGATTCATTATATGACATTTCCGCCCAAAAGGGAAGACCCAATTCAAAAAAGAAAACTATAAAATATTGTCAAAAGATTTTATATTTGATAGAATAGTTCAATGACAGCACGTACGATTCCCGACTGCTGCACATATCTTATGAATGAGGTGAAATGACCATGGGACTTGCAATACCTATAGAGACCAGTGCACGCCATATCCATCTGTGCCGTGAAGATTTTGATATCTTATTCGGCGAAGGAAAAGAACTGACCTTCAAAGCCGAATTAAGCCAGCCCGGGCAATACGTCTGTGAGGAACGTCTTGCCGTCAGAGGCCCTAAAAGTTCTTTCGAGAACGTCGCCGTACTCGGCCCTTTCCGTAACGAGACGCAGGTAGAGATCTCTATGACGGACTCCCGCAAACTTGGGATCCCCGGTATCATCCGGCAGTCCGGCGACACCAAGGATACTCCCGGCTGCATACTGGAAGGCCCCAACGGAAGCATAGAACTAGATCATGGCGTCATCGTCGCCAAACGCCATATCCATATGACTCCGGTACAGGCGATCCAGCTGAACGTCAAAGACAACGACGAAGTATTTGTCATCATGGAAAGTTTCGAGCGTTCTCTGATATTCGCCGATGTAGTGGTCCGGGTAAATCCTGCCTTTGCCCTCGCCATGCATGTAGATACGGACGAAGCCAACGCATTTGCCAATGAAAATAACCCGACCGGCGCCCTGCTTAAGCTCTTCGGCGGAAGAACTTATAATCTGCAGAAATGGGCGGAAGAACTGCAGAATGGGATCAACCGGTTTTAGCAACGGCGCAAACTAAATCTTCGCCGTCAGTGTCTTTGCACTGACTCCTCTTAACATCCCAAGCTTCCCTGACAGAGAGCTAGTGATATCTCCGGGCGCATCAAACACTACGCTGATGATCGAGACATTCTTCTCTCTGTACGGGATCCCCATACGTCCAACCACATATTGACGGAATTCATGCAGCAGCTTGTTGACTTCTACCGCTGCTTCCTCGTCCTTGATCATGATACTGACCACAGATACTCTGTTGTCCATTCTTCTTCCTCCTATTACTTGTGTACTTCCGGAATCCCTTTGTGCCCTGATCTTCAGATCCCTTTTAGTCCTTGATCTGCCTGCCAGTCACATCCAGATGATATTCCTCTCTATAGATCAGTTCCGACACCGGAACAATCTGATACCCTTTCTCTTTGATCCCTGTGATCAGAGCTTCCAGAGCATCTGCCGTATATTTTGTTCCGCTGTGCAGCAGGATGATCGCCCCGTTGTCCAGTCTCTCGTGACTCAGCACAACCTCCTGGATACTGTCCGCTCCATAATCTTTCCAGTCAAAACTATCAACCGACCACTGGATCGGATAATATCCGCATGACTGCAGATTCCGGATCACAGTGTCGTCATAGTTATCATATGGCAGGCGAAAGAGATCCATCCTGACACCCGTCAGCTCCTCCACCTTCCTGTGAACGCTCATGATCTCTTCCTTCTGCTCTTCTTCGTTCAGGCTTCCCATACTCCGATGGCTTTCACTGTGGTTTCCTATGTCGTGGCCCGCATCCCGGATTGCCTTCACACCCTCCGGATACTTCTCTACCCACTCCCCTGTCAGGAAAAATGTAGCACGGACCTCCTGCTTTTTTAAGATCTCCAGGATCCTCGCTATATCCTCGTCTCCCCATGCCGACTCGAAAGTCAGCGCCACCTTCTTCTCCTTCGTCTCGACAGAACAGATCGGCATCTCTTTTCCGTTTACATTGTTCGATACCGTAGTATAACCGGACAGATACTGATAAGATCCCAACAAAGCAACTGCCAGCATAGACACAAAGATCCCGTAATTCCTCAACCTTCTCATAGCTTCTTTCATAGACATAACTCCAGACACACGCCCTTATCACAGTATATGTCACATTCGGTCAGCTATTCACAGAACTCGATTCCGTTCTCTTCACTCATGCTCTTGATCCTCGCCAATGATTCAACCCTTATGCCCATATCCCGGATCCTCTGTCCGCCGGACTGAAATGCCTTCTCTACGCAGATTCCCGCGCCCACCAGCACTGCCCCGGCTTCCTTAACCAATGTGATCAATCCCATCAAAGCGGCGCCGTTCGCCAGAAAATCATCAATCAGCAATACTCTGTCTTCCGGTCCTAAGAATTCCCTGGACACGATAATGTCATAGACTTTTCCATGTGTAAAGGATTCCACCTTAGAAGTATATACATCTCCTGCGATATTTTTCGTCTTATTCTTCTTGGCAAATAAGACCGGCACTCCGAAACACTGCGCCGGATGGAGCGCTATATTAAAGTGATTATACTATAAAATATATCTTCTATAAAGCATTCTTTCAAATACCACTGCATTTTGCTATATTTTTCTTCTATTTTTTTACATTCCTATCTACTTTCTTTCACGCATTGATGATATACTGAATGTATGATCCCGGAAAGGAGAAGGGCAAACCCATGAAGAATATACGGCGCAACATCTTATATACTCTCATCATACTTCTGCTCGCAACTTGCCTGGCGTTCCTTTTTTTCCATTTTGTAAAAGATAATACCGCCAACATCGCGCTGCTCTATATCCTGGCGCTCATCCTGATCGCCAAGGGTACGACCGGGTACCTGTACGGCATCTTTTCCTCCTTATTCTGCGTGATCTTCATCAACGCCTGTTTTACTTACCCGTTCTTTGAGATCAATTTCAGTCTGACCGGGTATCCCATCACGTTCGTCTGTATGCTGATCATCACCATTACCACCAGCGCCATGACGACCAAACTTACCAGGCAGGATGAGATGATCGCAGAACGCGAACGCAAATTAAACGAGGCGGAGAAAGAGCGTATCCGCGCCAATCTTCTACGGGCGATCTCTCACGACCTTCGTACTCCGCTGACCAGTATCATCGGTTCTTCCGCCTCTTATATCGAGAATCACAATGAACTTAATTCTGATGAAAAGTTAGAATTGATCACCACCATCAACGAAGACTCGATCTGGCTTCTTCACATGGTGGAGAATCTTCTTTCTGTTACAAGAATTCAAAGGAACAGCCACAAGGTAGCCAAAGAAATGGAGCTTGTAGAGGAAGTCGTCGCCGAAGCGATAGACAGGCTGGAAAAACGTCTGCCGGAGGCTTACGGTGCCGTCCATGTATCCGCTCCGGATGAGATCCTGATGGTTCCCATGGATTTTATGCTGATCGAACAGGTATTGATCAATCTTCTGGAAAATGCCCTCGCACACTCCGAAAGTTCCATGCCTGTAGAACTGATCGTTACGAACGACGGTCCTTCCGTCACCTTCCATGTCATTGACCACGGAAAAGGAATTGCCGAATCCTCACTGCCGGATATCTTCAGCGGCAAATACGACGGTTCGCTTTCTTCTGATACCAAACGCGGGATGGGGATCGGTCTTTCCATCTGCCGCACGATCATACAGGCGCACGGAGGGACGATCACCGCACACAACCATGAGAACGGCGCCGAATTTGCATTTTCTCTTCCTATCGAGTAAACTATGGCTATAATGCTTTCTGCGGTGGATCTTATAGAACAAATACTTTAGAAGAATAAAGGAGAAAAGCTTATGTCAACTCCAAACTATACGATACTGATCATTGAAGATGAGAAAAACATTTCTGATTTTATGTCAAAGGCGTTAAAATCCAACGGCTACCGGGTCATCACAGCAGTCTCCGGCAATTCCGGATTATCCCTTGTCAGCTCCCAGTGTCCGGACATCATTCTTCTGGATCTGGGACTGCCCGATCTCGACGGAAATAACGTCATCACTTCCGTACGCCAATGGACCAGCAGCCCCATCATCGTTATCTCTGCCCGGACGGGTGAAAAGGACAAAGTAACCGCATTGGATCTGGGTGCGGATGATTATATCACCAAGCCTTTCGGCACTTTGGAACTGCTGGCAAGGATCCGTGCGTCTCTGCGGCACAGTAACCGCATGGATTCTAATTCAGCGCTCTATATCAGGCCTTATCAGTGCCAGGGGCTTCTTTTAGACTTCGATAAGCGTATGCTGACGCTGAACGGAGAAGAGATCCACCTGACACAGATCGAATATAAGATCGTCGCCTTTCTCGCCCGGAATTCCGGCAAGGTTATGACATACTCTGCCATTATGTCAAGCGTCTGGGGCCCGTTCACCGGAGACAACAACCGGATCCTCCGTGTGAATATGGCAAACATACGCAGAAAAATAGAACAGAATCCTTCCCAGCCGCAGTTTCTCTTCACGGAAGTCGGTGTAGGATACCGGATGCGCGAGGATGAGAATGAGTTATAAAACTAATCATTCTCATTCAGCCATTCTTTCAATAATTCCACATATCGGTCCGTATCCTCTACAAAACACATATGCCTGCAGGTGCGGAACAACTCCCATCTGGAATTCGGGATCCTGTCATACATATATTTCGCAATATAAGGCGTACACAGATCGTTCCCTCCATTGATCACCAGCGCCGGCTCTTGGATGTCTTTCAGCTGTTCTGTCACATCGTAATCTTTCAGGGTTCCAAGCGGTGTATATTCGTTAGGTCCCCAGCCCACGACATAGGCTTCCTTCCCCATCTTCCTGGGACGTCTCAGACACTCCGGCGTATCCTCCGTTACTTTACCGGCGGCATGGCGAAGCATATATTCTGCTTCCGCAGCAATATACCCCGGATCACTATAGTCATTATCCTCCAGCGCTTTCCTGATGGACTCCTGCATTTCCTGCGGCAGCTCCTTGATCAGACGCTGCTGTTCTTCTCCCCACATCCAGGATGCCGGAAGCGTACTGGAAAGGATCAGGCTTTTCAATCCTTCTGGTCTGCGGTTGCATACATAATCCAGAAGCTGCATGCCTCCCCAGGACTGGCCAAGCAGATGAATCTCATCAAGTCCCAGGTGTTCCCTGAGTGCGACCAGTTCATCAACCCAGGTCTTCGCATTCCACAGATCCGGGCGGTTCTCCACATAAGATTCTCCGCAGCCAAGCTGATCATACATCACCAGTTCACGTCCATCCTCTTCGGCAAGACGATCCAATACTTCAAAATAATTGTGCGTAGATCCGGGACCTCCGTGGAGAAGCACCAACGGTTTCTTATCTCCTGTCTTTTTTCCTACAATACGGTAATAGGTCTTATACTCCAGAAACGGCATATATCCTTCTCTGATCTCCATGATTGCAAAACCTCCTCTTCTGAAATCCATGTACTCCTGTCCCTCCTGCTGTGCAAGAGGGAATCCTTTGGTTCATACATATCATAGCATGACCATTCCCTCTTTTGCAAGCCTGGCGATCTCGCGGTTCACACGATTCCTCAAGGTGATCAGATACATATCTGATTTGGGATACCTCTTGAAAGTCAGCGGCTCTGCAAGCTCTCCCTCGATCAACTCCAGTACATGCTCCTTGCCGGCAAGAGATTCCAGAAGCCTAAGCGCCCTTAGATCCGTCAACGCTTCATAGTGGACCATCATACGTATAGATTCTTCCGGATACCCGTCCCTTCCCGGATATACCAGGAAGGGATCGCCCGACGGAAATGCATTGCCCGCATCCGTCACCTGGTAAGGATTGATATGCTCTACTGAGAACTGGCTGTTGTAAAAATTATACCCCCAGTGCAGGATACCAATGATATCATACTTGAACAGCTGCACTCCATAGATCCTGTTTCTCGCCGACGGCATGGACATGAAGCGGTTACTCACCTCACAGCACTGAGCGGTACAATAATAGGTCCACGTATCGGTCATCCCGTGCGCCAGGAATTCTTCAATCTCATTATTCCCCGGGATCGGCCTGTCGATCAGTCCGTGGCGGTAGAACTCATAACTTGACAGCGCGTCAAAGGTATGGAAGCCGTCCAACAGATCTCCCAGTGATTCCTTCGCCGCCTTGAAGCTCTCAAGATGCTCTTCCCCCGGCTCATCAGAAATGTGGAAGTACGTAACCTCCGCGATCCCCCATTCACGCAGTTTCCCGGTCAGCTGCGGCAGGAAACAGTGAAGAAATCTCGTGTACTCGCCCACGGCAGGCGTATGCCATCCGAAGATCTTCTCTTCCTTCCCGTCTGCCGTCGCCATTACCTTCGGCGCATACTTTGCTCCCCACTGTGAGAACAGATGAGACATCTCAAAATACTCGATCCCGCAGGATCTGCACAGGTCGATCCATCTCTTGAGCTTATCAAACCCAAACCGATATTCTCCCTCTTTCACTTCCACCTCGACAAGCTGCGTCGTTGTCCGATCCAGTCCCACAGCCGTGTCGAGCGGCGATGTAAAGAGCGGGACCATCATCATGTTACATCCTCTCAAGACATATTCATGAAAATAATTCTCAATAAGCTTCCAGTGTTCCTCCGAGAACACTTCTACGTGATAATAATCTGCAAGACAGTCTGCATGGAACCATTCTGTGTGCATGATCTCAAGCTTCGGAAGCCTGACGCCGATCACTTCAAGCTTCATAACAGCCGAACACACCACGGCATCCTCCTTCACCAGCTGTATCTCGACTGTATAGTCTCCTGCCTCCACTTCCTCTGTCACATCCACATCGATCCACAGGCTCTTCCACTGCCGGGAGCAAACGACCACCTTCCCGTCTTTCATATCCCGCAGAAGATCCGGATACAGTCCGGGAGATGTCCGCAGATAGTTGTCGTCTACGAGCTCATTGACAGCGCGTCCCACCGGAACCTGCTCCACCGTCCTTACACGGACGTATCTCTCTATCGGCGATACCACTCTGATATCCAGACATTCGCGCGTAACACAATCTCCGGTATACGCCGCCTGAAAAGATACCGTCTCTCCCCACAGGGCGCTAAGCTTCAGACATTCCGGCAGATATACCGGCGTCTCATCCTGGAATACCTTCGCCAGAGAGCTTAACAGCTTCATCTCATACGAACTCTCTTTCTGTTCCAACATAGCCTTTCCACCTCGCTCTTGTGTTTTTCATTTTCTTACATCCATTCCGGTTCGTTCCCGACTGTAGAAAAATCCCTCGCCTATCCCGAGATCTCCTCCGGAGAGCAGATATTCTTTCGCTTTTCTCTGAAGAGACGTCGCCTCCGGATATTGTCTCTTATCTTCTAATACCTCCCCGAAAATCCTCTCTTCTGCCTGGGGAGATGAATACTTTGTCCCGGTCACCTCAAAGAAATCCTGAAACCGGATGATATTACTTGTCTCCGGCAATATTTCTTTCAGGTGCAAAGACAGCAGCCAGGACTCACAGATATACGCCTCATACTCTCCTTTAAAGAATTCCTCCGCCTGATCAAAAGACGCCTGGCATACCTCCGGCGCAAGCGGTTCCCCTTCGGGGATGTGCACCTTCAGCGCCTTCGTCCCTGCCGGAAGCGTATTCTCCTTCCCCCGCATATCCTTCTTCGTTACGATCGGTTCAAACTGCAGCCTGCCAAGGCGGAACAGCTCCAGCCGCACCGACTGCCCAAGCCATTCCAACTCAGCCAGCCCATAGACGCCATGCTTCCGGTAACATTCCCTGCACCAGATGGTGAGATCATAGAAGGTTGCGTCAAATACTTCATCCGGATACCCTCTCTTCTGGTACTCCACATAGGTATCAGCCGCAAGCTTTAGATAGAATTCCAATGCCCATACATAACGGTTCTCCAGTTCTTTCCAGTCCCTCATAAACTGTCTGATATCCCGATCAAATTTCTCCCGCCAGATATCATATTCCTGCCTACTGATCTGCTCCTTCCCCGCTAGCCTGCGCGCTTCCTCCGGAAGGCGGATACGCTCCGTCAATTCTGCTGTCTTCACCTCTAATTCCCTTCTCTATGCCCTGCACTCCTATTTAGTTCACCCTGTTTCCTACACCCTCTTCACATTCTCACAATCCTCATACCCTGCCGGTATCCGGTCGGTCAGAAACTCTGTCTCCGAAAATGAGGCAAATGTCACCGAGCTCACATGATCGAACTTAGAGCCGTCACAGAGCACATAACATTTCCTGCACTGCCCCATCGCCGTCCGCTTGATCATCGCCTCGTTGGCGTCAGGCGTCGTACACCCGCTCTTCTTCGTCACGCCATTGGTTCCGAAGAATCCCTTCGTAAAATGATAATTCAACAGCGTCTGCATCGCCTGGCTTCCCACCACGGCTTCCGTAGAAGCCTTAAGCTCTCCGCCGACAAGCATCACCTTAAGCCCCCGCATGGCAAGCCTCTGTGCATGGGCGACCGCATTGGTCACAAAGGTGACGTTCGTCTCTTCTATATAATCCAGCATATATGCCGTCGTCGTCCCTGCGTCCAGATAGATAAAGTCCTCCGGCTCGATCAGGAGAGCCGCAGATCTGGCGATCCGCTTCTTCTCTTCCAGATTCAGCCCACTCTTCTGCGCCACCGTATACTCATGGGCGGACACCTTCTGCCTGGCGGCAACCGCCCCGCCGAATACCTTCACCAACTTCCCTTCTTCATCAAGGGCGGTGATATCCCTGCGGATCGTGCTCTCCGATGCGTCAAGCATATCCTTCACTTCCGATACTGTGATGCTTCCCCGCTCTTCCAGAAGCTCAAGTAACAAATCCTGCCGTTGTTTCGTTAACATTCGTCTCCCTGCCTTATATCTTACTCTCAATCGTGTTCTTCATACATGAATTGTGACTTATATTCCTTCACATTCGTCTCCAGTACAATCTTACGGATCGGCAGAATGCTCCCCGGCGCCACGGATAATTCGTCGACACCCATAGCAAGAAATTCTCTTGTCAATGTCTCATCCGCTCCCAGTTCTCCGCAGATACCCGCCCAGATACCTGCCTTATGTGCATTCTCCACCACCATGGATATCATACGCAGGATCGCCGGATGATGCGCGTCATAGAACTCGTCAAGCTTCGGATTCTGACGGTCGATGGCAAGCGTATACTGCGTCAGGTCGTTGGTCCCGATGCTGAAGAAATCCACTTCCTTTGCAAGCATATCGCTGACCAGCACAGCCGCCGGCGTC
>OFGR01001019.1_pt1 | contig 24584 bp, 22 predicted proteins | sample 1521811 | NCBI WGS metagenome assembly OFGR01 (sample SAMEA3504098, study PRJEB24116) | mouse gut metagenome | biome: mouse gut; feature: mouse-associated habitat; material: faeces | place: Denmark | collected 2011
ACTCCTCTTTCAAGAATGAAAATCTTGCGTCCTAGCCGATAGACGAATGGGCCGAGCGCCTTATTGCGGTGCAAAAGTAGGAAGTTTTTTTCATTCACACAAATTTTTTGAGAAAATATCTCCGATTTAAGGTTTTTTATTTGTCTAAAAGGGCTTTTGCTTGCTGGAATCGCGTAATTTTGGGCGTAAAAACAAGCTCTTAACATGTATCAGTGCCTTAATGTAGTCTGTCTTCGTACCGTAAATTATTCCGATGATGCCGCTATCCTGTCGGCTTACAGCCGGGAATTAGGCAGGGTGAGCTTCAAAGTTCCGTCGGCATCGACCCGAGAGGGGCGTCGGCGTAAGGCGCTTACGATGCCACTGGGGCTTGTGGAGTGTATGGCCGATGTGCGTCCTGGGCGCGATATTTTCGCTATGCGCGACGTGAGACCGTTGTCGCTGATGAGTCCTGCTGCAAGCGGATGTCCTGTGAAGATGTCAGTTGCTGTATTTTTAGCCGAAACTCTTGGCGTCTTATTGCGGGAGAGCGCTCCCGATGAGTCTATGTTTGATTTCATTGCCGAGTCGGTTGATACCCTGAGCCGACAACAGCGAGGCGTGGCTAATTTTCATCTAATGTTTCTTTACAGGCTGAGTCGTTTTCTCGGTATAGAGCCGGATCTGGCCGGCTATTCTCCCGGTATGGTTTTCGACATGCGCGACGGTTCTTTCCGAAGCAGTCCTCCGCTTCATCGCCATTATCTTGATGCTCAGGATACCAGGGCTGTACTCATGCTTGAGCGGATGACTGCGGACAATCTGCATTTGTTCAGGCTCGACAGACACCGGCGTAATGCAATACTCGACGCCATATTGTCGTATTATTCGCTTCATCTTGGTGTACGGTTGGAAGAACTGGCGTCGCCGGGAGTGCTGAGAGGTATATTTTGATAAAAATTAAGCATATTATAGGTACGATTAGGATGCTAAATCGGGATGTAGTGCTTAAATTTGCACTCTGATAATAAAGATATACGATCTCAGGATGGAAACAATCAAGAGTCTCTTTGGATGGGGACGCCGCTATTTCTCGCTCACGCTGCTCATAGTGGTGGCCTATATGCTGTTTCTGTTTGTGTTCAACGACAATTCAATGGCGAGATCGATAGAGCTTGACCGCACTATCGACAGTCTGCGTCAGGAGATCAAGGTGTCGCAGGACTCGTTGCGCTATTACGACAATCTGAACCGGCGTCTGTCTACGGATCCGGAGGAAATGGAGCGTGTTGCGCGCGAACAATATAATATGAACAGGGAGAATGAGGATGTATATGTTTTTAAATGATTGAATAGATTATGTCAGATAAAGTAAAAAACAGACAGAATAAGAATCTCGGCAATGTCCGGACCGCTCCGTCATTGGCCTCGTGGGCTGTCACTATCGGCTTGCTTGGAGTGGCTGTTGGTGCGGTGATGCCTATCCTTGAACACGGTTTTGGCTCGCATCTCTATGCATATATATATGGTGCGGGCGCGCTGCTCTCGCTTGTCGGGCGGATATTCATGCGCACCCCGAACAGCAGCCTCGTGCTCCGGCGGCTTTACCGCATCGAGATATGGAGTTCTATCTTTTTCTGTGCCGCTGCTGTATTCATGTATATGCGTACCGCCCCGCGCGATTGGGTCGCTCTGACCCTTGCAGGCGGCATGGTGATGCTGTATACATCAATAAGGATACCTCGCGAGATACGCAAGGCGCGTAAAGGCGGCAATTCGGAATTTTCTAATAAATAGTTAAATATTAACGCAATTCTACTTAAATACTCGCGGTAATCCGTAAGATTTAGTAATTTTGCGTGCGGATATGGGATATAATTTCACCATAGATCAAGGCAATACCGCAGCTAAGGTAGTGGTATGGAACGGCAACGAGATTGCAGAGGTGGCGTGTTATCGTCATCTTGAGACCTCTCATATAGAGGAACTTGCTGCAAAATTCCCGCCTGTGGCAGCTATCTACTGCACAGTTGTGCGTGGTGGCGACGATATCGTTGATTGTCTCCGGCGGCTGTGCGGGAGGGTGATACGCCTGAGTGCCGGCACTCCCTTGCCTGTGAGCATCGGATACCGTACACCTGCCTCACTCGGACTCGACAGGGTTGCCGACGTGGTAGGTGCACAGGTAATTGCTCCCGGTAGTTGGGTTCTTGTCGTGGATATAGGCACGGCCATCACCTACGATGTGCTTTCGCCGGAAGGTGTCTTCGTAGGAGGCAATATCGCACCGGGTGTGTTCATGCGCCTTGAGGCTCTCAACCACTTTACGGCACGCCTGCCATTGGTCGAGACAGACGGCGACTGCCCCGATTGGGGTTACGATACCGATACGGCGCTTCGTTCCGGTGCTATCCGTGGCGTAGTGGCCGAGTTGGAATACTACCGGAGTCAGTTACCGGCTGATGCCAAGGTAATACTTACCGGCGGCGCAGTGGATCTCCTTGCTCCTTATGTGAAATTCCCAGTAATAATAGACCATCATCTTGTCCCGAAAGGGCTTAACAGCATATTACGCTATAATGAAAATATTTAAGACCAATCTCCTGCGTGCCGCGGCGGCCATGCTCGCGCTGCTTGCATTTTCGGCAAGTGCACAGAACGGAACAAGTTCGCCGTATTCACGCTTCGGCTACGGTTTGCTTAACGATAATGCCACATCAGCGCAGAGCGCTATGGGTGGAGTCGGATATGCGATGAATTCCGGACGTCAGATCAATGTCATGAACCCAGCATCGTATGCCAATTGCGACTCGCTTACGTTCTTGTTCGACATAGGCATGGACTACACTAAGCTGTGGAGCAGGGAAGGTGATGCTTACGGAACAAGCAGTTCCGGAGGCCTGCAATATATCACTATGCAGGTTCCGATAACCAAATTTCTTGGCGCAAGCCTCGGACTTGTGCCGTATTCCTCGGTGGGATATGCGTTCGGCGGCGAGATTGACAACGGATCAGACTCCCGCGAAGGAACGGGTGGACTGAATCAGCTTTATCTTGGTGTCGCAGGCAAGATATTCAAAGGCTTCTCTGTAGGTGCGAACTTTGCATATCTATGGGGAGATGTCACCAATTCGGCCTATGCATATACTAATACTGGTTCCACCAGTTTGTTCCAGCACATAATCAGCGTGCGGGATTGGCATCTCGATCTCGGCGTGCAATATACGTTTGAAGTGTCGAGGCTGCATGAGGTGTCGGTGGGTGCGAAATATAGCCCCGGCAAGTCTCTGCATGGTACGAGCTACGGTATCATATATGACGTGAGTCAGGATGCTGTCCCTGATACCACCGACAGAGCCGGACTCAATGGCAATTACTCTTTGCCCGACAGCTGGGGTATCGGCGTCTCTTACCGTTGGAACAAGCGTTTGCTTGCCGAAGTAGACTTTACTTATGAAAACTGGAAAGATGCCAAATTCCGCTCTCTCGACGGGTGGGACCGCACTCAGTTCGACAACCGTTGGAAAATAGCGATGGGTGCGGAATACCAGCCAAACCCGAGAGGTGGTTATCTGAGCAGGATTACATACCGTCTGGGTGCTTATTATAACCATGATTACGTGAAAGTGAAGGGAAATACTTTGGGCGATTATGGCGTGACTTGCGGTTTCGGCTTCCCTGTACCCGGCTTTAAGACAGTGGTCAATCTTGGATTTGACTATCGCTACCGCCGAGCCAACCCAAATCCGCTGATCAAGGAACAGTACTTCAATATCACTCTGGGTGTAAACTTCAACGAGCTTTGGTTCTGGCGTAACAAACTGCGTTGATTCATATCACACACGTACATAGAGAACTGATATAGTGTCAAAGGTTTCCGAAAATATAGAGCATCGTAATATCAACCGGTTAAGAGTGCTGCCACTTACTGCGGCGGCTGCTATTGCCATTATGGCTGCAGTGACCCTCGGGGCATGCAGTGAGAGCGAGCGCACATATGTGGGAAATCTGATAGATCCGCAGACTATGCCTACTATGCGCACCGAGTCGGTGAGAACACTTATATCGGACTCCGGCTATACCCGCTATGAGATAACTGCACCTCTGTGGCTCATGTACGATGAGGCCAGCGATCCCAAATGGACTTTTCCCGAGGGACTTCATGTGCAGCAGTATGATGACTTCTTCAAGCCATCGGCCACGATCGATTGTGATTCAGCTACATACTTCAGTGACAAGCGTCTGTGGCGTCTCGACGGCGATGTGGTGATGGTGAACACACTCAGGGATACATTTCTGACACAGCAGTTGTTCTGGGATCAGAGCGCATCGAGTGTATATTCCGATTCATTTATCCACATAGTCCGGCAGGACCGTACAATAGAGGGCTATGGATTCAGGAGCAATGAGCAGATGACACGCTTTACTGTAGACCGCATACAAGCTATCATTCCGATGCGCGATATGCGAGGTGGAGGTTCTCAGGCGCAGGCTGAGACCGAACCGGCCGACACATCAGCGGTTGTCGATATGGATAATCTTGACCGCCGCCGCAGGCGTGGTGCGCCTATGCGGGCATCGCAGAGAATGACATCCTTGCCTCCGCAAGAACCACAGGCTCAACAATGACGCGGAAGCTTTGTTTCATAAAAGAAGACACCTACCTATCTATCGGATAAAATAAATGAGCGAAAGTCTTGTCTGGATAATAATATCGGCAGTTTCACTGGCATTCTCAGCGCTGTTCTCCGGCACAGAGATAGCATTCGTGACATCGGACCGTGTGCGTACGGAGATCGACAATAAGCGAGGCGGATTGATCGCGCGCATCGTGAACCGGTTCTATAGTCATTCCGAGTTTTTCATTTCTACAATCCTTGTAGGCAACAATATCATGCTCGTTGTCTACGGCATGGGCGCTGCTGCCCTTATAGAACCTTGGTTGCAGAATACCTGCGGCATAACGAATGAATTTCTTATATTGCTGTTGCAGACGCTTATATCCACGGCTGTGATATTGCTGGCAGGTGAATATATTCCGAAAACGATCTTCAGAATCAATCCAAACAATTCGCTTAGGGTGTTTGCCATACCGGTGTATATGTTCTATATCGTGCTGTACCCGATATCCATGTTCTCCGCATGGCTTTCCAAGGTATTGATGAGGATGTTTGGCGTAAAGGGCGAGAATACACGCCTTCAGTTACTTTCGGTAACGGATCTGAACGACTACCTCGAGGAGACGATAGACACGCTCCAGGAGCGGCAGAAGACTGTGGAGAATGAAGTGAAGATTTTCCAGAATGCGCTTGATTTTTCCCATACCCACCTGCGCGATTGCATGCTGCCGCGCAATGAAATAGTGGCTATTGATTATGATACGACCCGGGATGAACTATCGGCGTTGTTTACCTCGTCTGGCAGGTCCAAGATCATCGTCTACCGCGACGATATAGATACGATAGAAGGATATATACACGTGAGTGAATTGTTTGATCCCGAAGCAGATTGGCACGATCATATAAAGCCGGTGCTATATGCTCCCGAAATGCTGTTGGCCAACAAGATGATGCGTCGTCTTCTGACAGAGAAACGGTCTATTGCCATAGTGGTGGATGAGTTTGGCGGAACTGCCGGAATGGTTACGCTGGAGGATCTTGTAGAGGAAATCTTCGGCGACATTCAGGATGAGCACGATAAGGCTTCGCTTACAGTAAAGACCGTGGCGCCGGGTGTATACGAGGTGTCGGGAAGATATGAGATCTCGGCATTGAACGAAAAACTGCATCTCGACATACCGGAAGACGAGCAATATCAGACAATAGCAGGCTACATCCTGTTCTCTACCGGAACAATTCCTATGCAGGGCGATGTAGTGAATATTGACGGGCTGCAGATGGAGGTGGTCAAGAAATCAGCCTCACGACTGGAACTTATAAGACTGACAAAAACCGAGAACGAATAAAAATAAATAATGTCATGAAAATCATAAACTTTGCCGATACACCTTCGCTTGTATCGGAATACCTTATGGAGATGCGAGATGTCGAGGTTCAGAACGACAGTCTGCGCTTCCGTGAAAATCTTGTGCGTATGGGAGAGATCATGGCTTATGAAATATCAAAGACACTTCCCTATCGCAACCGACAGGTGCGCACTCCGCTTGGAGAGGCAACCTGTCAGACCATTGATACAGAGGTTGTGCTGGCTACAATATTCCGTGCCGGACTGCCTTTCCATCAGGGATTCCTGCAATTTTTCGACAAGGCGCAGAATGCTTTTGTATCGGCCTACAGGAAGTACAAGGAAAAGGAAAATTTCGATGTGTGCATAGAGTATCTCGCTTCACCTAAGCTCGACGGTAAGACACTTCTGCTTGTCGATCCTATGCTTGCCACAGGGGCGTCGATGGAACTGAGCTACAGGGCGCTTCTGACAAAGGGAGAACCCAAAGAGATACATGTGGCATCGGTCATCGCCTCCCGTCAGGCTGTGGAATATGTGGAACGCACATTCCCTGCCGACCGTACTACGTTGTGGGTCGGAGGCATTGACGAGGAAATAAACTCACATTCCTATATAGTGCCCGGCCTTGGCGATGCCGGAGATCTTGCCTACGGAGTCAAAGAGTAGGGTAGGCACTGATTATTAATTAAAAATCCGTCAGCTATCGTATGTAGTGGTGTCTGTGATACCGGCTGCAGCGAGAGCTTCACGGCGTTCTATACAGGTGGCGCAGCGTCCGCAATGATGCTCGCCACCTTTGTAGCATGAGTATGTCTTAGAATAATCTATGCCAAGATCGCGTCCATGCGCTGCAATTTCCGCTTTTGTCAGGTCTGTATACGGGGCAGAAAGGCGTACGCCGGCAAATGTGCCTTCGCATATAGCCTTATCCATGGCGCTGACGAACGACGGGCGGCAGTCTGCATATATGACATGATCACCGGCATGATTGGCCAGCATTACAGTGTCGAGTCCACGGCTCTCGGCGAGTCCTGCCGCAACCGACAGCATTATGCCGTTGCGGAATGGAACAACGGTGGAATGGATGTTTTCCTCAGCATATCCGCCTTCAGGAATAGCGTCAGCTCCGCTGAGAAGTGATGATTCAAAATATTGACCGATGAATGCGAGGTCGATCACTGTGAGCGGTATCCCGAGTTCATTGCAGTTGAGACGCGCGCATTCGATTTCCCGCGCATTGTGATTGGAACCGTAGTTGAATGTCACGGCTTCGGCTATCATTGAGGCATATTCGTGTAGCATTGTCACGGAATCCATGCCTCCGGATAATACCATCAGGGCAGTCTTCATTGTCGTGTCAGGGCAGTCTTGTTTCAGAAATCATTGCGGAAAGCTGCAAGCATTCTTTGCTGCTTCAGCTGAGTGTGGTCGCCGTCAGCGTAATTGGCGAAAGGATAAATTGATATGCCACCTCTGGGGGTGAATAGTCCGATGACCTCGAGATAGCGTGGGTTCATCAATCGTACAAGATCTTTCATTATGATATTTACGCAGTCTTCGTGGAAATCTCCGTGGTTGCGGAAAGAGAAAAGATATAGTTTCAGACTTTTGCTCTCCACCATGTCTTCTCTTGGGATATAGTTGATTATTATCTTCGCGAAGTCGGGCTGGCCGGTCTTAGGACATAGTGAGGTGAATTCCGGACATGTGAATGTTACAAGATACTCGTTTTCAGGATGTTTATTCTTGAATGTCTCAAGTATTTCAGGGCAATATTGGTCAGGATATTTAACACCTGTATTGCCAAGTAGGGTGACGCCTTTTATTTCTTCGTCAGTTCTCATAGGTTGTCTGTTTTGAATTCCAATGCTTGTGCCTTTCCTGTGAGGAAAGCCTGTTTTCCGTCCCATACCAACGATCCGTTGACCCATGTGGACAGCACGCGGTGGTGCAGCTTTGTTCCCTCGAGAGGGGTCCATCCGCATTTGCTGATCACGTCGTTTGCAGTCACCGTGTATGGCTCGCCAGTGCCGTCGGACACCAATGTAAGGTCTGCATGCATGCCTTTATTTATAAATCCGCGTCGGTCTATCCCGAAAATGCGGGCCGGTGCATGGCACATCTTTTCCACAACAGTCTCGACATCGAACACGCCGGCGTGGCACAGTTCAAGCATCATAGGCAGAGAAAACTGTATGAGCGGGATGCCGGAAGCGGCGGTGAGTGCTCCGCCAACCTTGTCCTGAGGTAGATGTGGGGCGTGGTCTGTGGCTATTACATCTATTACGCCGTTGCGCACTGCCTGGCGGAGAGCTTCCCGGTCTGCTGCTGATTTTATGGCCGGATTGCATTTGATTTTAGCTCCGAGTGCGGTATAATCACTGTCGCTCCACCATAGGTATTGCACGCATGTCTCTGCAGTGAGACGTTTGCTGTCAGCCGGGCCGGAAGTGAAGTAGTCGAGTTCGTCGGCTGTGGAGATGTGCATCACCTGCAGCCGGGTGTCTGTGGCGTGTTGTAGTTCCACAAGGTGTCGGGTACACTCTAAGCATGCCTGGCGAGAACGTATTTGCGGATGTTCTTCCACTGGTACGAGTGATTCTCCACCATAACGCGAGCAAGCCTCGCGTGCGTTTCTCGCAATTATGGCATCGTCTTCCGAGTGTACGGCTTTAAGAGCGGGTATTTCGGTGAATATCTTTCTGAAAAGCTCATCGCCTCCCACGGCCATGTTGCCTGTCGACGTTCCGGCGAAGATCTTCACTCCCGGTATTTTTGAATAGTCTGCGCCGGCCAGTTCGTTGAAGTTGTCGGCTGTAGCCCCGATCCATGCGGCATAGTTCACAGCAGAGGACTTACGCGCGATCTCGGTCTTCTGCCTCCATGCCTCAAGTGAAACAGTGGCCGGGCGGGTGTTCGGCATGTCCATGACGGAGGTGACACCTCCGGCTGCCGCAGCAAGACTCTCGCTTGCAATGTCGGCCTTGTGGGTTAGTCCGGGATCACGGAAATGCACGTGCTCGTCGATGACACCCGGCAGAAGCCATGCGCCTGCTGCGTCGATGCAATCATCTGTATCGGAGGCGAGTTCTTGCGGTACGTCTCCTTGTCCGACCTCGGCGATAAAGCCATCCGAATCTATTGCTACATAGCCGTGAATCCGGCCTTCTCCACTGAATATAATAGTGTTGTGGATTATCGTCTTGATTTTCATCTGTCGGGGCGTTTGTATTTTTTGAAAAAGCTGTTCCATTTGAGCCGGATTACGCCAAACACTGCTTCTCCGAAGATACCGGTATTCATTTTCGATGTACCAAGCACGCGGTTTACAAAAATAATCGGCACTTCCTCGATCCTGAATCCATATTTATAGGCCGTGAATTTCATTTCAATCTGGAATGCATAGCCTTTGAATCTGATCTTGTCAAGTGGGATGGTCTGCAATACTTCCCTGCGGTAACATACAAATCCGGCAGTAGTGTCTCTGACAGGCATGCGTGTGATCATGCGGACGTATGCCGAGGCGTAATACGACATGAGCACGCGTCCCATTGGCCAGTTGACTACGTTGACACCGGATACGTAGCGTGAACCGACTGCCACGTCGGCATCTTTGCGGCAAGTGGCTATCAGTCTTATGAGGTCTTCCGGATTATGCGAGAAATCAGCATCCATCTCGCAAATATAGTCATAGCCCATGTCTATGGCCCATAGGAATCCGCAGATATACGCTGTGCCGAGACCGAGTTTTCCCTGTCGTTCTATTAAGTGTATCCTATCGGGATATTCAGCGATTTTCGCTTTTACGATGGCAGCTGTGCCGTCGGGAGAGTTGTCGTCTATCACGAGTATGTCGACCGGTTCGGGAAGTGCTATCACTGCGTCGATGATGGCCGCCGCATTTTCCTTCTCGTTATACATCGGGATAATGACAACACTATCGTGTCCGCTGGCAGGAATTTTTTCTGAGTCCATAAACTGCTGTGTTTTGGTCAGCAAAATTACGAAAATTATCCTGTCTGCGAAATCGCGGGGAGATGAAATACACTCCCCGCGGTGTTAACTTATGTTTTAAGGGTAGACTTAGTGCTTGTTTAATAATAAGCAGGTAATTAATCATCGTCATCATCGTGGTGATGATGGCGTTTATGCTTTTTGTGTTTCTTATGTTTCTTTTTCTTTGGAGGCTTGTGGTGATGGTGATGACCGTCGTCGCCCCAGTCATAGTGGTTCTCTACTCCCCAGTAGCTGTGCATGCTACCGCAAGAGGAGATTCCTCCTGTGAGCGACAGTAGGATAATGGCTGTCAAGGCCACTTTAAGCAAGTGTCGGAGGCGTAATGTCATAGTAGAAACGTTATTTTCTTTAATAACAAGCACATCGCCTCGTTGGTTTTATGTGAAATAAATAAAGCGCGTCCCGTGGTGGGGACGCGCTTTATTGTAGGTTTTTAAAATCTAAGGTAGATCAGCGTACGAGTATTTTCGATGTCTTGCTGCCCTGACGCATGATGTAGATTCCGGGTGTGAGTCGGTCGCCGTTGACACGCATGCCTTGGAGATTGTAGTATTCGGCAGGCGCTGTTGTCGTTTCATCTGCGGTTATGTCGTCGATACCTACGGTAGATCCGGTCAGTTCAACGAGAATCTTCGATATGTCGGAGCGCTCGCTTACGGTGAATGCCACTCTGTCGCTACCGTCTGCTGATCCTGCTACCCATTCTTTCGAAGTAGACGAGTAGGATCCGCCGTCGGTGATGAATGTGGGCTTGAATGTTACATTCTGTGCGATTACGAATGTTACTTTCGCGATTTTCTTGCCGTTGGCGGGCAGAATGGTCACTTTGTCGGATACATAGAGGCGCATGGCTATACCGCGGTCCTGAGTCAGAGTCCACAGGCGTGCTGCAGTATTGTTGGTGTTCTCTGCTACTTCAAGAGTAGCATCGCCTGAGGTGAATGTCACACCCTGTATGTTTGTGCCTGTTGTACCTGGGTCTTCCTGTGCAGGATTGAGGCCTGCGGGATCAGAGAAATCGAAAGTTTCGGTTTCAGTTGCAGGCTGCTGTCCCTTTATGGTGTACTCGGCTGTTGCAGCAGCGGACATGTTCATGTTATCCTTGAAAGCTACAACCGTGAGGTTTAGCGCATGAGTCAGTGTGATGCCGCTCGCGGGGAAGACTTCGGATTCGGAAGTGGGTACTGTTCCGTCTGTGGTATAGCGGATAGTAGCACCTTCTGTGGCGCAGCTTACAGTTACAACTGTACCTTCCTCTACTTCTCCTGATTCGGGCGATATAACGGGAGTCGCCACGGTCTCAAGCAGAGATTCAGCCTTAACAGGTACAAGCTGGGGTGTATTGTTGAAATAATTTATGAAACCGTAGATGTCGTAGCGTCCGGACGCCAGATCGAGCTTGAAATTGTTGTTGTAAACGGTCATTGTATTACCGTCGGCATCCGACATAGTAGCTGATGTGGCACTCTCGTAATTGAGTTCCACATCGTTGAATACTACATAGCGGTTGCGCATGTCCAAGCTGACTTCTTCAATGGAAGTGACCTCTGGATTAACCTCTGTACCGGCAGAAGCAGTACCGAGTGTAGCCACTTCGACAGCCATCTGGGGATTGTTGTAGCGCAGGTTGTAGCTGCCTGTCACGCCGGCGGGGATAATGTCGCCGTTCTTATACTGTGGCATATTGTAGCCATAGATTAGCAGTGGAGTGTTGTTCTCAACCACATACAGGTAGCTTCCATTCTGGTATACTGCAGTAAGAGGAGCGTCTACTGTGACCGATGATGCGCTTGCGAGCGAGAGGAATTCGGCCAGTGAGTTTACTGTGTTGGGCGAGAGAGTCTTCTCTACGATGGAACTTTTGTCTGCGCCTTTGACTGCCAGAGCTTTCACAGTGGTTGTCTGCGAGATGGTGAAGGTGGAAGTGTAGACTGGCGAGGAGGTCGTGGGATCGTTTCCGTCGGTAGTGTAGTGGATGGTTGCACCATCGGTGGCACAGCTGATGCTCACGGTGTTCTTTGGCATCAGTGTGATCTCAGGATTATATACGGCTACCGGTCCTGCAGATACGTATGTCACCTCGATTGACTTCAGACGGGAGTGTCCGGAAGTGCCTGTTCCGTTGGTGAATACTATTGATTGTGCATTTCCGGTCCATGTGGTGATGTTCTTGCCGTCGTTCTGAGTTACAGTGCCTTCCGGTTCGAAAGTGGTAGACTTGAGCAGATAGCTTGCTCCGGTGTCGGTTGTGATGATGATACCGGTGATGTCGTATCCCTGCTGGCAGGCAACTGTGAGCGTGTTGCTTGCATACATACGTGCGGCAGCACCGGACGTATAGTATTTAGTGGAATTACTGTTAGAGCCTTTTTCGAAAGTTAGTGTCACTAATCCTTCGGCTAATTCCACTTTGCCGATTTCCGCAGCGTTAGTGTATCCGGCCTCGCTGAATGTGATGCTTGCGGTCTCAGCCTTGATTATCCCTGCAATCAGGGTTACAAGAAGAAATGAGAGTAAAAATTTTTTCATAAGCGGCTGTTTTTGGTTTATATTACTCGGAAGTTTTAATGGTGCAAAATTACGTTTAAATCATTGAAATGCCATAAAAAAAACAGGCTAATTTGGGAAATAAGAGGTTTTGACCAATGTTTTTTACTTCGTAAAGCGCAATAAAGGATGTGTGATGGCCGTTTCATCTATTATGAACCGAAATCTTACAGTCATAATGTTGTCTGTTATTGCTGTGCTTGCTTGCGTACCGGCCATGTCGGCGCAGAAGTACCGCAACGACCATGTGCTCAATCGTCCGTATAGCGATATGCGTCGTTGGCATCTTGGATTCTCGGTGGGACTTCATACCCAGGACCTCCAGTTCGCCAACAACGGTTTCGTGACCGAGGATGGAGAATCTTGGTTCGTGGAGCAACCTTCATTTTCTCCCGGATTCTGTGTCAATGGACTTTTTGACCTACGTCTGAATGATTATTTCAATCTGAGGGTATCGCCGGGACTATATTTCGGTAATCGCGACATACGCTTCCGCGATGCTGTGAGCGGACAGGAGGAGCGACAGAATCTCAAAAGTACGTTCATAGTTCTGCCTGTCGACATTAAATTTTCGGCGCAGCGATACCGCAACTTGCGTCCATATATGGTAGGCGGTGTGATGCCTGCGTTCGATGTCGCCAAGAAAAGACGTGATTTCCTACAGCTTAATACCACTGATTTCTATCTTACGATAGGATTCGGTTGTGATTTCTATCTGCCTTATTTCAAGCTTATTCCTGAAATTAAATTCTGCTTCGGCCTTTCCGATGTGCTTCGTCACGACAGGCCTGATCTCGACGATGATCCCACGCAGATGAAATATACGAACAGTATCAAAAAAGCCACCTCCCAGATGGTGGTGCTGACTTTTTATTTTGAATGATGAGGCTACATCCTGTCCATATGACGCGCTTGTTACGGTTCGCATCGGTGTTTGTCGCTGCAGTGATAGCCGTCGGTATTGATTGCTACGGCCAGATGGACGCGCAGTTTTCTCAATATTATGAAATGCCGACATACTATAATCCGGCCGCTGCCGGTTCTACCGAGTATCTGCGCGTCCGGGGCGGTACACGCATCCAATGGGTCGGAATCGATAATGCCCCCCGCACAATCGTGATGGCTGCCGACATGCCTCTGCGTCTGTTCAAGAAAAACTTCGGCGTAGGTCTTGTCATGAATCAGGAAAATATCGGTCTTTACCGCACCATGAGTCTCGGCGCTCAACTTTCCATGAGATTCAAACTTTTCGGCGGAGAACTTACTCCCGGCATACAGTTAGGATTCATAGACCAGAGTTTCAAAGGTTCGGATGTCTTTATTCCCGGTGATGACGACTACCATGAGGACAACGACGATGCAATCCCCCGCAACGATCTGCGCGGCCATGCCTTTGACCTCGCGGCAGGTGTATGGTATACTCATAAATGGTTCTGGGCATCTGTTTCGATGACGCATCTTACTTCGCCGGCGATCACGTTGAGCAGCGAGGCGTCGTCCGGTTCGTCGGCGCAACAGGACTTTGAATTTACCGCAGGCCGCACCTTTTATTTTATGGCCGGGAGCAATATTCCTATCAAAAATACGTTATTTGAAGTGATGCCGTCGGTGATGGTCAAGAGTGACTTCACGTTCACGGTATCGGAACTGACAGCAAGAGTCAGATATAACAAATTCCTGACATTCGGCGTCGGCTACCGCTATAAAGATGCTCTGATCGCCACAGTGGCCGCGGATTATAGGAATTTCTATCTGGGCTACAGCTACGATTATCCAACCGGCGATATTGCGCGGGCTTCGCGCGGTAGCCATGAGATATTTGTTGGCTACAGGGTCAAACTTAACAAAGGCGATAAAAACAAGCATCGCCATAAGAACATACGGATCATGTGACAGTGCATGCCGTAATTTAAGAAAACAAGCTATTTACCATTACCGATATATGAAAATATTCAAGCAATTATTACCTATATTAGCGCTGACAGCAGTGCTGGCCTCCTGTGCCTCCGGCGGTTATACCGCTAATGGTGGAGAAGTGACCGGTGTGGGCGGTACGGTGTGGACCGAGCCGACTCCATACGGCATGGTGCTTGTCGACCGTGGATCTATGGAGCTTGGACCTCAGAAGGCCGACAGCGCGTGGAATTTGCCGGCATCGGCCCGCGGGCGTTCGGTCGATGCATTCTGGATGGACGAAACCGAGGTTACAAACAGCAAGTATAAGCAGTTTGTATTCTGGGTGCGTGACTCAATTATCCGTGAGCGTCTTGCAGACCCTGCCTTTGGCGGCAATGAGGAGTATAAGATAGAGGAGGATAAAGACGGAAATCCTGTGACTCCGCATCTCAACTGGGCAAAAGCTATACCTTGGCGCAACCCTAATGAAGATGAGGCGCGCGCTATAGAAAGTGTCTACCGTATAAATCCGATAACAGGAGTCAAGGAGCTTGATGGCACTCAGCTGAACTACAGATACGAGACTTTCAACCACACAGAGGCCGCTCGCCGGCGCAACAGGCTGGATCCGCGTCGCCGCGAGTACAATACAGATCGTCCGACGCCAACCGAAGTGCCTGTGATCTCTAAGGATACAGCCTACGTTAATGATGAGGGCGAGATCGTGCGTCAGACCATTACCCGTGGTCTTACAGGAGACTACGATTTTGTCAATACTTATATCGTGAACGTATATCCGGACACTACAGCCTGGGTCAACGACTTCGAGAATGCCTATAACGAACCTTATGTACGAATGTATTTTGCACACGGAGGCTATAACGACTATCCGGTTGTTGGCGTTAGCTGGGAGCAGGCCAATGCTTTCTGCAACTGGCGTACGGATTTCCTGCGTCGCTCGCTTGGCAAGGAGGGCGTATATATAGAACCTTACCGACTGCCGACCGAGGCGGAATGGGAATATGCCGCGCGTGCCGGAGTCAATGAAAATATGTATCCCTGGGATGGCGAGCTTCCGCTTAGTGAGGATAAAGGCTGTTTCTACGCCAACTTCAAACCGGCAGAGGGTAATTATATGCGCGACGGACAGCTTATCACATCAAGGGTAGGCACATACGCACCCAACGATTTCGGTCTATACGACATGGCCGGTAATGTGAGCGAATGGACCTCAACCGCATATTCAGAGAGCATCGACAACCTTGTGAGCGACCTGAATCCCCAGTACCGCTACGATGCCGCCATTGAAGATCCTTACCGCATGAAGCGCAAGATCGTGCGCGGTGGATCTTGGAAAGACGTGGCCCACAATATCCGTTCCGACATCCGTATGTGGGAATATCAGAATGAGCAGCGCTCGTATATCGGTTTCCGCTGCGTGCGTTCCCAGATAGGTTTCGCAAAAGGCAATCAGCAGAAAGCAAAGAAGTAATCATCATCCGGCTCTGACAAGCAGGGCGACTTTGTACCCTTCACCAACACTATCACATGGCCAAGAAAATCAAACAATACCGTAAAGGTCTTTCTCACTTTATCGCAAGCGAGAAAGGACAACGCTTCTTCAACTTCGCGTATTCTATAGGCGCAGCTATCGTAATCTGGGGTGCGCTGTTCAAGATTCTGCACCTTCCGGGTGGCAACACACTTCTGTCCATAGGTATGGGCACTGAGGTGATGATGTTCCTCCTGACAGCATTTGACCGTCCTCCGAAGGAATATAACTGGGAAGACGTGTTCCCGGCGTTACGCAAGGATGGAGATACCGAAGGCGAGACAGAGACACCGGATGTGGTTCGTACGCCTGTGTCTGCAAGCCATACGGTTGTCGCACCGCAGGCAGTTACTGCCCAGAGTTCAGGATCACATGTTGTATCAGGAGCACCTGCCGTACAGTCGGCTTCTGCCTCCGGCCAATATGCAAGCGCCTCGCCGGAACTTGCCGATGAGATGGCTCACCTTCTGGAGACTACCCGCGAGCTTAACAAGGTACACGACACGTTGCTCGAAAGCTACAAGGCTATCACCGACAGTGCAGGCAATATCTCCGGTAATTCGCATGGCTATGTGGAGCAGATGCAGGCCCTCAACCATAATATAGCTGCTCTAAACACTATATATGAGATCCAGCTAAAGAGTGTATCGGGTCAGCTTGACTCTATCGACCGTGTGAACAAGGGTATCGGCGAGATCCGTGATATGTTCGAGAACTCCGCCCGCCAGAGCGCGCGTTATTGCGAAGAAGCCGAGAAGATGGCGCGCAACATGCAGCAGCTAAATCTGGTGTATGAACGCATGATCACGGCAATGACGATCAATATGTATCCGGGAATGGCAATGGCTCAGGCCGCAGCGCAATCTGCGCAGAAACCTTCGTCAGAGACAACAGACGCCGGTAATCTATAAATCAAAAGAATCCACGAGCAAACCGTCCAATGGGAGCAAACAATACAAGAATGTCGCCGCGTCAGAAGATGATAAATCTGATGTATATAGTGCTGACGGCCATGTTGGCGCTGAATGTCTCGTCTGACGTGCTCGACGGGTTCACGCAGGTGGAGGATGGTCTTAGCCGCTCCAACAACAATGTCGACAGCCGAAACAGTATGATTCTGGCTCAGCTTGAAGCATTCGCAGCGCAGAATCCGGAGAAAGGACGACAGTGGGCCGATAAGGCTGCAGAGGTGCGCGGACGCACATCTGCGTTGTACAATATGATTGATTCCGTCAAGCTTCTCATAGTCCGTCAGGCGGATGGAGCTGATGGCGATCCCCGCAATATCATCAATCGCGATGATCTTGAGGCATCTTCTGTGATCATGCTTCCCAACGGGCGCAATCAGGGGGCCGGTCTCAGATTGCGGGTAGATGACTACCGAGACTACATATTGTCGCTTATCCCTGATGAGGTGAAGCGGGCAAATGTGGCAAGTGCGCTCGATACATCTCCCATAAAGAGAGATGGTACTGTAGCCCCGCAGACTTGGGAGGAAGCCAAGTTCGAGAGCCAGCCGGTAGTGGCAGCGGTTACGTTGCTTTCCAAATTGCAGAATGACGTACTGTATGCCGAAGGCGAGGCTCTCACCACATTGCTTTCGCAGGTCGATGCAGGAGATGTCAGGGTGAACGAACTCAACGCTTTTGTCATACCTTCTTCGCGCCTTGTGATGCGAGGAGGAAAGTACATCGCTAACATAGTGCTCGCGGCCATCGACACGACAGCCCGTCCCGTCGTATATGTGAACGGCAACGCTCTGCCGTCGCAAGTCTACGAACAGGCAGTGGGATCAACCGGTAGTTTCACCTACAAGGGCTATCTTGAAGTTCCGCATGGCGACGGCACTGTGACAAGACATGATTTCGAAAGTGATTATACAGTCATAGAACCGATGGCTACGGTATCGGCGACGCTCATGAACGTATTGTATGCCGGTATCGACAATCCCATGAGCATATCAGTGCCGGGGGTGGCCATGAAAGATATTTCCGCAACAATGACCAACGGTACGCTTGCCCGGAGCGGCGACAGTTGGATAGCGCGTCCGCAAGGAGTGGGTCAGAATGCGGTGATCACGGTGACAGCCACGATCGACGGTCGTGCGACAACTGTGGCGCAGACCACGTTCAGAGTTCGTAAGCTGCCTAATCCGACAGCGTATATTGCATTCCGCGACGCACAGGGCAATGTGGACCATTACAAAGGTGGACGCCCCGGCATTGCGAAAGCCGCTCTGATGGCAGCCGATGGACTCGAGGCTGCCATAGATGACGGACTGCTCGATACCAAGTTCCAGGTGATCTCGTTCGAAACCATTTCGTTCGACTCTATGGGCAACGCTATGCCTGAAGTAAGCGACGGTGCGCGGTTCTCCGAAAGACAGAAACGGGTCTTCCGCAGTCTATCGCGTGGAAAGAGCTTCTTTATATCAAGAATCAGGGCTAAAGGACCAGACGGTCTCACCCGAGATCTTTCGCCTATGGAAGTGACAGTGAACTGATAAAAATCATATCAACAATTATTCACATACAGCATATATGTCAATCATAGCAAATAAAATATCGCGGACGCTGCTGGCTGTGGCCTGTCTGGCCATATCTGCGGTCTCATATGCGCAGACCAACAGCGGCACGCAGTCTTCCTCCTCGGTTGTGAGGCGAGGCGATACTACCGGTGGCCGTGGTGGCCGCAACAAGGCCGAGCAGTCTGCACCGGGTGTCACTCAGCGTATGGCGCAATTCTATGAGCAGCAGCCTGCTTCAGATTCTGAGCTGCAGTGGATGCGTGTGATATATCGCCAGATAGATCTTGACAAAGACAAGAATGCGGCTCTTTATTATCCGGAGGATGAGATCGACGGCCAGTTAAATCTTTTCCGCGTGATAATGAAGCTGCTGGCACAGAACACCGTCCCGGCCTACGAGTATCTTGACGGACGCGAGATCTTCAACGATACATACAGAGTGCAGCCGCGCGATGTGCTCGATCGTTTCCACATCATGTATTCTGATGCAAAGGGATCGACTCAGCGCAATCCGAAATTTGAGATCGACCCGTCTGATGTTCCTGCCGGCGAGGTTCTCAGCTACTACATCATCGAGAAATGGGAATTTGACTCCAGAGAGAACCGGATGCGCACCCGTATCGAGGCTATATGCCCTGTGCTGCATCGTTCCGGTGATTTTGGAGGGGAAGCTGTGAAGTATCCGATGTTCTGGATGCGAATGCAGGATCTTCGTCCTTATCTTGCACAGCAGCAGATATTCATCAACGATGATAACAATCTTCCCACGTGTACGCTCGACGATTTCTTTGCCATGAACCTCTATGAGGGAGACATATACAAGACCCGCAACCTGAAAAACCGTTCTATGGCGCAGCTTTATCCGGATCCGGACGATCTGCGCAGGGCGCAGGACAGCATACAGAAGCGTCTGACGACATTTGAAGATAACCTGTGGGTTCCAACACGCGAGGAAGTGATTGCTGCCCGTGAGGCCCGTGAGGCTCTGGAAGCCGGTGCAGACTCCACATCCACGGCCGATGCAGTGGCTTCAGACAGCAAAAAGACGTCCGATCGTAACCGTCGCGTACAGCGTTCGCAGCGGAAGCCTGCAAAGCAGTCGAAGGTCAAGGAGAAAAAGCCTAAGACAACTTCAGCCGGAGCTAACCGTTCGGTGCGCAGACGCAAGAAGTAGAAATGCGTTACATCCTCTCCTCCATTACATCAACAACAGAAGTCAATTAAAATCAGATTCAAAAAAATGTACTCCATGAAAAAGCACTGCATTGCGCTCGCCGTATTTTTGATGTCGGCTATAGCATTATCTGCGACGACGCAGCCGCGCGTGGAACGCACTCTTGAGAAAGGGTGGAAATTCACGCGGGATGATAATCCTGATTTCGCGAATCCTTCTTACGACGATTCGTCCTGGCAAAACGTGACTCTGCCCCACGATTGGGCCATCTACGGCCCGTTCAGTTGGCAGAACGACATGCAGAAAGTAGCGATAGCCCAGGATGGACAGAAAGAAGCGATGGAGCATGCCGGACGTACCGGCGGTCTGCCCTTTGTAGGCACTGGCTGGTACAGGACAGAGGTTGAAGTTCCCGACTTTACGGATGGTCGCAAGGCAACACTTGTTTTCGACGGTGCTATGAGTCAGGCTCGTGTCTATGTAAATGGTAAGGAAGCAGGATTCTGGCCCTATGGCTATAATACTTTCTATTTCGATATCACTGATCTGCTCAAGAAGGGAGAGAAAAATACGATTGCTGTCCGTCTTGAGAATCTGCCTGAGTCGTCGCGTTGGTATCCCGGTGCGGGACTGTATCGTAATGTCCATCTGCTCACCACATCCGCTGATGCGCATCTACCCGTGTGGGGCACTCGCGTCACAACCCCGGAGGTGAGCACCGACAAGGCTCGTGTGGTGGTGGAGAATGAAGTGGAACTTCCTGATGGAGCGGATCTTTCAGCTTACCGTGTCGAGAATCTTGTGCTTGCACCATGTGGTCGTGAGGTGGCGAAAAGCAGCGTGGCCCTGTCGGATGTAGCTGCTTTCGATGGCAAGACTGCAACTTCAGTGTTGAATGTCAAAAATCCTCATCTGTGGGATCTGGATACTCCGAGGCTATATACCGTAGTGACGAATGTTTATCGTGGTGACGAACTTACCGATACATATAAGCAGCCTTTCGGAATCAGAACCATTGAGGTCCGTCCCGACGAAGGTTTCTTCCTCAATGGCCGCAAGGTGAAATTCCAGGGCGTATGCCAGCATCATGATCTCGGAATGCTCGGTGCGGCTGTCAACGATGCTGCTATCCGTCGCCAGATACGCATCCTCAAGGATATGGGCGCAAATGCCATCCGTACATCGCACAACATGCCTGCACCCGAGCTTGTCAAGGCTGCAGATGAAATGGGTATGATGCTTATGGTGGAGACTTTCGACGAGTGGGACAAAGCCAAGTGTAAGAACGGCTATAATCTTTTCTTCGACGAATGGGTGGAGCGTGACCTCGAGAACGTGGTGCGCCACTACCGCAACAATCCCTCGGTAGTTATGTGGTGCATCGGCAACGAAGTGCCTAATCAGTGGACCGAGGGCGATTGCAAGACGGCTCTGCGTCTTCAGAATATTGTAAAGAAATACGATAATACGCGCACTGTGACTCAGGGTATGGATGCGCCGGATGCAGTTGTGAACAATAATTTCGCGGCTGTGATGGATGTTCCCGGATTCAACTATCGTCCTTTCAAGTATGATATCAACTATGCGAAACTTCCTCAGCGTCTTATTCTTGGATCGGAGACAGCTTCGACAGTAAGCTCGCGTGGAGTCTACAAATTCCCTGTAGAGCGCAAGGCTATGGCTGTCTATGAAGACCATCAGTCGTCGGGCTACGACGTGGAGCACTGCGGCTGGTCCAATCTGCCGGAGGATGATTTCATCTGGCATGAGGACAGACCTTTCTGCATGGGTGAGTTCGTCTGGACCGGTTTTGATTATCTCGGTGAACCGACTCCATATTATACCCAATGGCCGAGCCATAGCTCTCTGTTCGGTATCATAGACCTTGCAGGCATACCTAAGGACCGTTATTATCTTTATCGCAGTCATTGGAACAAGGATGAGGAGACGCTGCACGTGCTCCCGCATTGGACATGGCCCGGCCGTGAGGGAGAGACGACACCGGTATTTGTCTACACAAACTATCCCGAAGCGGAACTGTTCATCAATGGCAAGAGCCAGGGACGCCGGAAGAAGGACCTGTCAGTAGACATTGACAGCACAGCCAATGAGCAGTCGGAGAAAAACTTCGATCGGCAGAAGCGTTACCGACTTATGTGGATGGATACCAAGTATGAACCGGGTACACTGAAAGTTGTGGCATACGACAGCGACGGTAAGCCTGTGGCCGAGAAGGAAGTGCGCACAGCCGGCAAGCCGCATCATCTTGTGCTTACTCCTGACCGCAAGGAGATTTCAGCCGATGGACGGGATTTGTCCTTTGTCAATGTTAAGGTTGTAGACAAAGATGGCAATCTTGTTCCGGACGCAACGCATAAGGTGAAATTCCGCGTCAAAGGACAGGGTAGCTATCGTGCTGCTGCAAATGGCGATCCTTCGTCGCTTGAACTTTTCCATGAACCTCAGATGTCGCTTTTTGCCGGACAGTTGACTGCCGTTGTGCAAAGCTCAGAGACTCCAGGTACAATAATACTTGAGGCTTCTGCTCCCGGAGTCAAAGGCGCTAAAGTTGAGATTGTGACCCGATAGTTCGGGCGTAAAGCTATAATAAAAGCAACAACAAAGGGCGAAAATTTTGTGAAATCCGCAAATTTTTCGCCCTTTGGATATTTTTATTGGAAATTTTCATTAAATTTGCCTCATTACTGCATGCCTTAGAGGCTATTTATAACAATATAATATATGGATACGCGCCTTCAGTCCACAGAGACTCCCCAGGAGTCCAAGGACCAGAACTTGAATCAAGTACCGGAAACCGGCACATGCGAGACACAAACAGAAAAGACAGAATCGGCCGACTCGCCGGAAGTCATGGAGACCATGGCCGGTACGGGAGCAGATCCCGAGGCTGTGGCCGAACAGGAAATGTCGGAAGCGGAAGCTGACGCAGTGCAGCGTCGCGACCTCACAAAAGAGGATGTTCTTGCAATGGCCGAGGAACTTGCCGCCCGCGATGCCGCTGACATTCGGCGCGACGATGTGTCACGCCTAAGAAAATATTTCTCTGACATAAAGAATGCAGAGTTGTCGGCTTTGCGTGAGCAGAGTGAGGATGCTGGAGAAGAAAACTCCGGAAAGTCCGATGCTCCCGAAGACGAACTTGAGGAGAAACTGCGCCAGGTGCTTGCATCCATTAAAGCAAAGAAACAGGCTTGGCTTGTGGAGCAGGAAGCCATTAAAGCTGCAAATCTGGAATCTAAGCAGGCTGTCGTGGACGAGATTCTCGCTCTTGCCGCCGATACAGATAATGTGAATCGTACATATCAGCGCTTTCAGGAACTGCGGGAGAAATTCCTGAGCATAGGAGAGGTGACTCCATCGGCAGAGACTGATATTCAGCGTGCGTTCAAGGATGCACAGGAGCGCTATTATGATCAATTGAAAGTCAATAAAGATCTGCGTGACTACGATTTCCGCAAGAATCTTGATGTAAAGATGCTTCTGATCGATGAGGCACGCAAGCTTGTGGAAGAACCGGATGTGATCGCGGCATTCCGCAGGCTTCAGGAACTTCATGTCAAATGGCGTGAGACCGGTCCTGTGGCCAAAGAAAAACGCGATGAGATCTGGAATCAGTTCAAGGATGTCTCCGCTGAGATAAACAAGCGCTATCAGGCACACTTTGAGGAACGCAAGGCACAGGAGCAGCGCAATGAGGAAGGCAAGACCGCTATATGTGAGCGTGTCGAAGCTCTCGACATATCGGGAATCCGCAATTTTGCAGGCTGGGACGAGATGACAAAAGTCATTATGGCTGCTCAGGAAGACTGGAAGAAACTGGGATTCGCATCACGTAAGATGAATAATGCGCTCTTTGCCAGATTCCGTGCCACATGCGACAAATTCTTTGCAGCCAAGGCAGAATTCTTCAAGAATACGAAAGAAGCACTGTCGGCCAATCTCGCCAAGAAGATTGCTCTGTGTGAGCGTGCTGAGGTCTTGCGCGACAGCACCGACTGGAAAAAGACTACCGATGAACTCGTAGAACTGCAGAAGCAGTGGAAGACAATAGGCGCTGTTCCCAAAAAACACAGCGATGCTGTATGGCACAGATTCCTGTCGGCTTGCGATACATTCTTCGACAACAAGAAGAAGGCTACATCCGGAGTGCGTCATGAACAGCAGGCTAACCTGAAAGCCAAGCGAGAGATAATAGAATCGCTGAAGTCGATACCCGCCGACACACCGCGCGACAAAGCGCAATCTATGGTGCGTGAGCTACAGGCAAAATGGAGCTCTGTCGGACATGTACCTTTCCGCGACAAAGACAAGATATACGATGCATACCGTGCGCAGCTCAATGAGCTGACCGAACGTTTCGACCTGCGTGGCACACATCAGGCAATGGCCGGCTTTGAAGCTAATGTAGCCGACATGGCTTCCGATGAGAACCGACTGTATCGCGAGAGGGAGCGACTGATGAGAACCCTTGAGCAGAAACGCTCGGAGTTGCATACTGTGGAGAACAATATGGGCTTCTTCAATTCAAAGAGCAAGGCAGGCGAGCAGATGATGCGCGACCTGAATGCCAGAGTACAGAGACTGAAGGATGACCTTAATGTACTCGAGCAGAAGATAGCTATAATTGACGCGAAATTATAATCTGAGTCATGCACGGATGCATCAGCTGATGCATCCGTGCATTGCCCTTGCGGGCAGCACACCCCGCATACCGACAATCTGATTTTTCCCTGCCGATGACCGAAGTTAACCAGAAAGGCCGGTATGGCAAGTACGTCAACGCCATTGTCGTGCTTGTCGACTTAATCATAATAAATACCGCTTTTGGAGTCACTGTGTGGCTCAACGAATGCCTGCGGGCAGACGCAGATCTCAAAGCTCTGTGGCTGCTGGCCGACATGGCT
>OFGR01001025.1_pt1 | contig 24514 bp, 21 predicted proteins | sample 1521811 | NCBI WGS metagenome assembly OFGR01 (sample SAMEA3504098, study PRJEB24116) | mouse gut metagenome | biome: mouse gut; feature: mouse-associated habitat; material: faeces | place: Denmark | collected 2011
CCTTTGGGGATAAATATCAGTATTCTCTTTCCTGCCAGTTATTTTTTGCCGTCAGCCATTTTTCCGGTTCTGCCTCCCATAGTTCATTGAGCCAGTCAATGGCCTTTCGGATGCCTTCCTCTGAAAAATCCGTCTCCATCCGCTGTTTTTTTTCTTCCGGAGTCGCGTCAAATCCATAAGGCGCCTCCCAGGCGATTACCTCCAGCTTTTGAATTTCTTTTGCTTTTTCTGCTCCATCTTCCTGTGGAAGTCCCTTTTTTACAACAGCAAACCGGAAGCGCAGTCCTTCATGGCTTCCGGTAAATGTTGTCTTTTTCAGATATGGAACTGACAGAATATCTTTGCGTTCTATCATAATATCTTCCTTTTTATTTCAAATTGTAATCGTTCAGAATATCAAAACAGTCAAAGGTGGCAAAATAATCCTTCGGTGTTTCTGCCCGCCGAATCAGCTGAGTGCTTCCATCCTCTTTTAACAGGATTTCCGCTGACTTCAGTTTTCCGTTATAATTATACCCCATGGAAAATCCATGTGCCCCGGTATCATGAATTACCAGCAGATCTCCCATATCAATTTTGGGAAGCATACGGTCAATGGCAAATTTATCATTGTTTTCACAGAGAGAACCTGTAATGTCATATTTGTGGTCACATGCCTGGTTTTCTTTCCCGGAAACCGTAATATGATGATAAGCCCCATACATGGCAGGGCGCATCAGGTTTACGGCACAGGCATCACATCCTATATACTCTTTATGGGTATGTTTCTCGTGAATGGCAGTGGTCACCAGACAACCGTAAGGCCCCATCATAAACCGGCCCAGCTCCGTATAAATGGCCACATCTCCCATGCCTGCCGGAACCAGAACTTCTTCATACACCTTCCGAACCCCTGCTCCAATGGCATAAATATCATTTGGCTCCTGGTCCGGACGATAAGGAATCCCAATTCCGCCGGATAAATTAATAAAGCGGATATCAGCTCCTGTCTCTTCTTTTAACTTTACTGCCACTTCAAATAAGGTCTTTGCCAGAGTCGGATAATATTCGTTTGTTACCGTGTTGCTGGCCAGAAATGCATGAATTCCAAAGTATTTTGCACCTTTTTCCTTTAATACTTTAAATCCTTCAAACAACTGCTCTGTGGTAAATCCGTATTTTGCATCTCCTGGATTATCCATAATGCTGTTGCTGATTTTAAACACGCCTCCCGGATTATACCGGCAGCTTATGGTTTCCGGGATACGGCCGATGGTTTTTTCCAGAAAATCAATGTGGGTAAAATCATCCAGATTGATAACCGCCCCGATGTCACTGGCAAACCGGAACTCATCGGCCGGGGTTGCATTGGAGGAAAACATAATGTCCTGTCCTTCAAAATGCAGTGCGTCTGCCAGCATCAGCTCTGTCATGGAAGAACAGTCACAGCCGCATCCATATTCTTTTAAAATATTAATAAGAAAGGGATTTGGTGTTGCCTTTACTGCAAAATATTCTTTAAAACCCGGATTCCAGGAAAATGCTTCTTTCAAAGCCTTCGCATTGGCACGGATTCCTTTTTCATCGTATAAATGAAAGGGAGTGGGATATTCTTTTACTATTTCATCTAACTGTTCCTTTGTCACGAATGGTTCTTTTTTCATACGCTCTGTCTCTCCTTATTTCTCGACTTTCCTCTCTGATTCGTCACGGAAACCAGATTACAGTTGCATGGAAGTTTATCATGCCTGCACGGAACTTTCCGGAACCTTTTCTGTTATGCAAATTCAGAAATACTATAATAGTTTGACAGAAAAATGTCAAGAAATTAATACTATTCGCAGTGCAGCACCGCTTTTCCTTCCGCTCTGGAAACAGGCACGTTGATCACCCGCTGGTTGGAACTTCCCCGCCAGTACAGTCCGGTATCTTTTTGCTCCACCTGAAATTCTCCGTCTACCAGTATGTCCACATACTTCATAATCTCAAGATCCGCTATGGTCTCCCACACAAATCCGGTATACATCCAGATGGTTTTTCCCGGAAATCTTTCCTTAATCTCTCTGGCCAGTTTCAGCACATCGGAACGATTTCCGGAATACAGAGGATCTCCTCCGCTGAATGTAATCCCTGAAATATAATCTCTGGCCAGTTCTGCAAAAATTTCCTCTTTTGCCTTTTCATCAAACAGCAGCCCCCCGTTGGGATCCCAGGTAATGGGATTCTGGCACTCTTTACAGCAATGGGAACAGCCGGACACCCATAAGACCACACGCAGTCCATCACCATTCAGCATATCGTCTTTTGTTATATCGTGATATCTCATAGATTTCTCCTTACATGCTTCTGCGCTCTTTGATTTCAGCCATTTTGGCGTCGTTCAGCCGGGTGTCGCCCTTTACTCTGGAATAGGACAGGTATCCGTTCATCCGCTCAATCTTAGTCAGGTTATGGCTGCCGCATTTGGGACATACATCCATTTCCAGCTCCTGATGTCCGCAGTCGTCACAATAGGCCAGGGACAGATTCACCCCTTCATAGAATCCCATATCCATCGCCCGCCTTACCAGGGTTTTCACTGCTTCTTTATTATAGTCAATGGGATACTTCACATACTGAATTTTGCCGCCGTTGCTCAGTTCCCAGAAACGATATTCCAGATCCTGTTTCTGTATGGGCGTAATATCTTCTGTCACATGGCAGTGGAAGCCATTGCTGACATATTCCCGGTCAGACACATTTTCCACAATACCGTACTTCTTGCGGAACTGCTTCACCTGCAGGCCGCAGAGGTTTTCTGCAGGAGTCGCATAAATAGCATAAAGGTTTCCGTCTGCTTTTTTAAACTCCGTAATTTTCTCATTGATGTGCTCCAGCACTTCAATGGCAAACTGTCCGTCCTCCACCAGGGATTTTCCATTATAAAGCCGCTGAAGTTCGTTAAATGCAGTAATACCGAAAGAAGCTGTGGCTGTCTTCAGCAGAGGCTTGATTTTATCATGAATACCGAGATGTCCTCCGTAAAAGCCTCCCTCACAGTAAGCAAGGGGATTCGTACTTGCCCGCATTTCTCCCAGATAAGCATAGGTCCGAATATGAAGCTGCCGGATTAACTCCAGATAATAATCCAAAACCTCATAAAAATCCCGGCTTTCCTGTCTGGATTTTGCCAGAATCATAGGCAGATGAAGGCTGACCACGCCAATGTTGAACCGTCCCACAAACACAGGATGGTCTGTGTCATCTGCAGGATTCATACCGCCCTTCACATACCAGGGGGACAGAAATGCCCGGCAGCCCATGGGGCTGATGATTTCCCCATACTGCTTATACATGCTGGAAATATAGCCTTTTCCCGTAAGGCTCAGCCAGTCAGGATACATGGTTTTCCGGGAGCACTCAATCCCCGCTTCAAATACATCCTCAAGTTCTTTTCCCGGTCCATGAAGATTTTCATCATAAAGAAATACCAGTTTGGGAAACAGCACGGGCTTCCTGCACCCTTCTTTCCCCTGCCCTTTTCTTCGTACCTCCAGCATGGCAATGGAGGCCATTTTTGCAAATCTTCCTGTGCCTGTCCCAAATGTCATGGTAATAAACGGATAATCCCCACGGCTGGAAGACACCGAATTAAATTTGTACTCCCATCCCTGGACGCCCTGTTCCAGATCCCGTGTGATATCCTTCATGGTTTCCTCTTCTGCCCGTTCCTCAGTCAGGCCAAGGCCGCGATATTTTTCTTTGTATTTTATGTAGGATTTTTCCGCATAAGGCTCTAAAATCCGCTCCACGCCAGGCACGGTAAATCCACCGTACTGCTGGCTTGCCGCGCTTAATACAATATCCCCGATAACATCAAAAGCCACATCCAGAGTTTTCGGCTCATTGTACCAGAGATTTCCCATCTCAAAACCGCCGCGCAGCACATTTTCCACATCAAACAGGCAGCAGTTCATGGTATCTCTCCTCGCAGACATGTCATGAACATAAATATAACCGTCCCGGCACGCCTGAATTTCCTCTGTAGTCATAAAAAATTTCTGGTACAGTTCTTTATTTAACTGATTAAAAATCAGACTCCGCTTGGTGGACACCAGTGCACTGTCTGTGTTGGAATTTTCTTTATCCCCTATGTACATAATAGACTGGCTTTTTTTATAAACCTCATCCAGCATCTGTACAAAATCCTGCTTATAATTGCGGTAATCCCGGTAACTTTTTGCCACCACCGGATTGACCTTTTCCAGTGCACCTTCCACAATATTGTGCATCTGAGCTATTTTTACTTCCTCTATGCCCATGGACTCTACTTTTTCCTCTACAAACTGGCAGATAAATTTTAATTCTTCCTCTGTAAATGTAATCAGTGCGCGATAGGCAGACTTGTTTACCGCAACCACCACTTTCTGTACGTTAAAATCCTCCCTGGTTCCATCCTTTTTGATAACCTTAAACGTTTTATCCATTCTTTCTCCTCCCGTTCATATCCGGCAAACCAATATATATCTTGTTAATTTTTCTTATTTTCATACCATATCTTGTGTTATGGTGTATATCTTATCATGCCATTTTAAAGAAGTCAATAGATACGCATGGACTTTTTGCTCCGAACATGCTACAATCATTTTATCATTAAAATAAGGAGGTGAGCAAATGACTGAAAATGAAAAACTCGATCTGATTCTTTCCGAATTATATGAAATGAAAGGTGATATACGGGAAGTAAAAGACGACGTACAGACTTTAACATCTGATGTGCAGACTCTCAAGTCTGAAATGCAAACTCTCAAATCTGATGTGCAGACTCTTAAATCCGATGTGCAGACTCTCAAGTCTGAAATGCAGACTCTCAAATCCGATGTGCAGACTCTCAAATCTGAAATGCAGATTCTCAAATCCGATGTGCAGACTCTCAAGTCTGAAATGCAGACTCTCAAATCTGATGTGCAGGTTCTCAAATCTGAAATACAGGATATATGGGTGCAGATACACGGAACACAAACAGATGTACAGGGTATGAAAGCGGAAATAACCGGGATGCAGACGCATCTCAGAAACATCGATGCACGTCTGGACAGAATCGAAAACATTGTGGGCAGAAACTACACCCTGACAGAAGAATTCTACGTTTCACAGAAGGAAACAAACGTGGAGTTTCAGGCAGAATTCCGCATTATACACGGAACCCTTGACATGCATGCAAAGCAGATTTCCCACACTACATCCATCCTTAAAGATTATAGAATATCATAGTCTTTTCACTGTGTTCTGAAACTCTTATCTTTTTTATCTATAACAATCCATTTATTTATATGCCGCTTCAGTCTGAGAATATACATCTTTGCATAAAATCTGTTCTTTAGCAGAAATTCCTGATGATTCCCCAGTTCCATACTTTCCACATCCTTCATCACCGGAAGTACACCCACAAATGAAATGCTCTCATCCGGAATCAATACAGATTTCCGTCGTCTCCTTTTCCCTTTTCCTTCAGAAACACACATGTATTTCCTCTGTCCCTGGCACCGGCTTTTCCCTGAAGATAAACAATATCCGGCCTTCCACCGTTACAATGGAAAAGGCCGGATATCAGATATCCTGTCAGTATACTCCTACAGATATTTTTTCAGAACTTCTGCCTTGTCAGTTGCCTCCCAGGGCAGATTCAGATCATTCCGTCCAAAATGTCCGTAAGCTGCTGTCTGCTTATAGATGGGACGTCTCAAATCCAGCATTCTGATAATCCCCGCCGGACGAAGATCAAAGTTTTCGCGGATGATTTCCACCAGTTTTTCATCAGAAATCTTTCCTGTTCCGAATGTGTCCACCATAACAGAGGTAGGCTGTGCAACACCAATAGCATAGGACAGCTGAATCTCACATTTGTCCGCAAGTCCTGCAGCTACAATATTTTTTGCAACATAGCGGGCTGCGTAAGCTGCAGAACGGTCTACTTTGGTACAGTCCTTACCGGAAAAAGCACCGCCGCCATGACGGGCATATCCGCCATATGTATCCACAATGATTTTTCGTCCCGTGAGGCCTGCGTCACCCTGGGGCCCGCCGATTACGAAACGTCCGGTGGGATTGATGAAAAATTTCGTGTCTTCATCTACCAGTTCCTGAGGAAGAACAGGATCAAATACATATTTCCGGATATCTGCATGAATCTGCTCCTGGCTTACCTCCGGGTCATGCTGAGTGGACAAAACCACTGCCTCCAGCCGTCCTGGCTGCCCCTTCTCATCGTATTCCACAGAAACCTGTGTCTTTCCATCCGGTCTCAGGTAACTCAGTGTACCTTCCTTACGAACCTTTGTAAGCTGAAGAGCCAGACGGTGTGCCAGAGAAATGGCATACGGCATCAGCTCCGGTGTCTCATTGGTGGCATAGCCAAACATCATGCCCTGATCTCCTGCCCCAATTGCTTCCAGCTCTTCCTCAGACATTTTATTTTCTTTTGCTTCCAGCGCTTTATCCACACCCATGGCAATATCTGTGGACTGTTTATCCAGCGCAACCATAACCGCACAGGTATTTCCGTCAAATCCCATGGCACCATCCGTATAACCAATTTCCTTTACGGTATCTCTGACAATCTGGGGAATATCAATTTCTGCTTCTGTGGTAATTTCCCCCGTTACAAGAACAAATCCGGTACATGCTGCAGTTTCACATGCTACCCGGCTCATAGGATCTTTTGCCATCAATGCGTCTAAAATCGCGTCTGACACTGCATCGCATAATTTGTCCGGATGTCCCTCAGTTACCGATTCTGATGTAAATAATCTTTTTTCCATTTTTCCTCCTGTTTGCTGTGCTTTGTACAGTTATATAGTAATATTTTCTTCCTGTCCGGGTGCCCGTTTCCAAACAAAGCGGACAAATCCGCAGGGGCTCCCTGAATCCCTCATTCCTGAAGGACCTGGCTGCTTTGCTGCGCCGTTTTAAGAGTTTTTTATTCTACAGGAAATCCAGAGGAATTTCTTAATAGAGATTAGGATGTCAAAAGGGTGCGACGCACCCGCTCTATACCATATATTGATGTGAAAATTGATTTGCAATAACAATATATGGTATGAGCGTAGCACCAAAGGTGCTTTTGACACCCTAATCTTAATAGAATAAAAAAAACCGCTTATCAAATAAGCGGACTCGACTCTTCCAAAAGATTATCAAATCCTCTTATTGTTCGATTACTCGCTCAGGTTGGCACCTTCCGTAGAGGGGTTGCCGTGGCTTCACAGGTCCTATGTACCTCCACCACTCTGAATAAGAGAAATTAATAACTGACGGAACTGACACTCTCCCATCAGTATGACAATATTCGGTTTTTAATCTTTCTTCCTCATTAACATACTACCTTTTTTTTATTCTGTCAAGTATTTCTTCCTTGACAAATGTTGCCTTTATTTTTATACTTAGAAAGTAGTTTGAATTTATATGTTTTACGGCATTTAAATAATGCAACAGGGGGAATCACAAATGAAGAATTATCCTATCAGAGATTTACGTCCCGGCATGAAGATTGCAGAACCGGTGTACACCAAAAGCGGACAGATGCTTATGGATGTCGGTACTGTTCTGACTTCTGCATTAATTGACCGTCTTTCTTATTATGGGATAGACTCTGCCTCTGCAGAAGTTCCTGTCAGTATCCGGGAAACCCCGGCAGCAGAGCAAAAAACATCTGTCAGTATGCCAAACCGCAGCCGGGCTTCCAATCCTTCCTATTCTCAGAAAGTGAAATCCCAGCCGGAATTTATGGCATATCAGATTGAATATACAAAGGAAGTAAATTCCATCCGGAGTTTACTGGACGGCATTATTCAAAATCCGGCACAGCCCCCTGATATCGGTCAGATTCTGAACGAATGCTCCAGATTAACTTCTCTGACTAAAACTACCGTAGATTTATTTGATAAACTGCACAATATGCGGCTGGATGATGACAGCGTATATTCCCATTGTCTGAACGTTGCACTGATCGCCCGGCAAATGGGGAAATGGCTTTATTTTTCAGCAGAAGATATGGATGTCCTGACTCTGTGCGGCCTGTTCCACGATATTGGCAAAGTTCAGATTCCGGATGAAATCCTGAACAAACCCGGCAAATATACAGATGAGGAATTTGCTCTGATTCGCCAGCATCCTGTAACCAGCTACAATCTTCTGAAATATCTGCCTCTTGATGAACGTATCAAAAATGCTGCTCTGATGCACCATGAGCGCTGCGACGGCTCCGGTTATCCTCAGAAATTAAAAGCTGACCAGATTGATGACTTTGCAGAAATCATTGCCATTGCAGATGTGTATGATGCAATGACTGCAGCCCGCTCCTATCGTTCTCCTTTGTGTCCTTTCCAGGCAATTGACATGTTTGAGAAGGACGGTCTTCAGCTATACAGCCCGAAATACATTCTTACATTTCTGAATCGTATTGCAAATACTTATCAGAATAACCGGGTATTGCTGAATAACGGACAAAGCGCAAATATCGTTATGATAAACTCCAAACACCTTACCCGTCCCATGATTCAGTTAGATGACGGTTCGGTGGTGGACATGCTCAATCTTCCGGAGTGGGAAATCATCAAAATCATATAAGAATCAGAAATTCAACAAAAAGCTGCTGTAAAATACGGGAATATTTTCCGGAAATATCCTGTCTTTTACAGTAGCTTTCCTAAACAGCAGAATTTTCTTCTGCCATAACAATACAGGAGGGAAAAATTTTGGATAGAGAAACCGTTATCGTCCTTGATTTCGGCGGACAGTATAACCAGCTCATTGCCCGGCGTGTACGGGAATGTAATGTGTACTGTGAGGTAAAGCCTTATACCATAAGTCTGGACGAAATAAAAGCCATGAAACCAAAAGGCATTATTTTCACCGGAGGGCCCAACAGCGTTTATGAAGATACATCCCCCAGCTGCTCCAGGGAAATTTTTGAACTGGGAATTCCTGTGCTGGGAATCTGCTATGGCTCTCAGCTGATGGCCCATTTACTGGGCGGTACCGTAAAAACCGCACCTGTCAGTGAATATGGACACACAAAAGTGTCGGTCGATACCACAGATATTCTGTTTGAAGGCGCATCTTCTGAAAGTATCTGCTGGATGAGCCATACGGATTACATTGCTCAGGTACCGGAAGGATTCCGGATTACTGCGCATACTCCTGTCTGTCCGGCTGCCGCAATGTCATTTCCGGAAAAGAAACTGTATGCAACTCAGTTTCACCCGGAAGTTATGCATACAAGAGAAGGCATGAAAATGCTTGAAAATTTTGTTTTTAACGTATGCGGCTGTATCGGAGACTGGAAAATGGATTCTTTTGTGGAAACCACCATTCAGAGTCTGAAGGAAAAAATCGGCAGCGGCAAAGTGCTCTGTGCCCTTTCCGGCGGAGTGGATTCTTCCGTAGCTGCAGTGTTGCTTTCCAAAGCAGTTGGAAAACAGCTGACCTGTGTTTTTGTGGATCATGGTCTGCTCCGCAAAAATGAAGGAGATGAAGTAGAAAAAGTATTTGGGCCCAACGGGGCTTATGAGCTGAATTTTATCCGCGTCAACGCACAGCAGAGATATTATGAGAAGCTGAAAGGCGTCACAGAACCGGAAGAAAAACGTAAAATTATCGGCTCAGAATTTATCCGTGTATTCGAAGAGGAAGCAAAAAAAATCGGTGCTGTGGATTTTCTGGTACAGGGTACCATTTATCCTGACGTAATAGAATCCGGCCTCGGAAAATCTGCCGTCATCAAGTCACACCACAATGTGGGCGGCCTTCCGGATGTAGTTGATTTTAAAGAAATCATAGAACCTTTACGCATGCTTTTTAAAGACGAAGTACGAAAAGCCGGACTGGAACTGGGCATTCCCAAATATCTGGTATTCCGTCAGCCATTCCCCGGCCCCGGACTTGGCATCCGCATTATCGGAGAAGTGACAGAAGAAAAAGTAAAAATCGTGCAGGAAGCTGACTATATTTACCGGGAGGAAGTTGCAAAAGCCGGACTGGATGAAAACCTGGGCCAGTATTTCGCTGCACTGACCAATATGCGTTCTGTAGGTGTTATGGGCGACTTCCGGACCTACGATTATGCAATAGCTCTCCGTGCTGTAAATACTTCTGATTTTATGACTGCAGAAGCTGCCCAGATTCCCTGGGAAGTGTTGCAGAAAGTTACCAACCGAATTGTAAATGAGGTAAAAGGGGTTAATCGGGTACTGTATGACTGTACCGGAAAGCCGCCAGGGACAATCGAATTTGAATAACAGACATTTCACTCTGAAACTCCTTATAACAGGGAGTTTCAGAGTTTTCTTTTTTCTGTGAGATTGATATGAGATAAAAAAAATCAATTTTCCATAATAACCTCAGGCAAAATTTCTTTACGATACCTTTTCATTCCATTTCTCCTTTAACTCTTACAGCCCCCAAAATGTCTCCTCCTCTTTAATGTGACTGTTTCATCTTCTCTTCCAGCCACTGCTCAAAATCACCGTCTGGATTCCATTCTGAATATGCTATTTTCACATTTTTATGAACTATTTGTGTATTGGGATGTTTTTTTCCAAGTCTTAACATACAAATTCTATATGCTTTAAGATAATATGATAATGCCTCCTCATTATTTCCCTGGCTTGTATACACATATGCCAGATTGTTATAACTGGCGGCTGTATCCGGATGTTCCTCTCCCAGCACCCTCTCACGTATCTCCAGCGCTTTCTCATACAGCCCTTCTGCTTTCCCGTACTCCCCCTGGCTTGCATACACTCCTGCCAGATTGTTATAACTGGTGGCTGTATCCAGATGTTCCTCTCCCAGCACCCTCTCACTTATCTCCAGCGCTTTCCTATACAGCCCTTCTGCTTTCCCGTACTCTCCCTGACTTTCATACACATGTGCCAGATTGTTATAACCGGTGGCTGTATCCGGATGTTCCTCTCCCAGCACCCTCTCACTTATCTTCAGTGCTTTCTCATACAACTCCTGGGCTTTCCTATATTCCGCTATGTACTGCAATAAGTGTGCAAGAGCAACTATAATTTCAATCTGTTCCAAACCATCTCCCATATTGACTTTTTTAATAGCATTTTCTGCAAAAGGAATGTACTGTTGGCATTCCAGGGGTGAACCATTTTCCGGTATTTCAAGATATCTTGTGCATGCTTTTATGAATCCAGCATGGTTTTCAAACTCCGGTCTGTTTTTTTCATAAATAAACTGCCCAAATACCGGATGCAGTGTATAACTTTCCTGCTCCACGTCAAACTCCAGCCATCCCTTTTGATACAGTTCAATCAGGATATCGTCATCCTCACTTGCACCAGCATCTGCCAATAGCCATTCATTGCACACATCTACTGCCAAAGGAACATACGGAAACACAGAGAATGCCTCCAGAATGTTTTGCTCCCCTTCTGTTAATTCAGACAAATCATATAGCACTTCATATGATTCCTGAATATTGACAAATTCTTCATCCTTATGGAACGCCAGTTGGAAACCCTTTTTCTCCAACTCTTCTCTAATCCTTTTCACCGCCCATAACTTTGTCCGTGCCAAATGCGCCAGAAGCTCAACTGTAATAGTATGCCGTCCAGCCAGGTTATCTATGACATATTCCAAATCCAGAATTTCTTCTGGTTTTATTTTTCTTCCACAACCTCCAAACCGAACCTTCTCATAAATTTTTTTACACTGCTGAATATCCAGGAAACCAATCCTATATGGTTCGAATCCATCACTAAGCGAAGCCTGTCTGGAAGTAAGGATAACCGCCCCTGGTATACCATTTAACCGTTGCAGGCCTTCATCTTCACACATGGGCTTATCCACGTTATCAACAAACAGCAGCAACTTTCCTTCTGATGCCAGATATTCCAACTCCCTCCACGCCGCCTTCTGGTTTTGCTCCGGACTGTCCTGCTGTTTAAATTTCAAACAGCTCTGCAGGCTGTTATCCATATCCCCGCTATATTCAATATACCCAATATGCTTGAATGGCCCACTTCCATCCTCTGCATGTTTATTGAGATATTCTTCAAACAGCTTCCTGCAGATATGTGTCTTCCCGATCCCTCCCATACCGCTTACCAGAACAGACTTCCTCCCTTCCTCTATCTTCTGGCGCAACTCCCGTAATTCTGTTTCACGCCCGGTAAAGTAAGACACTGGCTTTATATTTGCATTATGGGTAACAACAAACTCACGCTCCGAATCCTGAAACATTGTGATATACAAATCCCGGCCCGCATATGGCCCATAAAAATTACTGTCTCTATTCTTGTTTACTGTTTCCGGTCCCATTTACATTATCCCTCCCCGCATATGAGCCTCGAAATGTGCTCTTTGAATTTTTATTGGTAACCCTCGAATGGTCATCCTGATTGTCGCAGTTAAAATTCTTTGATATCTTAACCACCTTGCTGGCTGTAAAGACAGATACCAGCAACCCCGCGACGGAGCATACCCCGCAAATAATATTGAATATATCCATCATTCCCACTATGATTCCCCCTTATCATCTTTTATCTTGCCTTTATTATAATATCTGTCAATCCATTAAGCAACCTAAATCTGAACTGCTTCCCGTCAAGCAGACAATTAAAAAATAAAAATTTATTCCTGCCACCAGACGAAAACTGGTGGTTTGATTTTGCCCCTCCAAAGGGGCGTTGTTACTGCCCGCCTCCAAAGGGCGGTGTCGCAAGCATTGTTACTGGTCCGCCTATAAGGCGGTACTGCCACACTCAGATGCACATAGTCCATACACTGCACCTGCAATAATATCTATATTTTTATATCCGCACAATGTACGGATGATCTCCCAGAATTGAGTGCCAACTTTTTTATACCGCATCAACATTGATTGTGGAACAGATGAATCATACACAAGGTTACGGAAACAGCTAAAGGCGGAAATGCCCTAAAATGGATAGAGAAAATAAACAATGTACAAACGTGTGCAAGGGGGATTGTGGATAAAGAAATTATTTATCAACAGGGAAAGACGCACGACGAAAAGCAAATCCAAAATAACCTGCTTTTTACTTTACAATACAGATTGCTGATGTATAATGAAAAAATAAACATAAAGTTATGGAGGAAAATATTATGTTAAGACCTAAAGAAGTAGTGTGCAAATGGGTGGATGCGTTTAACAATCATGATGTAGAAGAAATTATAAGCCTTTACCATAAAGATGCAACAAATCATCAGGTAACAAATGATCCTGTTGCAGGAATGGAAGCAATTCGAGAAATGTTCATAAATGAATTTGCTACTGCAGATATGACAGCTATTGTAGAAAATATATTTGAGGATGGACAATGGGCAATCTTAGAATGGAAAGACCCATTAGGATTAAGAGGTTGTGGATTTTTTCATGTTATTCACGGAAAAATTTTGTTCCAACGGGGTTATTGGGACAAACTCTCATTTTTGAAGCAGCACAACCTGCCTGTCGAATAAATTTTTCGCTTAAACCAAAAAATATTGCAGAAACGTTTACCTTTATCGTCAAATTAACAGTTCTTATGACAATGTCCGGTGCGGGATGTGGTACATATTATTTGGCGGTTGCTGTTTTGCTCCTGTATTCGGCCTGCTATCTCATGAGATTATTACATTAAAACGGTACAATAAAGAATGAAGGTTTACTTGATTTCCTCAGCAAAACCTCCTGTAATTTGAGTCGGAGCATGTTGCTATTATCCACAGTCACAGGGCGAGCATTATTAATACCGATAACAAAATGATAACATTCTCTCATATAGGCAGAATAATATAGATAGTTCAAAGTAAATAACAAATGTACTAAAAAGGTTTTCTATGATAAAACCTGATTATCAAAGGTGGCCTTTTATTATGGCAGACAAAAAGAAAAATGTGTACAAACCGATACCGATGACAGCGGGAAAGAAAAACCTTATTCAGGGACCTTTAACCTTTGAAGCAACGAAAAAGTGGACGATACCGATTCGGAACCGGGGAAAATTGAAGGGCGAATTATCCATCATACTCCCGGACAGACCATCGAATTAAGATTCACTGCACTATTGTTATTGACAGAATTTATCATAAAAATTATCGTAAAGAAGGACGGAAAACCAGAACGGTCGTCTATCCTTTCGAATAACTATCACGGAAGAACTTCATTTACGGAGAAAATTTAAAACTGTCTGTAAAGTTTTCACATTTTACCTGAACTATCCACAGGCCTGTCAAAAATCCCGCTGGTCATTGAGGTACCGAACATATATTTCACATCATATCGGCAGGAAAATCCTTACTCTTTCTTTCCCCGCTCAGAATTTTTCTGTATAATCTTATCCAGCTGAGCTTCCACAATTCTGAAATGCCTGTCAAACGCTTTCATGGCCTCTGCCAGATTCCCTTCCAGCAGCGCATGATAAATTCCCCAGTGGGAACGTCTCAGCAGTTCCGCCCGCATCTTATTGGTCAGTATTTTTGTCCGGAAATTTTCTATAAACTGATCCAGAAGATTATCCAGCATGGAATTATACAAAATCAGCATCCTGTTATGAGAACTTTTCACCAGTGTATGGTGGAATTCCAGATCCAGTTTTGCACTCTCCCTGGAGCTCATAGGCTGGTCCATTTTCTCTAAAATCTGACGCATTTCTTCCAGTTCTTCCTGAGTTGCTGTCTCTACTGCAAGTCTGACCGCTGCATACTCATATCCAATACGGATATGAAAAATTTCAGCATAATCTATATCCAGCAAAGCCATTACCATATTGACAGATTTAAGCATATATTCCATAGGGTTACATCTTACATAGTTTCCGCTTCCCTGCAGACACTCAATCAGCCCGGTGATTTCCAGCATATGCATAACTTCCCGGATAGAATTGCGGCTGACACCCAATTGTTCCGCAATTTCACGCTCTGTGGGAATTTTATCATTTAATTTTAATTTTCCGGACAAAATCTGTTCCGAAAAATATTCAAATACATATTCGTAAGTTTTTTTTCCATTTAATCTGGGATTATCCATTTTTGCGCCCCTGTCATCTGACTCTTTCTTTCCTGTGTACTTCTTCTGCTCCTGTACCGGTATATTTTATTATAATTCTGAAAAATTTGCAACCTTCCCGTGAGGATTGCCTTATCCATGCCTGTTCCAGGACTACACTGCTCCTATCCCCTTCTTTTCAGTTTTTCTCTTTTTTGTTATACGAAACAACCTGTAGTGGAAACTATCTCTGAAATAATTGTAATATAAGAGAGGTAATCCAAACAAGTAAAGGAACCAGCTAATCCGTTGTGATTCCGGTTCTTTTCTTTTTGTTGCCTTTTTAATCTTTTTCTTAAATTGACAACCACATAAATCACGTCTATAATATATTTATTACATTCGTAAGATTTAAGGAGGGATTTGAAATGAGCAATTTACCACAGATTTCTGAAGCTGAATTTGAAGTTATGAAAATCGTATGGAAACATGCACCGATCAGTACAACTGAAATAACAGATAAATTATTACAGACCACAAGCTGGAGTCCGAAAACGATACAGACTTTAATCAAACGCCTTGTGACCAAAGGCGCTCTGACTTATGAAAAACAGAGCCGCGTGTTCGTTTACACCCCAGTCGTGAAAGAAAGCGAATACATCGGCCAGGAAAGCAATTCTTTTCTGAAACGATACTATGACGGGGATATCACTGCCATGCTTTCTGCATATATAGAAAATGGCAGACTGTCTGAAACAGATATAGACACCCTCCGCTCCCTCCTTTCAAAGAGATCAAAAAAAGGAGGCAATTAACGTGGCTGATTTTATGATACGCTTTTTCCTATGCAATGTGTTTATCTGCGGTATCATCGGAATTCTTTTGATAGCCAGGAGGATATTCAAAAACAGCCTTTCCGGCCGGATGCAGTATAATCTGTGGTTCCTGCTGCTTTTGTTGCTGGCAGTTCCTTTTATACCGTTCCGTCCCATCGGATTTCCGCAAATCTTCTCGTGGCTCGGCAGCCTGAAAAGTTCTCCTGCTTCCCACACTGGAACCGCTATGGGAGAAGCCACAGGGACCAGTCCAGCCGGAAATGCAGACTGGATGAATGACTTTACCCTTTCTGTAAACAGCAAAGCTCCACCCATCGTGGGATACATATTATTTGGGATATGGATTGCAGGTATTCTTGCAATGATTATTTTGGTAATCAAATCCTCCCTCCGTTTACGCAACCTGAAGAAATCCGCACTACCCCTTCAGAACAGGGAAGTCCGCAGACTGTATCATCACTGTTTAGAAGAAATGGGAATCCACAGAGATATCCCTGTTTACAGCACTGTATTTTTGAAATCCCCGATTATCGCAGGATTTTTAAAACCGTGTATTTATTTACCGATTCATCTGATCTCTGATTATACCTTATCATACAGTACCCACTCCGAAGGAGCCTGTATCACGGGATACCCGAATGGGTGTAACAAGTCCGATATGCGGTATATGCTGTTACACGAACTGCAGCATTACAGGCACCACGATGCCTTCGGAAGTTTCCTGATGAACCTCGCCGGAGTGGTATATTGGTTCAATCCTCTTGTCTGGTACGCTCTGAAAGAAATGCGTAATGACAGAGAGATTGCCTGTGACACCTCTGTTTTAAAGATGCTTGAAGAAGATGATTACGAGGATTATGGCAATACACTGATTAACTTTGCTGAAAAGGTTTCTCTTACCCCTTTTCCGTTTGCTGCCAGCCTTGGTGGAAACATGAAGCAGATGAAACGGAGAATTATCAATATTGCATCTTATGAAAAGCCAACATTTATAAAAAAGCTAAAAGGTATGATGGCATTTGTACTGACTGCTGTTCTCCTGTCAGGTTTTGCTCCTTTTATTTCTACATACGCAGCAGAGGTCAGCTACTACCAATGGGACTCCTCTTCTGAGAATGTTTCCTATATAGACCTCTCCACATATTTCGGAGAATACGAAGGCAGCTTTGTTTTATACGATTTGGAAAATGATACATGGAGCATACACGACAAAGAGCATGCTACCCTGCGAACAGCACCAAACTCCACCTGGAAAATATATGATGCCTTGTTCGGCCTGGAAGAAGGTGTCATTACACCAGAAAACTCCTTTCTTGCATGGAATGGAGAAAGCTATCCATTTGAAGCATGGAATGCGGATCAGACCTTACAGTCTGCCATGAACTCCTCCGTGAACTGGTATTTCCAGACAGTGGATGAACAGCTTGGGGCCTCTTTTGTCTATAACTATATTCAGGAAATTGGATATGGAAATGAAAATATAAGTGGTGATTTCTCCACTTATTGGATGGAATCATCCCTGAAGATCTCTCCAATAGAACAGGTCGAACTTTTAACCAGGCTGCAGAATAACAATTTTGGCTTCGCCTCTGAAAATATCAATGCAGTAAAAGATGCCATCTGCCTTTCCTCTTCCGCCGCCGGAACATTCTACGGAAAGACCGGAACCGGCCGTGTAGATGGCCAGGATGTGAACGGATGGTTTATCGGCTTTGTGGAAACTGCAGATAATACATACTTTTTTGCTACCAACATCAGTGCCGACAGCGATGCTGCCGGAGGCAGCGCAACTGAAATAACCATGTCCATCCTGTCAGAAATGAATATCTGGAAAGAACAAAGCGGACAGGTCCGCTTCAACTCCCTGAATCCTCACTCATGAGGGACCTGGACACTTTGCGGGCCGAGCACAATTGCGAATCAATATTTTACCTCTTGTGCGAGTACCCTCGCTTCGCTGGGGCAGACCCTGCACATAATTATTTTTATCTTATAGGAAAACACTTTCGCGCTTTAACGTGATAAGATCTTTCCTATAAGATAAAAAAGAATCCTGCTTTGCAGGATTCTCCGCCTGCGGCGGGTCGCTTTGCGGCATACTCCAGATTCGCCTGCTACTTCATAATACTTTCCATTTCCGGTTGCTGACCATAAAATATATCATTCACATTTTTCATATTCCGAAAGTCTGTCATATGTAAGAAATACCTGTGATGCAAGTTGTCTTTTTATAATTTACCGTAATACGAAATGCAAATCCAAAATACTACAATCACTGCAAGAAACGAACCCATAATACACAGTATCATTTTCAAAAATTTCTTCATTGTTATAACACTCCTTTTCATGTCAGCAAATATCCAGTAAAACACTGCACAGCACAACAATAAATCATTTTTTCGTCCGTAACTGCTCTTTACGAATACGATATTGATAATCTGGTATGTCTTGTATTCCGTCATTCAGGATTTCATTCCCCAGATACTGAAAGCTGCCATCTTCTGCAAACCGCACCGTAAGTTCATGGGTTATGACTGCATCATCACAAATAACCATTTCACAAACCGCCTCTACCGTCAATGTCACAGTTCCATCATCATTTTCTTTAATATCGACAACCTCCGGCAGAGAAGTTCCAAAAAATGCAGGAGTATAATTGAAGCACCCAGGTCCCGCCCAAAAATAGGTCTGATTTTCCTCATCAAACGCTGCGTACTCCCGTATTTGTTCCACTGTTATGGGCAGATACTCCATAATCAGACTTTCAAATTCCTCCTTCGGAATTCCATCCGGATAATCCTCTGAATCGAACTTATCTCCATATTTCATTGCATACAGATATTCATACATCCCATTGAAGTCTAATTCTTCCATATGGTCTGCGTCCCAATTCGAACATAAGATGTTATTGCCCTGATACCCGATACCTCTCACGCATCTTTCTGTCATTTCACGCTGTTCTTCTGTCATTGGCTTTACTCTGATCAGGCAGCTTCCGTCCATGATTTCACTGACCTCTGGCGGCTCCGGCACACATAACTCATAGCAGAACCATCCTTTCTCCGTATATTTCCACTCTTTTATTCTGGTGTAGGATATATAGGACATTCCTGACTTACCATTCTCATTCCAAACACTTCCTGCGCTTACAACATACATGTCTGTACCATCATAAATGAATTTCATTCTGCCTGTGCCACCATCATGATGTATCTCGTAAATTACTACAGAACCGCTTTTCCCAGCCATGCAATCCTCAAGAAAAGAATCCGCCCTTTCATAATTTTCCATATTTGAACAGGTTCCCAATGCAGCAACCGGATATCCCGTTTCCATTAACTTTTTCTGCAGTTCAAGAATAGTCTCATCCGTTAAAACAACATTGGATGCAGTTCCTTTATCTGCCTCTTTGTAAATGTCACAGATACGTTCCATCATTGCTCCGCAGTCATTTTCAGCTTCCTTCTCTTCCTGTTCGTCCACCGGAAGTCCATAGCCCTTTTCCCACTGTTCTGCAGCCTCTTCCCCGGCACTTTTTGTTTCCTCTGTGGAAGATATTTCTTCCGTATCTTCCACAGGAGATTCACCCACAATGCTATCTTCCTTTCCACAGGCACACAGGTGGCATCCAGTCAAAAATGCCAGAATCAGCAGAATTCTTTTTCTCTTTAATGCCATAGTATCATCCTTTCGTTCTTGCCGCCTTTGGCAATTCCAATTCTATTTCCTCTATAGAATTAGAAAGATATCGGAATGTCCCATCTTCAAAGGGCTGAACCACAACCGTATTCCGAAAAGCGAGATCAGAATTGTAATCCGGCCAAACTCCATCCACGATAAGTGTAATTGTTCCATCCGCATTTTTTGTATAGTCAACTACTTCTCCAAAAGGTGGGTATGGGCTGGCATAAATCATCTTATATTCATAGCTGTTGCTGCTTTCATCATATCCACAATGCTCTCTCAGCTGTTCTACTGCTACTGGAAAGTAAGTGGTCATTATCCTTTCATATTCCTCTGCCGGAATCTTCCAATCCTCAGTTTTCAGATTTTCGCCCGTAGAAATCCGATAAATATCCTCATACATACAAGGCATCAGAATATCCTCTACATTACTGCTGTCCCAGTTTGTGACAAGCACATTGTAATTCACGTAGCTCAGTCCTGATATGTATTCCTGCGTCAGTTCCCGGCAGTCTTCCGGAAGCGGTTCTATTCTCCAATACTGTCTCAAACCTGCATGTGCAATCACATGTTCATATGCATAGATAAAATATCCTTTTTCCGTAAGTTTAATTTCAGCCACATTACTTACCGAAGTTCCCTGTATCTTTGGCATACCGCCTTCCTTCCACCGAACTCCTGTGTAACAGGTCTGTAACTGCTCCTTCCGATAAATAAAAGTAACTGCTCCAATCAGTCCATCTCTGTGCACCTCAAATACCGTAACCATGGAGTCCTGTCCATTCAGGTAATCTGCGTAAAACGTTTCTATCTTTTCAGGGTTCTGCATATTGGAATCTTCCTCAACGCTTACCAAACCTGCCTTTCCTAATTGCTCTACAACCGTTTTTCGTTGTTCGCCTGTAAATTCACTGACACCAGAAGAATAATTCGCAGCATCTGCAATTACATTATCCTTATAGATTTCTCTGACGGATTCTGCTGCCGACAAAACTGTACTCTGCAGCTGTTCCTTTTCCTCTTCCGAAATAAGGCAATCACTGGATTGGGGAATAAACCAATATGCTGAATCTGTGGAAGTTTCCGTATTGTTTTCTTCTTCCGTTACCGTTTCACTTTCCTCTGTTTCCACCGGGGGCTCCCATACTTCCTCTTCCACTTTCTTTTCTTCCGTATGCAGCCGCCCCCAACGAATCACCCCTGCTATTACCGCAATTAACAACATCAAAAGCAGAAATCCCCATTTCTTCAATAGCCATTTTATATCTTCCATTATTCGCCTCCGTACAATTCTTCCCATTCTTCTAACGTCAACCGTGGCGTATGCCATGTTTCTCTGTAATTGTCTTCAGATGGTATCATTCGGTTAGATACATATTGTACCCCTCCGTCCTCTGACGGGCGGACCACAACCTCATGAGCATATACCCTGGAATCGCCTGCATAAGGGAATACTACATTAGCTGTAAGTGTAATTGTCCCATCGCTGTTTTCTGTAAAACCGACTACCTCTGAATATGGATATTCCGGGTATTCAACTTCTTCGAAGCCTCTCGGCTTATATTCATAAGTTGAATCCTCCGAACAATAGACTGTTTTTGATTGCAGCGTTTCACTGTCAATATTGAAATATTTCATAATAATGCTTTCGAATTCCTCTTTTGGAATCTGATAAACCGCACTGACTGATAAGTTGTCATCAGCAACACAGGGAACATATTGACCGTTCACTTTTGGATAGAGAATGTCATACATATCATAGAAATTCAAATCTCCAAAATCATCCTCGCTCCAATCTACAATGAACATATTATTTTTCTCAAATCCGATTGACCGGAGATATTTCCGACTCAGTTCCCTGTATGTTTCATCCAATGGCTGTACTCGTAATGCAGTATGCTCCTCTGCCCCACTCAATGTAAGCACATACAATTCTTCTGAAAACCAGACACCGGAAAACATCAGGTAACCTTCTTCTGTATAATTCCAATACTCCGCCTGATAGTTTCCGGTTACCTCTCTTTTCATACTTCCATTTTCATATTTGTAATAGCTTCTGACCACATCTACCTCTCCGTCTTTTGTGCGCAAATCGTATTTTACAAATCCGCCCAAATAACTGACTTTAAGAACTGTTATTTCCGCTTTTTCCTGTGCATCCACCTTTTCGCAAAATTGAACCACCTGCTCTGGTTCCGTCATATTAATCTGATTCTTACTGTCAACTGCCGAATAACCATTTTCTCCAAGACGATTTACAATGCCTCCAATCGTTTCCAAATCAGCCAACTTATTTTCTTCTGCAGCCTTTTCATAAAGATCTGTACAGATGTTTATAATTTCTTCTGCGTCCTCCTGTGATTCTTCCGGAATAGCATCAAAATCAATCACTGTTTCCGCAACTGTATTTTCTTCCGGAGGTGCATCACTGCACCCCGAAATACCAAGTATTAATACAAAACTAATTGCTGCCAGACCGCTCTTCCAGAACCAGGTTGTCTTTCTTAACAACATATCCGCTTCCTTTCACATCTTCTTCCATGCTGATAATCAATGCAGGACTCCCTCCAGGAAAAATTCCTCGTTCCCAAAGCTGAAAGTTCCTGCAACGGTATCGAACGAAGTTCTTCCGGTGTCCTACAGACATTTTCCTCTGTTGCCAACATTCCTGCCACGCATACTGCAGAAATTACCGCAGCTATCCCTGTAACAGCAATCCCCAGGATACTGCTTCCTGTTTTCAATGTACGTTATCTCCATAAATATTACATCTATAAGATTTTAGAGTAAAAAATTTGTATTGCCGGATATATCATATTTTCCATTCCTTCTTCCATTTTTATTACATGTGTAAGATTTCAGAATAAAAAAATATATCCAGAACCTTCTGCACTTGTATAAATATTACATCAGTAAGATTTAGAAGTCAAGTTGTTTTTATAGAAAAAGGTTCCTGCCGGAAGGTATCATACATTTTCGCAGTGCGAAGCCTGCTTCAGTAAAAGTGATACTTTTTAGCAACAACCTGTTATTCAGCAGAGTTTCAAAACACCCCACTGCTACGATATTAAGTGGTTCATTCATAAAGCTATAAAACACACATTCATTTTCGTTTCTTACTATCCCACAAGCCCCAGACAATCAGGGTTTCTTTGAAAGCAGACAAACGATTTCCACTTACACTATTCTCCCCAGCATAGCTGGGGGGGATAGTATTTTCAATTATTCCCTTTAAAGCAATTTGTGAAATTTCACCAAAGAAAACGTCTAAGAACGACTTCAAACGAAAACAACGCCCCTGAATTTTGTTGCGATAAAGTGAAACGGCAGAACACAACAAAATTCAGGAGCGTTATCCCGGTCATACATACCCATATAACATTGAGGTAAGTCACTGCCGAATACGAACTGTGCACTTCCTATGGCTTTCATCACCATTCCAGGAGTTTTCCAGGAAGTGCCTGTTCCATTCCTCATAGTTTTTGAATTCCTTTTTACAACCTGAACAAATTACCGCTTCTACAGGATGTGAATAGTCATCATCCCAGTCCTTAAAGCCGCATATATCGCAATAGTAATACCAAATCCAACTTTTATAAACGGTTTTACCGTCAGAAAAACCATTATGTACCGCCCAATCCGGCGCCGGAAGACCATTCAATGTTGCTTCTAATAATATATCATCATATTCAAAGGCGTGCTGTTCCCATTCTTCCACAGTAGCAAAAACTTTTCCACAGTAGCAAACTATACCAAATATATTTTCAGGTTGAGGGTCATCATACGCTGCCCAATGATGTTTGTGAGTATCCTTCACAACAACCTTACATTTCAGCGTCCTGTTATTTATTTTTGCAGTAATCACAGCAGAGCCTTTCTTCCTGGCAGTCACTTTTCCAGTTTTAGAAACAGTGGCAACTTTTGTATTAGAAGTCGTCCATTTAACTTTTTTTCTCGTGCCTGTGACTTTTAACTGAATGGTAGGATTTCCCTTTTGATTCGTCATAGTCAAAGTAACCTTAGTCTTATTCAGCTTTGGCGTCATTTCTGCCTTAACTGTCACCTTGCATTTATAAGTCTTTTTATTCACTTTTGCAGTAATTACAGCAGAGCCTTCCTTCTTTCCAGTCACTTTACCATTCTTCGATACAGTAGCGACTTGCTCATTACTGCTTTTCCACGTCACTTTTTTAGATGTGCCTTTGACCTTTAACTGGTATGATTCCTTTACGCTTACCGTGATTTTCGTCTTGTTCAGCTTTGACGTTGCCGCCTGTGCTGTCATAGGCATAACCAGTGTCAGAGTCATAGCAAGGATAAAGATAGTTGTGATTGACTTTTTGATGATGTTCTTCATAACGATTCCCCCTTCATATAATATATGCATATATTTTTTCTTTACGAAATATCGGTCATTTTTCGACAAATTCCATCTAATTAGAATTATACTCCCTGTTAGCAGTTTTGTCCATTTTTAATTCCGTTCCTTTCCATTTTTACTCCTGCACCCGATTTTTTTAACAGATAACTTAGAGCATTAGACACCGAACAGGAAAAACAGATACAGAATCGGGGAACAAAAAGCAGGGGGTTCAAAGGGGCGTGGCAACACTCCCCTTGCAAAATTATCCATACTCTTTAGATATGGATGTATTTTGCTACACCGGACGGAAAGAGATACCTTTTCGGGAAAGCAAAAGCCTACCGCCACAGACAGCGCAACCTGGCAAAAGCCAGAAAATAACCGGAGAAAAAAATATAGAAAGAAAATTCAAAAAAACTTGACAAGGGATTGCATTATGAAAATTCCAATTTCTACAAATTCGTTCGTTAAGTGCAATATGACTATGCGTAATTAAACTTTTTTCAAATTCTTCATGTGTATCTAATTCAACTTTTTCCCAAAGTACCAATACAATTTTTTGCAGTCGTTCTATTCCTACAGATACATGATATAAAAAAGAAAATAACATTGAATCCTGATTTATCACCTCTATCTGATTGAGCATATGTACCCCATCATAAA
>OFGR01001027.1_pt1 | contig 24484 bp, 38 predicted proteins | sample 1521811 | NCBI WGS metagenome assembly OFGR01 (sample SAMEA3504098, study PRJEB24116) | mouse gut metagenome | biome: mouse gut; feature: mouse-associated habitat; material: faeces | place: Denmark | collected 2011
AATTGATCAGCTTTACGATGATACTATCTAAAAAAGAAAGGCCCCTTTCGGGGCCCTTCTTTTATGGCATCATACTGCATCGCTCATGCTAGAATCCTTCGAAAGAAAACCTCTGGCCAGCGAGCACATCCACGGTCTCGCAGCTCCACGGCTCGACGCCGCCCAGCTTCTCCCGGGCGTGGATGGCCATCGCCAGCGCGACGGCAGCGTCGCCGTGGCGCTTCCCCGTGGCGTCCTTGCTCCGGGTGTCCGGCACGCGGGCCACGCCCTTGACCACGCGAAGGGAGCGCAGGTCGGACAGCACATCAGCGTTCTTCGGCAGGGTGACCGTCTTGTCTTCGATGCGGCTTTTCAGCTTTGGCATAGTCTCGCGGTACCAGTTCTCAGAGATCATGACCTCTTCTACCTGCTCTGGCCCATATTCCTGCCGTGCGAACTCCGCGAGCGCAGAGCCGTTGCCCCGGGCATCGAGCGCCAGCCCGGAAAATCGAGGCAGCGCGTCTAGTATGTGGAAGAGGATGTGCTGTTGCGTGCGGTAAGGACAGTTCCGCAGCTCAACCGCAAACGGCGTGGCCAGCGTCAGATCGACCCGCTCGGTAATCGGCCAGAAAACTGAAAGGTCACTCGAGCGCCCGAAGTCGCCGCCCACAAAATGACAGCGCTCGGCGGGAAGTTCCGCCAGCAGCGGATCGACGTATTCGCGCAGCCACTGCTTTGTCACCGCTTCAGCGGCCAGCAGGGACCAGTCCACAAAGTCCTCGGCGGGAGGCGTCCATGTGATGACGGGAACGCCGTCGAACATACACGCCTCGATCATCGCCGAGGTCAGGTACGCGCCGGATGAGCGGTTCGGGATGCAGAAAAGCTCTTCATCCGCGCCTTCACCGTAGTCGGCGATAAGCCGTTCCCGCCAGCGCTCTTCCGCCTCCCTCGTCCACGGCTTTCCCTGCGACTGACATATCTTACGATACAGGCCGTCGACGAGGGCGTCGTCCAGCGTCGTTCGGTGCAGGGAGTAGTCGCGCTTCCCCACCCGGATGTCCTTGAGCAGTTCGTTGAAGGCGTTGTCCTCGCCGTTATGCGTGGAAAGGATCGAGACGGAACCGCCCCACATGAGCAGCGCCATCGCAGCTTTAACCAGCTCGGCAAGATCATCGACGAAGGCGGCTTCATCAATGATGACCCGCCCCTGCTTCGAACGCAGGGAACGTGGCTCGGACGGCAGTCCCCAGATGTCGAAGCCGGAAGCGAAGCGGATGCGGTAGACGGTGATGTCCCCATCGGGGTTCCGCAGCACCAGTTCTTCCGTGTCGCTGACTGCCGCATGGAGGATTTTTGCCCAATACGCGGCGTCCTTCACAAACTGTTGCGTCATCTCTTTATTATAGGAGAGGTAGTATGTGCTCTGCCCTCCGGCGTCGCGGTTGCGCATGGCGAAGCGCACGGACTTCAGCGCCTCTGCATAAGAAGCACCAATGCGGCGGGACTTCTCCCACACGGTGACGGTTGATTCGTCAAGCACCCACCTACGCTGATACGGCAACAACACGCCCAATTCGCTCATTTAACCAACCCCAACGCTTTATCCAGTCGTTCGGCAATATCGGCGGATACCCCGCCGTGCTTCGCCACATCGGCCTCTTCCTTGGGCAACGTAGCCTCCAGCTCCTGCACCAGCGCGAGACACTTGGCGACGTCGGTGACGCTGTCGCTCGTGACGTACTTCTTGTCCGAGAGAAGCAGGCCGAGCTTGTCTTCCACGGCCTGCTTCAGTACGGCGATGGCCTCGGCGCGACTAGACACCTTCACGGATTTTTCCGGCTTGGCGGGGTTGGCGATCTCCCCGGCGAGCAAGGCTTTCTGGTACTGCAGCTCCAGATTCCCGAGACTGGCCACGGCAAAGGCGATCTGGGAGGCAGCTTTGCCGTCCTCCGCTTCGAGCAGGTGCTTTAGAATAGCGGCGCGACTCCGGATGGTGTCGATGCGGATGTCGGCCTCGGCCTTGGCAAGCTCCTCCCGGCGCTCGCGCCACTGATAAGCATCAGCCCAGCGCCGCAGCGTGGAGTCCGCGATGCCCGTGGCCTCGGACACCTGCGCGAAGGTCAGCCTGTCCGCGCAGTACAGCTCCATCGCCCGCCAGCGGGTGTCGGCATCGTACTCAGCGCCCATTCATGAGCCCCCGCAGGGAATCGAGCTTGGCGAGTCGCTCCCGCAGCAAGTCGGAGATCGATGCGAAGGCGCTCGCCGCGTAAACCAGCTTGGCCGCGTCAACGTCCTCAACGGCATCGTTGATGTATAAGACTGTACGGATGTAGTCCTGCAGGGCCTCCGCCGTCACCCGCAGCTCGCCGATCTGCTTTTCTACAGGACGGATACGGTCAGGAATGGGCTCATCAACGACATAGACTTCCATGACATACCTCCCTAATCGCCAAGCTCGCGGTTCAGAACGGCGAGCCTCCTGTTGATGCCGGAAAGCTCCATGAGGCTCTGCCGCAACGCGAGCGCCGCATTGAAAATCCCCTCGCCATCCAGATCATCCACCTCTTCATCCAGCGGAAGCTGGCGGCGCAAAAGCCCACGCAACCCATCGCATTCCGCAGTGAGTCGCTGCCGTTCCCGCCTCAGCTCCACGCGCCGTCCCAGATTCTCGGTTCTCTCGCTCATACGCTCTCCTATTTGTGCCCCGTGGCCGCTTCGCGTGCCATTGGACAGAACATATTGACTTCGCTCATGTTTGCGATGCGTTCCATCGCCCGGGTATTGTTCACGACGACATCACAGAAATCAGCCGTCATGCGCTGATACCCCTTCACAAGTTCAACATTATCGCGGTAATATTGCGTCACCTGTGCGTGCTTTTCACCAAAGTCGCGCAGGATGGCCTGCGTATCGGCGCGGTGCTGCTCGACAAGAGCCAGCGTCTCTGCGTTACGAGCCTCCATATCCTTTCGATATTCATAGAACATGCGCTCCATGTCGGCACGGTGGCGGGCGGCTCGTGTGTCCGTGTGCCGTGTCCTGAGATGATCGAGGACAAGTATCACGATCAGCACTGCAGCGGGGCCAGCCAGCACCAGCGCTACAAGTCCCGGCACACCGAGCTGCCGCAAAATCCCGGCGATGGAAGCCAGTGCCTCAATCAACTGTGGTATCTGTTCCACGGGCATCGGAGTCCTCCTTTTTCGCCTTGTGGTAGCAGTCGACGGCGGCCTCCAACCCCTCGGCATAACGTTTTAAAATCGCATCCCGCCGCATGAGCGCCGAAACATTCTCCGGCGCATCAAACGGCAGTTCCCCATCAACCGGCGGCAAATCAGGCCGCTCCGGGGCCGGGCAATCCCGCGCTAGCATGATGCGCGGGGCGGGCGGCAGCTCCGGGAGACGCTCCGCGCATCCGGCCACAAGCAACAGGCTACCAAGCAGCGTTGAGAAGAGCAGCAGCTTTGCGGCGCGTCGCATCATCCACGACATGGTCTCGCTCCTCGGGAGTCCGGGCGCGGCTGGAAGCCTCGCGCAGGACGGACTCCTGACGCTCCACGGCGGCGCGCCAGTCCTTTTCCCGGACAAGGCAGGCTTCAGCCGTATCCCGATAGGCCGCCGCCGAGCTTTCCATCTCCTCATAAGCAGCCTTCCAGCCGATGCCCGTCGCAAGGGCGGCTTCGAGCGCCTTCTTCGTTTCCGCATGGGCATCCTTTTCCTTGGCTATCAACGCGGCGTACTCGGCGGAGGCGTCTCTGCTTCCCCGTACATAGCCCCATGTGATCAATCCACAGCAGAGGACAAACGCGGCGATCATCCCGATTTTACTCATTAGTTACACCACTGCCCCATCCGGACTTGATGTAGACTTGCTGGCGCTCGCGCATGATAAGCTGCACATATCGCTGGTTTTCCCGCTTCGCGCTGATCCTGCGGCCCGCGTTTGCCTGCTCGACGTGTCCGAACCAGATGTCCGGATCAAGGCCGGACTGCAGGGCCTTGGTGCGGTCGCGGTTCGTCCAGCCAAGGCCACCGTTGTACCCGGACAGGGTGAAGGCCATGCGGTTCCACTCGGTGAGAGACTTGCCTCGGCGCGGTGCGATGCGGTCGAAAAGGTACTTGTCGTAGGTCACGCAGGCCCGCAGCGACCAGCGTGGATCAAAGGGCGCGGGAGAGCCCGTCTCCGGGGCCGCCCGCTGGAGCCACTTCGCCGTGGACGGCATGAACTGCGCCAGCCCCTGCGCCCCCGCCGAAGACACTGTGCCGTTCTTCCACCAGCTCTCGGTGTGAATCTGCGCCGCGAAGACGGCCACAGGCGCATCCAGCCCCCAGACCATCCGCGAGGCGCGGATCAGCTCGGAGCGGTACTGGAGGGCGGCGCGGGGAATCTTGACCTCGGCGGCGTGGCTCGCGTGGCAACACAAAATAACGAGCGACAGCGCACAGATGCCGCCAAGGACAAACCAGAATCCTGCGCGGAAGTAGGGATACCCTTTGGCGCATTCGAGCAGGAGGAAGTCCGGCCAGCCCTTCAGCCATCTCCAAAGCACCGCCAGCATGGTCTTGGCGTGAGGCAACGCCAGCTCCCATATGCGGGACAGATACTGTCTGGCGCTCATGGCTACAGCCCCAGTCCCACGGCCAGCATCCCGCAGCCGATGATGATGGCACGACGAAGCATGGCGATACAAAAGACCTGCCGGTATCCCTCCACGATTGGGTAGTCCGCGTCATCCGGCCTGTCGGCATCGGGGGCCTTGCGCCAGTCGTCGACAAGGTACGAATCTGGGGATGCGAACGGGAAAAGCACGTAATCAAGCAGGTACAGGACAAGACCAGCAAGGAGGACAAGCGTCAGCTTGTAGTGGACCACGGGGGCCTGCTGCGGAGCGAAAAGGACAAGTAAAACGGACAGACAGACGGTGGCCAGCAGCGCCAGTGCGAACCAGCGGCGGGAGGAGAAAAGAGACTTCAGAAACTTCATGGCGACCTCGGCGGTTTAAACCCGCCGGGCCAATCCCGGCGGGAAGGAGGGTTACCGAGGCTGGCACACGAAAAGCCCCGGCACGGCTACACTGCCATACCGGGGCCTTTCTCTCCGGAAACGTCGCAATCTGTGCACGCTTTTTTACTCGTCAAAGACAAAATCCTCCATCATCCGCCGAACATCCCGTGAACTCACGCGTTTCGGGCCTTCTTTCAGGACGTTGAGCTTTCCCAGATCGATGTAGTCGTAGACCGTGCGCTTGGAGACGTTCAGGCAGTAGGCCGCTTCTTCGACCGTCAGAAGCGGCTTTTTCTCGACCATCTCATAGGGCGTCAGCGTATACGGCTGCCGAGGCTCGGGGTAGCGTATGGGAAGCTGCGCGGGGAAGCCCTCAGGACGGGAAAGGCTGCAGCGACGCACGCAGCCCACGCAAAGGTACAGGTCGCCCTTGACGAACCAGTACGGCTTGCCGCGCTGGGCCAGCAAGTAAGGGCAGCCGAGCCGCTCGTAGACGTAGCCTTCGGGCCTGCCGCTGTAAGGACGCCAGCCGTCGCGGGTCAGGCGCACGATATCCATGATCAGAGTCCGCGACATGGTTCCTCCTGATAGTAGTGCAAAAAATCAATCATCGCTCGAGACTCCTCAAAAGTAACAACCCGGCATCGCTGGCATTTGCGGCGACTCGCCGGGCGGCAGCGACGGCATTTCACCTGCTGGAGCACTTCGGCCAGCCGCTCCCGGGTCAGGACTACCGGCTGCGGGCCCGGGCCGTCCAGCGCCTTTCGGATGCGGGCGAGCTGCTCTTTCGCGTCGCCCGCGTAGCGCCCGGCGAGAACGGCATAGACCGTAGAACGCTTCAGATTCTCATGTTGCCTGCAAAACTGATAAATTGACGCATACCGGGCAAGGATGTCAGCTCGCAGGCGCTCCAGCTCCCCGCTCACGCCGCCCCCTTTTTGTCGAAAGCCCGCTCGCGCTTCTGGAGGTCCGTGAGCAGGGCCGTCAACTTCTCGTGATCGTGGACCCATGCGAAGGTATGTGTGCCGAACTGCCGCCGGATGCGGGTTTCAAGGCTGGCCATGCTGTAGCCGAGCTTCTTCCAGATCGCCAAAATCTGGCGCTTTAATGAAGCATGGGGCGCGTCGTCGGGCACGGAAATCCAGTCCGGGCGGGCCTTGGCGGTCACCTTGCGGCTGCTGCCCCTGCTCTCGAAAGAAGCTCCGAGCGTGGCAAGGACATGGACCAGCTTTTCGAGCTGGTACCAGTTTAAATCCTTGGCGCTTTCCTTGCCGAACTCCTTCTTCAGCAGCTCGCGATAGGCGTCTTCATCAAGATGCGGAAGCTGCTTCCGGGCGATGGCAATCTTGGCGTACAGCGGGCGTCTATTCTGTGTGGCCATTACGGTTACTCCTGATGACACTGCTTACCGGGACAAATCCGATGCCCTTGTGGGCCGTGGTGACGGCGACATACCAGCGCCCGTCGTAGCCACGGATGGGCGGCGAGACGGTCCACGCGCCGTCATGCCAGACGATGCCGTCCGTTTCCCGCCGGATGCTCACCCGCGTCTTAACAGGCAGATCGGGCTCCGGCTCCGAGGAAGGCATCCCGCCGAGGGCGACGTCGGCCACAAGCTGGCCAAGCCGATCCGGGCCCACAAAGAGCGGCCCGCCCTCCGGGGCATTGAGCCAGCGGCGGTTCACACGCACGCGAAACCCATCACCGCCGCCGTGGATGGACGCGGGGGACAGCTCAAGCTTCGTGCGTTCCGTGCCGATTCTGACACAAATCGAGCCGATAAAATGCCGATTGTCTTTCACCCTTATTCTCCTCTGATGTCTGCTTTTGCTCATCAGGCCGGAAATCATCCGGCGACGGCCCGTGTAGGGCCGTTTCGCGCTATGGTCTTGTCATGCCTTGTGCTTCGAACTCTTTCTGAAGCTCTGGAGGCAGATTGTCCCATACCTCCCGCCCCTTCTCGATCAAAAGCTCCAGAAGCCACTGAGCGGTCCATACGCCCCACGGCGGAACGGGGCCGTACGCCTCTTTCCATGCGGGGCAATCCGTCGCGGGCTTGGCCTGCGCGCTGATGGTCGTCCGCAGCCCTCCACAAAACTTGGGCATCGGCTGAAAGCGGCATCGGCCCCTGAGCCTCTCTTCACCGCGAGAGTTAAAGCCAAGCTCCCACTCCACGCCCCAACCGCAGTTTGTGCAGTCACGCTTGGGTGTCGTCTTCATCATTCTTCCTCCAGCCATGCACCTTGGCGATGCTATCGGTGTACATACTCACGGCCCCCGGCAAGTTTTGTTCTATCTTGCAGGCGATATTCTCCAAGAGTACCCCGTCAGAGAGGAAACGTACCTGCGAAGCTTCCTTTCTGATGACTCCAATCGCCACTCGAAGCCCATCGGAAAAACCGGATGCGCGCGCGGCGACGTCAAGCATTACCTCGGGAATCTCAACGGAATTTATTTTTATTTTCATGGGATGACTCTATATCTCTTCCAGATCGGCCACAGCTCCCCGCGCGGCCACCAGTTTGTCAAGGCACTCCAACTCAATAGAACCTCTCTCCATCGCCCGCAGACACTCGCGGTAGCAGGCATCAAGGGTGCGATAAGCACGGAGCAGCTTGTCCTGATGGTCTATCCGGGCGATCATGGCCGTCACGATATGAGACGGCAGCGTTATATATCTTCCCCCCGGGCCGATTGTCTCTCGCACGATAGACAAGACTTCATCCGAGATCATTTCGTTCATGCTGTTTCCTTTTTGGCTGCTCATCAGGCCCGGAGCGCCACCCCCGGACGACCGCCCCACACGGGGGCGGTTTCGCGCTATTCCTGAGCATCCGGCTCCGCAATCGCGACTTTTACCCGAAGCGTTTTTCCGCTTTGGAATTTCATCCCGACCACCATGCTCTCGGCCCCCGTCTGCTCCATGAAAAGGGCGGCTTCACGAAGCGTCAACTGCCACGGGGTGTTCATCCCCTTATCCATCAATGCTTCATCGTCCATAGCTATTCCTTTTCCTCGCCCTGTACCGGAGCAGCTTCCGGGGTATGTTCCGTCTCGTTCGCACCAATCAGGATTTCCACACACGCCAGCACGCATTTGTCGCAGATGTTTGCGCCCGAGCCCACAATGATGTGCTTGCGCTCCTCTGTAGAACACCCGCAGAAGCTGCACCGGATCAAGTCGTCTTCACTCATGGCCTTTCTCCCTAGTTCAGCAGTTCCTTAAATGTCTTGGAAGGCCGAAAGACAGCTCGCAGGTGTGCAGGGACATGGTATTTTTCTCCCGTATGGACATTCCGGTAATCGCGGCCCTTCACCCGCACGGTCGTGAGCTTTCCGAGCACAGGAAGAGACGCTTCGCCGCCCTCATAAAGCTCGGTCGCGATGACGCTGCACAGGGACTTGAGCAGGACATCAAGCTGGGCCGCCGAATACCCCTCGTTCCCATCCTCCTTCCACCGCTTGATCAATTCCGCCTTGGTCATACTAACCTCTCTTGATAACTTGGTTTATCTTTTCCACAGGAAACCCCGCATGGCGAAGCTCGCGCCGGGCATTGTCGCGGATGGCGTCGCAAACCGCCTTTCTGAGCGTGTCCGACGCCTTGGCCCATTCCTCGCTCTCAGCAAGCAGAGGCATAGCCTCGGGCGGGAGGGAAGCATCCCGGAGGACTGCCTCCGCATACTTCCGCCCAAGAGCCTCAAGTCCGGCCTTTGAAAAGGTAACCTTCGCCATCTTTTACCCCACCAGCTCTTCGGCTTTGACGTCGACGGAGATAGTATCGACCGTGCGGCGCTTCATGCCGACAGTCTCCAGCTTCGAATCAGGCCAGTCGGCCATCGCCGTCCGATCCAGCTCTTCCTTCACACGGATACCCTCGGGCAGTCCAAGTTCCCGCAGCGCCTGAAGCGCCATCTCTTCAGTCACACGATGCTGGAGCGTGATACGTGTAGACTGACGGAACGAGATGGTGCCGAACGCCAGCTCGAGGCTCCTCCGCTCCGAAAAAAGCCGGGATTTGTTCAGTGTCCCGTAGGCCTTGACCGCTTTTTCGAGTTCGTTGTACCGAGCGATCAAGGGCGCGCCCTCCTGCTGCGCCCGCGCCTTGGCGGAATCGATCTCTTCATTCATGGTCCCTTCGATCAGAGAGAGCTTACGGCTGATGGCCGACATCTCCGCCAGCGCACCTTCGGCTTGCGACATATTCTTGATGGTGAGTTTTTCCGCCATGTTCACTCTCCTTCCTTCACGGAGACCTGAATAGTACCCTCGACAGCCTGCACACGGTCGGCCAGCTCGCTGAGGTTATGCCGGGCCATCCGTACCAGCGCCCACTCTTCTTCGCCGATCTTTCCTGCAAGAACGCCCAGAGCCGCCATAATACTTCTGATTTCATCGCTATACATGGGATTCTCCTTAGCTTTCGAGATTATTCTCAACTTGACTGGAAAACTTCTGATTCAGGACGGCAAGGTGTCCACGGATTTTTTCCCGGGCGTACTCTTTGTCTAGATCGGACGTGAGCATAAGCGTACAAAGCGCCGCCGTCGCCGCCCGTTCGCGGGCATAGGCGTCAGGATTTTCAAGCGGTGGCCACGGGGTTTCCCGTTCGGCCTGTCCCTTTTGCGTCGTGCGCCACAGCGTCGCCCCTTTATCGCGTCCGATCTTTGCGACATATCCTTCCTCTTCAAGAAATTTGACATACCGCTGGACGATGGTTCCGCTAACCCGAGCCAAGGAGACGATGGTGGACTTTGACCAGCCCGGGGGCTGTATCCTGATGATTTTCCATGCGCGTATGTAGCTCTTGCCATACCGACGCGGCTCACGACCGGGGACATATCTGTAGACATACTGCCCGTCCCGTTCGACCTCGCCGCGCTCGATCAGCTCCTGAACCCTTCGGCGCACCATTCTGCGGTCTTCCGGCGTCTCGACACCGACAATTTTCTGGACCTGTGCGAGCGTGACCGTGTTTCCATTCTCGGAAAACGTCTTGATCACGTTCCGCACTTCTTCCATCTTCGCGCTGCGCATGTTTACCTCCGGATTCCAAGCGCCTGCTTCACGAGCTCGGCGGATACGTCGCGCACCCCGGCGACCCGCGCCGCGCTCTCGACGGAGAGCACGCCGTTGTGGACGCGCCGGAAAATGCCCTTTGCCTCGGCGTGGATGAGCGCGGCGGCTTCAGGCGTCAGCTTCAGGTCGGCGGCTTCGAGGGCAAAAAGCATCACGTCGGCACGCTCGACCTTGCCGAATGGTACCCGGAACTCTTGCGGGATGCGGTCGATGATGCGCGACCGGGATTCAAGCCGCGTGAGAAGCGCCTGTTCGCCGATCAGAATGATGGGGCAGCCGGTCATATCGTAGATGTCGCGCAGGTCTTCGATGCGCCGGATGTCCAGACGGTCGGCTTCATCAATGTAAATCGGCGTGTGCGTGCCTTCGAGTTCGCGGATGATCTCGGTCTTGCACCGATGCGTCCCGTGCGGGCGGGAGCCTTTTACTTCATAGCAGAGGTCTTGCATAAAAGCGCACTGTGTGATCCCTTCCATCGCCCGCAGATAGAACCCCCGTTCGGCGTAAAGCATCTGAGAAGCTTCGGTCTTGCCCGTCCCGGCCTCGCCCCACACGGCGACCATGCCCGGACGGCCCTTTTCAGTATCTACGGCCATGCCGACGACCTTGCGCAGGCGCTGGACATTTTGTGTCTCAATGAATACCTTCTTCATGCAGTCCTCTCTTTAGGGGCGTACAGGCCGCGCAACTGCTCAAATCGGCGACCTGTTGTTGTGCGATACTCCTCTGAAGTTTCGTAACGAGTCATGAACTCCATATCCTCCTGCTTCAGAGGAGTACCGTTTATTACTGAAATCTCAAAAAGATAGGCGTACTTGTCGAGTTCGGAAGCGAAGAACTCCGGCAGCGTATACGCGGGCTGCGCGGCCTCCGCCTGCTGATGTCGTTCGGCGATGGCGGCAAGTTGCGCGGCTTCTTCCTCCGAAAGCTCTGGCAACGGAAGGGCTTCAGGCTGGCGCGGGCGAAGCAGCAGGGGCTTGCGGCGCTCGGCCACTCCCTGCATGTGCTGCAGCGACATCATGACGTTGCCAGCTTCGCCACCGATTTCCTCGGCAAGCTTGCGCGTTCCGGCCCGCAGCCGCGTTGCTGCCTTCTGCATCTTCTTGACCGTGGCCACATCCAACGCCGTACCGTAGAGTTCCGCCATCGGATGCACACTTTCCACGGGCCTCGCCACCGTCACCAATCTCCCGTCATCGTAGACGTACACTTCGGAGAGATCAGAGAAGGAATAGTGCGCCGTCAGCTCTTTATTGATGCCGTACAGCTCGTCCGACTCGAACGTGAGGCCCATCATGGCAAAGCGGCAGCGGGCCGGACGAATCTTCTTGCGGTAGAGAAATCCTCGAGCAAGATCAGCCCGTTCATCTTCTGAAAAGCCTTCTCCCCGCCCTGCCGCGAACACTTCCCACGGCGTCGTTCCGGGCCGCTTCGGATGCGGCTGTATGGCCTTCCACTTGGCGTAGTCGGTGATGAGCCGCTTGGCGTCTTCCAGCGTCGGCACCCATCCGGTCTGGCGGGACTGCTGCCAGTCCTCATTCCGCATGAGATGCGCGGGCTTGTCGGCAATGCTATGGCCGATATAGCTGTCAATGGCGCATTCCGCCTGCCGATCAAAGTCCCCCCACCATCGCTCGATGATCTTGGTGCGCCCGGCATACGGTTGGGAGTGCATCACGTTGATCCCGAGCCGCAGATACAGCCCGTCCAGTTCTTCAAGGTCTGTCTGTTGCTCGAAGAACTTGTTCTTGAACGCCTTGCCGTTGTCCAAGAGGACACAGCCGGGCTTCTTCCCTAGCTGGATGATGGAGCGATAAAGTGATGAGGCGATAGCCTGCGTGTTTTCGGATGGCATCAGCTCAAACCCCAAAAACATGCGGCTGGCCCAGTCTTGCCATCCGACAAGCGTGTAGCGGGTGGGCTTGCCCGTCTCGGGATTGATGATCAGGAAGTTCAGCTTGTGACCGTCGGCCACCAACACGTCTCCGACCTTCAGCAGGCCGTCGTCGCGGTTCATGAACTTGCCGACCTTGTCTTCCAGCGCCTTGGCTCCCTCACGCATCAGCACCACGACATCGTGATTTTCCGCATCAAACCGCTTGAACATCCGCACCACGCTGCTGTAGCTGGGAATTTCCAGCCCGTGCTTTTCGAGAACGGAGCATGTGGCGAGCCATGCGAGACGCATACTAGGCTTGCGGTCATTGAGATAAGCCTTCAGAAAAGTGGATTCCGCTTCCCGTCCGACCTGCCCAAGTCCCTTCGGGCCTCCGCTCGTCCACGCTCCGCGCCTGTCGCACAACGCTTGATAGTCGTCGTTGTGGTCACGCAGCATGGCGTCCCAGCGATACAAGGTCTTGATGGAGACATCCCCAAGCTGCTTATGAATGTTGGGGAGCAACTGTCCGGAACGGTAGGCCAGCTCGAACATGGCGCTCGCCATGCTTTTCGTCTGCTTGGACTTCGCGCAGCGTTCGCGCCATTCCATAACCAGTCGAAAACGGGCCAGCCCAATGGCGTTCGCCCAGTCGGGAATCGCGATATCGCTGGGCGTAATGGGCGCGGGAACGGAGCTTTCGGCGACGGCCTTGGCGATCTGGATGCGCGTGGCTTCGGGCATGGAGGCAAGCAACCATTCCTTCCCGCCGCCGCGACCGGAGCGCGGGCGAGACTGCCAGCCTTCGCGGATTGCGCGCCTCTCAACTGACTGCCTTGTTATTCCAAGTAGGGCAGCCGCCTCCTGCGTGCTGTATGCGTCCTTCATGGCCATGCCCACTACTCCTTCAAAAAAATGGCCCGGATTGTGCCGCTCCGGGCTGGCGTCCCGTGTTGAAGAGCACGGACTTCGCCGTTGCACGCTGCTTTCGCTGGAAATGCGGCGAAAGCCTACACGGTCGCGGTAGCTGCTGCCGACGCTCGGGCCTTCCGAGACACTGGCTCGCAGGGAGTTCCGGTCTTCAGGATGCTCCGGCCTTCCGGGGTTCCGATCCGCTAAGGGGATGCTGACCCGCTGAGGCTCCGGCGTTCCGAGGCTCAAACCCTCACGGGGTTCCGGCGTTCTTGGCAGCCGGGCCGTCAGGTGCGCGGACGCTCAGGGCGTTCCGGCACGCTGCGGCTCTTTGGGTTCCTTCTCCAATCTGGTATGGTGTACCTGCAAACCTATTCACCTCAACCCCGGAACCGTTCCGGGCCAGATCGGAGAAGAAAAAAGTCTGAAAAAATCAGTGATACGCTTATGAAACAGGCTGAACTTTTTGCCGAGTTTGCTACTACGCTCCATAAGAAATTGAACGATGAAGCTTAACTGTTGCAGTGTATCTTGTCGTTGCAAGCACTCTATTAAGCACCGACGTTAACACATCGACGACATCATTCTGATCCAGCACGGCTACCACATGAAGCACAGCCTCGCGGCATTCATCCAGACTGCGGGGCTGCGCTTCGGGTGCCGGAGCTTCCTCTTCTTCTCCGCCCTTTTCCCACACGAAGATGGGAGACTTCGGATCAACCGGTTCAATCGGCAATCCGGCCCGGGCAGCCACAGTCATATTGATCATCTCCTGCGACATGCCCAATTCATCCAGAAAACGGGCAAGATCCCGAAGTTCTCTTATGAAGAACGGTGAACAAGATGTTGTGCTGGCATAGCTACTCATGCATCCTCCTTCATTTCCCGCTCCATGACTGTGGCCACAGCCGCAACAGCGCACTTGACGTCGATAAGGCTGCATACAAGACGGGCATACTTATCCCTGTCACGCTTAAGAAGGGCGGCCTTGATGACTGGCGATTCGAGATGATCGAGAGCCTCTTGAATCCGGTCCACTCCGTCCTTTAGAATCCCCACGGGAGTAAAGTCGTTCATGCTGCCGCCTCCTTCCCCACCGGAGCCATCCGGCGGGGGTCAAAAAGGTATCGTTCAGGGACGCCCGCCGACCGGAGCGCGTCCAAAACGCGCTCGGAATGGTTGCATCCCCTGACGGTGGCGCACACGGCGGATTCGGAAATGCCGAGCTCTTCGGCGACAATGCCCGCCGTGCGCCCCTTCCTTTGGAGGGCTTCATAGATGCGCTTGGCGACGCCGCAACGCTGTGCGCCGAGTTCCGCCCGGGTGAGTGGAGTTCCTGCACGACGTCGGTTCATAATCCTTCCTCCAGCCGCCGTTTACGCTTCCGCGCTTCCTTCATCTTCAGATCGGCCTCGGCATAATCCCGGAGCCGCCTGTCCTCGGGCGTCATCAAATCCATCCCCACAGCCTGCACGATGACGCGAAGCGCCTCAAAGTTTTCGCAGGCCCGGCAGAAGACCAGCACAGCCAGAACTGAAGGGGGATGGCTGGTGTCCGAAGGGGACAGCCATTTGTCCAAGGTGTCCTTGGAGATGGACGTCCCCGATCCGCCCGTGAGCCGGATTTCGGCCTCGCCCGCGATCAGATTGATCTTGTCGACCAACCCCTTACGCCCAACGCTGTCCGGAGCGCCCGCTGCTCGCCGCATCGCGGCGCGCACTGCGGGCATGACTCCGGCAAATCGGGTGTAATCGCAGTCAAAAAGGGACATCTGAGACATTTGCTTTCCTTTGCCGCTTGTCCAAACTTCACAAAAGTCAGGACGTTGATCTTCCGATTGGGGGCGGTTACAGTGGTTCAGAACTGAATTGACTACTGAACCGCTCACAAACTTGTTTTACACACTTTTAGTGTGCTATGTCAACCTATAATTTGGTTGCAGGTTTGCTTTTGGGCGTAAAAAATTTTACCGAATAAAATCAGTATATTATTTGTATATATTGATTGCATGTTCGGTTGCAGGTTACCCCCATGAAAGATGCAACCACAGGCGGCATATTAGAAAGGCTTATTATTGGCGCAGGAACAAAAAACGAGCCAGGCCTGGCTATCGCATTAGGAATATCAGCACAGTCTATCTATAACGCCAAAAAAAAGGATAAAATCCCCCCGGCATGGGGAATAGAAATCGCTAAAACTTTTGGTGTGTCATTAGATTGGATTTTTTTTGGCCTTGGCCCCATGCGCCCCGGAGAGGCGCGGCCCACAAGCACACCGCACTCTGAACAGGTGCAACCAAGCGAAACAGCAAGCACAATACCGTGTGCCCGCTGTGAAAAGCTGGAAGCCAAGTTGGAAAAGGTGGAGAACCAACGCGACGAACTGGCTGATGAAAATCGAAGGCTCTTGAAGGAAAACGGCCTGTTGCGCGAAGAAAACGCAACGCTTCGGGAGCGCCAGCGCCGGGAAGAGGCTTCCCCCTTTGACGAGCGGCAGCATATCCCGTCCAGTGATGACGTGCTGCAACGCTGCCCACCAGTCTGTAAATAATAGCATAAAAAAATGCCCCGGTTTTGTGTCAATTCCGACACACCGGGGTACTCACAATTCTCAAGTTGCCTGCACAAAACGGCCTGTTTCGGCCCAAAAATTCTCAAGTTGGTTTCGACGCTAAATCGCGGGTCAGATACCCGCTATCCCCGCGTACCGCCTACATATCGCCGACATACCGCCTACACTATCTAGCCATATGGCCTATTCTCATCTTAACTGCCCCCCTACAGTCGCTCTTCTAAACCGTCTACACGGCGGATAACCTTGGCCTCGGCGTCGGCGAGCTTTTCCTTCACTTCTAAACCGCCTACACGGCGGATAACTGACCACGCGGGACACGGCAAGTCATGGAAGTCTTCTAAACCGCCTACGCGGCGGATAACAGCCGGATGGTGCGGCGGATCTGCTCGAGCTTCTTCTAAACCACCTACGCGGCGGATAACCATGACGTTGAAGCACAAGAGCTTTTCGTCAGCTTCTAAACCACCTACGCGGCGGATAACGCATGAGCGAGGTCAGAAAGTTTTTCTTTCGACTTCTAAACCACCTACGCGGCGGATAACAGCTGACCTCTCACACGCCAAGGAACTCGAAACTTCTAAACCACCTACGCGGCGGATAACGCACAAGCGGGGGGCCGCCCTGTGGATGGAATCTTCTAAACCACCTACGCGGCGGATAACGGATTCGGCTGCGCGGCACTCCTGAAAGTGCACTTCTAAACCACCTACGCGGCGGATAACTGGCGGGGGCGGGCTGAGCTTCCGGCTGCGCACTTCTAAACCACCTACGCGGCGGATAACTCAAAGGCCACTTGCCCGCGTCACAGGCGCGGCTTCTAAACCACCTACGCGGCGGATAACTTTCACCCCGGCCGCCGATTGTCCCGACTCACCTTCTAAACCACCTACGCGGCGGATAACTGAATCGACCATCGGCCTTTGCTTTTCTGTCTCTTCTAAACCACCTACGCGGCGGATAACTCTCCGACATCGACCCGGCGGAAGTGCCGCAGCTTCTAAACCACCTACGCGGCGGATAACTAGAGATATTTGATAGTCTCTCCTTTCTTTTCAGCGTGTTGTATCACCATCTCTGTCAAATCCTTCATTTCCAGAGCCGCTTTCCAACTACCTTATTCCAAAAGGTTTTCCCGGACAACTTTTTTATGAAGCCTGAGGAAGCTCCGGGACAAGACATAAAAAAGCCCCCTTCCTTTCGGTTGGGGGCTATTTCGTTACACCACCTTAATGGCGTCCATCATCCACAAGATTTCATGTTTCGTAGCCCCTCCCATGAAGAGAAAGGGAAGGCGTCGCGGGTAAGGTGAAAGAACCGTTGTCGCTTTCCGGAGGGGTTGGTCTACGTGTCCAAGGTGAAGATCGTTCCCGCGCAGCCCGGCGGGAGGATGGACCGAACCCGGTCTATGTCTCGCATAAGCGTGGAGTGCTTGCGTTGCATTCCCTTGGCTGCCTCGTGGGTGGTGATGATGTCCGCCCCCTACCGTGCGTTCAACTGCCGCACGATTCCAAGCAGCGCGTAGCCGGGATTCGCATAGTCCGCGAGGTGTCTTTCTGGATAGATAAGAGCCTGTCGGAGATCAGAGAATATGGAGTGCTGGAGGAGATCAGTGAGGTTCCTTGTTGGATCCATTCCCTTGATGGAGCCGCTCCTCATGCCTGAACGCTTTCCCAACTCCAGCCCTAATTCGAGGCAAAGGTTGAAGGAGTTCGACATCAACGGTTGAAGAATATTACGTACCTCTTCATGTGCGGACTGGATTTCTTCAACAAACTTCAAGAACGGCGTTTCATCCAGATAGTCCGGGGCGGGTAAGCTCAGTTGAACCGGAGGCAGGGCCTTCTTCTCCTTCTGTTTTTCAAGAGGCTTACGGTTGGGTTTAACTGCAAAGAACGTCTCTTCCAGAAGCTCGAACACGTCCCACGCCCGATCCGAGTTCAGCATCTTTGCGTGACGTGCCGCACCGCGCTTTGTCCACAGTATCAGCACACGAACCTTGGATGAAATTTGCGAGTCGAAGTTTTCGACTCGCAAACGAAAATCCTTGAGCTCTTGACCTGATATAGAAAAAAAGTGCTTCCCTTCAATGAATCGTTCCCGGTTGTTTGCAGAGTTTTGACGTATCTGTTTAGGAGTAACGTCATACGCCTGCGCCAACATCTCAGTAGTCATGACAGGAATGTTTTTGTAAAAAAAGTTAAGATAAGACGGCAGTGAAATAGAATGATTGACGGGAAATCGAAGATCAGTGATGTTAGATAAAGCCATAGGTCTACTCCCTTAAAGTAGATTGATGGTTAGGCCCGTCTTGGTGTTGGTAGCACCTTGGCGGGCTGTTTTATTTATTGCCCTTTCGGCAATTTATGTATACGATACTTTACAGGAAGCGTCAAGTATCACTTACAAAAAAGAACCCGGGTATTAAATGTTTACAAGTAATATTAATAGATTAATTGAAGAAAAAAAAATTACCACTCAAAAACTAGCTGATTTATCTGGTGTTTCCCGACAAGCACTATTCAAAGCCCGGCAAGACAATGGCATTTCAGAATGCCGTCTTTCAACGCTTGCCCGTATCGCGGACGCACTCGGGGTAAATGTGAAGGAAACCTTTGAAAGAAAACCTTCTGAGAGCCATGAGCAAAAATATTGACTTCATACGCCAATGACGTACAGTAACACTATGGAATTTATCGAAACGCCTGTATTTACCCGCCTCGTGTTGGAACTTCTTCCTGACGATGAATACCGCGAACTCCAGTTCATGCTTGCGGATAATCCGTCTTGCGGCGACATCATCCAAGGCGGCGGGGGAATCCGTAAAGTGCGCTTTTCAGCTAAAGGAAAAGGGAAAAGCGGAGGCGTTCGCGTCATCTATTACTGGATGACGGCAAAGGGGCAAATCTACATGCTCCTGATTTATCCCAAAAACAAAAAGGATACCCTTACAGACAAGGAAACCAGCATATTACGAGAACTGGTCAAGGAGTTGGCACATGGATAAGGATTTGTTTGCCGATCTAACGGCAAGCCTCAAAGAGGCGGCAAGCATAGCCAAAGGGCAGGCCTTCCCTTCCCGCTCATTCAAGATTTCCGGTCCCGACGTGAAAAGCGTTCGTGAACAGACCGGACTCTCTCAGAGCGAGTTTGCGCTGCTCCTCCGGGTGAGCGTCAAAACCCTCCAGAACTGGGAACAGAACCGGAGGCAACCGACAGGCCCTGCAGCAGCACTGATACGGATTTTTGAAAGATCACCCGATACGGCCATTCAAGCATTACAAGCATAAAAGGTTCCCCGATTATCCGCCGTGTAGGCGGTTTAGAAGGTCTTCTCTTACTCTTGTTAAAGAGGGTATATCCGCCGCGAAGGCGGTAGAAGGCTTGCATCGGTACAAGTAAGTAGCGATGGGTTATCCGCCGTGTAGGCGGTTTAGAAGGTTCGTCCACAGGTAGACAGTCCAGTACTTGAGTTATCCGCCGCGTAGGCGGGTCTTCCCCACGCATGTGGGGGTGTTTCCGTCAACGCCACTGGCGCCAAGGCTATCCGCTAGTCTTCCCCACGCATGTGGGGGTGTTTCCAAGCTGCTTTTTTTCATCTTTTTGGTGAAATTGTCTTCCCCACGCGTGTGGGGGTGTTTCTAGTGAGCGCGCCAGTCAAAATATGCACATACAGTCTTCCCCACGCATGTGGGGGTGTTTCCGAACCAGTTTCCTCAGCTACTTTTTCTTTCATGTCTTCCCCACATATGTGGGGGTGTTTCTCTCTCATCGAGACTGCACAGTTAGTTGAGCAGGTCTTCCCCACGCATGTGGGGTTATCCGCCGCGTAGGCGGTTTAGAAAATCAAAAACATGAAAGCCCCCGGCGAATAAGCCGAGGGCTTTTATACAATTCGGAAACTCTTTTTAATTATTAAGATACTTTTCTACTTCTTTCTCAGCCTTGCGCCGCTCAAGCTCGTTCACGACTGCAACGGGAACACAGACCTTACCCATAGGGTTAAAAAACGTGGACAGAGACTTTGCATAAGGAACTGCCATCGGGATAAGGACAAGCGTACAGCACATGATGACGACCTGAACGAGTCCGGATAAGAATAAAATCACTCCTAGAGGGAAATAAAGTATTCTTATAATTACACAAAGAACTGAATACAATACATTCCCACTTTTATTTGGATGCAACTCCCGTTTATCTATCATCGCATAGCTGTACGGAGCAAGCGCGAACTTAGAATATTGAATTAAACCGAGCCCAATAGGAGCTCCAATGACTGTGATGGTTAAAATACCTCCAACTATGAAAGAAAACAACGACATCAAAAAACCGAAGCAGGGAAAATGCCAAAGAATATTACCAAGAAGTCTCATAAGTATTCCTCCTGACTTCCAAAATCACATTGTATTCAGAAAGTCAAGTAAGGAAGTAGAAAAACATGGGCAATCTATTTCTTCCAAGCGTCAAGTTGTTCTGCAATCCATGTTTTAGCCGGTTCCTTCGCTTCCACCTTTCCGCTCTGCACCGGGGCTGATCCTGTCTTTTTCGCGCTCCCTTTCAGCGTCGACGGCGACCGTCCGACACTTTGCAGCTCGACAAAATTGACCTGCTGAAACGTGATCCCGATTTCCAGCGCGCCCTTGTATGGGGCGGAGTGCGTGGGCGTCAGGCTGGTGATCACCATATTCGTATAAATAGCGTGTTCGGTGATCACCTCGACGGGTTCGCGCTTTTTCCGCATCTCCACGAAAGACTCGAACGCATCCCGCGCCGCGTCCGCCCCACCCCCGGCGTTGGTCATGGCGACAGTGACCGCCAGCGTCACGGGCTTCAGGATAACGTGATCAGTAACCGTGGCACCCGACTCCATCGCCAACTCCGTAGCCTGCGACGTGTATGTGTGCGCCTCGCTCTTTTTCACTGAAACCTGAATGCCCGCAATGGCTACGCCTTTGCGGACAATCGCGGCGGGTTCGCCGGACTGCACTGTCGAAGATGTGGATGAATCAGCCATGTGCCTATCTCCTCAATACACAGTAGGGGCATTCATGCCCGGCGTGTTTATCTGTGCAATCTCACTGAAAGAACGTGCTGCTTGCTCAGCAGCCTGGCGAGGATCGGACGGCGTTATCGTCTGGTAAACATTGTATTGTCGGTTATCAGTCACGGTCGGGCCGTTCTTGGGCTGTACTCGCATTGACATCTGCCAGCCGGGAGAAACCTTCACACCGCCGGGACGCTGCTGAGAATAGATTTTTAGTTGCTCAGTAAAGGTTTTCAGTTCGCCTGCAAAATCTTGTGGCAAGGATGGAGGGTCGTATTGCTCTTTTTCACTCGGCACAAATATTTTCTTTACTTCGTCAACAGAGATATGCAATGGCGACGCATCATGATTTCTGATTTCCCTTCTCCGAAACGGTTTCTTTTCACCTTCGCTTTTGCGTTCAGCGCTCTTCGTCTCTTTTCCAGAACTCCCATAGCTCTCAGGTGAAAGAGAAGGACCCACATACATATCACTGTAGCTCTCAAACGCTTTTTCTTGAGTCTCTTTGCGTTCTGCTTCGTCTCCATAGCCAAGAAGTTTTGCAAATTCATTCGTAAGATTTGCAACCCATTTGATACCTGATTCTATGCTGGCCCAGACTTTATCAAGATTGTCCCAAATTTCTTCAATGATGGAAGAAACAATCTCAAAGTTTTTCTTGAAGGCACCGCCTACAAGCCCGATAATATCATTTATCAGACCACGCAAAGCTGGAAATTCTGCACCGAGCCCTGTAAAGAACTTATCAACGGCATCAATAATGCGCCCGATGCCGCTGTCCTTGCCTTCAAGAAAACCAAAAAAATCTTCGACAACTGCACTAGCAAGCGTGAACCCCGCCGTGATCAAGGCGACTCCTGCGATCAAGGGGGCAAATGCTGCAAGAAGTAAGATAAGGGCTCCAGTCAACAACTTCGACCACTCTGTACCTTGATCGATCTTCTGAAAAAAATCTCCCACAGGCCCCAATGCATCCTTGACCCAATCAAGCAGCCGCTTCCCGGCCTTCCACACACGCTCGAAGGCCGTCCCCATCCCTTCGATGATTTTTCCGACGCCGAGCCGAATCCATTCTCTATTTTCAGAAATCCAGCCTTTGAACGTCGACACCAGCCTCTCCACCTGCGGCAGCGCCGCCAGCGCGATGGTCGTAGCCATTCCCCGGATCATCGTCGTGATCTGGACGACCTGCGCCTTGAAGTCCGCTGCCCGCTTCACGGTTTCCGGGGGGATGATCGCGCCGATGTCATGGGCTTCCGCCTTGAGCTTGGCGATGCCGTCGGCACCCTGCCGAAGCAGCAGCACGGTTTCCGGGGAGAGCCCATAGGCATCCCCCCAGATATTCGCCGTGGCCGCATCCATGCCCTTGAACTGGGCGGCGTAGCTCTCCAGCGTCCGGCCCGTCCAGCGCATCTGCTTTTCCATCCTGACAAGGTCGGACTGCACGGCGGAAGCGGATACGCCCATCGCATTCGCGGCGTAGGCCCACTCCTGCAGCTTGGTCGTGCTGACGCCCGTGGTGTCGGAAAGCGTCTGCAAATCCGCCGCGCCGTTTACAGCGTTGGAGAAATACAGGGCCATGCCGCCCGCAGCGGCGGTGAGCGCGACAGAAGCCTGTTTGACCCGGGTCACGACCGCATCCAGCCCCTTGTCGAACGCCTGCAGCTTTTCCTTTGCGTCCGGGGAAAGCTCCACGCCGAGCAACGTCACCAGTTCTTCAACAATCATGCTCAATCCTTTTGCGCGCGGGCGCAGGCTTCCGCGTACTCGCGCCAGTCCGCAAGCCGCAGCAGGTCGAAATAGCCGCTGATGGAAATCGTCCCGTCAACCAGATCGGAGTAGCGGCACAGCCCCGAACCCACGAGGCGGCTCAGGGCCGCGTACTCCTCCCAGCCGTCGGGAACGGAGATGGAAACGCCGTCCGCCGCTACGTCAGGGAGGGGATTTTCAACGTAGCGAGCGTTTTCGGAAAAAAATCCTTCACCAGATGCCAGACGGCGAGCAGGCCCGCGCCGTAGAGCTGATCGGGGTGCTCCATGAACCAGCGGTTGAAAACCACCTCGTCGCGCAGGGCTTCGTTCTGCGGCGTGTAGCAGCGCCGGAGGGCCTCCTCAATCAGCAGGGACACCTTGTCGTCGTCAAAGCCAGAGAGCGCGGGCGCAAGGGCCGCAAGCACACCCTCCCCCGCCGCTTCCCCGTCGTCCTTTTTTGCGGCTGCCAAAGACAACAGCGCGGGCCCGAAGACCTTGAACACCCGGTTGCCGAAGCGCACGGCCTCAAGCGGGTTCAGAGTCTCGAAACGGTACATGACGCCATCAAGGGAAAAACTCCCGAGTCCGGTATGGTTCATGGAAAGGCTCCTGTTTGTGGTGCGCTAGAACGCGGAGGAAAGGTTGGTGGTTTCGTCCTCGGCGGACGTGATGGTGAACTGCATGGACCCCTGTTTCTTGTCACCGGTGGAGAGCTGGCCGGGACGGCTGATATAGCCCTCAGTCATGGTCAAGAGGATGTCCGCGCCCGTGCGGGCCACCACGGTCACGCCCGCGCCGCCGTTCTCCTGCCGCAACCGCAGGTCGGACAGGAACTTGATCGACCGGCTCGTCTCCCGGAGCGTAAACTGCAAGGTCGCCCCCTGATTGGTGGCGATGTTGATCCCGGCGCCGTCGGTGCCCTGCGTCTTGTCCACTTCTCCGCCGTCCCACGTGTAGACGAAGGTGGCCCCTTCGTGGAAATCCTGAATGTTCACCCCGTCGATGGTCAGGGACATGTTCTTTTGATTGTAGACTTTTCTCATGGTGCTGCGCTCCTAGTTGTACACGGACACGGCGATGGCCACGCTGTGGAAGGCCCCGGCTTCGTAGGCGGTGATGGCGATGGGCGGCGCGATGCGGGCCGCGCGCTCGGACATGGTGGCCCCGGCGACGGACGCCGGAGTGATCGACGTCGCCGGCAGCGTGTCGTATCCCGTCTCCGTGGCGTCGGATTCGACGTCTCGCGGGGCGAATGTCCCGTTGTCCGTATAACGCCGGTTGATTTTGGCGGCTGCGGAAACAAGCAGGTTCTGCCCGGCCTGCGTGTAGGGCACCTTCTTGTTGCGCAGAAACACGTTGTAGACCTCGACCTGCAATTCTTCCTTGTAATTGTCGAGGTTCACGAGCGAATCCGTGAACCAGTCCGCCGCGGCCTGTACGCCCTCGCGGACAACGGAACTTGTGTTTCCGATGGAGACGTAGGTGTTGATGCGCCGGGACTCCAGCGCGGCGAGCTGCGTCTCGGTGAGCGGTACGGTACTGATGCCCGGAAGCTGCTTGAACTTCATGGTCAGCGTGGCGTTGTTCAGGGCGTAGTTCACCGAAAGGGCCAGCGCCAGATACGACATCTCCGGGTAGACCTGCGGGTTGTCGTGGTAAAACGTAAACGTGCGGCGATACCCGCTGTTCATGGCGTAGCAGCCGATGTTCGTGGTGTTCGCGGTATCGTAGGCGTTGGGCGCGTTGGTGCAGGCCCCGAAGATGGCCGGGCTCTGCCCTTCCGCCCAATCCGCAACGGCCTTCTGCTCGTCGGTGTCGCGATACTGCGCATCGATGACCCAGCCGTAGACCGCGTTTCCCGCGCACCGGGCCGCTGTCTGGATGAGGCCGATCTCCGAAACCAGATCGCCCGGCGTGTATCCGGGGATATTGCTTGCGGCCTTGGCGGACGTCAGCCCGAGCAGCGCGGAAACGTCCGTGCCGGAAGACGGGGCCGCAGCATACCCGAGGGACGCGCCGTCCCCGGCCTGCGTGGTGACGAGCCGGAGTGCGTTGCCGGAAGCCGCAACGGTAGCGCCCTTGGAGGCCAACGCCGTGTTCAGGACTTCCGCGACCTCGGCGATGGTGGGTGTGCCGTCGAAAGACAGCCCGGAGACGGACACCAGCGCGTCGTTCACCTCGATGTCGAACGCCCCGTCAGTGACGTTCGCGAGCCCGGAAAGCGCAACCTGACCGCCCGTCAGCTCGGCGGCCGTGGGCTCGGTG
>OFGR01001032.1_pt1 | contig 24402 bp, 17 predicted proteins | sample 1521811 | NCBI WGS metagenome assembly OFGR01 (sample SAMEA3504098, study PRJEB24116) | mouse gut metagenome | biome: mouse gut; feature: mouse-associated habitat; material: faeces | place: Denmark | collected 2011
TGCTGAACGAGTTCTTGGCAGCTGAGAAGTCTTTGTTTACGAGAGAAACAAGACCCTGGTTCATGGCAACCTCGCTGCTGTTGGGTGCGAGCTGGGCTGCTTTCTGAAGGTTGGCAAGAGCTGAAGTGTAGTCCTTGTTGATATACTGAACTTTGCCGAGGTTGTTGTAGCCGCGGAAGTCGTTGGGATAAAGTTTAACGGCTGTCTCGTAGATCTTCTGCTTGCGAGCGTTGTCGTTGGTGAGGGTAGCGGCATAGAGAAGTTCTTCAACGCTGAGCTGTGAAGGATCAGTGTCGAAAAGTTTGTTGATCTCTTCGTCAGATTTGCCGATCACGTCGATAGAAGCTGTGATGCGGGAGTAGCGGAGCTGGGGAAGGATCTCGTCGGCGAGAACTTCAAACACGCTTGAGAGGTTGCGGATTTCGCGTTCGCGTACTTCCGGATCTTTGAACTGGCTCAGAACGCTGAGGATAAGGTCTTTGTCCTGAATGTCGCTTGCTGCCACGAGCTTCTGGAAGCCTTCCCAGTCTTCTGCTGTGAACTGAGCGGTGAGTTCGCCGAATTCTGTGATCTTGTCTTTCTTGAGCTGCTTGTCGAGATACTGCTGAGTGTTTTTCTCGCGGTTCTCGGCCAGACGGGCGTTGAAGTCGAGCGCACCTTCGGGAGAAGCGTATGACTGGATGTTGATTTCGTTCAGAACGAGGTTGGCGTCATCTTTGGTGCCGCGGATCTTGTTCTGGAGTTCACCCATTTCTTTGGTGCCAAGCTGATTCTGACGGATGTTAGCCTGGTTGATGAGGAAGCGGATGTCGGCAGCGTATTTTTCGTTGATGATGCGCTGGAACTTATCGGGAGTGATGGCAGGTGTCACTGTGCCGGCGTCGGCGAGGGTTGCTGTGGCGATCACGCCGTCGGCTACCTTCACGCGGGGAAGAACATACTGCTTGCCGCCCTGACGAACGTTGAAGTCAAGATAGAGTTCGCTGTTGGCCATTTCGGGCTGATAGTTGTACATCACGGGGATGGTGACTGTACCGCCGTTGTCATATGAGATCACGGGGCTGTTGCCGCGTACCTTCTCGCCCTGGAAAGAATATGCCTGTGAGGCAACTTCCTGACCGGCGAACACGAGGTAGGGAGTAACTGTCACCTCGGCGTTCTTTACGAAGAACTTGGCGGGGACGTTGGCCGTGATTGTGGCGGGAACACGCTCGCCCACTACTTCGAGAGGATTGGGGTTAACAGTGAAGTTATCGGCAACGAACTGGCCGAGCTTCTTACCGCATGACGTCATCGCAAGTGCAGCGCTGATCGCCAGGGTGAATGTCAATTTACGGTTCATAATAGAATAGCTGATGAATTTGGTATATTTATAGTTGAATTTTCTACGTGATGATTGGCGATTATGTCCTTGTTGACCAATTTCTTGCTCCGGCACGGCTTTCGGGATACCCTTTCACGGAAGCAGACGGCAGAACACAATCCTGTATTTTGCTGCAAACTTACTCAAAAAAAACGGTATAGCCGCATTTTTGAACAACTTTTTTCACGAAATCGCTAATAAATACGGAGTCCGGACGCACTGCCACGCCGATGTATGGCGGGAAAGCTGTGCGTCCGGACCGGTATACTTTGCGTATCGCGCTAAGAGATAGAGCGGATACAGTATCTTATTTCTTCTTCAGCAGGGCGTCGGCTGCAGAAGGCTGGCTGTAGCGCTTGTTGAGGCCTTCGACCACTTCCTTGGTGATGTCGAGAGCCGGGTTGAAGTAGATACCTGCCGCGCGCAGGAGAATCGCGTCGTAGCGGTGTGTGGCGTTATAGTCCACGAGGAAGTTGTGGATAGAGTCCTGAAGCTCCTGGTCGCGTACGGCCAGAGCCTGCTGTACCTTCTGGTTTTCCTGCATCAGATAGTTCTGGGCCTGATTCTGCTTGGCCTCGAAACTGCGCATGTCGGCTTCATAGTTCTCGCGTGTGAGATAGCCGTTGTTCTGCGCGCGCTGCTGGATAGTGTTGCCCAATGTGGCAAGCTCCGATTCCTTCTGGCGCTGCTTGGCCTGGAGATCCTGCATGGCCACAGTGGCCTGCGACTGTATTTCCTGTGCCAGTGTATATCCGGCCACGATCGAGTCCATGTCTACATAGCGGATGTTGGTCTTGACCTCGAATGCCTCGGCCGATTTTGCATTTGACTCAATGGCAAGCGAGTCGGCGGGTGCGTTCGCAGGCTTGTCTGTGCCTGAGCAAGCTACGGCGCCAAGGGCGAGCATAACCATTGCAAATGTCTTTGCTGAATGTGCTAAGCGGTTCATTTAGCTTTTGTTTTTTTGGTTTAATTGGGTAAGAAATTTCTAATCTATAATGATGCAGTATACGATATGTCTCAACTGTCGCCGCCATCGGACTGATGCGCGCAGCCTATGCCGCGGTCGCGCAGGGGCTTAGACGAATGCACATGCCCCGAAGGGAATGTACCGCCCTTGACGAAAAGCACCTTGACGCCCAGTAGGACGAAGGCTATCAATACGAGCAATACGGCTATTACGAGAGTCTTCATTGATAAAATATCGCTTGCTTCAACTGCAAAAGTAATACAAAAGTACAAAAGCATTTCAAATAATTTGCTCCGTATAAATTTTATTTTGTAACTTAGAGCCATAATAATTGGTTATTTAACTTTCGTTTTCATAACATCACTTATTTTAATTCTACGACACCTGCGGCAAAGCCGTCATGTCAGACCGAATATTCAAACAAAAACCCATAACACCAGACTATGACTATCAAAGATCTAAAGCCGGCGCTTGTTTTCGGTATCTTCGACCAGATCACCAAAGTACCGCGCCCGTCAAAGAAAGAAGAAAAAATACGCCAGTTCCTGCTCGACTTCGCGGCAGAGCACAATATTGCAGTCAAGACCGACGCAATAGGCAACGTCCTCATGTCGAAACCCGCCACACCCGGATGCGAGCAAGCACCGGTAGTGATCCTGCAATCGCACATGGACATGGTGTGCGAGTCCAACGACAAAAGTTTCGATTTCGAGAACTCCCCCATCGCCACCGAAGTGGACGGCGAGTGGCTTCAGGCCAAAGGGACAACATTGGGCGCTGACAACGGCATCGGCATGGCCGCATCGCTGGCCGTGATGGTGGACGATACCCTCGTGCACGGACCGGTGCAGGCTCTGTTCACTGTAGACGAGGAGACTGGCCTGACAGGAGCCAACAACCTCGGCCCGGACATGATCGGCGGCAACATCCTCCTCAACCTCGACTCTGAGGACGACGCAGAGATATTTATCGGTTGCGCCGGCGGTGTCGACACCACAGCCACATTCAACTACAAGCGCTCCGTAGCGCCTACCGACTACCACTACTTCAAGTTCGACGTATCGAAAGGTCTCGGCGGACATTCAGGCGGCGACATACACTTAGGAAGGGCAAACGCCAACAAGATCGTGGCACGTTTCCTGTTCAACCTAAGCCGCAAGCACGAGATCTCACTGTGCGAGATTGACGGCGGCAACCTGCGCAACGCTATCCCGCGCGCCGCTCACGCTGTGTTCGGTGTGCACACTTCGCGCAAAGAAGACATCGTGGTAGAGTTCAACCACTATGTGGCCGACATCAAGAATGAATTCTCCGGCATCGAGCCTACTCTCGAGCTTGACCTCGCAAGCGTGGACCGTCCGGACTTCGCCGTAGACTCCGACACTACCCACAACCTCATCTATGCACTCTATTGCGCGCCCCACGGCGTGATCTCCATGAGCCGCGACCTTGAAGGCCTGGTTGAGACATCGACCAACCTGGCTTCAGTGAAAATGATTGCTGACGGAAAGATCCTCGTGACCACATCGCAGCGTAGCTCAGTAGAGAGCCGCAAATGGGACATCGCCGACCAGGTGGAGGCCGTATTCGCTCTTGCAGGCGCAGAAGTGACACACGGCGACGGATACCCCGGCTGGCAGCCCAACATGAACTCCCGCATCATGAAGATCGCCTCCGACGCATACCGCGATCTCTATGGTGTGACACCGGCCGTAAAGGCAATCCATGCAGGACTCGAATGCGGACTGTTCCTGTCCAAATATCCGGGTCTCGACATGGTATCCTTCGGCCCGACACTGCAAGGTGTGCACTCGCCCAGCGAACGTATGCATATCCCGGCTGTAGAACGCTTCTGGGGTCAGCTGTGCGAGATACTGCGCAAGGTATCGACACTGAAGGACTGACAGCCCTTACCTATATAAATAGACTACGCGACACAGCCGGAGCAGCGCCCCTGACCAACCTCAGGCAGCGAAGCTCCGGCTGCCGTGATTGCCGCATATTATAACAACCATGAAACGAAACCTGCTCCATAGACTCACTCTGCTGTTGCCCGCCGCTGTGCTCCCGGCCTTGATGACACATGCCGGTACGCCCGACCTGTTCGGACGGCTCGACTCACTCGTCCTCGACGGACACACCATAGCTGTGTGGGACACCACCGACACAATACCCTATCTGGAGCGTGGCGAGAGGCTCACCGAAAAGGACTATATAGAAGTGGCCGAAGAACTTGGAGTAGACGTGGCTGCCATAAAAGCAGTGGTAGAGATCGAAGCCGGGAAGTCGCACCGGGGCTTCTGGAGTCCGGGCAAGCCTCTGATCAACTTCGACCTGAGCATGTACAGGCAGTTCGCCAAACGCAACAACCTGAACCTCGCCACTGCACGCAAGCGCAGTCCGGTGATTTTCAACCGCCCCAACGACCGCAAATACGGATCGCGCCAGGCCGCTCAGCAAGCCCGACTCGACGCCGCTATGGCCATCGACGAACGCACGGCCGTGCAGGGAACGTTCTGGGGAATGTTTCAGATCGGTGGGTTCAATTGGAAAAAATGCGGTGCTGATTCAATCAGTCAATTCGTTGAACTCATGAGCCGTAGCGAACGCGACCAACTCGAGCTTTTCGTAAACTTCCTGCGCAGCACCGGACTCGACAAGCACCTCAGAGAGCACAACTGGGCTGCATTCGCCCGCGGTTACAACGGACCAAGCTACGCTTCACGGGGATACCACACCCGCCTGGCTTCGGCCTACAGGAGATACTCGGCGCAATGACTGAACCATACACAACAACCCCCGGCTGCCATTCCAACTCAGGCAACCGGGGATTGTTGTTTTTTTATTTATCTACCGCAATATTGCGGCACGCATGCTAATCAGAGTCCCAAAGAGACCACATAGTTTATAATATTCTCTATGAACTTGCCGGTGGTATCGGTCTCCTCGATCAACCATGTAGCGGAATTATTACCGTCCTGTGCCATCTTAGAGAATACGCCGAACGGCATGTTGAGTTCGGTGCAAAGTCTCGAATCCTTATTAAGACGGAGCAGTGCAACGCCATATTCGCTGGTGAATTCAGAAGCCTTGAACAAGCCATCAGTATGACCGCCTGTGATCTCACGTGTAGCGGCGATCAGGTTATTGCCACGCACACCGATATAGAATGTCATATCTTCAACAGAGACAGTGATATTGTCGGCATCCACAACCTTGACACCTTCGGGCATCATCTGCTGGAGCAGACCCTGAAGCTGAGCCATGTATTCTTTGGCTTTGCCTTCCTTCAGCCCTACATAGAAAAGTCCATCCCAGTTGTCTGTAACGCTTCCTTTGGAGAACGAAGCCACACCGTTGGCCGGGCCTGCTGCGAAAGCGATTGTACCCTCGATAGACTGGAGGTAAGGCAACGCGAGCTTCATCTGATCTCCATAAGCACCGGCCTGTTTTGCCATAGCATCAAGCATTTTCTCCCAAGGATAGTCGGCAGGTACGCCTCCGGCCACTGCGAGCACGTCGTTGGAATTGAGATACTGGAGGAAATCAGCGCTGACCTTCTGCAGTTTCAGACCGGAAGCCTCAGGCGATATATCGAGTTTCTTACCGTCCTTGTCGAAACAACTGTATGAAATAGTCAGTTTCAGGCCATCGAGATTCGACACCACCGCGAGGCTGCCTGAAAGCATAGCCTTCATCACCTGTGCGCCCGGCATGTCGTCAGAATAGGTAGCGCCCAACTGAGATGCGATGAAAGGCATCTTTCCGAAATTGACAAGTACACTTACAGCATGGTCGCTACCGAAGAAATCGCTGCGCCAGCCGCATTCTGCAAGCGAACCATCGTCAGCAGCTTTTTTGCGCGAATCCTCTACAAAGTCGACAGCATTCTGAGCCGACATGGCAGCATACCAGAACAGGTTGTCGCGCACCATAAGGGTATTGCGTCCCATAGAGGCTACCTTGTAGCCGTCCATCTCCTTAACCTCAAGACCAAGTTCCTTGACAAAATCCAGAAGCGCGGCCTCATCGGTGACGGGAGCAACGAGCGCTCCATTGCCGGTTACTTCAGCAAAGAAGTACATGTGTTTGATGTCCAAACCTTTGAACTTGGCAAGCTGCTCAACAGCTTCCTCTCCCGCAACACTCTTGAGTGCTTCGGGCAACACGATTCCATCGGATGAATACTTACCTCCGGCGTTGTCGAGAATACGTTCACCATCGACGGCCACGATCACGCCACTACCGGCGGGAACAGCGCCCTCAACTTCCTTGGATTGCTTGCTGCATGAGCTTACTGCAATCACCATCAGCAGACAGAGCGCCGACAGACACAGTTTGATAGCTTTCATAATTAAAATAGGGAAAGATAAATTATTAGAAATGTTATATTTGATTTTTTCAACACAATAGGAAGCCCGACTGATGGACTTCCTATTGTATTAGACGCATGAACTGTAAAAAAATTACACCTGACGTCAAAAAAATCAAAAAAAATTCCCTATTTATCCATATACTTGCTTTCGCCCGACAGCACAGCATGCGCCACACCGGCGTCAAGTACTGCTATCGTGAACAGATTCACTATGTCGCGCGGATCGGTATCTACATTTATAAAATGTACCGGCTTCTTCAGGCCCACCTGTATCGGACCGATAGCCTCGCCTACTCCCATCTCAAGCATCATGCGCAAGGTAGTGTTGGCCGACGACAGATTTGGGAATACGAGCGTATTCACCTCTTTGCCACGAAGGCGGGTGAAAGGATACTTTTCGTCGCGCAACTCACGGTTGAGCGCATAGTGCACCTGCATCTCGCCGTCGACAGGCAGATCGGGATAGTCGGCGTGCAGACGCTCCACCACCCTGCGCACCTTGGCGCACTCGTCGTTGCAGTTGCTTCCGAAATTGCTGTAGGACACAAGGGCAATCGCCGGATCGTGAGCAAAATATTCAGAGGTGTTGCGCGCCAGACGGGCCACATCGTAGAGAGTCTCCTCGTCGGCGTTCTCGTTTATCATCGTATCGGCCAGGAAATACACGCCTCGCTTGGTGTTCAGTATATGCACCGACGCGAAATGCTTGTAGGCATCGCGTATACCGATCACCTGCTGGGCCACGTCGGCAGCCTCATGCCCACCGGAGTAAGTGCCCGCGATAAAGGCGTCGGCATCGCCTGTCTCCACCATCATCATACCGAAATAGTTACGATCGAACATTTTCTCCAATGCCTGACTGTAGGTGACACCCTCGCGCGCCTTGCGTCCGCTGTAGAGCTTTGCATAGCGCTCGCGGCGCTTGGCCTCGCGGTCGTGGCGCAGATTGACGATCTCCATGCCGTCGAGACTCAAGCCCAGACGCTCCGCACGCTTGGCTATCATTTCGTCATTACCTAAAAGCACGGGGATACCTATGCCCTGACGCAGCACAGAGGCTGCGGCACGGAGCATGTTGTCGGTATTGCCTTCGCCGAGCACCACACGCTTGCGGGGCAGACTACGGGCCTCATCTATGAGGTTCATCATCATCTTGTTTTCATATCCCATGCGGGTGCGCAGATCATATTCATAACGATTCCAGTCGCTAATATGTATTCTGGCAACTCCACTCTCCATTGCCGCACGGGCCACAGCGGGCGCAACCGCAGTAAGCAGTCGCGGATCGAGAGGCTTTGGCAGAATATATTCCGGTCCGAAACGCAGACCTTTCATATCGTAGGCAGCGTTCACGACTGCAGGCACAGGCTGCTTGGCTATACCCGCAATGGCATACACCGCGGCAAGCTTCATGGCCTCGTTGATGGACGTAGCGCCACTGTCGAGCGCCCCACGGAAGATGTAGGGGAAACCGAGCACATTATTGATCTGATTCGGATAGTCAGACCTTCCGGTAGCGAAAATCATGTCGTCGCGGCTCTGCATGGCCAGATCGTAGGCTATCTCCGGATTTGGATTTGCCAAAGCAAATACAATAGGACGCGGGGCCATTGTCTTCAGCATATCAGGAGTGAGCACATCGGCTACCGACAGCCCGAGGAAGACATCCGCTCCCACAAGCGCCTCTGCCAGAGTGGTGACGTCAGTACGATCGGTGGCAAACTCTTTTTTCTCCTCTGAAAGGTTGGTACGCGAGGATGTGATCACACCCTTGGAGTCGCACATCACGATATTCTCCCTTTTGACACCGAGGGCCATGTAAAGTCTCGTACACGATATCGCCGCCGCACCTGCGCCGTTCACGACAAGACGCACATCACCCGTCTTCTTTCCCTGAAGCTCAAGAGCGTTGAGCAGTCCGGCAGCCGATATTATGGCCGTGCCATGCTGGTCGTCGTGCATCACGGGAATGTCCAGTTCCTCCTTCAGACGTTTCTCTATGCCGAATGCTTCGGGGGCTTTGATGTCCTCGAGATTGATACCTCCGAAAGTAGGAGCAATGGCTTTCACAATCTCCACAAATTTATCCGGGTCTTTCTCGTTCACCTCAATGTCGAAGCAGTCGAGACCGGCAAATATCTTGAACAGAAGCGCCTTTCCTTCCATCACCGGCTTTCCTGCCTCCGCGCCTATGTCGCCGAGGCCGAGAACTGCAGTGCAGTTAGAGATCACGGCCACGAGATTTCCCTTGTTGGTATAGGAATATACATCCGATGGCTTGTCCTTGATGGCCAGACACGGATAGGCAACACCGGGCGAATAGGCCAGGGCCAGATCCTGTTGCGATGAATAAGGCTTGGTGGGCACGACCTCAGTCTTGCCCGGACGCGGCGAGCGGTGATACTCGAGCGCCATTTCCTCTGTGATATGTACCATATTGTGTTATTTACCTGTTATTTTATTTACTTTTTCTAAAAAATGATCCGGCCTCAAACCGGTACACCTTAATTATAACCTCGTCTGCACCGTCAGTGTTCAGTCCATATGGCATGACAGACGAAAAACACAGCGAAGTTATAACTTTTTTCAACAGCCGGCCAAATAAAAAAACAGGAAGACTCAACCAAATGGATATTTTTTACAATAAAAGTTTACGGTCGTTTTCGCCACTCTCCAACACGCTCATCTGATGGATAGCGATTTGATTGAGTTTGATAAGTCGCTCTGATTGTGGTAGCCCCTGCTCTATGAATACGGCATTGAGACTTTCCATGTTGGATAGGCAGATAAGTTCGTTGACAGAGGCATAGTCGCGGATATTGCCTTTCAAATCGGGATTAGCATCACGCCACTGTTTTGCTGTCATGCCGAACATAGCCACGTTCAACACATCGGCTTCATTGGCATAAATGATGCTCGCCTGTGCTTTTGTGACCTCCGCCGGAATAAGGTTCTGCTTGATCGCATCGGTGTGTATGCGGTAGTTTATTTTAGACAACTCATGCTTCGCCGACCAACCGATCAGCCGCTGTTCCTCGGCTTTAAGTCGTTGGTATTCTTTTACAAGAAGAAGTTGAAACTTCGGGCTTAACCACATTCCAAAATGATACGCAATATCCCTGTGCGCGTAAGTACCGCCATACCGTCCTGCTTTAGCGATTATGCCTTTAGCATTTGTACGTTCAATCCATGTCTTTGTGGAAAAGACAAAATTATTGCTTCCGGCAGGCAGCATTTTTAATTGTACCGAATTCGGTGCAATTAAAATCCGGATTATATAGCATCTCCCATTCGCCGAGGTATTCAATCGTGCCTTTGAGACTGAGCCAACGAAATATTATATGCTCTTGCAGTTGGCTTTTAGCCATGTCTGTCAGCGAAATATAATCATCGCCGTCAACTCCGATTACGGTAATTGGAGTATTCTGAACTGTAATTTTTGCCATTTGGGAATAAGCGTTTGATATCAATACAAAGATACTCCAAAAATCGGACATATCAGCGCATTAGCCTGCTTTTATGCGAGATTTAATCCTATGTTTGAAATTATTCAACAACAAGCCCGAGCCAATCAAAAAGATCATTCCGAATAAGCGGATTTGATAATCACCTCATAATCAATTCAAAAGTTGACGGTTGTTATCGCCACTCTCCAACACGCTCATTTGATGGATAGCGATTTGGTTGAGTTTGACAAGTCGCTCTGATTGCGGTAGACCCTGCTCTATGAATACGGCATTGAGACTTTCCATGTTGGATAGGCAGATAGTTCGTTGACGGAGGCATAGTCGCGGATATTCCCTTTCAAATCGGGATTTGCCTCACGCCACTGTTTTGCTGTCATGCCGAACATAGCCACGTTCAACACATCGGATTCATTGGCATAAATGATGCTTGCCTGTGCTTTTGTGACCTCCGCCGGAATAAGGTTCTGCTTGATCGCATCTGTGTGTATGCGGTAGTTGATTTTAGACAACTCACGCTTCGCCGACCAACCCAATACTTTTTGTTCTTCCGCTTTCAACCGCTGGAACTCCTCTATCAGATAGAGTTTGAAGGGTACACTTATCGCAGACCCAAATTCAAATGCGATGTCCTTGTGGGCATAAGTTCCTCCGTAACGCCCTTTCTTGACTATCAATCCTATTGCACCGGTTCTCTCAATCCATTCCGAGGCACTCAATACAAAAGATGGCAAACCTGCACTCATTTTAAAGTGGTCAAATTCGACCACTTTAAAATGAGGATTGTGGATAAGTTCCCATGTACCAAGAAATTCAATGGTATATCTATTTCTAATCCAATTCTTGATAACATCCGCAGCTCTGCTGTCTCCATCTTTGGCAGTAGCCATATCAGTAAGAGAGATATAGTCCTGTTCCTCTATGTTAAGAACGGTAATTGGAGTATTCTGAACTGTAATTTTTGCCATTTGGGGATAAGCGTTCGATTTCAGCACAAAGATATTCCAAAAATTCGATATATCAGCGTATTAACCCGTTTTTCAGCGAGATTAATAGTGCGGACGGTGCTTATTTACCGTCCGCACTGCTTTTTATCAGAGACCACTAATAGCATATTCCGAAATTGCACCCGTCATAGCTACAGCAATCCAAAGTGCAGAAAGTATATATCCCATCATATATACCGTCTTGTATCCTTTAGGTACAAAAATGTATATATACGCAGCCACAAATGCAAAAAGCCAGGCTATTTTCTCCACCCAGAATACACTTACAAAACGATCGATCAGCAACATACCTGCCAGCTCGCTTATGATACACCCTGAATACATCGTAAGCATAAAAATCAGCAATGTGCACGCTCCGGCGGCCGATTGCAGTGTACGCAGCAATTTATACGGCACAACAAAAAAGATAGTCATAGCCATAATCTCTCCTAAGGCGATACCAGACAAGATATTACAACTTATATATCCACCTCGAAATGGCATTATCAAGAAATAGAACACCACAGGTACTAAAAAGGCGATCAAATACTTATACCACGCCTGATTCTCTTTTGCTCTTTCCATAATTGTAATATTAAGTTTGTATTTGCATTAAGACACTTTTCCATAAGGATAACAATTACCATTGCATGACTTTGCCAACAACGTATATTGAACTTGACTGCTCCAATTGAATGATTCGACTGCTTGTTCTTTCGTAAATAGAACCCATACATGTGTTCAATACGAATCCCAATAATATAATTATAACCATGAAAAGCTTTTTCATAACACTAAGAATGCCATTTATGATGATTGAGTATATTTATCCGCAAATATGCATAAAAAATTAACATTTACAAGCGTTTCGCTAAAAAACAATAACGGCAAAACCATAAAAACGCAATAGATTATCACCGTCATGAAAAGCGTAAAAGCCACCGATCCTGAGTCCAGACTCTGCATAAAACGCATTAGGAAACAAAATCCGACTCTTAAACTGTGTCGGATTTTGTTTTTCGGGCGATATGTGGTAATTTTGAGGCTCTAAACATCCTGCACATGGACGACAAACGACTATTCCTGCTCGACGCATACGCTCTGATCTACAGGGCATACTACGCCCTGATACGCGCACCGCGCGTCACTTCATACGGTCTCAACACATCCGCTATCTTCGGTTTCTGCAACACTCTCGACGAGATTCTGCGCAAAGAGAACCCGTCGCACATAGCCGTGTGCTTCGATCCTCCCCACGGACGCACGTTCCGCCACGACTTGTATCCCGAATACAAAGCCCAGCGCGACGCACAACCGGAAGACATCACGGCATCCATACCTTATATCAAGAGTATTCTCGAGGCATACCGCATTCCTGTGATCGAAGTGGAAGGATATGAAGCCGACGACGTGATAGGCACGCTCTCGAGGCGAGCGGAGGAGCAGGGATTCACCACCTACATGATGACGCCCGACAAGGACTACGGGCAACTCGTCACTGATCATGTGTTCATGTACCGTCCGGCTCTTAAAGGCCAGGGGTTCGAGATACGCGGCCCGCGCGAAGTCTGTGAACGCTATGGCATAGAATCTCCGGTGCAGGTGATAGACCTGCTCGCGCTCGAAGGCGATGCATCCGACAATATTCCTGGCTGTCCCGGAGTTGGAGAGAAGACGGCAGCCAAGCTTATCCGCGAGTTCCATTCCATCGACAACCTGCTGCAATCCACCGACAGCCTAAAAGGCGCTCTTCAGAAAAAAATTGTCGAAAATGCCGACCAGATACGTTTTTCTAAACAATTGGTCACAATCAGTACAGACGCCCCGGTGGATGCCACTATAGACTCGCTGGTGCGTCTCGAACCCGACATAGACGCTCTCAGCGATATATACCGCACCCTTGAGTTCCGTACATTTCTCTCGCGCCTGAATGCCGCCACGACCAATACGCCCGACAGAAACGTATCACCCTCAGCACGTCCGGAAATTCCTGCCGATGGCATGATGTCGCTATTTGACCTACCTGCGGAGGAAGATACGACTCCCGCCTTGAACGAAAAAATACCGCACACCTCTGCCGAGGAAATATCCACTCCGGCTCGCCTGGCCGAAGTATGCGGAATGCTGATGGAACAACCGGAGATTGCGCTGGTAATGATCACAGACGGCGATCCCGAGGCCATGCGCGCCCGTTGGACAGGACTTGTGCTGGCTTCATCCGCCACCGGTATTTTCCATCTGCCGCTCAGAGGTTCTAAGAGTGAGATAGACGCCGAAATGCTATCGATGCTGCAGCCCCTCGTATCTGCACGCACTTCAGGGCCTGTGGTGATATGCTCCGACATAAAATACGCAATGGTCGTGATGCGCAACACCGGAGTCAGTCTTGGTGCGCCATACTTCGACACATCCTTGGCTCACTATATATTGCAGCCTGAGATGAAAAACAACGTAGCAGAAAGCGCCCGTATCTACTTAGGTCTTGACATGACAGTGCCCCCTCGCCTGAAATCAGGAGAGACAGAGCCGGAATCGTCGGTACTCGACCGCGCTATAGAAGAAGCCTCTGTGTTGCTGAAACTGCGACCGGTACTCGAAGATCAGATACAGCAGCAGAATCAGTCCGCGCTGCTCAACGACATAGAACTGCCGTTTGCCGCTGTACTCGCCCGCATGGAGTATACCGGTGTACGCATCGACCCGTCGGTGCTGAACGAAATGTCTGAAAAACTTACAACCCGACTCCACGACCTCGAACAACAGGCATATGCCCTTGCAGGCGAGCAATTCAACCCCGGCTCACCCGCACAGGTAGGAGAAATCCTGTTCGGACGGTTCAAGATTGACCCAAAAGCCAAGAAAACAAAAACCGGAGCTTACTCTACAACTGAGGAAATACTTGAGAAACTGCGCGGCGCTCACCCGCTGGTGGGGCTGATTCTTGACATCCGTGGCCTACGCAAACTGTTGGCAACCTACGTCAATGCCCTGCCCTTGCTCGTCAATCCGCATACAGGAAAGATACACACCACTTTCAACCAGACTGCAACAGCAACCGGACGCATATCATCGACCAACCCTAACCTTCAGAATATACCTATACGGACCGATGAAGGGCGGGAGATACGCCGTGCTTTCATTGCCGATTCCGGATGCATGCTCTTGTCGGCCGACTACTCACAGATAGAATTGCGGCTTATGGCACACCTGAGCCAAGACCCTCACATGACAGAAGCTTTCCTCTCGGGTGAGGATATACACCGTGCCACTGCCGCTAAGATACACCATATCGAACCCTCGCAAGTGTCCGACACCCAACGCCGTGCTGCCAAAACTGCCAACTTCGGCATCATCTACGGAATATCGGCGTTCGGACTGTCTCAACGCCTCAACATATCACGCGCAGATGCAAAAGCCCTGATCGAAGGATATTTCAACGCATATCCGGGTGTAAAGGAATACATGGACCGGGCCATATCCGACGCACGGCGCGACGGATACGTGACCACTGTAAAGGAGCGTAAGCGCTACCTGCCCGACATAAACTCCCGGAATGCCGTAGTGCGCGGATATGCCGAGCGCAACGCCATCAATGCCCCGCTGCAGGGAAGCGCAGCCGACATCATAAAGATAGCAATGATAGCCATAGACCGCGAATTCACAAGACTCGGACTACGATCGCGGATGATAATGCAGGTCCACGATGAACTCGTATTCAACGTCATACCCGACGAACTCGAGCAGGTTCGCGATATTGTCATCCGACAGATGGAGTCTGCCTATCCTGAAGCACGCGTACCGCTCACAGTATCATCCGGAGTGGCTACAGATTGGCTCGATGCCCACTAAAACCTACAGTTGAATGAACAGGCTCATCATAATACTGCTTATCCTACTGAGCATAGAAGGCTGCACAACGCTAAAAGCCATCCGGCATGGTTCTCCATCAACCGATACCTACCGGAACTTCGATCTCGACACAATCCACGGCGCTGAATCAGCACAGCCTCTGCCTGAATCCGACGATAGATACCTCTCGACCGCTGTATTCGACGGAAGTCAGTTTCATGGTGAGACTGTAGGCGAATATTTCGGCCGCGCAAGGGGCAACGGTTCTCTGTTGATTCTCAGAAATGACTCCATACTCGTCGAAGAATATTTCGGCAACGTCAACCGCTCCACTCCGGTCAATATCTTTTCCATATCCAAAGCGATAACATCGCTGCTATGCGGCATTGCCATCGACGAAGGCTATATAGAAAGTGTCGCCGACCCGGTTGTCAAATACATGCCCGAATTATCCGATGCCGACCCGATGTTTGCCAAACTCACCATCGAACATCTCCTCGACATGCGCACCGGTCTTGATTTCAAAGAGGAATATGGCTGGAATCCATTCTCGAAGATGGCAAAACTATACTACGGCGACGATGTGGTCAATTTCATATCAAAAGCTAAATTTAAAGAAGAACCCGGCACATCGCACTACTATAATTCACTTTCCACAGCCATTTTAGGAGTGGTCATTGAAAGGGCAACCGGAAAGCAGTACGCACAATATCTTGAAGATAAAGTATGGAAGCCTCTCGGAATGGAGTACGACACCTACATTGCCCTCGACAGCAGAAAACAACATAACGCAAAAGCATATGGAGGCATAGCCACGACTGCCCGGAACATTGCAAAAATCGGAAGCCTGTACCTGAATGATGGGAAATACCTGGGCAAGCAGATCGTAGATACTGAATGGGTCAACAGGTCTATCCATTCACATCTCGGCAACGAAGCCTATTCATACGGCTGGAACAACATCATCACCCCGGACGGCGACGGCATGCTCATCACGCCACGCTTCTTCGCCATCGGCCTCTATGGTCAGGTATTGTTCTGCGATCCCGAACAGAATCTCATATTTGTCACCTTAGGCGAAAAGAAAGCATACGAATATCACATAATCTTCGACGACCTCTGCAATCTCCTTAAATCCAGAAAATAGCATCCGTGGCTCAACAATAATCAGAGCACCGGCACAAATTCAAGGCATCCGACATCCCCACCAACCCTTCTTGCACGATAGGGAATACATAAAAACTCCAATACAAGCCGGACGTAACGGGGTAGAAATCAAAAGATAAAAAAACATTTCGGTTTTCGCCGCGTTTTTATTAACTTTGTACCCTAAAATATTCAGTAAATTCTTACAAACCAATATTAACACGAACCAATCAACATGAGTCTCAACATCATTGTGCTCGCCAAGCAGGTGCCCGACACCCGCAATGTGGGCAAAGATGCGATGAAGGCCGACGGCACAATCAACCGCGCCGCCCTGCCCGCAATCTTCAACCCTGAAGACCTCAACGCTCTTGAGCAGGCTCTTCGCCTCAAAGACCAGAACCCCGGCTCCACTGTCACCATCCTTACAATGGGACTTCCGCGTGCTGCCGAAGTTATCCGCGAAGCTATCTTCCGCGGAGCTGACACAGGCATCGTGCTCACCGACCGCACACTTGGCGGCGCAGACACCCTCGCCACATCATATTCTCTCGCCCAGGCCATACGTAAGTTCGGCAACTACGACATCATCCTTTCCGGACGTCAGGCCATCGACGGCGACACAGCCCAGGTAGGCCCGCAGATAGCCGAGAAGCTCGGCATTCCGCAGGTGACATACGCTGAGGAGATACTTAATCTCGCCGACGGATTTGTCACAGTTAAGCGCCGCCTCGAACACGGCGTGGAGACCGTGAAGTCGCCGCTTCCCTGTGTTGTCACCGTTAACGGTTCGGCTGCAGAATGCCGTCCGCGCAACGCACGTCGCGTAATGACATACAAACGCGCCGTATCTCCCTCCGAGAAAGCCAAACTCACACCCGAACAGCAGGCCGTGATCGACGCACGTCCCGCACTCCAGCTTCAGGAATGGTCAGCAGCATACGTCGAAGCAGATCCGGCGCAGATAGGCCTCCCCGGCTCACCCACAAAGGTAAAGGCCGTAGAAAACGTTGTCTTCACCGCTAAGGAGAGCCTGTGCATCCCCGCTTCTGACGATGCCCAGCTCGAACAGCTCATCTGCGACCTCATCACCAACCACACCATCGGCTGATAATCTTGGCCTCTCACTTTACATCCGATATTACAATGGCAAAAGAAAACAACGTTATAGTATATCTTGAGATTGAGGACGGTCATGTGGCCGACGTCTCACTCGAACTCCTCACCAAAGGCCGTGTCCTCGCCGACAGGCTTGGCGTAGAGCTTCAGGCTCTTGCCGTAGGAAACGGTCTTGACAAGGTAGCCGAACAGGTCTTCCCCTACGGAGTCGACACCCTCTACAAAGTGGAGGACAAGCGTCTCTCGCCCTACACATCAAACCCACACGCGGCTGTGCTGATCAATCTGTTCAAGGAGATCAAGCCCCAGATCGCGCTCATGGGCGCCACTTGCATCGGACGCGACCTCGGCCCTCGAGTATCTTCAGCCCTGCACAGCGGTCTTACCGCCGACTGTACAGCCCTTGAAATCGGCGACCACACAGATCCCAAGACAGGCAAGGAATATACCGACCTGCTCTACCAGATCCGTCCGGCATTCGGCGGCAACATCGTGGCAACAATCGTAAACCCCGACTGCCGTCCCCAGATGGCCACCGTACGCGAAGGCGTGATGAAGAAAGAAATGCGCGATCCAGCCTACAAAGGCCAGGAAATCGTTCTCGACGCCTCGAAATACGTATCAGACGCCGACTTCATCGTAGAGATAATCGACCGTCACATCGAGAAATCAAAAGTCAACATCAAGAACTCCCCCATAATCGTCGCTGGCGGATACGGTGTAGGATCCAAGGAGAACTTCCAGCTTCTCTACGATCTGGCAAACACCCTCGGCGCTGAAGTAGGCGCATCACGCGCGGCTGTGGATGCGGGACTTGTCGAGCACGAACGTCAGATCGGACAGACCGGTGTCACCGTACGTCCCAAACTGTACATCGCTGTCGGAATCTCCGGACAGATACAGCACATCGCCGGCATGCAGGAAAGCTCGATCATCATCTCCATCAACCCCGATGAGAATGCTCCGATCAACGCAATCGCCGACTATGTGATCACAGGCAACATGGAAGAGGTTGTCCCCAAGCTCATAAAATACTATAAAAAGAACTCGAAGTAAACCACAATGGCAAATTTCTATACAGACAATCCCGATCTGCGCCACCACCTGAGCCATCCGCTCATGAAGAAAATCGTGGCTCTCAAAGAACGCGACTATACCGACGCAGAAAAGTTCGACTATGCGCCCGTCGACTTCGACGACGCTATGGACAACTACAACCGTGTGCTTGAAATCGTAGGCGAAATCTGCGGCGAGACCATCGCTCCTAATGCAGAAAGCGTCGACCACGACGGCCCTACAGTAGCCGACGGACGTGTAACTTACGCTCCCGCCACACAGGTTAACCTCGACGTATGCCGCAAGGCAGGACTCATGGGCATGGCAATGCCCAGACGTTTCGGCGGACTCAACTTCCCCATCACTCCTTATATAATGGCCGCCGACATCGTAAGCCGCGCCGACACAGGATTTGAGAACCTCTGGGGGCTTCAGGACTGCGCAGAGACACTCTACGAATTCGGCAGCGACGACCAGCGCGCACGCTTCATCCCCCGCGTATGCGCAGGCGAAACAATGTCGATGGACCTCACCGAACCCGATGCCGGCTCTGACCTCCAGAGCGTAATGCTCAAGGCCACTGAACAGCCCGACGGCACATGGCGTCTCAACGGTGTGAAGCGATTCATCACCAACGGAGACTCCGACATCCACCTCGTATTGGCACGCAGTGAGGACGGCACAAAGGACGGACGCGGACTCTCAATGTTCATCTACGACAAGCGCGATGGCGGTGTAAACGTACGCCGAATCGAGAACAAGATGGGCATCAAGGGATCTCCCACCTGCGAACTCGTATATAAAAACGCCAAAGCCGAACTTTGCGGCAACCGTCGTCTGGGTCTCATCAAATACGTAATGGCCCTTATGAACGGCGCACGCCTCGGCATTGCAGCCCAGAGCGTAGGTGTAAGCGAAATCGCATACCGCGAAGCCCTCGCCTATGCCAAAGACCGCAAGCAGTTCGGAAAAGCCATCATCGAATTCCCCGCTGTAGCCGAAATGCTTTCAGTAATGAAAGCCAAACTCGATGCATCACGCACACTGCTCTACGAGACAGCTCGCTTCGTAGACATGTACAAGGCATACGAGGACATCGCCCGCGAACGCAGCCTCACAGCCGACGAACGCGCCGAGATGAAATTCTACTCACGCCTTGCCGATGCCCTAACCCCTCTGGCAAAAGGTCTATCAAGCGAATACTGCAACCAGAATGCATACGACTGCATCCAGATACATGGCGGATCAGGCTTCATGAAGGACTATGCCTGCGAACGCGTATACCGCGACGCACGCATTACCTCTATATACGAAGGCACAACACAACTTCAGGTCGTTGCTGCTATACGCCACGTCACCACAGGCACATATCTGCAGCTCATCGAAAGCTACGACAAGCAGCAGGTTATCCCCGAAGCAGAGGCTCTCAAGACTCGTCTGCAGGCCATGACAGCAGCTTTCGACAAGGCTATCAAGACCGTACTTGAGGCAAACGATCCCGCATACACCGACTTCATGGCACGCCGCCTCGTCGAAATGGCCGGATACATCGTCATGGGCTACCTGCTCATACTCGACGCTACACGCGCCGAAAATCCCGCATCGTTCCTCCGTTCGGCAAACGTGTACGTAAACCTCGGCGAAGCAGAAGTGCAGAAGCACGAAAGCTTCATAGCTACCGTACGCCCCGACCAGATGGCCAACTACACCTACAACGATTAATACTTTTTAATCATATCGCAGCGCTTGGTTAAATAAGGTTAACCAAGCGCTGTTTTTTTATCCAAGAATATGCTATATAACATAAAATCTATAATTTTGCATCAGTTTTTCATGGTATTAGATTTAAGGTAAGAAGATTATTCGTCGCGACGACGAGTAATTTTTTTTTGCCCATCCGCAATGCGGTAGCCACATGACATTTGTTTTCCAACAACCACTTATATTCTCACCTTTTCTGCTTATCTTTGCACACATATCGACATGCACAGGTATCTATCCAAAATATTATGCGTCATCATCGCCGCCGCTATCCTGTGGGGTTGCAGCCCGATCAAACACGTACCGGATGGAAAATACCTCCTCGACCATGTGGACATCAATATCAACGACAACGAAGACATCACTTCAAAGGCTTTGGCCAACTATCTGCGCCAGGCACCGAACCATAAGGTCCTTGGCTTCGCACGACTGCAACTCGCCACCTACAGCCTTGCTGGCAAAGACAGCACAAAGTGGTACAACAGATGGCTCAAGCGCATGGGACAGCCTCCGGTCATATACGACAGCACCCTCACTGAAATATCACGCCGCCAACTGAAACTCGCCCTCATTAACGCCGGATATATGGACGCCGACGTAGACGTAAGCACACACAACAGCGGGAAAAAACGCATGAGCGTCGCTTACGGCATACACACAGGAAAGCCGCATACCATCGACAGCTTCATGCTCGAGATCCCGGACTCAGCCCTCAACACCCTCATATCAGGACACCCGGCTCTATCCTCGATAGCAACCGGAAGCAGGCTTGACCGCAACGCATTGGAGGAAAGGCGTATTCTGACCACAAACTATCTGCACAATAAAGGTTACTACGGCTTCACCAAAGAACAGATAACATTCACTGCCGACACCGCCCGCAACGAAAAAGCCACATACCTTACAATGCACGTGATGCCTCCTCGCAGAAGCCCGGCAGACACGACTCCCGATCTCTCCAACCGTATACATTACATCGGCAAAATTATATTCGTAACCGACTATAATCCGACACGATCCGAGAAGCCTCTTGACTTCGGCATACAGGACACTACAGTATACCGCGGAATAACAGTGCTCGACAGCCCGGGACACCATTATCTGCGTCCGTCAGCCCTTGACGAGAAATGCTTCCTCACACCGGGAGAACCATATGATGCCCGTCTTGTGGAACGCACCTACGAAGCCCTCCAGCAACTCTCCATACTCAACTATATAAACATCTCCATGCAGCCGGCAGGTTTCAAGGACGGTCATCCGATGCTCGACGCATATATACTGCTGTCTCCGACAAAGAAACAAAGCGTATCGGTGGAACTTGAAGGCACAAACTCCGAAGGCGACTTCGGATTCGGAGTCGGTCTCACCTACCAGCACCGTAACATAGCGCGCGGAAGCCAGGCCCTGACAGCAAAACTGCGCACCTCATACGAGAGTCTGTCCGGAACATTCAACAACATCATCAACGACCGATACACCGAAGTGGCCGGCGAGGTAGCCATCACATTCCCGAAATTCGAAGCGCCGTTCCTCTCCAAGAGTTTCAAACAGAGGATGAAGGCAAATACAGAATTCTCCATCTCAGGAAACTACCAGGAACGCCCCGAGTATACACGTATAATCGCCGGAGCTGCATGGAAATACAAATTCTCGCGTCAAGGACAAAGACATACCCAGATGCGGCATACATTCGACTTCATAGACATCAACTACGTATACCTGCCGCACTCCACAATAAACTTCCTCGACTCCGTAGCTCCAACCAACCCGCTTGTGCGCTACAGCTATGAGGACCACCTCATAATGCGGATGGGCTACACCTTCCACCGCACCAACAGGCGCACTCCTGCGGCTGCAACGAGCAGGATCGCTTCACAACCCACGGTCTATGCACTCCGCGCGTCAGTCGAAGTTGCCGGCAACCTTCTATATGCCATCTCTGCCCTGGCAGACCGTCCTAAATACGACGGAGCTTACAAACTCTTCGGCACTCAGTTCGCCCAATATGTGAAAGCCGAATTAGACTACTCATACACAATCAACACAAGCTCACGTACATCCATAGCCATGCACGGTGGTATAGGTTTCGGCTATCCCTACGGAAACTCGCGCATGATACCCTTCGAGAAAAGGTTCTACGCCGGAGGCGCCAACGGTGTGCGCGGATGGAGCGTGCGCTCGCTCGGCCCGGGCAGCTATAACTCACGCAACTCCGTCGACAATTTCATCAACCAATGTGGCGATATAAGCCTGCTACTCAACCTTGAACTGCGCACAAAACTGTTCTGGGTCATTGAAGGCGCTCTATTTGTCGACGCCGGCAACATCTGGACCGTACACAACTACCAGAATCAACCCGGCGGTTTATTCCGCTTCGACTCTTTCTACAAACAGATAGCAGCAGCCTACGGCTTAGGCATACGATTCGACTTCACTTACTTTCTGCTCCGGCTCGACCTCGGCATGAAAGCGCACAACCCGGCAAAAGACCAGTTGCGCTGGCCTCTGCTGCACCCGCGCTGGCGACGCGACGCCACATTCCATTTCGCTGTAGGATATCCATTCTGATATAAAATATCACAACCACATGAAACAGCTTGTAATCTTCGACCTCGACGGCACTCTGCTCAATACGATCGACGACCTCGGTAACGCCACAAACTACGCACTGCGCTCCTGTGGCTATCCGGAACACTCGCTCAAGGCATACCCTATGATGGTAGGAAACGGAGTCAGCCGGCTGATCGAACGGGCGCTTCCCGAAGACGCCCGCTCGGAGGAGAACGTAACCCGGCTACGGAGACTGTTCACCGAATACTACGACGTCCACTGCACCGACGCCACTGTGCCATATCCCGGAATTCCCGAACTCCTCGACGAACTGCGCACACGTGGCATAGCAATGGCTGTGGCCTCCAACAAATATCAGGAAGCCACGTCGAAACTGGTTGCACACTTCTTCCCCGAGATGCCCTGGGTGGCTGTAGAGGGACAGAAACCGGATTTCCCAGTCAAACCTGATCCATCCGTAGTGTTCGGCATCCTGGCCAAGCACCCCACCCCAAAAGCACAGACACTTTATATAGGAGATTCAGGAGTAGATATGGAGACTGCAAGGCGCGCATGTATCGAATCCGTGGGTGTCACATGGGGATTCAGACCCGAATCCGAACTGCGCGCCCATTATGCCGACCACATTGTAAGCGACCCGGACGACATAATCGACATACTCGGACAAGCATCCATGACAGGAATATAAGGGATTTCACCGAAAAATATCTTCATATTATTGCTCATTATGCCGATAATTTTATAACTTTGGCTCTGCAAACAACAGTTGCACATTTTTTAATGTAAATAATTACCTTAAATAAACTCACACACCTATTATGAAGCCTTACGTACTCGGTATCGACATAGGCGGTACCAACACCGTCTTCGGAATCGTCGACGCCCGCGGCGCAGTGATCGCCAGCGGCTCAATCAAGACCCGCAAGCACAACAATGTAGAAGATTATATTGATGAACTGCACCAGGAAGCGCAGAAGCTCATCGAAGCAAACGACGCCACCGACAAAGTACACGGCATCGGCATCGGCGCTCCAAACGCCAATTATTTCACCGGAAACATTGACGAATGCGTCAATCTTCCTTGGCCCGCACCCATACCTCTGGCTCAGATGGTAAGCGAACGGTTTGGAATACCCGTAGCCATCACCAACGACGCCAACGCAGCTGCCATCGGAGAAATGACCTACGGAGCAGCCCGTGGCATCAAAGACTTCATAATGATAACCCTCGGCACTGGCGTAGGCAGCGGTATCGTGATCAACGGTCAGCTCGTATACGGCCACGACGGTTTCGCAGGTGAACTTGGCCACATGATCGTGAAGCGCAACAACGGACGCCTTTGCGGATGCGGACGCACCGGTTGCCTCGAGGCATACTGTTCAGCCACAGGCGTTGCACGCACAGCACGCGAGTTCCTCGAAGTAAGAAACGAACCTTCGCTGCTCCGCAACATTCCCGTTGAGGACATCACATCCAAAGACGTCTACGACGCAGCCATAGCAGGCGACAAAATCGCAAAAGACATATTCGAATTCACAGGCAAGATTCTCGGTGAATCAATGGCCGACATGACCGTATTCTCATCTCCGTCGGCCTTCATCCTGTTCGGTGGTCTCGCCAAGTCCGGCGAGCTCCTTCTCAAGCCTTTGCGCGAAGCTCTCGACCGCAATATGCTCTCGCTCTACAAAGGCAAGGTAAAAGTGCTGCTCAGCGAACTAAAGGAAGCCGACGCTGCCGTTCTC
>OFGR01001040.1_pt1 | contig 24239 bp, 28 predicted proteins | sample 1521811 | NCBI WGS metagenome assembly OFGR01 (sample SAMEA3504098, study PRJEB24116) | mouse gut metagenome | biome: mouse gut; feature: mouse-associated habitat; material: faeces | place: Denmark | collected 2011
CTTTGCAGTGAATGCCCCTGGGGCAGACCCTGCAAAGTCCTGTGTGAACAGTAACTAAAAATGCTTTCATTAAGAAAAACCGCCTGCGGGAGGATGGAAAAGAAAACGGGATATCAGGCTCGGAATCAGGGTGCAGCGGCTGCATGAAAAGCGGCATAGCCAGGTATGCATGGCTATGCCGGAATATGTTTGATTTATAAATATAGAAATCCTGCAAAATGTTCTGGTTCTTGTGATTTGCAGGAAAGGCACTGGAATATTTCAGAATTTTATACATTTACCCTGCAGGTCAGTTATCAGCTTCTATCAGGCCGTAGTTGCCGTCCCTGCGTTTGTATACAACGTTTACCTCGTCGGTTTCGGCGTTGCGGAATACATAAAAAGCATGTCCGAGCAGTTCCATCTGTATGCAGGCATCTTCCGGAAACATTGGTTTCATTCCAAATTTTTTGGAACGGATAATCTGGATTTCTTCTTCCTCTGACGCTTCGGAATCAATAAATTCCTGCTTGAAATTGCCGGAAGCCTGCTGCTGGCTTACCAGCTTCTGGCGGTATTTTTTTAACTGTGATTCGATGACTTCCTCTACAAGGTCAATCGTGACATACATGTCATTGCTTTCCTGTTCCGCGCGAATGATATGTCCCTTTACCGGAATGGTAACTTCCATTTTCTGGCAGCGCTTTTTGGTGACACTGAGTGTAACATTCACAATTGTATCAGGTGTAAAATATTTCTCCAGCCGAGACAGCTTTTCCTCCACTGCAGAGCGCAGGCCTTCCGTGATGTCTAAATTTTTGCCGCTGATTGTTATGCGCATATCATCACCCCTTCATTTTTTACTAAAGTTATAGATAACTTTGAAATGATTGTAGCACAAACTGGATGCTTTTCCTAGTAAAATATTGATAAATTTGTGAAAATATTATAATATCGTTACGGTTCATACAGGACTTCGCAGGGTCTGCCCCAGGGGCATTCACTGCAAAGTCCGTAAGAAAATGATTCAAGCGTGAGCAGATCCCATTCGCAAAGCGAATTTAAGATGGATTTGCGAAGGTTACCGGTCACGGGTGAACAGTAACATAATATCGTTGTTGTTTCCGGCAGGACGCTGCCAGAAAAACAGAAAGGATGGGGAATGCATGACAGCAGCATTTATTTCAGGAGCATCACATGGGATAGGGAAAGCAATTGCGGTAAAGCTTGCTTCACAGGGATGCAGCCTGGCACTGAACTGCAAAAACAGTGCAGATGCATTAAAGGAGCTCTGCCTGGAACTGGCAGATACACATGGAGTAACGGCGCTGCCGCTTATCGGGGATATTGGCAGCTATGCGGATGTCTGCCGGATGTTTGCACAGGCACAGGAACGGCTTGGAAGCATCGGGCTGCTGGTAAATAATGCCGGCATATCCAGAATCGGACTGATGAGTGACATGGAAGCGGAAGAATGGGAAAATATGATTGCAGTCAATCTTTCGTCTGTATTTTACTGCTGCAAGCTGGCAGTGCCCGGCATGGTCAGGAAAAAATGCGGGAAAATCCTGAATATTTCTTCGGTATGGGGTGAAACCGGCGCATCCTGCGAAGCAGCCTATTCAGCAGCCAAGGGCGGGGTCAATGCGTTTACAAAAGCACTGGCAAAGGAGCTTGCTCCAAGCAATATCCAGGTCAATGCGATTGCATGCGGATGCATTGATACACGCATGAATGCGGGGCTGGCCATGGAAGAACGGGCAGCGCTGGAAGAAGAAATCCCGGCAGGAAGGTACGGAAGGCCAAAAGAAGTGGCAGAGCTGGCATGGCAGCTGCTGTCAGGGCATGAGTACCTGACCGGGCAGGTTATCCGTCTGGATGGGGGATGGATATAAAATATTATAAACAGTGTGTGGCTGACCGGGCAGGTTATCCGTCTGGATGGGGGATGATTGAAAATTTTCAAAATAGTATTTGACATTTATCGTCCAATGGTGTATGCTTTTATAAATTATCAGTTTAGTTTAAATGATTATGCATAAAGCAGGAGGGATGGCAGAATGGCTATTTCAGAACGAATCCGTTACCTTGTAAAAAGACATCCGAAAAGCAGGCAGGAAATTGCGGGTGATTTGTTTATTTCCACCGACTGTCTCGGAAACTACATTACCGGGCGCAGATGTCCGGATGCCGCTATGGTGCGGAAGCTGGCAATTTATTTTCAGGTGTCTGCGGATTATATCCTGTGCGTAACGCCGGCTTTAAAGGACACCTTTACACTGCCGACGGTCGGACAGGAGCAGGGGCTTTTGAGCCTGTTCCGCACGATGAATCCCGTGCAGCGGGAGCTCTTTTTGCACAGCGGCTATGGAATCACAAGCTATGCTTCGATTCAGCAGATGCTTCCGGTTATGGAAATACCGGGCGAAACAGTATAGAGATTCCCGGCCATGGAAATACCGGGCGAAACCATTCAGGTATTCCCGGTTTATGGAAATTCCATGCCGGTATAAGCGCTTATTCTGTAATGAGCCGGAAAACTTCCTGCGGCGTATCGGCAATCACGGAAGCTCCGTTTCTGCGCAGAAAATCCGTATCACGGAATCCCCATGAAACAGAAATGCAGTCCAGTCCGGCATTTGCAGCTGTCTGGATATCCACCTCTGAATCACCGATATAGACCGTTTCCTTCCTGCTGCTGTTTAATTCTGCCAGCGCGGCTTCCACCATATCCGGTGCCGGTTTTCGCCGGACGCCTTCCCGTTCGCCGATGGCAGTCTGAATATAGCTGCCAAAATAAGACGCATTCAGTTCTTTTACGGCTTTGTCCAGCTTGTTTGAGACGATGGCCATCCTGCAGCCGGATTCCCGGAGCTTTTGCATCAGCTCGGGCACGCCGTCATATGCGTGTGTCCTGACTTCGCAGTGTGACGTGTAATATTCACGAAAAGCAGAAATGATGTGTTCAAAATCGGGATTGGATTCGCCGCCCGGGACAGCGCGCTGCATCAGGGTGCGGACGCCGTTTCCAACAAAGGTGCGGATTTCTTCCAGCGTGCGTGCCGGGCAGCCATACTGCTTCAGGGCATAATTCACGGCTTCCATCAGGTCTTCCAGTGTATCTAATAAGGTTCCGTCCAAATCAAAGACTACGGTCGTATATTTCATTCGTATGTTCCTGCTTTCTATGAAGGTTTTGTTATTCTCTCCGGTATATGCATAATGCGCCGGCCCTGTTTCGGGCAGGCGCTGTGGCGGAGCTGTTTAATGTATAATCGCGCGGTGTTCCAGGTAATCGACCCAGAGCGGATAATAGTTTCTCTTTATATGGAGCCCGTCAGCTGTGTACATCGAAGCCAGGTGTCCGTTTTTATCGGCATAGAGTGTATCTACATCCAGGTAAAAGATGGTTTCCGAATCGGCCAGTTCCCGCGAAGCTTCGTCACGCAGCCGGAGATTGCGGTTATTCAGCGAGCCGTCAAAATCCTGAATGCCGTAGCTCATCGGGATATTTCCCTGAATATAGATGATGGCGTCCGGCTGGGTCTGCCGGACAGCCTGGATGATTTTTTCATACTGCTGGCGGAACCAGTCCGTATCTCCCATGGACATGTCGTTAATGCCAATCATAATATAAACCTTGCCAAAAGAGTGCCTGTGCAGTGCATTTTCTACCGATATCAGGTAACCGCCTTCGTTTACGATGCACTGTGATAAAAGCTCCCCAATGCCAATGCCTGTCTTGGCATAAAAGGTGGCGTTTGGCAGAAGGCCGCTCTGCTGCATCCCGACCGTGCGGGAATCCCCGATAAACAGGGCATCGGAAAAATAATCTTCGGTAACGGTATGAAAAGTATTGTCCTGGCCGCTGTTCTTTTTTTTGCCGGAATCGTCTTTTTTCTTTCCGCCGCTGCTGGAATTGTCTTTGCTGTCTTTGCCAGAATCAGCATTGGCAGAATCTGTTTTGCTGTCTTTGCCAGAGTCAGCATTGGCAGAATCCGTTTTATCGTCTTTATCAGAGCTGCTATTACCGGAATCCGTTTTATCGGACTTGCCTGAACTGGAACTGCCTGTATCAGAATCGTTCTGGCCGTCAGCCTGATTTGCAGAACCATCCAGACTGGCAGGATTCTCTGTGCCGGAATTACTCTGCCCGGAAAGATTTCCGGTACCGGAATTGTCTGGCCCGGACGATTGTTCTGCCTGAACGCCGGCATTCTGACCGTCAGCTGCGGTGCCATCCGGGCTGGCGGATTGCTGCGGCTGGTATACCAGATGCCGTTCGCCGGAACTTATGTCAGGCTGCATTGCGCCATTTCCGGCAGAAAATCCGGCTTCCTGGGAGCCCGCTGGTGCTGCATTCTCCGAATCCGTCTGGTTTGCGTGATAGGCATTTATGGCAAATAAGAGGAATGAAGTCAATGCAATGGTTCCTGATAAACATAAAACAGCTCGTTTGGCAGCTTTCACAGTCGTCATCCTTTCCGGTTATTTTGGTGTACTAGCATCATAACATAAAAGAGCTGGCAGATAAAGGCCTGAAAGAAATTTAGAAAAAAATGGCAGGCCTGCTGACAAATTATTTCATAATTCGCCGTATTATCATGGATTCCCGGACAATATGCCGGGACAGCCAGCCCTGTTTTATCATATTTTTCGGCAGGATAGAAAAGATAAGTTAGGCTTGCAAAAGAATCCGTTCATTTTTGTACAAAATGTTACAAAAATGAACGGATTTTTCGAATATTTTACGTTATTTTACATCTTTTTTACAATATAATACGTTGAAAGCTTTTTATACTCCGGTTCGGAAACGACATTTTCATAGCGGTAGATGCTTAAGAGCAGTCCGAGAAGGATGCAGGTATGTATCATTCCGCTGCCGCCAAATGAAATCAGCGGGAAATAAACACCGGCTGGCGGTAAAATTGTCAGGTTGACTAAAATAAATTCTGCGGACTGCAATCCAAATACAAGGCTGCATCCGAGTCCCATAATCATGCCCAGCTGATTTTTCTGGTGCAGGGAAATATGCAGCAGCCTTGCGCCGAACAGCAGCACAAGCATGACAAGGGCGGCAGCTGTAAGGATGCCAAGCTGGCCGATGGTATAAGCCAGCAGATAGTCGGAAGTACAGTCTGGCAGGAAGCCTGCGGCCTGCGGGCCGGTGCTTGGGCCAACCAGCTGGCTGCTGTTTATAATGCTGCGGATAAGCGCAGGCACATATCCGGCACCGCCCGCGTCGGCCGATGGATTCAGCCACGACGCAAGGCGGGCCAGCTGGTAGCTTTTTAAATTCATGACAAACAAAACGGCCAGGGCTGCAGGAACAGCCAGGACTGCCAGTGCGGTTTTGCGGACAGGAAGCCCAAGCCAGCCTTTCAGGATGGCAGCAGCCAGAATGATGCACAGGATTAAGGTTATGTTCAGGCATAACGGTACCGAGCTTTGCAGGGAAAAGAAAACAGGCAGCACGGTATACAGTAAAATTTTCCACAAATCCTGTTTCCGGCAGCTGCGGTATGAATGCAGCAGTGCGCCATAAAGCGGTACATACAGGTAAAATAATACGGAAATGGAAAAATCAAATCCGCCTATACGCACGATGTTCAGCCAGTACATGCCGGAACGGCCCATCTGCTTCTGGAGCAGGATGAGGAATAAAAACAGCAGGATTCCAGTACACAGCTGCCGGCAGTATGCTGCAATTACAGTATAATCCAGCAGGTAGATGATGCACAGTACGGCAAATCCGAGGACAGCATACTGGAGCTGGTTTTTGAAAAAATAGTCTCCTTCCTGCAGGAGGCTGGAAGATTTCAGGATGGTGTATTGCAGTAAAACGCCTGCTGCGCATAAAGCGGCAATAATCGCAAGCATTCCCCAGGCTGGCTTTGGACGGTGGATGCGGTCAAGCGCAGCACCGGCTTCTTCCGGGCTGCCCATATCTGCAACTGCTTTTCTGGATGCTTCTTCCTGTGTCATGCCGTCTGACAGATAGCATGCCTTCTGGTCTTCCAGATGGCTTTCGACTTCCCTGCGGACGCGTTCCCGTGCGCGTTTTTCCCGAATCTGGGAGAGGAGTGTTTCTATATAATTTGCTTCTATATAACTTGCTTTTGTATCATTTGTTTCTATCCCGGGTGCTTCCCTGCGGTCTTCGTCTGTTTTGTCGGGATATGTTTTGGTTTGGTTTGTTTCCATCATGATAGGTCTCCTTGCAGTTGATTCAGCACGGGTTCAGCGCATGCAGCCCGGCGGCGGAAAGCACGTCAGCAACAGCCTGCGCATAAACCTGCCATTCCTGTTTTTTGTCTTTTAAATACTGGCTCCCGTCTTTCGTAATCTGGTAATATTTCCGCAGCTTGCCAGTTTCAGCCGATTCATAAGAGTCTAACAGTCCCTTGTTTTCCAGGGAATGCAGCAGCGGGTAGAGCGTGCCGGCTTTTAACTCAAAGACGTTTCTGGAACGGTGTCTTAAGGTGTCAATCATTTCGTACCCGTACATATCTTTTTCTTTCAGCAGGCGCAGAATCAGGATTGCGGTGCTGCCTGAAATCAGGCTTTTGTCAATGGACATGGGGCGGCCTCCTTTCTGTTATTTATATCGGTTATCGATATATTATGGGGTTATTATATATCGGTTATCTATATATGTCAAGCGGGAATTTTTCAGGATTTTCAAATTGCTTTTTTCCAATGGCTCAGATATAATGAAAATATAACAGCAGACATCCGGTTTATTACAAAGGAGATGTTTATGAGCGATTTTTTAATGAAACCTAAAATAGATTTTGCCTTTAAAGAAATTATGACAGATGAAAAGGCGCGTGCTGGATTTTTATCTGCGGTATTAAGGCTGAATCCTGTGGATATTGCCAGAACGGAGCTTTTGAATACAAATCTTAGAAAAGTACATGAGGATGACAAGCTCGGCATTCTGGATGTCAGGATTTCCATGAATGACAATACGGAAATTGATACAGAAATCCAGCTTTCAGAATTAAACGTATGGACGGAACGGGCTTTGTTTTATCTTTCGAAAATGTTCACAGAACAGATAGAAAAGGGACAGGGGTATGATGTGCTGAAAAAATGTGTAAGCATCAGCATTCTGGATTTTAAGCTCTTTCAGGACGAGAAAGAGTACTATTCCTGCTTCCATATCAGGGAAGATGAGCGGAAATTTTTATTTACGGATAAGATGGAATTCCATGTGATAGAGCTGCCGAAGCTTCCGGATGATTTAAAGGAAGAAAACAGCAGCGTCCTGTTATGGGCAAAATTTATCAATGCAGAGCGGAAGGAGGATTTTGATATGCTGGCAGAAAAAGACCCTTATATCGAAAGTGCTTACCAGCGGCTGCAGGTTATCAGCCAGGACAAAGACAAGCGGCTGGAATATGAAGCGCGGGAAAAAGCAATCCGCGATTATAACCAGTTTTTGAAAGAAGCAGATGCCCGCGGCGAGCAGCGCGGCATACAGATAGGTGAGCAGCGCGGCATACAGATAGGTGAACACAAAAAAGCCGCTGAAATTGCAAAAAATCTGCTGGCAATGGGTATGGCAGCAGAAGCGGTTGCGGCCGGGACGGGCCTGACAGAACAGGAAGTGGAAGCTGTACGCAGGGAGGCTGCTGCTGACTGAGCCTGCAGCGGGCAGGACTACGGGACTGTGATTTCCGGCAGAAGCCGGAATTTGACTGCCGGATTGTGATTTCCGGCAGAAGCCGGAATTTATATGAATGTAATAGTCCACCGGCAGTTTTCTTTTGTGTAAATCAGTTTCACAACTTCCGTCCTGCCTTCCAGAAATATTTTGCATAAATGCTCCACGGTCTGTATGCCGGAATAGGTCTTTTCTTCTGCGGTCAGCAGTTCGATGTGGCGGATGGTATGCAGGATGCCTTCTTCATCCATAACCTTAATCAGCTTTGGAATGATTCTGCCCTGGCTGGTGAACCAGCATTCACAGGCAATTTCCCGCTGGATTCCCTGCAGCAGGCCGTGTTCTTTCTGTTCAATTATGTTACCCAGCTGGAATGCCATGGAGTCACCTTCTTATCCGTTTTCATTTTTTGCTGTCATGCCTGCAGCCGCACATGGTCAGTCTATTTTTTGCGTACTGTAATCCACAGTCCGTTTTTCCCGTGAAATCCCGCCATTTAAATGGTCAATTTTATCCTGCTTTAAGAACGAAGCGCGTAAGATAGCGTCGGAACCGAATTTTTCCCGGATGCTGTCCACAGCGTGGTCGAGCTTTTCCAGCTTCTCATAATCCGTATGGTCAAAAAGCGCAAGCTGCCGGTTTGTTCCGTCTTTTGTGACACGGCCGGTATGAACGCCGAGATGGCGTATCGGGGCGCCGTCCCAAAGCTCGTCGAACAGCCTGCAGGCGGCATGGTAGATTTCTCTTGTAATATTGGTTGCAGCCGGAAGGACGCCCTGATGCGAGACACTGCTTAAATCGTGAAAGCGGATGCTGACGGAAACCAGCTGAATGCGTGCCTTGTCCCGGCGCAGCCGCCCGCCAATGGTTTCTGACAGCGAAAGCAGCACCATTTTTGCCGTGGCAGCATCGGTAACGTCAAAGGCAATCGTTGTGGAATTGCCATATCCCTTGCTGTCTGCCGGTTCGGGTTCCACGAGCGATACATCCCGTCCGTTTGCAAAATTCCAGATGACTTCGCCATGCTTTTTCAGGACGGATTTTAATATCTGGACATCTGCGCCGGCAAGCTCCCCAATTGTCCGTATACCGAGTCCATGCAGCTTTTGCTCCGTTGCGCTGCCGACAAAAAATAAGTCCCGGACGGGCAGCGGCCACATTTTTTCCCGGATATCTTTTAAAAATAAGGTATGCACCCGATTTGGTTTTTCAAAATCACTGGCCATTTTTGCGAGCAGCTTTTTATCCGAAATGCCGACATTTACGGTGAAACCGAGTGTATGGTAAATTTCATCCTTAATGGCTGTTGCAGCGACAACGGGCGGGCCGAAAAGCAGCTGCGTGCCTGTCATGTCCATAAAAGCTTCGTCGATGCTGTACTGCTCTGTTTTATCGGAATATTTCTTTAAGATTTCCATAAAGGCTTTGGAGTTTTTTTCATAAAGCTCATAGTTCGGCGGCACCAGCCTCAGGTGCGGGCATTTGCGAAGGGCATCCACAACGGGCTCCCCGGTCTTTATATGATATTTTTTTGCGGGAATGGACTTTGCAAGTATAATGCCGTGGCGTTTCGAAATGTCTCCGCCAACGGCAGAGGGTATCGTCCGCAGGTCCACCGTTCCACCCAGATGCCGGATGCGGCAGGCTGCCTCCCAGGATAAAAATGCACTGTTTACGTCGATGTGAAAAATTACTTTTTGCGGCATGACGGCCTCCTGTCTGAAATAGTATCTGCGTGCGGGCATGGATTTATTCGTGCCGGATGGAATTGCAGAGTGATTATGCTGAAGAACTGCACAAATCTGCAGCAATTCGAGAATGATGAAAAAGTCTCTGGCAAACCGGGCATAAATTTTAGGGTGAAGGGTACAAAATGCAGATTTGGGCAGTCTGATGCGTTTTAAGCTGAGAAATGGGATATAGTATGGTAGCCGGATAAATGTGTACAGGAACTGACAGCCATGTATGATTATGCAATGGAGCATGCACAGAAAGTATCTCTGTTTGGGTGCAGCAGGGGAGCTTATTTTCAGCTGCTTGCATTTGCAGATGCCGGTATAGACTGCGCATGGCTTCTTTCTCCGGTTACCGATATGGAAAGAATCATTCACAACCTGATGGATTACTGCCATATCAGCGAAGAAGAATTCCGGGAAAGGGTTTTGGTGGAAAACGATATGGAGCCTTTATATTTTCCATATTATGAATATGTCAGAAAGAATCCGGTTACGAAATGGAAGCATCAGACATACATTCTGCGTGGGGAAAATGATACTTTATGTGAATATGCGTATGTAAAAAGCTTTGCGGACAGATTTGGATGTGAGATGACGGTGCAGAAAAATGGGGGGGGGCACTGGTTTCATACGGAAGAAGAATTGGACTTTTTCCGTAACTGGCTGCGGGAAAGACTGTAATTCAGATATGTGGGCAGGCTGTCTGCGCGCATTCCGGCAAGCGGTTTCAGAACAATCCGTTCCCTGAAAAGTGCGAATGATTCCGCATTCCTTCCAGCAGGACTCCTGAAATGGTAATATGGCAGTATCTTATTTTTTATTATCAGGGAGGAATACTTATGTACCAGTTTACTTGCAGAAACAGACATCTGCTGAAACGATTTATGGCTGCGGCCCTGTCTGCTGTGGTGATGTGCACGTCGCTGCCGTATGCGCCGCAGACAGCCAGGGCAGCAGCGCCTTATGTCAGCCTGAGGACCCGCTTTAAGACGCTGCAGGCCGGGCAGAGCAACTGGATGACGCTGAAAAACAATACCATTGGCTGGAAGATTACCAAGGCAGCAACGGATGACCGGACGATTGCGATGGTATACGGCAGGAAAGAGGACGGATTTATGATTAAGGGAAAATTCGTGGAAGAACCACGTCCGGGCAAGGCTTAAGACAGCATCCAGGAAAAAACATGCGAGCAGGATTGTAAAATGCCGGGTCAATGTCACTGCGTCACCAGAGCAGGGCCGGACTCAGGCAGTCGTAACGAAGCAGGAAGAACTTCAGGCGGCTCTTAATGAAAAAAGCATCCGCATACTGTCCATTCAGACACCGAATGCTGAAAAATTTACCATCCCGAAAGGGCTTTATACAAATGTGGAACTGACCGTTGATGCGCCTTTGGCAGATATCGAAAACCATGGCCTGTTCCAGTCCGTGACAATCCAGTCAGTGAAGCCAGATACGTGGACAGAATATGCCGTCGGCAATACGCTGCGCGTGCTGGCACAGGCTTCCAGAATTGTTGTGGAAAAAGGAGCGCGGCTAAAGTCCCTGGAATATGCAAAAGCGGACGCGAAGGCGAAGCTGGAAGTAAACGGAACCGTCGAACAGGTAATTGTCAGCGAAAAAACAGAGCTTCAAATCAGCGGTACGCCGGAAAACGTACCGGAAGTATCGGTTGAAAAATCTGCTGCCGATACGGTGATTATATCACAGGCGCCTGTTCATGTAACACTGAACGCATCCGCAGAGCTGAAGTTTTTAAAAGGCGCAGAGCAGAGTACGGTAACAGTCCGTTCAGGATTTTACAAAATCGTTAACGAGACGTCAGCATCAATCAAAGTTACAAAACCGGATGGAACGGTACAGGTGATAACGTCCACCCGGGTTCCGATTTATCAGGGCAACATTTGGTATCCATCTTATACACCGTCTATCACACCGCCTGTGACTACAGGCCCGTCGATTATTCCGACCGGGCCGTCTATATCAGGGCCTGGAAATGGAGCCGGGGAAGAAGGTACGGAAGAAGACGAAAAGCCGTTTTTTTATTTCGCCACCAGGGAAGAAATGGCAGATTTTGTCTTAAAAACCATAAAGGCAGAGTCAGCGTATACCGTTACAAAACTGCCTGTCGAATTGCAGTCTGATTATACGCCGGTAACTGCCTCTGCCATTTTGTCATTTCAGCTGCAGGAAGACCCGCAGGCTCTGCCGGAAGGCGTTTATGTGGAGTGGAAATGCGAGGGACTGAGCAGTAACGGCAGCGGAGACTGGGAAAGGCTTGAGGGAAGCAGCGCTAAGTTCACACTGGGCGAACTGACTCATGAGCGGGATGGAGCTTGGCCGGCATATGGGGAAAACTGTATAGGGCCTGTCGTTACGCTGCGGTTTCAAAGTGATACAATGAGAATCAGTGAACTGCCGATTGATGTGATTGTGGGAGCGATAGACACAAATCTTTTGTTTCATATGACGAGTGGAGAAATGTTTCTCCGTCGCTGGACCTATATGAAAACAAAACCGATGCCGTTAGAAAACTGTAGTGTATATGAAAAAGGGCTTCGGCCAGGTGAAACGTCTAAAGTACTTCTGACAACTATAGGTATTGACCGGGATAAATATGTGATAGATTATAAGGAGCATGACCCGCTCTAAAACGTGTATGATGGCCAGATTCTCATATGTATGACAGGGGAGTCTGGCCCTGCTGGAAAGGGGCCGGGTGACGGCCCCTTAAGCTGTATGATTGAAAAATCGGTTTCTATTTGTTTGGCTGAACTATCAGTATCATAGATTTTATTCCCGGCAGAATCTGTCCGGTAGGCGCGTACCCTGATGCTGTAAAATTCATATGTAATGGCAGCTGCTGTGTCCTGGCCGAAACTGGCAGATACAACGTTTTACAGAGCTTCTGTTTTTGCAGGAACATTTCTGAAATCAGTGGTGCCATCTCCAAGTTCACCCGCGCCATCGGTTCCCCCCCATTCTTATCGTTGCTCGCCTTGCCTGGCTGGCTATTGTTTCTGATGTTTCCTATAGAAATTGTCTGTTCCTGTGCTGCTCTTGTCTGCACGAAAATCAAAGTCTGTTTTTGAATATAAATTTCCATGCAGGCAGGATTCACACGCATGCCAGACCGTTTCAGAATCTTCCGGATGTATCTGCTGTCAGGATTGCTTATGCGATATTCATTTTGGGGTATTGCAATTTTTCCTTCGGGGGGGGGGTATAATGAAAATATTACCAGCCAGCTGTACAGGATGCTCGAAAATACACAGAAATGACAGGCATCAGAATGCTGAAAAGGTAATTGCTAAATGACGAGGTTATGAAAAACAGGAGGGGAGAGAGTCAGTATGAGATGGGTCAAATACCTGAAAAGGGGATGTGCAGTAACGTTAACAGCCGCACTGCTTGCCGGTGGAGCAAACTGGTATTCCCTGAAACTGAAAGCCGTCAGCTTATCCGGTCAGGAAGGACTGGCGGAGCCTGGCGGGCCGAATGGGCCTGAAGGGGAAATGCCGCTGGATGCGGATGCGCAGACAGCAGCAGACAGCATTCAGGATGAGGGAAGCACGCCGCAGGAAGCAGGCGAGCCGGAAGATGGCGGCGGGCTGGAAAAAACTGAAATACCGGAAGCAGATGATATCCATGCAGATGGGGCAGGCGGAGCGTCAGCAGTCTCACAGCTGGAGGAAAGCAGCAAAACAGAAAGTACCGTTTTTACAGAAACAGTTTCTGTGGAAGATACATTCGGGCTGGATAATGATGCGCTGTTCGAAGGCTATCTTGGCAAGCTTTTTTACGGGGACTACGGGCAGATGCCCGCGTCTTTGGACCTGGAAGAACAATTTCAGCTTCTGAATGAGGATGAAAAAAAGTTTTATAAGCATTTAAAAACAAAAATCACCCAGATTGCAGAAGGAAATGAAACCAGTACACAGATAAATTTTGCTGATACAGGTGTGAAGCTGACGGCTGATTCCAGGCAGCAGCTGGATGAAAAGCTGGCAGATTTCAGGTTAAAACAGGTTTACCTGATTCTTGCGGACTGTCCGTTTGAATTGTACTGGTGTGATAAAACAGCGGGCATAAGCTTTAGCTACGGCATTTGTAACCGTATCTGGAAACAGCAACCTGAAAGATGCCACAGAACTGGACATTCAGGCATCGTTTGAAATCAGGGAGTTTACGCCACAGGAAGGCACGGCAGCCATATTATCCGGCGTAAAAGACAGCAGGAATCAGCTGGTCAAAGCATCTGCAAATCTGACCATGCAGGGCGTATTATCTGCAACAGGTTCCATGCTGGATTTAAACGGCTATGTGACAGACCGGATTGCGCGGGAAGCCGGCACACGGGATGTAAAAATTACCGTTACGGTAAAAGACAGCAGGAACAAAGTGCTCTATAAGCTGAACGTAAATAAGAACCAGCTGTCTGCCGGAAATGAGCTGTATGTATATGCGTATGAGCCTGAAACAAAGCATTATGCTATGGTGAACAGCTCCAGGTACGCGGTTTCAGATGCGCAGAGCATTGCTGTGCGGGTGCCGGATAAGGGAAATTATATCTTACTGGATAAGGCAGAAATGAACCGTGTCAGCAGGGAGATTTTAAAAACAGTAAAACTGGCAAAAACAAGCCAGACAGCAGCTCCTGGCAAAAAGGTGAAAATCAGCCTGGACAAAGGTGCAGACACACAGAGCATTGCAAAAATCACCTATACATCTTCCAATAAAAAAGTCGCATCTGTTTCCAAAAACGGGACAGTCAAAGCGAAGTCGAAGGGAACGGCACGGATAAAGGCAGCCGTTACGATGAAAAATGGAAAAACGAAAACCCTTTCCATGAAGATAAAAGTCAGATAAAGGATGACAGGAGAAAGCAATAGAAACAGAAAGGACAAAAAATCATGAAGGCCAAAAAACAGTTTTTTATCTGGCTTGCTGCTGTACTGCTTGGAATTGCCTGTCTGCCGGGCTGGCCCGTACAGGCAGCGGCTGTGCCATCCCTGTACGCATCCGCTGATAAAACCGCAGGGCAGGAGGTGGTAAATGTCCGGGTATCGCTTGCCAATAATCCGGAAATCCATACACTGAAATGTTCACTTGCTTACGACAGCAGCATCCTGCAGTATGAAGACAGCACATGGAGCAGCGCTTTTTCACAGAGTGATATTACAAACGCATCTGATACCGGAGGGGCGGTAAACCTGTCTGTTATCAGCAGCGGCAGCTATGGCTCGGATGGGAACATTGTAACCGTGCGTTTTCGGATGCGCCAGGAGACAGCAGCGCTTCCGGTTACCTTATCGTTGCAGGAAATGACGGATATCGATTTGGAAGCTGTTTCGGACTGTCAGGTTTCCAGCGCCGTAAGAATGCACGGTGCTGGAAGTGCAAATAGTGGAACGGGAAGTGCAAATGATGGAACGGGAAGCGCAGATGATGGAACGGGCATTGTAAATCATGGAACGGGCACAGCAGACAAATCTGGACAGAGTGAAACAGCAGCCGCAGAGGATTCTGGCAAGGACGAAGCCGCAGGCAATTCCGGCCAGAACGGAGCAGCAGGCGATTCCAGTGAAGGTGAAACAGATATTGTGGAAAATTCAGGACAGAAGCAAGACGGGACGGCAGGCAATTCCGGTTCCGGCGGAACGAGCGCCGCAGAGAGTTCCGGACCGGCAGGCACGGGAAGTGTGGGAAGCTCCGGTAAAGCAGAGAGTTCCGGATTGACTGGAACGGGAAGTACAGGAAGCTCCGGTAAAAAGGAAGCGGCGGATGGCTCAAAGGAAGCTGGCACAGGAAGTGCAGCAGTACCAGGCGAAACAGAAGGCCGTGGCGGTTTTGAAATAAACGAAGCCGCACAGGATGGAAAAGCATCAGGTAAAACAAAATCTGCAGGCAGTTCAGCACAGGCCGCCGGCAATTCCAGGCCGGATGCGAATTATAAGACAGGTGCAGGCATTGGAAAAGATGCTTATTTAATTCTGGCAGTTTTGTGCGGCATTCTGGCCCTGGCAATATGGAGCAGAAAATCATTTAAATAATCATAAAGAAAGACGGAGCTGCCGCATTACGAAAAATAAACAAGATATCGTTTCTTTCAATCGTTTTTGATTCGATATCCTGTATATGATTTGATTCGAGCGGCAGCCCTGTCTTTTTTTCGCTGCGCAGCAGAAGTTTTCCGTCTGTTTCTTCGGATAAGCCAGTCATGATGATTTTAAAAATATGAAATCCTGGGTTTTATTTTTAGAAAGGACAGAAAAAGGAAAAAAATGTTGATTAAAAATGCTGGAATCGATACAATAAGGGTAAGCAATTCTGTGCTGGCAGACTGTCCGCCGCTGATAATTTTCAGGAAGACGAGCTTTGCTCAATATTTAAAATAGAGAGAATGGAATATGGTGATTGATGAAATTTCGAATGCAGTAAAAAGAATAACTGTTAAATACTCTATCAAAAAAGTGACATTGTTTGGTTCAAGAGCAGATGGAACAAACAATGATAACAGTGACGTGGACTTGATTATAGAATTTAAAAAACCTGTTTCATTAATTACCTTATCCATGGTGCAGATTGAATTAGAAGAAATGCTGGGAGTAAAAGTGGATGTGATTCATGGGCCGGTTATGCCAGATGACTTAATAGAAATTCGCAAGGAAGTGGTATTATATGCAGCATAGGGATAAAATTACTATATGGAAGATTATTGAGGAAATAGATATAGGAATTGAGCTTTTAGGAACATTTTCACTGGAACAGTTTTTAGAGAATGAGATGTTGAAGCGGGCATTGGGAATGACATGTATTAATATTGGAGAATTAGTGAAAGTTGTTACAGATGATTTAAGGCACCAATATAATACGTTTCCTTGGAAAGCAGTTGCGGGGATGAGGGATATAACGGCACATAGATAGCAGACATTGCGTATGGAAGATGTATTCTGTGTCTGGTATTCAATGGCAGGGAAATAATATAAAAGGTTAAGGAACAGCATGGTCTGTAATTTTACCGGCTGCAAGTTATAAATATCTGCTGATATCATGCTGTTCTATCACGTTTTTTCCTAACAGTGTGATTGCCTGTCGGGGACATTTATTTACGCAGCGGTAACACATGGTACATTTGCTGTCTGAAACAGCAATTCCATTTTTTACAGCAATGTTTCCCATAGGACACAGCTTTTCGCATAAACCACAGCCAATACATGCCAGGGGATTGATTTTTAACTGATTCGAATAAGCCTGGGTTTTCCAAAAAAAGTACAGTCTCTGTCCAAACAGCCCTGCCAGGTGGCATGCGGTGCCGAACCCTTCTTGAGGCGGTTTTTCATTTTTTATGCTGCGCACGGCTTTGCATATTTTTTCCCCTGCATTGCTTATGATTTTTTGATTCTGTTCAAAGCTGCGTTTTAATACTTTCTCATCACAGATACTGTCTGGCATTTTCAGATGCAGTCCGCCCATGATAGTGGCACCGTATTTTTTTAACAGCCGTGCAGATACCCCTGTGCCGTCACCGCTGAAAAGCCCCATGGTGGCAATGATAAAAACAGTTTTTCCCTTCCAGATATGCCGGTTATGCACAATAAAATCCCGCATTATTTTAGGAAGACTGCTATACTGCACCGGATAACCGATTACCAGCTCCTGGTCGTTTTTTATCTGCTCTGGAGTTTTCGAATCTTCAATAGAAAATGAATTTTTCTCATCGCCATATTCTTTTAAGAATGTATCAACACAAAATTTTGTGTTCCCTGTTCCGCTGAAATAGATTCCTGTCATTTCCTGTCACCATCCCTGCCGCCAGCTTTCTGCCTGCTGTTTTATTATATATGTATTTCCTTAAAAATGGAAGCGGTTCTTTGCGTTGAAAGAACTGAAATTTTATGCTATGATGAAAAAAATGCACAACACAGTGTTTGAAAAATACTGCTGGAAAGCAGTAAAAAGGAGAATATGCAAGATGAACAGAATTCTGCTTGTAGAAGACGACAAAGAAATCAGCACCATGCTGAAAAATTTCCTGACAGCCGAAAACTTTGAAATTACCACGGCACCGGACGGGAAACGTGCCTGTGAGGAATTTTTTGCAGGAAATTTCAGCCTGGTGCTGCTGGATTTGATGATACCGGAATTAAACGGCATGGAAGTCATGGAAAAAATCAGGGAAAAAAGCACTGTCCCGATTATCATTCTGTCAGCGAAAGACACCGATTCCGATAAAACGCTCGGCCTGGGCCTGGGTGCGGATGATTATATCACAAAGCCATTTTCTGTTACCGAGGTGCTGGCGCGGATAAAAGCAAATATCCGAAGGAGCACACAGTATACCGGAGGCGTTTCGAGTGAACCGCAGCTGCTGGAAGCAGGAAGCCTGGTTATGAACCTGAACGATTATTCCGTAACGAAGGATGGCAGCAGTATCGAACTCACATCTAAGGAATTCGAAATTCTGAAATTATTTTTGAAAAATCCCAAAAAAGTGTATACAAAAGAGCAGATTTATTCCCTTGTATGGAACGATGCATATTTTGGCGATGAAAATGCCGTAAATGTGCATATCAGCAGGCTGCGCAATAAAATAGAAGAAAATCCCCGCAGGCCGGAGTATATTATGACTGTATGGGGAATCGGATATAAGTTAGGAGATAAGAGAAATGAATAATCAGGCAGCGGTATGTTTTCTTATCGTTCTTGCAGCCGGACTGGTTTTTCTTGTTTTGTACCAGCAGTATGCATTCCGCAGGGGAATCCAGTCACAGCTAAAGCAGGTAAATAAAAAGCTGGAAGAAATCGCGCGCACAGGCGGTGATGAAAAGGTTATGGTATTTACAGGAAATCCCGTTATGATGGAGCTTTGCAGGCAGATTAACAGGATGTTAAACGAACGGCAGAAAATAAAGGCAGATGTAAAAAAAGGAGAAATTTCTTCCAGAAAAATGCTTGCAAATATTTCCCATGATATCAAAACGCCTTTGACCGTAATACTCGGTTATCTGGAAATCATGCGCCTTGGGGGTTCGGATAACGCGATGCTGAAAAAGGCAGAAGAAAAAGCCGGACAGACCGTGGATATGATAAACCAGTTTTTTACGCTGGCAAAACTGGAATCCGGCGATATGGACATCGAATTTTGCAGGCTTGATATCTGTGAGCTTTGCCGCCGGAATGTGCTGGAATTTTATGAAATTTTAGTGCAGAAAGGCTTTGAAGCAGAACTGTCGATACCCGAAGCAGCAGTGTTTGTATGGGCAGATGAAAGCGCGCTGCAGAGAATCCTTCACAATTTACTGTCAAATGCCGTGCGCTATGGTGCTGATGGCGGCTATCTGGGTGTTTTTCTGCGCCAGGATGACAGCCGTGTCTATATCGATGTAGCAGACAGGGGAAAGGGAATCTCCCCGGAATCGGCTGCGCATGTATTTGACCGCCTGTATACAGCAGAGGATTCCAGAAACCGCGAGATACAGGGAAACGGGCTCGGGCTGACAATTGCCAAAAACCTGGCCCGCCAGATGGAAGGGGATATTTCGTTACAAAGTGTGCCGGGTGTAAAAACCGTATTTACGCTGGAGCTGAAAAAATGAATTTCTGACACGCATATGAAACGGAAAAGGAAAGAAATTCGTAAGAATTTGTCAAGAGTTTTGAAAATCCTTTGCGCTATGATACGGTCAGCAGCAGGGAAAGCGTTCAGAAAGGAGACAGAAAATATGTCTTATATTTTACAAACAAGCCATCTGGGAAAACGGATAGGCAGCAGGGAGCTGGTAAAGGATGTGGATATTCATGTCAGCCAGGGCGAAATTTATGGATTTTTGGGGCCGAACGGTGCGGGCAAAACGACCGTTATGAAGATGATTACAAATCTGTGGAAACCGACCACCGGAACGGTACAGCTGTTCGGGCGCACATTGGAGCATAATTCTTATGAAGTATTCCAGCGCATGGGAAGCATAATTGAATTTCCGGTATTTTATGAACATATGACCGGCAAAGAGAACCTGCAGCTGCACTGCGAGTACATGGGCTATTACTGCCAGGGAAGCGTGGAAGAAGCCCTGCGCCTGCTGCATCTGACGGATGCGGCGGATAAGCCGGTCGCAGGCTATTCCCTCGGCATGAAGCAGCGTCTGGGAATTGCCCGCGCGGTTCTGCACAGGCCGCAGCTTGTGATATTAGATGAGCCGTCAAACGGCTTAGACCCGGCAGGCATGAAGCAGATGCGGGATTTGTTTCAGATGCTCTGTAAGGAATACGGCATGACCTTTCTGATATCCAGCCATCTGCTGTCAGAAATGGAAAATATGGCGGACACCATCGGAGTGATTCAGGATGGAAAAATGCTCAAAGAGATTTCCATGAAAGAGCTCGAGGAAATGAATTCTGCTTATATTGAGCTTGCAGCCGAAAATACAAAAAGAGCCGCATATGTGCTGGCTGAAATCATGCACTATCAAAACTTTAAGATTTTTTCGAATTCCAAAATCCGGGTTTATGAAAAAAATGCAGATATTCAGAAAATTGCAGAGCAAATGGTGGCAAACGAGGCAGGGCTTATTTCCATCAATCAGCACGCCAGGACACTGGAAGAATATTTCTTAAATCTGACATCGCAGGCAGGGAGGGCAGTATCATGATGAAATTAATCAGGCTGGAATGGAAGAAGAATCATATCCGCAAATATATGCTGGGTGCGGTGATTACCGCAGCTGCACTCTGCCTGTTTGCTTATGCGCTGTCATTCTGGGGCATCGCAAATGACCCGGACGGCACGCTGGATGCAGTCGCAGGAAAAGATACGGTATCGTCGGTAGTGGAGCTGTTTTCCGGCATGGCATACCTGATTTTTGCCAGCGTTATGTGCGCATCGTTTGTCGTAAGCCCTTATAAAAATAAAACGATGAACCTGATGTTTGTTTATCCAATAAAACGGCAGAAAATACTGGCTGCGGAAATGCTGTCCGTCTGGCTGTTTAACTTTGCGGCGCTTGTACTGACCAAGCTGGCAGCATACCTGTGCGTGTATATCGGCTCAGGGTTTATGACATCGTCGTTTGTGGTGGATTTTGATATGGGCAGCGGATTTTTTTATATACAGCTGGTATTAAAAGCAGTGGTTATCGTGAGCATGAGTTTTCTGGCGCTGTTTATCGGGATGGCGGTGAAATCGTCAAAGGCATGCATTGTCTCGTCGTTTCTGCTCATATTCCTGACCCAGGCAAATGTGGGGGATTTTACAATGGCAGGCAGCGCGGTATTTCCGGCTGTTTTAACGGTGATATCCCTTGCCGCAGCCGTCCTGACCGTGTGCCGGGCGGAAAAGAAGGATTTAATTTAGTTCTGTAATACCAGGCCGTTCCGTATCTGCGGGGCGGCTTTTAGATTGCTTGTTTTTCGATTTCAGCGGGACAAGCGGCTTCCCCATAATTGATACAGGCATAAACAGCCTTTGCATTTTGGGCGGTTATTCTCCAAAATGGATATTTAACTATGCCGGGGGTATTATAACGCACGCCAAGTTCTGATAAAAGAATGTGTAAATTTTTGTGGCGGCGAACAAAATCCTCATACTGTTCTGCGGCTCTGTGCCACCCCCTTATCTTCAACGAATTACCACATCATATTTTGTGCGGTCGATTTTGCGACACACCGCGAGTATGTTTCCAACAAGAAAAGCTATTATCAGATACGGGGTGTGAGTGACAGGCTGTGCAAAGAACACGGATTGTCAGTCGTCACGCCGGGGCAGGAACGCTTTACCCGTTCTAAGACGCTTGGGGAAGCCTGCACCGTGGAAGCCATAACGGAGAGGATTGCCGGGACATACCGGGCGAAGCCGAAAGCGTTAAGGCAGGAAAAGACGGGCGTTTCCATGCTGATAGACATTCAAAACAGTATCAAGGCAGCGGAGAGCAAAGGCTTTGAATTTTCTGACGGAGCATGACATTTCAGAGTACGGGAAGCTGAAAAAGAAAGTAAAGCAGTATGATACAATCAGGCAGAACGCAGATACTATTTTAAGGCAGGCAAAGCAGCCGGAACGGGAAAAGGAAGCAGAAAGATAATGCGGGTAATCCAAACGGCGGGGAAAGTGGAAAAAAGAAATTCCTTTCGTTACATTTCGCAAAAAAGTACAAAATTTCTGCCGATAAATAAAGCAGAGGTATAGCGGACTGGAGCGTGTTTGAAAAATCATTTCCGCAATCTGCACTCCCCGCTTTGCTGAGAATTTATCCCAAATTTGATGTGAATATTCAGGGTATAAAGATGATGGGAAAAATCCTGTCTGCCATTCGTTATAAAAATGGCAGACAAGAATATATGTAACAGGTGCTTCTGCGAATTGCCGGACTTATCATAGGGGCAAAGACGGCTCTGAACGACAGAAGAACCGCCAATAAATATTGATAACAATGGAGGACATTTAAGAATGAGTGTTAGTGGAATTGGAACGGCAGGCTGCCCGGTGGCGGGATATGAAACAAGAAAGACACAAAGGGCTGCATTAAAAAAACAGTTTTCAGATGTGGTTTCTGAAAAAGTTATTGCGAAAAAAGATGATGCAGACGAAAAGGCTTTTGAACAAATAGCGCCCAATGCACCAGAGGAAGTTAAAAACGCATGGATAGAAGCGGCTAAGGAAACGGGCGCAAATGGTTTGGGAATAAAAGGAAATGGAATGTTTAGCCATATATCACAAATGATGGTTCAAAGACTTAATATAATGCTTAAAGGAGAGGGAAATGCGGAGAATATAGATGTTTTAGGCAGCACAGCAGAATCTGCAATTTTGGCAACGAAACAAGCCCTATATAATTTAGAACACCCGGTAGTATATACTCCCAAAAGTATAGAAGTTCAGCAAGCCTGTATCAAAGAAAGAGAATTTTATATAACTTTTTTAGAGAAATTAGAAAACTTATAAAATGTTAAATACAATGTGATTAGCAGATTTATGCCCGGACTTATCATAAGGGGGCAAAGGCGGTTCTGAATGACAGAAGAACCGCAGAAAAAATATTGATAATAAGGAGAAATTTTAGAATGAACATTGGAGCCATTGGAACATCAAATTATTATTCAGGGTATCATGGTAACAGAGCCGTCCAAAAAGCGGGAACAAAAAGTTTTGAAAATACTGTAGCAAATAATACCACAAACATAGTGATACATGGTTTTATGGGGGAAAAGACCGAAACAGGAGATACCGTTGTTGGTGCATGGGGAAATGCGGTAGCAGGCACGTCAGCAACAGTATATAAACCGCAAAATTTTGATGAAGATAATCCTGTTTATTATATGAAGATTTGGGATAAGGACGGGAATGTGACAGAGAGAACCGTTAATCTGAATGAAATTGACCCGCAAAATTGTAATTCTTTTGATATGTATGCTTATTGTTGTTATGCCAATGATAGCGGGAAATGTCCGTCTGCTATGGCGAATTTCATGGGTTCTCATGCTCACTATCAAGGGGAACAGGGAGGCGGTTCTGATTATGAAGATTTATTTAAGCAGACAGATTGGTTAGCAGTGGTAAAAAATATTATGGATATGCAGTATCGGTTGGGCAATATGAAAGGATACATGGATTATAAAAGTTTCTTTGATTTTTTAAGCAAAAAATAAAAAATCAGAGAATAAAAAGGAGAGTACATTCCTCGCAGCTTGCTGTGTAACCAATGTATCTGCAAAAAAAGAATTGTTATAACGCTGCAAAGGAGGGCTGATACCATAGCTAAGATACTGATATTAACTTTTAATGATGATGAAGAAAAGGCAATAGAAAAGGTACTGTCCGTCCTTTCAGATGAAATCGGTCTTGAAGCTGTGCAGCCAGTCACAAGCTCCGTCCTCTCCTTTCCCGGTCTTGAAATCAAGCTGTACCAACGCAGGGTACTCCGGGACGGGGAGGACGTTCCCCTTACCCGCCTTGAATATGGGACACTTGCTTATTTAGCGTCCCCCGCCGGGCGGGGTGTTCACGCAGGAGCAGATTTTTGAAGCCGCTTGGGATATGGATAGCGATAGCTGCCATTCAAGCGTTGTAAACGTGATTTACAACCTGCGGAAAAAGATTGAAACAGACAGCAGAAATCCAGTGTATATAAAGACGCTGTTAGGTGTCGGATATAAATTCGATATGCAGAGTACGGAAAAAGCGGTGCAGGGATTGTAGAAATACAGTAAATAAATAGGTAAAATACCAATATTCAAAGGGAGGTTTTTTATGAATGTCAATTTATATGTTAAGCCAAGTACGCAAAATTATTCTGCAACTGCGCTTAACGCTAACGCTGCTCAATATGAACAAAAAAACAATGAAACATCTTCTGCCAGGAATAAAGACAGCGTTGAGATTTCACAAAGCGGGCGTTTAGCTTCTGCTTTTGATATTGATGAAGATACAGCAAACAGGATTGAAGAAGCCGTTCAAAATGCAGATATACCGGCACTTTTAAAAGAATTTAAGGAAAAGCAGGGCAGTCTGCCTGTGGACGAAGAATGGCATTACAGGAAAATCGTTGACCCCGATGGAAAGATTTATTCACTTACCTATGCAGAATCGCTGCTTCGCCAATATCAATGTGCAGAAAATACGATTAAGGAGTATTATGCCAAAGCACATCAGGACAATCTTTCGCAGGGCAGTATCACGGATAGCATGAATTATCTTTCAATGAAATACACGGAGTTTGGCTTGCGTATGGGTTCTCCTTATTACCGTGCTGATATGTCGGAAGCAGAACGAAAAATGGCGTTATATCAAGAAAAGGCGTTGTTGCTAGTATAATCCAATTTATTTAGACATATGTTTAAATTTGTGGTATAATGGCCTT
>OFGR01001043.1_pt1 | contig 24184 bp, 28 predicted proteins | sample 1521811 | NCBI WGS metagenome assembly OFGR01 (sample SAMEA3504098, study PRJEB24116) | mouse gut metagenome | biome: mouse gut; feature: mouse-associated habitat; material: faeces | place: Denmark | collected 2011
AAAGAGCATGGCGGCGGCATGGTGCTGGATTGGGGCGTGCATCTTCTGGACCAGGCGCTTATGATGTTCCCTGGTACGGCGCTTGAGACGATCTATGCAACGGTTACGAATGTGACCAATCAGCTGGTGGACGATGGATTTACGGCAGATCTGGGATTTGCCAACGGCGTGCACATGATCGTGGAAGTAGGGACGAGCAATTTTATCAACCTTCCCCGCTGGTATGTGCTGGGCAGAGACGGCACGGCAATGATTGGGGACTGGGGAGAAAATTTAAAAATCGTGCGGGCCTGCGGAACGGACGAAGAGGATGTGGTTCCGGTAAGAACGGCGGCCGGTCTGACAAAGACGATGGCGCCGCGGCGTGATGACAGTATCTTTACGGAAGAGCGTCCGGAAGAAAAGAGCGATATCTGCGATTTCTACAGAAATGTGATGGCGGTATTGGAAGGCAGGGAAGAGAGCCTGATCAAGTTGGAGGAAGTGGCGCGTGTTATGCGCGTGATGGAAGCGATATTCGAATCTTCCGGGAAGAAACAGGTGGTACAGTTTGAAGCGTAAAACAAATAATGGAAGGAGCAATTTGTTATGAAATTACCAGTTGCGGCACAGGTATACTCTGTGCGTGAGCAGGCGGAGGCGGATTTTGGCGGGACGATGCAGCAGCTTGCAGAGATGGGATATGACGGCGTGGAGCTGGCAGGATTATACGGGAAATCCGCCGGGGAAACCATTATGACGCCGTCATTATGGACCCGCCCTCCTATGGCCGGGGGCCCTCCGGGGAGATTTGGAAGCTGGAGGAAAACCTTCCCGCCTTCCTGGAGCTGGTGGCCCAGGTGCTGTCGGACCGGCCGCTCTTTTTCCTGATGAACTCCTACACCACCGGGCTGGCCCCGTCGGTGCTCACCTATTTGCTGGAAACGATTGTGTCCCGAAAATACGGCGGGCACACCGAGAGTCAGGAGCTGGGCCTTCCCGTCTCCGCCACCGGGCTGGTTTTGCCCTGCGGCGCTTCCGGGCGGTGGGTCTGCGGCGCTCCTTGAGCGGTATTCTCTTATGGATATTTACCTGTTTTCTGCCCTTTTTATCGCGGTGGGCGTTCTGTCCGCCGTGGGGCTGGCCCGGCTCCGGCGGAAGCTGCCCTTTGGGCGGTACAACTGGCCCCTATGCTTCTTCCTGGCGGTCCTGGGCGCGGCGGCCAACAACTCCGCTGCCGTCTTTTTCGCCGGGGGCATTTTTTAAAATGTCTTCCCGCATATCACCATTTGTCACTATGTCCTCCCGGAACACATTCTTCACGGGAAATACATGGGACATAGGCTCCACCGCCGAAGTGTCAAGCTCCCCCAGCTTGTCAATATAATCCAGCATACTGCCCATGTCCTTCTTCGCCTGCTCCTTTTCCTCCTGGGAAAGCGCAAGCTTTGACAGAATCCCTACATATTCAATGGTTTCATCAGAAATGATATTCGCCATACAGTTTTCCTTTCTATTTTGGGAAAGGCGCTTTTGCCCGCCAAAAAAATTTATTACCAATAATTTACTACTTTTCCTCCCCCCTGTCCATTGTTTTCTAATGAAATCCATTATATATGCTTGTGTGTGCCGGCAGGGCCAGGCAGCAGCCCAAGGGGGGATGCATAACTTTTATCACACAACACTTTCTACTCAAAACCGATTTCCTGTACTAATTTTTCTTTTCCTATTGCCTTTTTCCGCTCCGGCTGATATGCTCCATATAGAGAAGTTATTACTTTTAGGAGGTAAGCAATGAAAATTATTAAAGCCAAAGACTACGCACAAATGAGCCGCATGGCGGCAAACATCATCTCAGCCCAGGTGATCCTGAAACCGGACTGCATCCTGGGGCTTGCCACCGGCTCCACCCCGATCGGGACCTACGACCAGCTAATCGAATGGTACAAAAAGGGAGACGTGGATTTCAGCCAGGTGACTACCATCAACCTGGATGAATACAAAGGCCTCTCACCGGAAAACGACCAGAGTTACCGTTATTTTATGAATACCCATCTTTTTGACCATGTAAACATTGACAAGGCGAAAACTTTCGTTCCCAACGGCCTGGAAGGGGATTCCGAAAAGGCCTGCTCCGATTATGACAAGATCATCGCAGGCTTCGGCGGGATTGACCTGCAGCTCTTAGGCCTTGGCAATAACGGCCATATCGGTTTTAATGAGCCCGATGAGGCTTTTGCAAAGGGAACCCACTGTGTATCCCTTACCCAGAGCACCATTGACGCCAACGCCAGGTTTTTTGCTTCCCTTGATGATGTGCCCAAGGAAGCTTATACCATGGGCATCAGGACCATCATGCAGGCGAAAAAGGTATTGGTGGTAGTCAATGGCCGCCAGAAAGCGGGCATTGTCAAAGAAGCTTTCTTTGGCCCTGTTACACCCAGGGTACCCGCTTCCATCCTTCAGCTCCACAGTGATGTGACAGTGGTTGGGGATGAGGAAGCTTTATCCGCCCTTTAATCCTCCCTGGCTGGCAGGGAATTGACGTTCCCAAAAACTCCTAAGCGCCCCGGGGCTGCATGGTTATATGCCGCCCGGAGGCGCTGTTTTGGTTTTCCAAAAACAGGATATCATGAAATTCATTTCTGATTTAGTTGTAATTCTAAAAAAAAACTGTTATAATTTATGATAAATTATAACTGGCTTTTTTTTAATCCCAGTTTTATCTATAATTCTGCAAAACCCGGACCTTGACATAAAAATATCGTGTTGTATTTAAGCTGTTCACAGATGAAAAAGTATGATTGACAAAAACAGTATTATATTTTTTCTAAAGGGAGAGTAGGGAGATTTTATGATAAATAAAATTAAAAATATGAAAGTGGCAAAGAAATTACAATACTGCTTTGCCATGGTAGTGATTATCGCCAGCATCTCGAGCGTTCTTGGCCTGATTTTCCTGTTCACGAACAACGTCAGATTCAGCAACGCTCTTGTAACCAATGGTTTTTCCCAAGGGGAAATCGGTATTTTCAGTACCTACCTGAATAAAGAGCCATCGATTGTCAGGGAAATGATCCTCACACATGACGCGGCAGAACTGCAGACAGCCGTCAAGGAATTAGACCAAACCCAGGCTCTTACAGACGCCGCCCTTGAAACCATGCTGGAAAACTGCAAATCTGCAGAGGAAGCCCCTTACATAAATACCATCGTTGATACCCTCCCTAAATACCGGGAGGTCTTTGAACGTGTAGAAGACCTTGCAATGGCTAATATTGATGAAGATGCCTACAACCTGCTGATGGAAGAGGGAAAGCCTACCCTGAAAAAACTTACAGACGCAGTGGAGGGGTTAATTGAACTGAATGTCAAAGTGGGAAACGAAGTGTCCTACAGCCTGCAGCTGCAGACCTATCTTATTATTGGCGTTATGGCGGTGGTGGTCATTGCTTCCATCATCATATCAATGAAGATTGCCGGATTTGTGGCAAAACTGTTCTCCGACCCTATTATCAAAATAAAGGACGCTTCCATACAGCTTTCCCACGGGGATCTGAAAAACATCCATATTGAAAAGATGTACCCTGATGAAATCGGTGAAATGACAGACGCTTTCAAGGAAGCCATAGAACTGCTGGCGCTGTATATCAAAGACCTTGAACGGGTACTTAGCAGTGTTGCTGCCGGAAACTTTAACGTATCTGCAGAAGCGGATTTCCGCGGCGACTTCCTTGCATTGACCAGCGCCATTTCAGATTTTACCACTTCCTTAAGCGATACTATGGGCCAAATCAACGAGGCATCCGAACAGGTTGCCCTGGGAGCCGGCCAGATGGCGGAAAGCGCACAGGCCCTGGCGGAAGGCGCTACCGACCAGGCAGGCTCTGTGGAAGAATTAACTGCCACTATCCAGAATATTACGGAAAACGTGGTAAGCAGCTCCGAAAAAGCCAACCAGTCCTATTTAAATGCCCAGCAGTTTGAACAAGCCGCAGAAAAGAGCAATGAAGACATTAAGCACCTGAATTCGGCCATGGAACGTATCAACGATACTTCCAAACAGATTGCAAATATTATTGCAGAGATTGAAGACATTGCTTCCCAGACGAACCTGCTGTCCCTGAACGCTTCCATTGAAGCGGCAAGGGCCGGAGAAGCAGGAAGAGGCTTCGCCGTTGTCGCAGACCAGATCGGCAAGCTGGCATCAGACAGTGCAAATTCAGCTGTAAATACGAAAAAATTAATCGAAAATTCCATCTCTGAAATAGAGAACGGCAATGAAATTACATTAAAGGCAACCACTGCTATCGAATCCGTCATCGACGGCATTAAGATGCTGGCATCCTCCACAAAAGAAATCAGCGAATTGTCTGTTTCCCAGGCTGAAGCCATGAAACAGTTAGAGCAGGGTGTTGAACAGATTTCCGAGGTTATACAGAGTAACTCGGCAGCGGCAGAAGAAACTTCCGCCACAAGTGAGGAATTATCCGCACAGTCTGATAACCTGGAACAGTTAGTAAGGCAGTTCCAGTTAAAAGCTTAAATTTTTCGTTATGCACATAACTTATGTACAATACGCAGCCAGGGAACCCGAAAGATTCCCTGGCAAATAAAGGGTCAATATTTTTTATGTTATTCCGACATTTATTTTATGAGGTAAACGGGTGGTTAAAATCAGACTTTAAAGGTATCCCATGGCAGGCAGGAAAGCCGCCAGGGATACCTTTTTCTTTTGCTGCCAGCAAATGCCTGTTATTTGCCGGAAAGATTCTTCAGGGCAGCAAGGGATTCTGTAAAAGGTGCCCTGGCAATCCCATTTTCTGTCACAATAGCAGTAACCAGCCCATTATCCGTCACATCAAAGGCCGGGTTAAATACCTTGATCCCCTCCGGCGCCATCCGCTCCCTGTACCACATTTCCGTCACTTCCTCTGCCGGGCGCTGCTCAATCTGAATTTCCGCCCCTGTAGGTGTGGCAAGGTCTATGGTAGAAGTAGGGGCACACACATAGAAGGGAACCCCATAGTGTTTTGCCACCGCCGCTACCACAGAGGTCCCGATTTTATTGGCAGTATCCCCGTTGGCGGCAACCCGGTCACAGCCCACAAACACAGCCTGGACCCATCCCTTTTCCATCACCATGGCGGACATATTATCGCAGATCAAGGTCACATCCACCCCGGCACTGTAAAGCTCATAGGCGGTGAGCCTGGCTCCCTGCAAAAGAGGCCTTGTCTCGTCTGCAAACACACGGAAGTGGTACCCTCTCTCCTGCCCCAGGTAAATGGGCGCTGTAGCCGTGCCATACCTGCAAGTGGCAAGCTGCCCTGCATTGCAGTGGGTGAGGATGCCGTCCCCGGGCTTTACAAGGGCCAATCCCTGTTCGCCGATAGCCCTGCAGACCTGGATATCCTCCTCCTTAATCTTCCTGGCTTCCCTGCCAAGGCTTTCCACAATTTCAGGGACGCTGCCGCCTGCCTCATGGCCCTGGCGGCATACCCCGTCCATCCGCTCTAAGGCCCAGGAGAGGTTCACCGCGGTAGGCCTTGCGGAATTCAGGTACTCCTTTTGCTCCCTGAACTTCCGGTAAAAGGACTCAAACGCCTCTTCCCCTTCCCCCTGCCCCATCCCCTGGGCAATCTGCCCTGCCAGCACATATATCCCAAAGGCTGCCGCCACGCCGATTGCCGGTGCCCCGCGCACCTTCAGAAGATAAATAGCCTCCCATATCTCCTGGGCAGTGTGGAGCCTGATGATTTCCGCCCTTCCAGGAAGCTTTGTCTGGTCAAGGACCAGCACACTGCCCCCCTGCTCATCCAGCGCCACTGTTTCATACTCCAAAATACTTTTCTCCATGCTTTTTCCTTCCTTTCTCCTGTGTACCGCCTTCTGAAAGCCTCAGGCCCCAGGCAGCGTATCCCTGATTTCCAGCAATGTAAAAATGATATATACCGAAACCAAAAGAAACGCCGCCGTCCTGTCCAGTTTCGCATTCAAACGCTTCCGGCGCTTTTCCTGCTGCTTTTTCTTCTTCTTTTCCAGCTTTCTCTGCCTGGAAGGGCTTAGCTGCTCCTGCATTCTCCCGTCAACTCCTTTTTGTCCCTTATTTCCCTAAAGCCAGTTGTACCATGCCTTCAAAGGGGAAGGGCTTTCCCATGGGGGGAAAGGCTTTCCCATGGGACAAAGCCTACTTCGCCAGGACTTTCAGGCTTTTCAGGTAAGCTTTCTGTCCTGGCGTAATACGGCGGCTTTCCACTGACTTTTGAATGGCTTTATTATGGGTCCATACATCTAACCGTCTCTCTTCTATAAAAGGCAGGGTCTTTTCATACTGCTTGGCCAGCGCTGTTGCAAAATACCATGCCGTCATCATATTAATATAGTATTCCCCAGACCGGACCCCGGAGGCCATCTCCAGATAAGCGGTGTCAAAGTCCTCTTCCAGGAAATGCTCCATCAGCATTTTAATGGAAAACCGTACCGTATAGGTTTGGCCACAGGCAATCCATCTCCTGATGTCATCCAGCAAAGAAGGGCGGTTCTTTTTAAAAACCTTAGGGGACATCTGATCGCAGGTTGCCCAATTGTCCACATAAGGCAGGAAGCGGCATGTCTCCTCCCTGCACCTGTTATAATCCCCAATCCCTGAAACCAGGAACCCATGAAGCTGGTTCTCCTCAAAATATTCATGGGGAAGAATTTCCAGGAATTCCCCCAGGTCTTCCCTCCGGGCCATTTCCTTTGCCATCTTCCGTAATTCAGGGGTACGCACGCCAATTATGGTATTTTTGTCAATGGTGGGGATCAGCCTGCTTTGAAAGCTACAATACTTTTCATCCCTCCGCCTAAACAGTTCCCTTTTTATCTCATCAGTAATCATATGGAACCCTCCCCGTTATTTTAACGCCCGCTGAACAGGATCCCCTTAAGCAGCCCTGCCTGTCTGGACTTTCCCTCTGCTGTAAATATATCGGCCCTGAGTATATCGCTGCCCCTGTCCTTAAATGCCGGAAAAAGGAACCCGCACTCCGGTGCCCCCGGCTCATAGTCCCCGCTTACCGGGCAGACCGCACAGACCAGGAACCGGTACACCTCCTCTGATTCCCACAGGCTTTCCTTATCCCCGGCTTTCAAGGGCACATCATAGCTTCCGTGAAAAAAGTAAACCGCATAACTGCCATCTGTCCGGTATCTTTGCCCAAATTCCTCATAAAATACATCCAGCATAGCATCATTTTTCAGCTCACATTCATTTAGTGCCATAAGAAGCTGCCATGTGCTCCCCGGCTTCCTGTCCTTCTCCCCGAAATCATGTTCCTTTAACTGCACATTGGTATCAGAAAAAGGGACCGCCTTTGCAATCTTCAAATTTGCCTGCTGGTCTTTGGGCGGCAGCTTCAGAAAATGCTTGTTAAAGGTTCCGTCCACAAATCCTTCTTCATCAAAATAAGCCCCTGCAATCCTGTCAAAACAGTTACGCTTCAGGGTCATCCTTCTGGTCAGTTCCAGCATATCCTCCCGGCTGATTTTTCCCATATATGCTACGCTCCCTGTAAAATGCCGCCCCATATCCCCTGGAGGGCATGTGTGTTTTCCTGCCACTTTATTTCTTAAAAAAGGCGGCCAGCCTGTTTTTCATCTTATCCTGTGATTCAAAATTATAGCGTACTTCCCTCTGGTGGGCAATGCCTTCTTAACAAAATTGTAAACAATCCCCAGGCCAGGGCATCCGTCCCTGGAAAACTCCAGTCTTCCTGCATTATTTCCGGCGGCAGGCCCCCAATACATAAGGATATGCTTCCTCCTGCCCATACACAATATCCACCTCAAACACCTGGCCCACGGCCAGCTTCTGCGTGGAAAGGATGGGGGCATAAATTTCTATCTGTTCCCCTTCCCCAAAAAACTCCCCTTCGTCCTCCTGGACCACTACTGTGTACAGGGTGCCTGTGGGTGTCTCTCCCTCATAGGCATCCTCTGCCTGCTTCACCTCCACAAGGATGTGAAAGGCCATGCCGCCATCTTGCTCTTTGGCCTTTTCCTCAGATTTCTCCTGCTGCTGTGCACCCTGGGTTTGTGCCGCCGCTTTGTCCTCTGCCATGGCACTCTCTAAACCAACTTCTTCTTCCCCGGCATCCAAAGCCTCTTGGCCTGCGCCCGCCCCGGCATCCGGTGCCGCTGCGCTTTCCCCCCCGGCTTCCTCTGTTGCCGCCGCGCTTTCCACTCCGGCTTCCCCTGCTGCCGCTGCGCCGGCTCCTGCCATTGCCGCCGGGTTCTCTGGTGCCCCGGAATCACAGATATTCTCCTGGATCTCTTCCATTGCCCCTCCCTCTGTAGAGCCAAGTTTCAGAAACGCCGGAAGGATAATCACAGCGCATACCACTGCCGCCGCAACTCCCCCATAAGTTTTCCAAACTGGCAGCCTGCCACTTTTCCGTTCCGGCTCTTTGCGTTTTATCCCTGCTGACCTATCTCCCTCTTCTGCCTGTTTCTTTTCTTCCTGGCAAATATCCTTTTGCACCAGTACCTGAAGGCTCCCTTCCTCTCCCCCCTTTTCCGGCGCGGATTTTTCAATAAGCCCGGCTTCGATCCTGTCCCACAAATCCGGGCATTCCCTTTGAGCCAGTTCCCTGTACGCTTTTTCAAAGTCCCTGCTCATATCCACACCTCCTTAGCTTTTTCATGGCATTCTGGTACTTCCAGGAAACGGTGCCCATGGGGATTTCCATACAAGCCGCAATCTCCTTAAAGGTAAGGCCGCCTAATACTTTCAAACTCACAATCTGCCGCTCTGCAGGCTTTAGCGTCCCCAGAGCCTGGCTCACCGTCATATCTCCAATCACTTCCTGTTCCACCCTGCTCTGGGTATCTTCATGGAAAAGGGAAACGGTCCCATTTTCCTCCTCCGGCCCCGCGCCCAAATCCTGCAACAGGGCAGTAAGTTCTTCCTTTTTGTGTTTTCGTAAAAAATCAACCGCCATGTGCCTGGCCATAGCTGCCAGATAACCCCTGTGGCCGTTTCCTGGCCGGAACTGCCCTGCCCGTTCCCACAGCCGGATAAAAAACTCGCTGGTCACATCTTCTGCATTCTCCCTGCTTTGCAGCACCTCATAAACCATCCGGTAAATATAGGCCGCATAATTTTCGTAAATTTCCTTCAGCCCGGTTTTATCCCCCTGCACAATCCTTGCCATGGCTTCCTCAAATTGATGTTCCTTCACCTCTGCCTCCCCGTTCCTTATCCCTGATACGTATTTGGCTGGGTCTTTTTGTGGAAAAAGCTTCTGCCAAAAATAAGGAGTCCCCGGAGCCTGCCTGAAAATTCCCTTCCGCCATCCGCGTTGCCCAGACATTCCCCAAAGAACTCCTTCTTTATTTATAATCCCTTTATCCGGTTTACTGCCTCCAGGGTATTTTCATAGCTGCCAAAAGCCGTCAGCCGGAAGTAAGTCTCCCCGCTGGGGCCGAAGCCAGAGCCTGGGGTACCTACCACATTTGCCTTTTCCAGGAGGAAATCAAAGAATTCCCAGCTTGTCATGCCTCCCGGCGCTTTCAGCCAGATATAAGGGGCATTCACCCCTCCTGAAACGGTATAGCCCGCCTCCTTTAGCCCCTCCAGAATATACTTCGCATTGTTCATGTAATAGGCAACCTGCTGTTTAAGCTGGGCTTTTCCCTCGGGGGAATAGACTGCCTCCCCGGCCCGCTGGACAATATAGGGCGCGCCGTTATACTTTGTCCCATGCCTTCTGGCCCAAAGGGAATGGAGGGAGACATCCCCGCACTTTAACTCCTTGGGGATCACCGTAAAGCCCAGGCGTACCCCGGTAAAGCCCGCATTTTTGGAAAAAGAATGCAGCTCAATGGCACATGCCCTGGCCCCCTGGCACTCATAGATGGAATGAGGCACTTCCTCCTCCGAAATATAAGCCTCATAAGCAGCGTCATAAATAATCACAGCCCCCACCTTGTTGGCATAATCCACCCATTCCTGGAGCTGCGCTTTTTTTATGGCGGAGCCGGTAGGGTTATTGGGGAAGCACAGATAAATGATATCCGGCGTCTTTCCGGGAAGCTCCGGTGCAAAATCATTTTCCGCCACACAGGGCATATAGATCACGTCGCTCCAGGTTTCCGAAGCGCTGTCGTAAACCCCTGTCCTGCCCGCCATCACATTGGTATCCACATATACCGGGTATACCGGGTCGCAGACTGCAATCTTATTGTCCGGGCCAAAAATCTCCTGAATATTCCCTGAATCGCACTTAGCGCCATCGGATATGAAAATTTCATCCGCCCCGATCTGGCATCCCCTTGCCCTGTAGTCATTTTCCGCAATGGCCTCCCTTAAAAACTCATAGCCCAAATCCGGCGCATAGCCCTTAAAGGTTTCCGCTTTCCCCATTTCATCCACCGCCCCGTGAAGTGCCGTGATGATTGCCGGTGCCAGGGGCTGGGTAACGTCACCGATTCCCAGACGGATGATCTTTTTCTCCGGGTGCGCTGCCGCATAGGCGTTTACCTTTTTCCCAATAGTAGAAAATAAATAACTTCCGGGTAGCTTCAAATAATTATCGTTAATCTTAAACATTGTTCCTCCTATTCCAGTTCCGCTGTTTTTCCAGTTCTTATGGAAGGGCGATCTCGCCCTCGAATACGGTGACGGCCGGCCCGGCCATGTATACCAGGTTTTCCTTCCTGTCCCAGTTTACCTGCAGGTTTCCGCCTGCCAGCTTTACTGTGGCCTGCTCTTTGGCCAGGCCATTTAGTACACTGGCTACTACCGCGGCGCAGGCCCCTGTGCCGCAGGCCAGGGTTTCCCCGGTCCCACGCTCCCATACCCGCATCTGTATGGTTTCCTCGTCTATCACTTTCACAAATTCTGTATTGACCCGTTTGGGAAACCGCTGGTGGTTTTCAAAGCAGGGGCCGATTTCTTCCAGTGCCAGGCTGTCAATATCCTCCAGGAAGACTACCCCATGGGGATTCCCCATTGACACACATGTCATAGAATAAGTTTGGCCATTCACCTCTATTTCATCGCCAATGACTTCCTCTTTGCTTGAAATGACAGGAATATCAGCCGCTTTTAGTATGGGAGAGCCCATGTTGACCTTTACAGTCGATACTTCTCCCTCTTCCACTACCAGCTCCAGGTATTTGACTTTGCCGCAGCTGGCCACGCTGATAGAAGTTTTGTCCGTAAGGTGTTTGTCATACACAAACTTTGCCACACAGCGGATGCCGTTTCCGCACATTTCTGCCCGCGACCCGTCCATATTGTACATTTCCATTTCAAAATCTGCTTCCCTGGACGGATGGATAAAAATTACGCCGTCCCCGCCAATCCCAAAATGCCTGTCACTTAAACGCCTTACAATTTCCGGCTTCTGCTCCTGTGGGACATGTTCCCGGGAAGCGTCCACATAAATATAATCGTTGCCGCAGCCGTGCATTTTTGTAAACTTCATAAAACCCTCTTTTCTGCCCTGCTTCTGTGCAATAGTTACAGGAAATTTTATAATACACTTACCTATAACAAAGATAACACAAATTTTTCTATGGCAATATCACATTCCTTGCGGCTGTCCATGCAAAAAATGCGGTATCACACTGTCTTCCTCCTGCTGATGGGCAGCAGGTGCCTGCTACTGAATGTCCACCGAATGGATTACCAGGTATCTGCCGCCCTGTAGTTCCTCAAAATCAAGGCTCATTTCGCAGGCAGTAGCCCCCACCGCCGTCATGGCATCCTGGGCATAGCCCTGCTTGTAGCCATTTCCCTGGTAAGTCTCTTTCCACTCTTCCAAAAGCGCTTCCCCTTCAATCACATTGTAAAATTCATAGGTTCCCCGCCCGGCCTCTGTAATTTGCCTGTAGCAGTCATCGTAATATTCTGAAATGCTATAAAGGACGCTCTCCGGGGGCATCCCAAGTTCTTCCAGGCTCCTTAGGCCCTCTTCCCCGGGCTGCTCCAGGCCCCGGTACTGCTGCCCGTTGCAGGAAGGCAGATATACAGACAGCTCCTGCCGTACATGGGTGTCTGCATAGTCCTGGTCCGTCCTGTTAAAGTAGTCATAGTTGCCGCCCTCGGTGTCGTCCCAGGTAGTGTCCACATTATAAAACCCGTCCTCCAGCATTACAATGTTCCAGGCATGGTTTTCCCCTGCATATCCGGTGCAGTAGTAACAGGGAATCCCCGCCTGCTGCATCAGATACTGGTAAGCCCTGGTATACCCGGCGCACACCGACCTGCCGTTTACCAGGGCGCTGTAAGCACTCTGGTTCATTTCCGCCCCCAAATCATAGGAAACCTTGTCGATCAGCAAGTTATGGATCAGCTTCTCCTTCTCATACTGATTGCCCAGTGCATTTACCTGGGCTAAAATCCCGTTGGCATTTTCGTTAAAAAGCGCCTTCTCCCCTTCCAGGTCCTGGGCGGTACGGTTAAAACGCAGGTCAATCTCCACACACCGGCCGCTTTTGGTATACTTGCAAAAATATGCCGTTTCCAGCCAGAAAAGCTCCGGATGGTCATTAAATACCGCGTAAAAAACATTTTTAAGCTGGGCGGCGGAAATCTCCTCCACCGGGGAAAAAGCCCCAATCAGTGCATTGGCATTGGCATAAATCTGGCGGTACAGGCGCTTGCCCGTATCGTCCATCATAGAGTAATACGGGTAATAAACCACATCAAAGTTAAGCCCCTCCCCGGTTTCTCCAGGCCCGATCTGGTTCTGCAGAAGCTTCGCGGCATCCTCCCCGATCTGCTCCCCTTCCTCCTGCACCTGTCGGTAGCCGTTCCTGCCGGAAACCTTCTCCGGCACATGGATATCAGACTGGCTTGGGGGGACATACTCCGGGCTGATGTTTTCAGACAGCCCCGCATCCCCGGCCTTGGCAGCAACCCCTCCGGATTCCCCCGCCAGGCCTCCAGCCCCTGCCGTTTCCGCATCCGGCAGGGAATAGCTGCCCTCCCCTTCCGGGCCAGGGCGCTCCCCCGTCCCTAAAAGGATGTTATCTGTCATGGAACCGGCAGCCCCCGCAGCCAGATTTGGCTCCGGCAGTTCCCTGCCCGCTGCCTGCTCCGGGTATAAAAACTGCGCGATCGCTTCCGTTACCTCCGGCTTTGCCGCACACAAAATAATCAGGCCGCAGGAGCACACCAATAACGCCATCAACAAGTAACATAACCGTTTTAAAACCTTCATCTACCTATCCTTCCCGCACACATTGTAAAAATCTTTCCCCGTATTTTTCAAACTTATATTCCCCCACTCCCGATACCTTTAGCATCTCAGCCTTGGTTTTCGGTTTCACACTGCACATATGGGTGAGGGTTTTGTCTGAAAAAACAATATAAGGGGGCACCTTTTCCACCCTGGCAATTTCCAGCCTGAGCTGGCGGAGCTTTTCAAATAATACCCCATCCCCTTCCGAAAGCATCCCCTGCAGCCCTGGGCCGCTTTCTCTTTTCCTTCCCCCGCCGGTTTTGGCCGGGCGTTCCTGCTCTTTCGCCATTTTCATGGTAATCTGCACTTCCTGGCCGGAAACCAGGGCAGACTTTTCCGTCAGCCTTACCACTGCATATTCATCATTTGTCACCATAAGATATTCGTTGAGCAGCAGAAAATTTACAATCTGGCGCAGTTTATGTACCGGGACTTTGGCAAGGGTCCCATAAAAGGGGTTTTCATTCATCCGGTAATTCCGTATCTTCGCCGTGTCCGCCCCATGGAGGGTATCTATAACCACATTGGTCCCATACCGCTGATGGCTGCTTTCCACACACCCAATAATGGCTTTTGCGCTCTCGGTCACATCCACATTTTCAAACTGGCTTAAACAGTTGGAACAGTTCCCACAATAATTTCCCCCGTACTCCCCAAAGTACCGGAGAATATAATCCCGCAGGCATTCGTTGGTAAAGCAGTAAAAGGCCATTTTCCGCAGCCGCTCCCTGTCCCTCTCCATGACGGTTTTCCTGGCCATAGGGTCAAGCTCTAGGTTTTCCTGGTTATTTTCAATGAAAAACTGATTGGTAACAACATCCTGCCCGCTGTAGAGCAAAATGCACTCCCCGGGCTGGCCGTCCCGCCCTGCCCTTCCTGCCTCCTGATAGTAGGCCTCAAGATTTTTGGGCATACCATAATGGAGTACAAACCTCACGTTGGATTTGTCGATTCCCATGCCGAAAGCATTGGTTGCCACCATCAAAGGCTTTTTGTCGTAAATAAAATCCTCCTGGTTGCTTTTCCGCTCTTCATCCCCAAGCCCTGCATGGTATCTGGCCACGGGAAACCCCTCCCCTTTCAGCTTTTCCCAGACCTCCTCCACTGTTTTTCTGGTAAGGCAGTAAATGATCCCGCTGTCCCCCGGATGGCATTCCAGATAATTCTTTATAGCCCCATACCTGTCCTTAGGGGCCATCACGCCAAAGTAAAGGTTTTTCCGGTCAAAGCCCGTGGTAACCAGGGCTGGGTCCTGAAGCAGGAGAATATCAATGATATCCTCCTTTACCTCTTTCGTGGCCGTGGCGGTAAAGGCCGCCACCACCGGGCGGCACGCCAGCCTTTGTATAAAATCCACAATCTTTAAATAGCTGGGGCGGAAGTCCTGCCCCCACTGGGAAACACAGTGGGCTTCGTCCACCGCCACCATGGAAATTGTGGCATTTAAGGCAAAATCCAGGAAATCCGGCGTCACCAGCCGCTCAGGGGCTACATATATAATCGGGTAGCGCCCTTCCCTGGCATAGGATAATGCCTTTCTGTACTGCCCGGGCGTCAGGGAACTGTTTAAATAAGCCGCATGGACGCCTGCCTGGTTGAGCCCCTCCACCTGATCCTTCATAAGGGAGATTAACGGCGAAACCACCAGCGTAATCCCCTCCATCATCAGCGCCGGGACCTGGTAGCAGATGGATTTGCCCGCCCCGGTGGGCATAATGCCGAGCACATCCCTGCCCTTTAAAATACTGTCAATTAAATACTCCTGCCCCTCACGGAAAGCATCATATCCGAAATATTGTTTTAATATCTGTTGTCTGTCCAATTTTTTATCCTTATTCCACAGTTCAGAATTCGTAGTCAATACAGGCCCTGCCAACTCTCACAGAGCTTACGTACTCCCCAAAGGCAACGTGCTGGGGTGATTTCTGGTATACCTCCAGGGTCTTTACAGAATCAAAATCAAAGATCAGCGCAACATGGTAATTGGACGCCGGGGTCTCTTCCGCATTTCTCACAACGTCAAATTTTTTTATTTCAGGTATTTCTCTTAACATTTCTGCTTTCTCAAAAAATTCTTTAATATTTCCCTCTTTGTTTTCTTCTTTTAATGTAAACATACATATATGCCTTACCATTTCCTCTTCTCCTTCAATTTTGCTTTGTTGTATCTGCCGTTTTCTCAATAATTATAATCTGTTTTCAACAGAAACACAATTCTGAAAAGAGAAATCCCCATCCAAATTTGTGTTTTATTAACCCCCATCCTATAATCATTTAATAACTCTTCACTTGTTTTATTTGATTTCTTTGATATTGTCTTTGCATCGAATCTATTGCCATCAGATCCTTCGCTAGATTGCTTACTTTTTCTTCCCAACATTTTTTTGATGTATATCCCTTTTCCCGTGAAAGCTTGTATATATAATAAATCAGATTATCTTTTACCAAGTTATATGCCACTATTTCGACATAGCTCTTCAAAGTATCTTTAATACTTTTTTCAATTTCAGACTCACTTATCTCTTCTATCTCTAAATGATTTAGCAACCCCTACAGCCTATCTTATATTTAACACATAAAATTCTATCACTTTCTCATTAAACGAACTTACTGCCTGCGCTATATGGAGTGCTATCACATTCCATGCCATATTCTCGCCGTCCATGGTCTTGGCCACCAATGCATTCCGGTAAACATTCCATAGATCATTAAATGCCTGGATCATTTCCTCGCATCCTGCATAATCGGCATCATCCCTTTCCTGCCATATTACTCATAGGTAATATAAAAATACCCAACTGTCCACCAGCTAGGTATTTCTAAAAATGTATCGGGGAGAAGCATTCCTTCTTTCAGCCTATACTATACCACAGAATAAGTGTGTACTTCTATGTACTCTTTAAAATCTTTCTATTTTAGTTCTTGAATGAAACCTCCGGATGTGCTATATTATAAACATAAAAGGAAGCAGCCGCCCACAAAGTGGTTGGCCTCCCAGATTGCTTATGCTATAAGCCTACCTGTACCGGCCAAGTAACAAGGTAGGCTTATTTATTTTCGCTTGTTGTTCCTATCTATGTAGGCAAGCAGTGTAATTAAAAATGTTGCAAACAGAATTAAATCCTGAAAGGTAAACATCTCCATCCACACCACCTCCCTTCCCTTTCAAGCCAGGGAGGCTTACCACCTTGTAACACGTTGCCTCCATGGCTATCATAAATCAGTCTATTTGAAAATTCTTTAATGCCCTTGCATGAATTTTATGTATCCACTTCCAGCTAAACTCCATTTTTACACAAATATCCTCCCATTTCATCAGCTTTATGTACCTATACATCAGGACATCTTTTTCATCTTCATCAGAAAGCTGCTCAATCCGGCCTGTGATTTCCCTGCACTTGTTAATCCTCAAATACCGGCACCGCATATACCGCTTCTCTTCTTGGTCTAACAGGGCTGCATAACCAGATAAATCTGTACGGTTTGAAGCGTGGGGCATTCCATCACTGAATACAGCAGGAAGTATCCTGTTCAAACGCATTTCCTGGATCTTAAGCTCACTGCGCTCCATTTGACGGACTGCTTTTTCATAACCCCTTAAATATTCTTTTTTCTGTTCGTTTTCTGTAAATTCCAATTGGACACCTCCTGCCCTTCCATTAATCATTTTATGCCTGCTGCCTCATGCTGCTATTTCACGTCCTGCCCAGCCTCCATGCAATCTGTCTCCCTTAATAATTCCTTAAGCGTGATGGCGGTACGGTTACTTTGGCCGGTGATGTACCGCCTGTCTATTTGTCCCACACCTGCTGCCAATAGCAGCTATTTTTCTTCAGGCCCTTCAATGCTATTGAAAATATAACAGCTGACTGGAATTATAATGCCCTGCAAAAGGCAAAAGATTACCAAACTACAATGAATATGTCGCCAGATGCAATACATGACCAGCTTGTATCAGAGTATGGGGAACGTTTTTCACTGGAAGAAGCCAATTATGCGGTTGACAACATTACAACTAACAATAATACAGGAAACGAATCCGTACTATACACCGTGCCAGTTGAACAGGGCAATTCAAGCAGTAACTATATAGCAAGTAATCCGGTTCAGGATACGGTTGCGCAAATCACTTCCGAAAATGACTTTAATACCTATGACGAACCATGCAGCAAGTGCATCAGATATTGATTTCCCTGCCCCACGTACCATGACAGCATAATATATTTAACCGGGCAGCCGGAGGACGTGCTCATCTGTGCAAGATTGTACATATGAGGAATAAGCTTAAAGTATAATGGAGAAAATAAGAAATTTAATACATACCATTTTAATTTATTTTGTAAATATTATGGTATAAAAGAAAATCCCAAACTATGTTACCAATATTAATTGACGCATACATATGGCTACAGCAAAGAAACTGCCGTCAGGTTCGTGGAGATGTCAGGTGTATGATTATACTGATGCAAACGGAAAACGGCATTACAAATCATTTACGTCTTACAATCCTACAGCAAAAGGGAAGCGTGAAGCAAAACGAATGGCGGCGGATTATGCTTATGAGAAGGAAAACCGCTCCCACTGCTCTATGACTTTTGGTGAAGCAATTGAAGAAATTACCCAGGAGCGCATACAGGAGCTGATAAATGCAAAGCCAAAAGACAGATCCCCAAAAACTGTAAGGAATATCCATGGGATCATATCGTCGGTGTTAAAAATATATCGCCCAGAAATGGCGCTTTAATACCACTTTGCCGCAAAAAGTACCGCCAAAGCTTTACATCCCCACTGATGAAGACATACAGACGCTTTTAGGATATGTAGATAATGATTATATGATGATTGCCGTTTTACTTGCGGCATTCGGCCCATTACGTCGGTCTGAAATATGTGGGCTGGAAGCTTCAGACTTTAATGGAAACATTGCACATGCAACGCGGAGGATGGGGGGCTGACACAGTATTAAAACAGGTGTATAGGCACGCATTATCTGATAAAGCAGAAGAAATGAACAGCGTTGCGGATGAATATTTTTCCAAGCTATGCAACACGAAATGCAACACAAAATAAAAAGAACGCCTATTTAAAGCGTTCTTTTTATGCGGATAACAGGACTCGAACCTGCACGGTCTCCCAATGGCACCTAAAACCATCGCGTCTGCCAATTCCGCCATATCCGCCTGTCTTCACATAAAATGGCAGAAACCAATCCCTTCCCCACCTTATGCCAAAAACATTTCTGACTGAATTATCTTAACATCCGCCAACACCCCTGTCAACTGAAATTTACCAGCAGGTGCTAAAAACACGCTAAAGGTTACTGCTCCATCACGCTCCACTGCAGTTTTGCCCTTATAATACGCCTTACAGACTGGTCAATCCGCTCCTGGCTTATTTTCCCTTCTAAAACAGCCCCCAGGACACCTTCTGCCGCCTGGTGGAAATCCTGAGGCATCAAAAGCAGGTCCGCCCCTGCCTCCAGCGCCCCCACAGCCGCCTCCGCAGAGGTATAGTTTTTCGTGATTGCCCCCATGTTTAAAGCATCCGTCACAATAAGCCCCTCATACCCCAGATCTCCCCTGAGCACCTCCGTAAGCATCTGCCGTGACATAGTGCATGGGGTGTTATCCCCTGTCACTCCCGGCAGGGAAATATGCGCCGCCATCACAGCATCCACGCCCCTTTCCCCTGCCGCCATGAAGGGCTTTAATTCCCGCTCCAGTAATTCCCCATAACTTTTGTCCGTATAGGCAAAACCCTCATGGGTATCCCCGCTGGCCGCACCGTGTCCAGGAAAATGCTTAAAGGTACTGAGCACTCCCTGGCTGTGAAGCCCCTCCGATACCGCCGCTGCCATCTGGGTAACCCTTTCCGGATCATCCCCAAAAGACCTGTCACCAATAACCTGGCCCTTCCCATTGTCCAGTACATCCGCATCCGGCGCAAAGTCCAGGTTAAAGCCTAGCCGCGCCAAATAGCTTCCTATGGTTTTTCCTGCTTCAAAGGCCTCTTCCACGCTCTTTATGTCCCTCATGCTCCCAACAGCGTCCACGCCAAAAGCTTTGTTGCCCCCAATCCTTGCCACCCTTCCCCCTTCCTCGTCAATACAGGTAAACAAAGGAAGCCCTTCTATCTGCCAGGAATACGCCATTACGCCCTGGAGCATTTCTGCGGCCTGGCTGGGATTTACCAGGTTTTTGGAAAAATAAACCAGGCCTCCCACCGGATATTGTTCCAGGCTTTTCCTGGTGCCCTCATCCGCTGTTGTAACAAAGGGGCTTCCGGTTAATGCTTCCGGGGTGATAATAAAAAGCTGGTACACCTTTTCCTCCAGGGCCATCCCCTCCAGAATCCTCTCCGTCTCCTGGGCCAGGCCTGCTTCCGTATATATATTGTGCGGCCTTCCCCCCGGACCTGCATCTGTATCCAGCCCTGCCGCCAGGCAAAAACGGGGGGCAAAGCTCCCTGAACACCATACTGCCGCCAGCAAAACTGCCAGCCACAAAATACGCAGGAACCGGATCCACCCCACCCCTGTTTTTTCTTCTTTCTGAAACATACGCCTGCCCTCCCGGTATCCTTAAACCTTCCCTGCAAATACCTCTAGTGAATGGTAATCTCATCTGCCTTTTCCTATACAATGAGTTTATCATATCTCCCTGCCCTTTACAATCCTGCGGTAAATGTATTTGCCCGGGCATACCCTGTATGGAATATGGCAGCCCAAATTGACATATGCTAATTGCAATCTAAATTTGCATATGCTAATTGCAATCTAAATTTGCATATGCTATAATGCCAACAGGCAGTAAGTTGCCGGTGAATCCATATGTTCACAAGCAGACCCCCAGGACCGCATTCCGAGGGGTTTCTTTGGGTTTATTCACATCTGCCCCAGCAACCACCTAACCAGCATACAGCGAGGTACTTTATTATGGCACTAATTAAATGCAGGGGATGCGGGAGGGACATTTCAGATAAAGAAGAGAAATGCCCCAACTGCGGACGCCCGATAACAAACACCAAAAGATACCAGCAGTTTTATAAACCGGCAGAATTACATCCTGCGGATGATACTCCCCAGGAGCCCAAACACAACTATCAAGTATCCTATTACCAGGAACCTCCCAAAAGGCAAAAGCCAAAAAGAGGTTCCGCCCTGGCAGTGGTTTCCCTCATGGTCTCTATCATAAGCTGTACCTTTTCCGTCATGGCAATCATTGCTGTGGGAAATATGTCCAACAGTATAAAAAGAGAAATGGCAAGCGTAATTGCCTCCTCCCAAAAAGCCGCCCAGGAGGCGGAAGAAACAGAAAACGTGCCAAAGGAAGCTCCCACGCCAGCCCCATATGAGCCGGAAGACAGGGTTTCTGCCAACAAACAGTACTCCTTGGGCGATACATGGACGGTAGACGGCCAGTGGGCTTTGACTGTAAATTCCATATCAGCCACCAGCCAGCGTAACGAACATGAAGTAAAAAATCCCGCACAGGTATTTGTAATTGATTATACCTATGAAAATTTAGGATATGAAGATGAAGACGGCCTTATGGACGGGCTGTATTTTGATTTATCATCCGGGCAAATTGTTGACCACAATAGTTCCATGGGATATAGCTACGCCTTGAATGTGGACGATTTTCCCCAGGAAACCCCAGTTGGGGCAAGCTGCCAGGCGCAGGCATGTATCGGTGTTGACCATGAAAGTACCGAAATAAAAATAATTGTATCCAAATATGACGGAAACCATAACCACCAAAAAGCCACTTTTCTCCTATCCGTCCCGGAAGATACCGCTTCCCAGGAAAACGGGGAAAAAGGCGTTCTGGGAATAGAAGCCAAAAAGGGGGATGAAGCTGACATACTTGCAGACTTCTCATATAAAATAACGGGAGATAAAATTATACTGGAGACTTACACCGGAGAGAGTCAAACGCTGGAAATACTTTCAGCATACCGCATTGACGGGGAAGATTATGAGACCGATCTTTCTAAATTCCAGGCAGGAAACAGGGACAGTTCTGTAAAAACCCTTATAATAGAAGAGGGGATCACAGAAGTACATACATCCATTTTTCATTCATGCAGCATCCAAAAAGTGTTTTTCCCTAAAAGCATAAATAACATTTATGACCGTACCCTATCCTATCTACAGCCCAAGGGCAATGATACCATTAAAATTTATTACGGGGGAACACAGGAAGAATGGTCAGATATTTTCACAGAATATCAAAAAACAGAAGAAGAAGATCCGGAAACAGTATCGGCAAACGAAATCGGCGAATTGCCCGAAAACGAATATGACAGCTCAATGTTTGAATATTTTTTCTCTGCCAGCCCTGACAGCCTGAAATAAAAGGAAACGCTTTAGACATATGGAGTGGGGATCTGGATAAATCCCACTCCATCCTTAAACAGTTGCTGCCCCCTATGTGCTTTTTCTGTTGGTTAACCATCTATTGAAAAATACTGTAATTCACTAAATTCATCATCCAAAAATTCAAATGTAATGATATGCATATCATCAAATGAATGTTCAAAGTAATTCACTTGTCCATTATCATAGTTAATAACAGGCTTACCCAATTTTTCTTTCATTTCGTCAGGACTGAACTGGCCAAAAACTTCAGTAATATTGGGCCTCATAAATTCTACAATTAAATTTAGATGTGCGTTGTATTTTTCAGATATTGTCCTGGCCTGTTCCATGTACTCTTCCCCTGGCTCTTCATCCCAAGCAAAAATCAGTCCATTATATTCAAATATATATTGCCCTAAATCCTCATTGAATTCCACCACATCTTCCTCCACTTTTCCAGTTTTTATCACAAATGAATTTTTTCCATTACTCACATGTCTCTAAATATTCAGACAGCAAAGCAGAAGATGGATTTAACCGTAATGCCCTGTTGTATTCCGACCCATCTTCGTCAGGTGGTGCCTGCTCTACATTAATAACTACACGCTCACGTTCTTTTCCAGTTCCAAAAAGACCCGAACCATCAAGCCGTTTCATTGCCTCCTCCATGGAACTGATCCGCACACCCCACTCAATCCCATAAACTTCATCTTCTGATAATCCATCAGCCCTTTTATCCAGAAATTCACTTACTTCGCCAAAAAATTCGTCATATCCATAAACAGCATAGGGAGAATCTGCACTGTCCCATTTCCACCAGCTCTTTTCTCCGTCAGGTATTTGCTGTTCAATAATTGATCTTTCCAAAGCTTCGTAAGACCATGCTGAAATATATGGATGCAAGCCCTCATCAAATATAAACGCATAGAAATAAAAATGTTCTTTGGCCGTTTCTTTTAAAGACAGAAATGCTGCCCTGGCAGCTTTTACAAGGGCTTCAATAAGTTCTTCGTTATCTTTTTCAGTACACATATCCATTCCAACCTTTCTATTCTGTAGATTCGGATTTGTCTAATTCTAAATTTCCAATTCCTATTATATGGTTTCAGAATACAAAACGCAATGGCTGTACACATTATTCACGTTCCGGCGGCTTCCCTGCCTGTACCGTTCATGTCATCAAGCTGCCGCCGCTTTTATCGCTTCACCCAAAGCCTTGAAGCCGTATTGTGAACCTAAATAGTACCTATTTCTGCACTTGCCATTATTCGTCATACCGTATATAATTATACTGATAAATTTTGTAGAAAGGATAGGTAACTTATGGAATATATGTCTTGTGCAGAAGCAGCGGGCAAATGGGGCATTTCAGAAAGGCGGGTGCAGAAACTTTGTGAGGGGGAGCGCATACCGGGCGTTTCAAAATTTGGCAGTATGTGGCTGATACCAAAGGACGCGGAAAAGCCCATTGACGGCAGGACGAAAAAAGGAAGGAGCGGGATAACGAATGAAGCGATTATTTTTACTGGAAGATGATTTGAGTTTAATCAGCGGCCTTACCTTTGCTGTAAAGAAACAGGGGTATGAAATAGACGTTGCCCGTACCACACTGGAAGCTGATACATTATGGGCAAACGGGAAATATGATTTAGCTATTCTGGACGTAGCACTTCCCGACGGTTCTGGTTTTGACCTCTGCAAAAAGATAAGGCAGACTTCAAAAGTGCCTATCATGTTTCTTACTGCTGCTGATGAAGAAACAGATATTATTATGGGGCTTGATATTGGCGGAGACGATTACATTACAAAGCCGTTCAAATTGGCGGTATTCCTGTCAAGGCTTAATGCGCTGCTGCGCAGGAGTGAAAATTTCAATACCGACGTTACAGAATTGAACTCCAACGATATAAGTATAAAGCTTCTGAAAGGCGAGGTTTATAAACAGGGAAAGCTGCTTGTCCTGACGGCGGGCGAGTATAAATTGTTATGTCTGTTCATGGAAAATCCCGGCCAGATACTTTCCCCGGAACAGATTTTAGGGAGGCTCTGGGATTGCAGCGAAAATTATGTAGATAATAATTCCCTTACCGTATATATCCGCAGGCTCCGTACAAAAATCGAGGACAATCCCGGGGAACCGAAACGGATTGTTACGGTCCGCGGCATGGGCTATAAATGGAATACGGCAGATTGAAGTGTATGATGAAAATATTAGTGAACCGAAAAATCAAATCCCTGTTTGCCGGTATTTTGTCTTGTATCATGGTTTTTATACTGATTTCAGCGGCATTGGTGATCTTTGATATTAGAAATGCGGTATATTACATTATCATTTGCGGCATATGTATGGGGATTTTGATATTGTTGCTCTGCTATAGGTATTTCAAAGAGCAGCATAAAACCATGGAATCCGCCATAACGCAGATTACAGAATATATATCCGGCAACAAAAACGTTACGATTGAGTGCAACGACGAGGGCCAGCTATACAGGTTATTCCATGAGGTAAACTCTTTAGTAGCTATCTTGAACGCCCACGCTGAAAATGAAAAAAGCGCGAAGAAATTTTTACGCAATACCATATCGGATATTTCCCATCAGTTAAAAACGC
>OFGR01001046.1_pt1 | contig 24137 bp, 19 predicted proteins | sample 1521811 | NCBI WGS metagenome assembly OFGR01 (sample SAMEA3504098, study PRJEB24116) | mouse gut metagenome | biome: mouse gut; feature: mouse-associated habitat; material: faeces | place: Denmark | collected 2011
AGCTATGTGAAGATGTAGCCGAATTTGGAAAGAACAGCAGTTTTTTGAATATAACGGAACGGCACTATTGGGGTAAGTATGATAGGCATAGCTGCAAATGGAATTCTGATTGTAGGCATGTATGTACAGGTGTGCTATTATATAAATATTTGTGTATACAAGTAAAAAGGAAGGATAGCATGAGTAAATTGTCGGATAATACAGTTTTAGGCGTCCTGATTCTGGCAGAAATGTATATTCGGCGGAGCTGGTCTTATGTGTAAGGGGAGATAAGCAAAAGGGTATATGCGAAAAGGGCAGTTAGAAGGCTGTCCTTTTGTGAGCTTAGAATGGTAATAGTGAATTAAGTATCTCTTTCAGCGAGTATCTGGTTATATAGCAGATATCCTATTTATAACAATTAATATTTAAGGTGTAAAGCATTATTCCCCCTAACAGTATTGGTTTCGTGCCTGTCAGAGGAGTAATTGACGCAGGTGCGGAGAGCGGCAAGGAATGTAATAACTTTTCTGCTGTAAAGAAATAAAGAAATAAAATTTCCAGTTGAAAAAAACGGATTTTTGTTCTATATTATTAGCAATAGGCATTTTTAGAAGGGATGATGAAGAATGAAATTAGATATCGCAGTAATACCCGGCGACGGAATCGGGCCGGAGATTGTCACGGAGGCAATGAAGGTGCTTGACGCGACAGCAAAAACTTACGGGCATACCTGTGATTATACTCAGCTTTTGCTGGGGGGAGCATCTATAGACGTACACGGGGTGCCGCTCACCGATGAGACCATTGCCGGGGCGAAGAAGTGCAGCGCAGTGCTTATGGGCTCCATCGGAGGGGATGCGAAGACCTCCCCGTGGTATCAGCTTGAGCCGTCAAAGCGCCCGGAGGCAGGGCTTTTGGCAATCCGCAAGGCGCTGAACCTGTTTGCGAATTTACGTCCTGCGATTCTCTATGACGAGCTCAAGGGGGCATGCCCGCTGAAGGAAGAGATCACGGAGGGCGGATTTGACCTTATGATCATGCGGGAGCTGACCGGCGGCCTTTACTTCGGCGAGAGGAAGACCGTTAAGGAAGACGGAGTGCTGACTGCCTATGACTCCCTTACATATAATGAAAATGAGATCCGAAGGATTGCTAGGCGCGCTTTTGACATTGCCATAAAACGCGGAAAGAAAGTGACCAGTGTTGACAAGGCGAATGTGCTTGACTCCTCTAGGCTCTGGAGAAAGGTGGTTGAGGAGGTTGCGAAGGATTACCCGGAAGTAGCCTTAGAACATATGCTTGTAGACAACTGCGCTATGCAGCTTGTAAAGAATCCGAAACAGTTCGACGTAGTGCTGACGGAGAATATGTTCGGAGACATCCTCTCCGATGAGGCCAGTATGGTGACAGGCTCCATCGGAATGCTGGCAAGCGCCAGCTTAAACGAGACAAAGTTCGGCCTCTATGAGCCAAGCGGCGGTTCCGCGCCGGATATTGCGGGAAAAGGAATCGCGAACCCCATCGCAACCATACTGTCCGCAGCCATGATGCTCCGTTTCAGCTTTGACCTTGACAAAGAGGCGGATGCCATCGAGTCCGCGGTGGCAAAAGTCCTGAAAGAAGGCTACCGCACCATCGACATCATGTCCGAGGGCAAGACCCAGGTGGGAACAGAAAAGATGGGAGACTTAATCGCATCTTATATCGCATAACAGGAAAATTAGGAGGATAAAACCATGAAAAGTGATACAGTTACAAAAGGAAAACAGCAGGCCCCCCACCGCTCTTTATTCAATGCGCTGGGTCTCACCAAGGAGGAGATGGAGCGTCCGTTAGTGGGCATTGTAAGCTCTTACAACGAGATTGTTCCGGGTCATATGAATTTAGATAAGATTGTGAATGCCGTAAAGCAGGGCGTTGCCATGGCCGGCGGAACGCCGATCGTGTTCCCGGCTATCGCGGTGTGCGACGGGATCGCTATGGGGCATATCGGCATGAAGTATTCTCTGGTGACAAGGGATCTGATCGCGGATTCTACGGAGGCCATGGCTTTGGCCCATCAGTTTGATGCTCTTGTGATGGTGCCCAACTGCGATAAGAATGTGCCGGGGCTTTTGATGGCGGCGGCGAGGATCAATGTGCCGACTGTATTTGTCAGCGGAGGCCCGATGCTTGCGGGGCGCGTGCAGGGGAAAAAGACCAGCCTTTCCAGCATGTTCGAGGCGGTAGGAGCCAACGCGGCGGGAAATCTTTCTGATGAGGGGCTTTTGGAGTTTGAGAATAAGACCTGCCCTACATGCGGGTCCTGCTCCGGCATGTACACGGCCAACAGCATGAACTGCCTGACCGAAGTGCTTGGCATGGGCCTTGGCGGAAACGGAACGATCCCGGCGGTCTACTCTGAGCGTATCCGCCTGGCAAAGCAGGCAGGCATGAAAGTTATGGAGATGTATGAGAGAAATATCCGCCCGCTGGACATTATGACCGAGGATGCTATACTGAATGCGCTGACGGTTGACATGGCTCTTGGCTGCTCTACCAACAGCATGCTCCATCTCCCGGCGATTGCCCATGAGATCGGCATGGATTTTGAGATTGATTTTGCAAACGGCATCAGCGAGAAGACGCCGAACCTCTGCCATCTGGCGCCGGCAGGCCCGACTTACATGGAAGACCTTAACGAGGCGGGCGGCGTGTATGCGGTGATGAATGAGCTGGATAAAAAGGGTCTGCTCCACACGGACTGCATGACCGTGACAGGAAAGACCGTGGGGGAGAATATTAAGGATGCGGTAAATCGGGATCCTGAGGTTATCCGCCCCATTGACAACCCGTATTCAAAGACAGGCGGACTTGCGGTGCTCAAGGGCAATCTTGCGCCGGACGGCAGCGTGGTCAAGCGCTCTGCGGTTGTGGAGGAGATGCTTGTGCATGAAGGCCCGGCGAGGGTGTTTGACTGTGAGGAAGATGCCATCGACGCGATCAAGGGCGGAAAGATCGTGGCAGGAGATGTGGTCGTTATCCGCTATGAGGGTCCGAAAGGAGGGCCTGGCATGCGGGAGATGCTGAATCCGACTTCGGCAATCGCAGGCATGGGCCTTGGCTCCAGTGTTGCCCTGATCACGGACGGGCGGTTCAGCGGTGCGTCCAGAGGCGCGTCCATCGGCCATGTATCGCCGGAGGCGGCGGTAGGCGGACCAATCGCGTTAGTAGAGGAGGGAGATATCATTAAAATTGATATCCCGAATTTAAAGCTTGAGCTTGCGGTCTCCGACGAGGAGCTTTCAAGGAGGAGAGAAAACTGGCAGCCGAGAGAGCCGAAGGTGACAAGCGGATATCTGGCAAGATACGCGTCCATGGTGACTTCAGGAAACCGGGGAGCGATCCTGGAGATTCCGAAGAATTAGTATAGAAACGTAGAAGATAAAGGAGATTTTAAAGATATGCAGCTTACAGGGTCACAGATAGTTATCGAATGTCTGAAAGAGCAGGGTGTAGACACCGTATTCGGATATCCGGGTGGTGCAATCCTCAATGTGTATGATGAATTATATAAGCACAGCAATGAGATTACGCATATTCTGACCTCCCACGAGCAGGGGGCGGCACATGCGGCGGACGGCTATGCGAGGGCGACAGGAAAGGTGGGCGTATGCTTTGCGACCAGCGGGCCGGGGGCGACGAACCTGGTGACAGGTATTGCCACGGCTTACATGGATTCCATTCCGGTTGTTGCGATTACGTGCAACGTGGGCGTGGCGCTGCTTGGAAAGGACAGTTTTCAGGAAATTGACATTGCAGGCATCACCATGCCCATTACCAAGCATAATTATATAGTAAAGGATGTAAGGAAACTGGCGGAGACGATCCGAAAAGCATTTGTCATTGCCAAATCGGGTAGGCCGGGGCCGGTGCTTATTGACATTCCGAAGGATGTGACGGCTGAAAAAGCAGAGTACCAGAGCGTGCAGCCCGGAGTGTGTTGTCCTTCCTGGGAGATTAATGAGGAAGAGATTGACAATGCGGTTAAGATGATTCAGAAGTCAAAGAAACCTTATATCTTTGTGGGCGGAGGCGCGGTGCTCTCCGAGGCCAGCGAGGAGCTTAAAGTATTTGCAGAGAAGGTGGACGCTCCGGTTACCGACAGTCTGATGGGCAAGGGCGCATTTCCGGGAACGGATGCGCGCTATACAGGGATGCTGGGGATGCATGGCACAAAGACCTCCAACTACGGGGTCAGCGAGTGCGACCTTCTGATCGTGCTGGGCGCAAGGTTCAGCGACCGGGTGACGGGCAATGCGAAGAAATTTGCCAAAAACGCCAAGATCCTTCAGGTGGATGTGGATGCGGCGGAGATGAATAAAAATGTCCTTATCACCGAGGGCGTTGTGGGAGACTTAAAAGTAGTCCTCAGTATATTGAATAAGCGCCTGGAGCAGCAGAGCCATCCGCAGTGGATGGAAAAGATCATGGATTATAAGGAGAAATATCCTATGACCTACCATCCCGAGGCGCTTACCGGGCCTTATGTGGTGGAGGAAATCTACCGCCAGACAGGAGGCGACGCGGTCATCGTGACGGAAGTCGGGCAGCATCAGATGTGGGCGGCGCAGTTTTACAAGTATACGATGCCAAGGACTTTCCTTACCTCGGGCGGGCTTGGTACCATGGGGTACGGCCTTGGAGCGTCTCTTGGGGCAAAGATGGGAAGGCCGGATAAGGTTGTGGTAAATGTGGCGGGCGACGGGTGTTTCCGTATGAATATGAATGAGATTGCAACTGCGGTGCGCCACAATATCCCGGTTATCCAGGTAGTGGTAAACAATCATGTTCTCGGCATGGTGCGCCAGTGGCAGAACCTGTTCTACGGGCAGAGGTATTCGGCTACGGTGCTCAACGATGCCGTAGATTTTGTGAAACTTGCAGAGGCTATGGGTGCAAAGGGCATCCGGGCGGCAAGCCGCGAGGAATTTGCAGATGCATTTGCGAGGGCTTTGACACTTGGGAAACCGGTTGTCATCGACTGCCAGATTGACTGCGACGATAAGGTGTGGCCGATGGTGGCGCCGGGTGCGGCCATCAGCGAGGCATTTGACGAGAAAGACCTGGCGGAGAAAAATAAGTAGAAGGAATGGCAGCATACAGGAAAATGGAGGAATAGATGATGGGCAGAGTGTACAATTTTTCGGCAGGACCGGCGGTTTTACCGGAGGAAGTGTTAAGAGAGGCGGCAGAGGAGATGCTGGACTACAACGGTTCCGGGATGTCTGTGATGGAGATGAGTCACCGCTCAAAACCTTTTCAGGAGATTATTGATGCGGCGGAGGCGGATATCCGCGACCTTATGGGGATTCCGGACAATTATAAAGTATTGTTCCTGCAGGGCGGGGCGTCCACCCAGTTTGCCATGATTCCCATGAACCTGATGAAAAACGGCGTGGCGGACTATATCGTCACCGGGCAGTTTGCGAAGAAAGCATGTGATGAGGCGAAAAAATACGGGAAGGTGAATGTGATCGCATCCTCAAAGGATCAGACATTTTCCTATATCCCGGACTGCTCGGACCTGCCGGTTTCCGAGGAGGCGGATTATGTGTATATCTGTGAGAATAATACGATCTACGGAACGAAATTCAGGGAACTTCCGAATACAAAGGGAAAGCCTCTCGTGGCGGACGTATCCTCCTGTTTCTTGTCGGAGCCGGTTGACGTGACGAAATACGGCCTGATCTACGGAGGGGTGCAGAAGAATGTGGGTCCTGCGGGCATGGCGATCGTCATTATCCGTGAGGACCTGATCCGTGAGGATGTGCTCCCGGGAACGCCTTCCATGCTGACATACAAGATCCATGCGGATGCCAGGTCTCTTTATAATACGCCGCCTGCGTACAGCATCTATATGTGCGGCAAAGTGTTCAAGTGGCTGAAAAAGCAGGGAGGGCTTGCCGCCATGAAGGAGCGCAACGAGAAAAAGGCCGGGATTCTCTATGACTATCTGGAGGAGAGCCGCCTGTTTAAGTCTTCGGTGAACCCGAAAGACCGTTCTCTTATGAATGTTACTTTTATGACGGGCGATGGCGAGCTTGACGCAAAATTCGTGAAAGAGGCGAAGGCGGCCGGCTTAGAGAGCCTTAAGGGGCACCGCAGCGTCGGCGGGATGCGCGCAAGCATTTATAATGCCATGCCTATAGAGGGAGTGGAGGCGCTTGTGGCGTTTATGAAGAAGTTTGAGGAGGAGAATCTGTAATGGGATATAAATATCATTGCCTGAATCCGATTTCTGAAGTGGGCATCCAGAACTTTACAGAGGAGTACGTGCCGAGCAGCGCGGAAAAAGCAGACGCCATCCTGGTAAGGAGCGCAGCCATGCATGACATGGAGTTCGGGAAGGAACTGAAAGCAATCGCCAGGGCGGGGGCGGGAGTGAACAATATTCCTCTGGATCGGTGCGCCGAGGAGGGAATCGTAGTATTCAACACACCGGGAGCCAACGCAAACGGGGTGAAGGAGCTGGTAATCGCAGGGATGCTGCTTGCGTCCAGGGACATTATCGGCGGCATCAATTGGGTGCAGGAAAATGAAGAGGACGGCAATATTGCGAAAGACGCTGAGAAAGCGAAAAAAGCTTTCGCTGGATGCGAGCTGGAAGGGAAAAAGCTTGGAGTCATCGGCCTTGGGGCTATCGGGGTCTTAGTTGCCAATGCGGCCACGAACCTGGGCATGGATGTGTACGGGTTTGACCCATATGTGTCTGTGGATTCGGCGTGGAGGCTTTCAAGAAGCATCCGCCATGCAAAGACCGTGGATGAAATCTACAAGGAATGCGACTACATTACCGTGCATGTGCCGGCAATGGAAAGTACCAGGGGAATGATTGACAGAAATGCCATTGACTTGATGAAAAATGAAGTTGTAATCTTAAATTTTGCGAGAAATACCCTGGTGGACGAGGAGGCCATGGTGGATGCCTTGGTTTCCGGGCGGGTGAAACATTATGTGACGGATTTTCCTACGCCGGAGATCGTGGGCGTGAAGGGCGCTATCGTAATTCCGCATCTCGGGGCTTCTACAGAAGAATCTGAGGATAACTGTGCGAAGATGGCGGTGAAAGAGATCCGGAATTTCCTGGAGCATGGAAATATCCGTCATTCTGTCAACTATCCGGACTGTGACATGGGATACCGGGGGCAAAATACAAGGATTGTCCTTCTGCACCATAACGTGCCGAATATGATCGGGCAGTTTACGCGGATACTGGCGAAAGATAATATGAATATCGCTGACATGACCAACAAGAGTAAGGGCGGATACGCCTACACGATGATTGATATCGACTCCGATGTGCCGGACGGCGTCGCGGATGACCTCCGTGCCGTAAATGAGGTGCTCAGGGTAAGGGTAATTCGCTAAAATAATTAAATGAGCTTAATAAAATCGTCAAATATGTTCAATAATTATTAAGAAATGTTTTAAGCCAGTTCATTGCGAATTATGTCGAAGTACGGTATACTACTTATGGCGGTTAACGTGAACGCCAATGGGGGAACATACTGATGACAGATAAAAGGACACGAAGAATACAAGAATTAAAAAAACATCGTGAAAGGGCAAGGCGGCTGCACATTGCCGCTGCCGTTTTTGGAGTTTTCGCATTTTTTATTTTGTGCTTTACAGTTGCGGCAATCCTGAGGAAAACGGCGGAAGTGGAGCTTATAGCGACAAATATAGAGATGCTTAAGGACGCGGAGATGCCGGCGCTGACCGTGGAAGTGAAGATTACGAAAGACCCGGACGCGGTGCTTGACAAAAAGAAGAAGTATACGGCAAAGGATTTTGTGAATGACTTAAAGAGCGGGAAAGGGTATACGATAACTTCCAAGGCCGACCCGGCTGTGGAAGGATCCTACGGGATTAAGCTGACATTGGAAAAAGAGCTTATGAAAAAGGTCGAAAAGGACTGGAAAAAGCATCTCAAGCTGACAATTACGGATGGGAAGCTCAAGGTGAAAAACCCAGTGGGGACGTGGGATAAAGATAAGTTTAAAAAGTATGACAATTCCTATGTGACCAATGATTTTGTGGAGTCGAAAGCGAACCTTTACTATTTTGGCGAAGACGGGGTAAAGGTGACCGGCTGGCAGCAGATCAACAATAAAACTTATTATTTCAATAAAAAAGGCATAATGCAGAAAAACACCTGGAAGAAACAGGGAGAGGATCGCTATTATCTTGGGAAAAATGGCGCCGCTCTTGTCGGCTGGCAGGATGTGAAAAAGAAAAAGTATTATTTTGAGGGCGACGGAAGGATGGCCACCGGTGAAGTAAAGATCGGGCTGGCACATTACACTTTTGACGAGAAGGGGCAGGTGGTGTCTAAGAAGGAGATGGACATTGACCGGGATAAGCCTATGGTTGCACTCACTTTTGACGACGGGCCGGGAAAGCGGACGGGAGAGCTTTTGGATGCGCTTGAAAAATATGATGCCCATGCGACGTTCTTCATGCTTGGACAGAAAGTTTCCCAGTACAAGGATGCAGTGAAAAAGATGAAGAAGATAGGATGCGAGCTTGGCAGCCATTCTTTCAACCATCCGAATCTTACTAAGATGGGTCCTGATGCCATACAGAAACAGATGAATGATACAAATGATAAGCTGGAAGAGGCAGCAGGAAGCAAGGCAACGGTGATGAGACCCCCGTATGGCGCGATTAATGATACAGTGAAAGCGAATGTAGGGCTGCCGATGATTCTATGGAACATCGATACGCTTGACTGGAAGACGAGGGATGCCAAAAAGACGGTTGATACTGTGATGAAACAGGTGGGAGACGGAGATGTCATACTGATGCATGACATACATTCAGAAACGGTAGATGCCGCGCTTGACCTTATCCCGAGACTGGAAGATGCGGGTTATCAGCTTGTGACGGTGTCGGAACTTGCGGCCGCAAAGGAGAAAAAGCTTAAAAACGGCGGAAAATATACAGATTTTACAAAGTAATGAATAGAGGCTGCTGTCCAGGAAGTGACAGCAGCCTCTTAATGTATTACTGTTATTTTCTTTTTTGATTATGATTGTCCAGCAGCTTATGAATCCTGTCAGTTGGAACCATGACGGAACTTATGGGAATGTCATGATTCAATGAGTCAATGATGAGCGCGATGAATTTGCTCATGTCCGCTGTGACAAAATAGGGCTTTTCTTTTGCACAGGGCGGAAGATAGGTAAGGTTTGTGGTGATCACCCTGTCAATGTAGCCTTTTTCATAGTAATCGTCAAACTTGCCGAAACCGTCTGTGAAGAGTCCGAAAGTAGTGCATACAAACACCCGGCCTGCGCCCCGTTCTTTTATCTGCTTTGCCACGTCAAGCATGCTCTCCCCGGAGGATATCATATCGTCGATGATGATCACATCCTTGCCGGAGATATTGTCCCCAAGGAACTCATGAGCCACGATAGGGTTTTTCCCGCCCACGATCTTGGAGTAATCGCGGCGCTTGTAGAACATGCCCATATCAACGCCAATGACATTGGAAAAATAGACGGCGCGGTGCATGGCGCCTTCATCCGGGCTGATGACCATCAGGTGATCTTTATCTGCATTGATGTCAGGAACCGTACGTAGCAGCGCTTTCATAAACTGATAGGCAGGGCTGAAATTGTCGAACCCCCTCAGAGGGATCGCGTTTTGAACCCTGGGGTCATGGGCATCGAAAGTGATGATATTGTCCACTCCCATGTTAGCAAACTCCTGCAGCGCGAAGGCGCAGTCGAGAGACTCCCGTTTCGTGCGCTTGTGCTGGCGGCTTTCATAGAGGAAGGGCATGATTACGTTCACCCTGTGGGCCTTACCGTTGGCGGCGGAAATAATGCGCTTTACATCCTGATAGTGGTCATCCGGCGACATGTGGTTGGGATGGCCGTTTACCGTGTAAGTCAGGCTGTAGTTGCAGACATCCACCATCACGAAAAGGTCTTTTCCGCGGACGGATTCGCTGAGCAGCCCCTTTGCCTCACCCGTGCCAAAACGCGGGCATTGGCATCCGATGAGATAGTTGTCCAGCTTATAGCTGGAAAAGAGGGGCGAGCTTACAGACGTGCCGAACGTTTCCTGACGGAATCTCACGATGTAGTCGTTTACTTTATGTCCTAAATCTGTGCAGCTTTCCAGCGCCGCGATCTTGAGCGGGGCTACCGGAAGGGCTGTCTCCATTTCCTGTATATCTGTCATGTTTTTCTCCTGAATTAAAAATGAACTGTAACTTTTCTTTCCTCTTATGTTATATCATTAAATCTATAGAAAGGTCAATGTTTTGATTGGACTATTTTTCCTATATGGGTTATACTAATACTGCAGAAGTGAATTATCTGCGACATCAGATCAGGAAAAGAATTGAGGCTGTTATGAAACATGAGCATATTATAAAGAGCGTGCTGCCGGGGAGCATCGCCGCAGAGCTGGAGCTGGAGCAGGGAGACTGCCTGCTGTCAGTCAACGGCAAAGACATTGAGGACGTGTTTGATTATCATTTTTATGTGAATGACGAGTATCTCACCCTTCTCATAAGAAAGCCGGATGGGGAAGAGTGGGAGCTGGAGATAGAAAAGGATTATGAAGAAGACCTTGGGATAGAGTTTGAGCAAGGGCTGATGGACGAGTACCGCTCCTGCCGAAACAAGTGCATGTTCTGCTTTATCGACCAGATGCCGGAGGGGATGAGGGAAACTCTGTATTTTAAAGATGATGATTCAAGGCTTTCTTTTTTGCAGGGAAATTATGTCACGCTGACGAATATGAGCGACCATGACATTGACCGGATTATCCAATATCATCTGGAGCCTATCAATATATCTTTCCATACGACGAATCCGGAGCTGCGGTGCAGGATGCTGCACAACAGGTTTGCGGGCGAGGCGCTTGGAAAAGCGGAAAAGCTCTATGAAGGAGGCATCCGGATGAACGGGCAGATTGTTCTTTGCAAGGGCGTGAATGACGGGGAAGAACTTGTAAGGAGCATCCGGGATATGTCGCGTTACATCCCGTATCTTGAGAGCGTGTCGGTAGTTCCGGTGGGTCTTACGAAGTACAGGGAGGGTCTTTATCCCCTGGAGCCTTTTACGAAGGAGGATGCGCGGGAGGTGCTGTCTGTCATACATGAATGGCAGGACAGGCTGTACAGAGAGCGCGGAACACATTTTATCCACGGCGGGGATGAATGGTACATCTTAGCGGAAGAGGAAATTCCCCAGAGGGATACTTATGACGGCTATCTGCAGTTGGAAAACGGCGTGGGGATGCTGCGCCTCCTTGTAGATGAGTTCGAGGAGGCATACCAGGAGGTTTCCGGGGATGATATGCCCCGGGAGGTTTCCATTGCTACCGGAAAGCTGGCGCATCCGTATATTGAAAGATTTGCAGAACGCCTTATGGAGAAATATACAGGTACGACGATTCATGTATACTGCATCCGGAACGACTTTTTCGGTGAGCTTATTACGGTGTCCGGCCTGATTACAGGGAGGGACCTGATAAGCCAGCTTAAAGGAAAACCTCTTGGCGGAAGGCTTCTTTTGCCGTGCAATATGTTTCGCAGCGGGGAAACGGTTTTTTTAGACGATATTACGCTGGCAGAACTGAATGAAGCTTTACAAGTGGACACAGATATTGTAAAATCAAGCGGACGAGATTTTATAGATGCAGTTGCAGGACAGGATTATCAGAACAGGAGATAAATTATGAGTAAACCAGTAGTAGCGATAGTAGGGAGGCCCAATGTAGGGAAATCTACCCTTTTTAATGCACTGGCAGGACAAAAGATATCTATTGTCAAGGACACGCCGGGGGTGACGAGGGATCGCATCTATGCGGATGTGTCGTGGCTTGACAGGGATTTTACAATGATTGACACAGGCGGGATTGAGCCGGAGAGCAAGGATATCATCCTGTCTCAGATGCGGGAGCAGGCTCAGATTGCCATTGATACGGCGGACGTGATCATCTTTATTACGGATGTGCGCCAGGGCCTTGTGGACGCGGACTCAAAGGTGGCGGATATGCTCAGGCGCTCCGCAAAGCCTGTCGTCCTGGTGGTGAATAAGGTTGACAGCTTTGAGAAATTCATGCCGGATGTCTATGAGTTTTACAATCTTGGCATCGGCGAGCCGGTTCCGGTGTCTGCGGCGTCGCGCCTGGGCCTGGGGGATATGCTTGATGAGGTGATATCCCATTTTCCGGAAAAATCCGGGGAGGAGGAAGAGGACGAGCGCCCCAGGATTGCCATTGTAGGAAAGCCCAACGTAGGGAAATCTTCGATTATTAACAAGCTTTTAGGGGAGCAGCGGGTAATCGTGTCTGATATTGCGGGCACAACGAGAGACGCTATTGACACGGAGATTGTCCACGGCGGAAGGGAATATGTGTTTATTGACACCGCAGGTCTGCGGAGGAAGAGCAGGATAAAGGAAGAGCTGGAGCGCTACAGCATCATCCGCACCGTCACGGCGGTAGAGCGTTCAGACGTAGTGCTGGTGGTAATCGATGCGGCGGAGGGCGTGACGGAGCAGGATGCAAAAATTGCCGGGATTGCCCATGAAAGGGGTAAGGGCGTCATCATAGTCGTCAATAAGTGGGATGCGATTGAAAAAGATGACAGAACCATGAAAAAATACGAGGATGAAGTCAGGAGAGTCCTGTCTTACATGCCGTATGCGGAGATTATGTATGTGTCGGCACAGACAGGGCAGCGGCTTGTGAAACTGTACGACATGATTGACATGGTTATTGAAAACCAGACTCTTCGGGTAGCTACAGGCGTGCTCAATGAGATTGTTATGGAAGCGGTAGCCATGCAGCAGCCGCCGTCGGATAAGGGAAAGAGGCTTAAGATATATTATGCCACGCAGGTATCCGTAAAACCGCCGACATTTGTCATTTTTGTAAATGACAGGGAGCTGATGCATTTCTCTTATATAAGATATCTTGAGAACAAGATACGGGAGGCTTTCGGATTTCGGGGAACTTCTCTCAAATTCTTTATTCGGGAGAGAAAGGAAAAGGAAAGGTAAGTATGGAACGTATAATCTGTGTATTGATTGGCTATGCTTTTGGCCTCTTCCAGACGGGGTATATATACGGGAAGGCTCACAATATCGACATCCGCAGCCAGGGAAGCGGCAATGCGGGTACGACGAACGCATTGAGGACGCTTGGATGGAAGGCGGGAGTGGCAACGCTTCTCGGAGATGCTTTCAAGTGTGTGTTTGCAGTCCTTACTGTTCAGGCAATTTACCGGAACAGCTGCGGAGATATCCTGCCCCTCCTTTCCATGTATGCAGGCATGGGAGCAGTGCTGGGGCACAACTATCCGTTTTATCTGGGGTTTAAGGGGGGAAAAGGCATTGCGGCGACGGCAGGCCTTCTCTTGAGTACGACCCCATGGTGGATGGTACTGATCTGCCTGTTTGTGTTTGTGGGGCTTGTGGCGGCTACAAAATATGTGTCGGTAGGATCTTTGGTGGTCGTTATCGTCTATCTGATTGAGATTGTCTATCTGGGTCAGTCCGGCACGTTTGGGATGGAGGCAAATTATCTGTACGAGACATATGCGATAGCGGCATTCCTTATGATATTGGCTTTTTATAAGCACAGGGCGAATATCGGACGGCTCTTAAACGGAACGGAAAATAAGCTGAGCATCGGAAAAGCAAATAAAAAATAATATAAATGTCGGGAGGTATTTAAAATGGCAAATGTAGGAATTATGGGTGCAGGAAGCTGGGGAACTGCGCTGGCGCTCCTTCTTCACAGCAACGGGCATCAGGTGACGGTATGGTCCATCAGCGAGGAAGAGGTAAAGATGCTTTCTGAGGAGAGGGAGCATAAGTCAAAACTTCCGGGAGTGAAGATACCGGATGATATGATCTTCACCTGCGATATGGGGAAAGCGGTTAAAGACAAAGACTTCCTTGTGCTGGCAGTGCCGTCTCCGTTTACGAGAAATACGGCAAGGAGCATGAAAGAATATGTTGCTGAAGGGCAGATTATTGTAGACGTTGCAAAAGGAATCGAGGAGAGCACGCTCATGACGCTCTCCCAGCAGATTGAGCAGGAGATTCCGCAGGCCGACGTGGCAGTGCTCTCCGGACCAAGCCATGCGGAGGAAGTGGGAAGAGGCCTTCCCACGGCAGTAGTTATCGGAGCGAAGACGGAGAAGACGGCAGAGTATCTCCAGAAGATGTTCATGAACAAGGTTTTCCGCGTCTATGTAAGCCCGGACAGGCTAGGGATGGAGCTTGGAGGCTCGCTTAAGAATGTCATCGCCCTGGCGGCGGGAATCGCGGACGGAATGGGTTATGGAGACAATACGAAAGCTGCGCTGATTACCAGAGGAATTGCGGAGATAGCAAAGCTGGGCGTGAAGATGGGAGGCGCGGTTGAAAGCTTTACCGGACTTACGGGAATCGGCGACCTGATCGTTACCTGCGCCAGCGTTCACAGCCGGAACCGGAAAGCAGGATACCTTATGGGGAAGGGAAAATCCATGCAGGAAGCCATGGACGAGGTTCAGATGGTGGTAGAGGGCGTGTACTCTACAAAAGCGGCCGTGAAACTTGGAAAGAAGTATGATGTGGCGCTTCCTATCGTAAACAAGGTAAATGAAGTGCTTTTCGAGGGCAAGGATCCGAGGGAGGCAGTGGACGAGCTGATGCTGAGAGACTCTAAGGCGGAGCACCAGGCGTTGCCGTGGAAAGAGAAATAAACAAATAATGTTCTAAAAGAAATACCCTCTTGCATACACTGTTATCAGCACAGCAAGGGGGTATTAGTATGAATACGTTTCAATTATACAAGGATATTGAGGCACGGACAAACGGTGAAATATACATAGGGGTGGTGGGGCCGGTAAGGACTGGTAAATCTACATTTATCAAACGGTTCATGGATGTGCTGGTACTCCCGCATATGGAGGATGAGCACGGGAAGGAACGCACGAGGGATGAACTGCCCCAGTCTGCGTCAGGCCGGACAATCATGACGACAGAGCCGAAGTTTGTGCCGAAAGAGGCGGCGCAGATCAAGCTGGCGGATGACGTGGAAGTAAAGGTGCGGCTGATAGACTGCGTAGGCTATATGGTGGAAGGAGCCTCCGGCCATGTGGAGGGGAGCGAGGAGCGGATGGTAAAGACGCCCTGGTTTGATTATGAGATTCCGTTTACGAAAGCGGCAGGCATCGGAACGAGGAAGGTCATACATGACCATGCAACTATCGGTATCGTGGTGACGACAGACGGCAGCATTGGAGAGATAGAAAGGGAGCAGTACCGCGAGGCGGAAAGCCAGACTATCCGGGAGCTTAAGGCCATCGGGAAACCGTTTATCGTGCTGGTGAACTCCGTAAAACCCTACGGGGAAGAGGCAGGGAGAACGGCAGAGGAGATCGAGCAGGAGTACGGGGTGAAAGCCCTTCCCGTCAACTGCGAGCAGCTAAAAGGGGATGATATCCACAGAATATTGGAAGAGGTTATGTTTGAGTTCCCGGTTTCGGAAATCCAGTTTTTCATCCCGAAGTGGGTGGAGATGCTGCCGAGAGACCATGCCATCAAGCAGGATATCCTGGGGCATATCCGTACCGTAATGGAGCAGATGAATGAGGTGAGGGATGCCACAGCGGGGCTTAAGATGCCGGAAAGCCCGTACATAGACGAGATGAAGGTAGACCATGTAGGCATGGACAACGGGTGCGTAAAAGTACGCATCGGCGTTGCGGAGAAGTTCTACTACCAGATGTTAAGCGAGCTTACGGGCATGACGATAGCCGGGCAGTATGAGCTTATTGCCGCTATGAAGAATCTGTCAGAGCTAAAAGAAGAGTATGAGGATGTGAAGGACGCTTTTGCATCAGTCCGCATCAAAGGCTACGGCATGGTGAGCCCGAAGAAAGAAGAGATTACGCTGGACGCGCCCACGATCATCAAGCAGGGCAACAAGTACGGGGTGAAGATACATTCCCAGGCGCCCTCCATACACCTGATCCGTGCCAACATTGAGACGGAAATCGCGCCTATCGTGGGAAATGAGCAGCAGGCGCAGGATCTGATAGACTATATCAAGACTATGAGCGATACGGAAGAAGGCATCTGGGGTACGAATATCTTCGGAAAGTCAGTGGAAGACCTGGTGATGGATGGCATGCGGAGCAAGATGCTCTCAATCAACGATGAGAGCCAGGGGAAACTGCAGGATACCATGCAGAAGATTGTAAATGACAGCAATGGAGGGATGGTGTGCATCATCATCTAGGAACATATTTAAAAAGAGAAATAATAGATAGTCCTAAACAGGGCATATATGGTTCGTATGATCCGTATATGTCCTGATGTTTTTCATAAAAAGAAAAAATATCAACTGAAAAAATAATTCAGACAGAATGAATGTAGGTATGAAAATATAGTTTTGAGATTGACAAAAGCATACAGGATGGGGGTATTATAGAAGAAGTATATTAGAAGTAAAATTTTATAAAACGGTGTTCTCGGTGTGCGGACTCCTTGCAAACTTTTGAAAAAGTAATGATGGGGCTAAACAAAATGAAATGGATTGGAAAGATAAACAATAAAAAAGAAATAACTTCCTTTTGTGTTTTTAAGTTTGAAAGCGGCAGCTTTTACGGAGGACAGGTTTTTAATGGTAAGTTTCATGATAGGCTGAAAACAGGTTCTACTTTATTTTGTATGGGAATATATAATAATATGCTTGAATTATTTGTGGAATGAGGTATAATTAATGCAAGGGTATTATTTCGGAAAATGCGAACTAATAGATGGGAGAAGGAAACAAATGATAATTATGGATATAAAAGTGGACAACCTGTATGCTTTCCAAAATTTCCATATGAATATGTCTTATCCTAAAAAGATAGTGAATTCTACAGTTATAGGAGAGTATCTTGATGGATATCCTAATTTTCGCTATAAAAAAGTAAATATAATTATGGGCGGAAATGCTACCGGGAAAACTTCGCTTGGAAAGTTGCTGATGCGTTTTGTTAATTACTTTAAGGATGGAAATTATAATCGTTTCACTAAAATTATTGGCGATAGGAGAAGGACAGCGGAATTAACAATTGATTTTGTGGCAGGAGAAAGTGAGCTTTTTCGTTTTAACATGCGAATCAATCCAAAAGAAAAGGGTGATTACAGGGAAGAAGACGTGTCTATCTGTATTTACGGCACATGTATAAATAAAAAGGACAATTATGAAATGTGTGCAAAAAGGCTGGATAATTCGGTCTTCTATAAATTGAATTATTTTGATGTCGATACACAGGGATGGTATTTTACATATCCGGAGGATACATATATCAATAAAACATACCTGTCTATAGAAGATGATGAAAATTACCTTTACATATTGGAACAGACGCTGAAAACATTAGATCCAGCCATACGGGAGGTCATCAAAGTAAAGGAGGTTGACAATACATATGCGGTAAAATTAAATAACAGGTCTGTTATCATCAAAGAAGGAAAAATAACGGATGTTGATATGCTTTCAAGTGGAACGAAGGCAGGACTGGATATTTCATATATCATTGCATCATTGATATGCGATAAGCATGATCTGTATTATTGCGATGAATTATTTTCTTTTGTAAATAGTGATGTTGAAAAGGCCTGCCTGTCAATTATAATTGATAAGCTGACAGAACGTAAACAGCTTTTTTTCACAACACACAACACAGATATCTTGGATATGCAGCTGCCAAAACATTCATTTAGTTTTTTGAAAAAGGATGCAGATGATATTGAAATGCCGATAAAATGTGTAAATGCGGCAGATTACTTGAAACGGAATACAGATTCATTAAAACATGCTGTAGAAAATGATTTGTTCAGTACAGTGCCGGATTTGGACAGGCTGTATGAGATTGCACAGCTTTAATCTTTCCTGAAAAAACAGTCAGCAATTAAAGACGTTATTTTGATTCCGCAGGTAAGGAATCTTGAAGATGAACTTGTGCGTGCCTGTAAAATAAAAAAAGTTGAAGAGCTGACCCATAGCTGTAGTACGAAAGATTACAAAAAAGATTTGATTCATTGTGCAAACTTGGCCTCAAGGTTAAGGAAATGTAATTTTGATGTTTTAAAACTTTGGAGCTGTACTCCCCAGAATAGGTTTAGCGCATGGGGAAATGATGCAGAAAAGATAAAAATCTGATAATTAATTAAAATATATAAAATTATCAACAAAATTATGTACAATTCCATAATGTTCTGCTATAATTTCATATTAAGCATGAATGGCTTTCCAGGCTGCGGCCTTAAAAGCCAGCATTAGACATCGCTTAGAAGGAGGTTACAGGATGTTAAAGGGAAAAATTGCCGTCGTGACTGGCGGAACAAGAGGAATCGGCTATTCCATTGTTAAAAAATATCTAGAGAATGGAGCGAAGGTGGTTCTGTTCGGCTCCAGGGCGGAGACGGTAGAAAAGGCGCTTGCGTCTCTGAAAGAAGAGAATGCTGAATGGGAAGTAAGCGGGGATTATCCGAACCTTAAAGATGCAGGCTCTGTGGAAGAGGCCGTTGCGAAAGTGAAAGAAAAGTACGGGCGGATTGACATTCTCGTGAACAACGCGGGAGTTTCAGACAGTAAGCCGGTTGATGAGTATACGTCAGAGCATTTTTCAAATATCATGCAGCTGAATGTCAATGCCATTATGAATTCGGTTATGCCTGTTGTGAAAATCATGAAAGAACAGGGAGGCGGCTGCATCCTTAATACGAGTTCCATGGTAAGCATCTGCGGGCAGCCAAGCGGAGTGGCATATCCGACAAGCAAGTCTGCGGTAAACGGTCTTACATGGTCTCTGGCAAGGGAGCTTGGACCGAGCGGAATCCGTGTAAACGCAGTGGCGCCGGGCATCACGAAGACGGACATGGTGGCGGCGCTTCCTGAGAAGATGATTCAGCCGCTGATTAACGCCATCCCTCTTCGGAGAGTGGGAGAGCCGGAGGACATTGCCAACGCATTCTTGTTCCTCGCCAGCGATATGGCAAGTTACGTGACGGGAGAAATCCTTTCTGTAGACGGCGCTATGAGGACATAACGGATAAAAACAGGAGACGGAAAGATAGAGAAATCCCCGGATGTTTTTTGCATTCCGGGGATTTTTGCGTAATAGCCAGGTATTAATCTGTTTCTTTAGCAACGTAGACGATTCCAAAGGCGTTGGTTCCGATATGCGTTCCAATGATCGGCCCGATTCCGCGTACTTTTGGCGTGTCGATTTTCAGGCCGTTCTTTTGCAGCGCGTGGTGGAATGCGGCGCAGTTTTTCTGCTCATGGGAGTAGAGGAGGTATATAGGCTCATTCATGTCCGGCTCATTTTCCATAACCAGCTTTGCCGTCTGCTTGCAGGCATGGCGGATTCCCATCTGTTTGCCGCAGAGAGTCACATTTCCTTCTTGGGTAAAGGTTATGATCGGCTTTAGATTTGCCAGGTTGCCGAGTGTGGCGGCAGTTTTTGAAAGCCTTCCGCCTTTTGCCAGGTATTCCAGTGTGTCAAGCCCTGCAAAGAGACGGAGCCTTGGTTTCAGGTGTTCTACCTCCGTGACGATCTCCTGCGGGGAGCAGCCCCTGTCGCGCATCCTTACTGCCCGATCCACAAGGATTCTCATGCCAAGAGTGGCAATCTTGCTGTCGATAATGAAGATGTCTTCATATTCAGCCATGCTTTTTGCCAGCACGGCATTCTGGAAAGTGCCGCTGAGGGCGCTGGAAACGAGGACGGCGATTACGGTATCGCCTGCCTCCTTTGCCGCCTCAAAATATTCCAGGAAGCTTGCCGGGGAAGGCTGGGAGGTGCGGGGGAAGTCCGAACCGTTTGTCAGCAGTTCAAAAAACTGTTCTTTCGTGATATCTCTGCCGTCCAGATATTCTGTATCTCCGAATGTTACGGTCATGGGAATACAGGCAATCTGCCGTTTTTCAATCTCCTGCGCGGAATAATCCGCGGCGGAATCTGTGATGATTCTAATTGCCATATGTAATAGCTCCTTTCTGTTTTCGTATCTCCCCAGGCATTTTCAGATTTTTTGTAGTAAAAACTATATCGTATAATGCGAAAATTGTCAATGTAAATAGATATAGATTACGCCTCTTTTGGGTGAATATCTCTGGCAAGGGCTGCCGGGTATGGAATTTAATGTTAATTTAATGTAAAATGGTATAATAGTAACTAACAAATGATTAAGAGGTGGAAGTATGAAAAAGAGAAGATTTGCCGGCAGGACGACAGCAGTTATTATTAGCGCATGCCTGTTTGCGGAATGCCTGGCTTATATGAATCCGGCGGAGGTACAGGCAGGCGACGTGCAGGACGTGCAGACGGAAGAATCACAGACGGACGGGGGATTCCCGGACGGCGGGCAGGAGCCTGCAGATGAGGAGTCCGGCGGAACGGTCGGCAGTGACGGAAACGACGCTGCCGGGAATGGGGAAGGTGAAAAGACCGAGGGCAGTGATGCCTCAAATAAAGACAGCGCAGAAGGCGGAGAGAAATTAAAAACTGCAGCAGGAGAGGGCGGTACAGAGGAGGTTTCCGGCGAAGATGCGGGGGGCGGAATGGATAATCTGCCGGCGGCTGCGTCTGTCTCTGTCCAGGCCGTGAAATCCTTTGCAGACGAATACGCTTTCCTGGCTGAGTTTAAGAAGATCAGCAGCAAGATTAGCGAAGACCCTCATGACGGAAGATTTTATTACAGCGGCAGCAATATAAAGCCGGAGATAGAGGGAGTATATCCTTTGACGGAGATAACGGAGGAAGAAGCGGAAAAGCTGGAGGCAGATCCGGCGACAAAGAATCAGGTCTACAGGACAGTGGACAAGGATAAGAAACCGCTCATTTTTAAAAAAGAGGCAAAATTAGCGGCAAATACGGATTATACGGTAAAATATCCGTCCGCCTGCAAGCTGCCAGGAACGTATGAGCTTAAAGTCTGTGCTGCAAGCGGTTCCGGGCAATATACAGGTGAGATGGCAGTGCCTTATGAGATTATCGAAAAGTCTCACAAGTGGGGCTCCTGGAGTACGACTGCGGCGGCTACGGTATTTAAGGCGGGGTCTAAGAAACGCACCTGCTCTGTCTGCAAGAAGACGGAGACAGCGGCAATCTCCAAACTGAAAGCTACGGTAAAGCTTAATATGACTACGGTCAGGCTTAAGAGAAAGCAGTCCACCACCAAATTCAAGGTCAGCGGGCTGGCGAAAGGGGATTCGGTCAAATCCTACAAGAGCAGCAACAAAAAGATCTTTACGGTGGATAAGAAAGGCAAGATAAAAGCTAAGAATAAGAGCGGAACTGCAAAACTTACAGTTACGCTGAAAAGCGGGAAGAAAGCGACCGCCAAAGTGAAAGTGCAAAAAGGTACGGTAAAGACCACGAAGGTTTCGGTCAATACCAGCAAGCTTACGCTGCTTAAGGGCGGCAAATATACCCTTAAAACTTCGATGGCGCCGCTTACGACCCAGCAGAAGATGAAGTTTTCTTCCTCGAATAAGAAAGTTGCGTCCGTGTCCAGCAAAGGGGTTATTACCGCAAAGAAAAAGGGCACGGCAAAGATTACGGTGAAATCGGGCAGCAAAAAGAAAACCGTGACGGTCTCCGTGCAGACAAAGACATTTGCAAAGGGAGACACCAACGGATTCTTAAATTCCTGCAAAAAGATTGCGAATATTATTATGACAGACGGAAACTGGATTTACTACAGCGGGCCGGGCATGAAGAAGAGCCTGGCGGAGGCCAGGGATCATAACCCGAGGCAGACTAGCTGTGCGAACTTTGTTAATTTATGCATGCAGGATTTCGGAACGCTCGAACCGGGCATGGCATTTTACGGCAACGGAAAAGGGCAGCTCGTCTATCAGGGCAGTTCGTCGCTTAAAGCCAGGACGAAAGCCATGGTTGAAAAGAATTACGACATCATAAAGCTAGGAGGCGTAAAAGCGGTAAAAGCGGGCCTTCAGCCGGGAGACATCTGCCTTTACAAAGGGCATACCAATGTTTTTGCCGGGCTTGACAGCAAGGGAGTGCCTACGTGGTATGACGGCGGGCGGAACGCCACCTCTGACGGAAAGCCGGAGAGCGGGTATTTTACGCATATGTTCCGGACGTCTAACTTAAATTCCCTTCCGGTCTACATTGTGCTAAGGCTTAAGAAAAAATAAAAGATATCTTGCTGCTTTCGTTGCATTATCTGTGCAAAAGATGTATTATCTTATGTAAAGCCACAAATGAAGTTGAGAGGGAGGTACGTTATGAGGGTAGCGATATTGACAGCGAGTACAGCGATATACAGGGAGCAGGAAGAGGATAAAGGCGGTCAGGCGATCAAGAAGATCGCGGAAAAGAACGGAGACCAGATCGTATTTATGAAGGCGGTTCCGAATGATATAAAGGTGCTGTCCACAATCATGCAGAGGATTGCAGACGGGAAACTTGCGGATCTGATTCTTACTACCGGGGGAGCGGGGTGCGCGCCGGAGGACTGTACGCCGGAGGCCACGATGGATGTTGTGGACCGCCCGGTTCTGGGGATTCCGGAGGCCATGCGGGCTTACATGATGTCTTTGACAAAACGTTCCATGCTGAACCGCTGTGCGGCGGGAATCAGGGGAGACGTGCTGATTGTGAACCTTCCGGGCAAGGAAGGGGCGGTAAAAGCCGCGCTGGAGTATCTTCTTCCGGAGATTTCCCATGCGGCGGAAGTGATTAAAGGAGAAAAGTAAGGATGACGGTCACTTATCTGTATCACAGCGGGTTTGCGGTGGAGCTTGAGGATGCCGTGCTTGTGTTTGACTACTATAAAGGAAGGCTGCCGGAAACTGTCGCGGGGAAAAAACTTTACGTGTTTTCCAGCCATTTTCATAAAGACCATTTTCAGCGTGAGATTTTTGAATGGTCCAAAGAATACGATGCGACGTATATTCTTTCAAAGGACATCCGTGCAAAAGGCTTTGAAGGAACCGTGCATAAAGTGCGGGGCGGGGAAGAGATACAGGTTGACGAACTTAAGATAAAGACGCTGCGCTCTACGGATGTAGGCGTAGCGTTCTTTGTGCGTCTTAAGGGCGTTTCAATCTATCATGCGGGGGATCTTAACTGGTGGCACTGGGAGGAAGAAGGCCCGGCCTACAATGAGAATATGCGCGTCAATTACCAGAGGGAGATTGGACAGATAGAGGGAGAGCGGATCGACCTGGCGTTCGTTCCCCTGGATCCGAGGCTCGGGGAGGCGTATGGATGGGGATTGGACTATTTTATGAAACATACGGACACAAGGCATCTATTCCCTATGCATCTGTGGGGCAGCTATAAGACTATCCGGAGGTTTTTGGAGGATGGGATGTCGGCAGGATACCGGGATAAGATAGTGAAGATTGAGAAAAGGCAGCAGAAGTTTGAGCTGCCGGGAAGAGGAGACGGAAGGAAAACAGAGGAGGAGCTATGAAGGTAAGCATTTATACAGACGGAGCTGCCCGCGGGAACCCGGACGGGCCGGGCGGATACGGAACGGTATTGGAATATGTGGACAGTAAGGGTGAGCTGCACACGAAGGAACTGTCTCAGGGATATAAGAAAACGACGAATAACAGGATGGAGCTGATGGCGGTGATCGCCGGACTTGAGGCTCTTAACAGGCCATGCGAGGCGGATGTGTACTCGGACTCCAAATACGTGGTGGATGCCTTTAACCAGCACTGGATTGACGGGTGGCTGAAAAAGGGCTGGAAACGGGGAAAAAATGAGCCGGTTAAGAACGTGGATCTGTGGAAACGGCTTTTGGCGGCGAAGGAAAAGCACCAGGTAAAGTTCATCTGGGTGAAAGGGCATGACGGGCATCCCCAGAATGAAAGGTGCGACCAGCTTGCAACTTCGGCGGCAGACGGAAGCAGCCTGATAGAAGATGCCGTGTGCCGGTAAAACCCGTCTGCAAGGCAGAAACAGTTATAAAACAGATTTGCCATATAAACAGATTTGTGGTATAATTCTAAAGTTGCGAGTAAGACAGGTAATCGCAGCTGCATGTGCCGAAAGGCAGCAGGTGAGGAAAGTCCGGGCTTCACAGGGCAGGATGCCGGATAACGTCCGGTGG
>OFGR01001048.1_pt1 | contig 24077 bp, 24 predicted proteins | sample 1521811 | NCBI WGS metagenome assembly OFGR01 (sample SAMEA3504098, study PRJEB24116) | mouse gut metagenome | biome: mouse gut; feature: mouse-associated habitat; material: faeces | place: Denmark | collected 2011
CTCGGCGGGGGCGTCGACGCCGTGTTCGCCCAACCCCGGGGCGAACGATTGTTCGACCACTTCGGTCGATATGTGCCCGTACTTCGAATAGTAGTCGAGCAGCCCTCTCATCTTGCGTTCGAAGGCCTCGACATCGGCCTTGGAGCCGAGCACCTTGACCGTATCGCCGCGGGCGACGATCTTCACGCGCGGCGAGAGTGCGGCCATGCGTTCGAGATATGCGCCGTGCGTACCGAACAGGTCGCGCGACGAGACGCCCTCGATCGAAATCTCCTTTGTTATAGATTCATCCATAATCGTCAAAACAACAATCCCAGCGACAGCACCACGCGGTAGGAGTCGCTGCGAAATTCATGTCCGTCGAACTGGTTCAACGTGCGTTGCAGAGCACGCGTGTAGCGCGCCTCCAACAGACATCGGCGTCCGAGCGTGACGCCTGCACCTACGGCGACGTTCCATGTCGGTCTCACGGCGCCGAACTCGATCGTCTCGGTGTCGTCATCGTACCGCGAGCGGTCCATGACGGCGATTACGGGCCCGACGCTGAACCGCAGTCTGTCGACTCCGCGGAAAGTCAGCAGTATAGGCATCTCGATCGATCGCGACTTGACCTTGCGCGAGATATCGCCGCGCGTAACGAGCAGATTGCCGAAATGGTAGTCGATCTCGGCGTGCAGGGCGAAGTGGCGCCCCACGCAGAGCGACATGCCGATATATGCTCCGTAGCCTATGCGGGGAGAAAAGCCGATCTGCTCGTCGCCGCTGCTGATGCCGGTATAGGTGCCGCTGATGCCGGCTCCCCATTCGGTCGACAGCAGAGGCCGCTCCTGCTCGAAATAGCGGTAGTAGTCCTGTGCCGCGGCTGTGAGGGCGCAGAACGACAATACTGCTATGACGACCGCCTTACGCATGGCGTCGGAGTTTGAATGTCGACCATATTATATATGTCAGGCAGGGGATGAGGAACAGCACTCCGTATATGGTCTCTCCTCCGGCCGCCCGTATTATCGCGCCGACAATGGGGCTCGATATAGCGCCGGCCGAGATGAACATTATCAACAGACCCGAGACGGCATTGGCGCGCGACGCCTCGACGGCCTTGGTCGCAACGGCGTATAGCGAGGCGAAGACGCACGAGAATGTAAATCCCAGCAGCCCCGTGGCTGCGTATACTACCCACTGTTCGCGGAAGAGCATCAAAAGGGAAGCCAGCGCCAGCGCCGCCGTCATGTTCCACCGCAGATATATTATTTCGGAGTAGCGTGCCAGCACCAAGGCTCCGACGACCGTGCCGACGATGCGGCAGGCGTAAAAGCCGGTCGAGGTAAGGATCGAGCTGTCGCTGTCGATCAGTATCGACGACAGCGTGCCGACGGCTACGTCGCATGCTATGATTGCGCCTATGCCTACGGCGCACATGGCCACGGTGCGGTTGCCCAGCAGCCGGAAGCAGTCGCCCATAGTGACGCTGCGCACCTCTGCGCCCGCTCTGTCGTCGAGCGGCGAGCGCCACATCGCTATGCCGCCTAAGACAGTCAGCGCCGCGTAGATTGCGAAGAGCAGCGGCCAGTCGGCGCCAAGCAGCAGGACGAGCGGACCCACGAGCATGATCGATATGTTGCGGCATATCTGTCCGACGGTCAGAAAGCTCGTCATGCGCGAGGCGGGTACGATCATCGCAAGCATGGGGTTGACGGCCACCTGTACGGCCGTGTTGCCTATGCCCAGAAGCGCGAAGGCCGCGAAGTAGTATTCCAGCCCGCAGCCCCCCTCGTCCAGGGCCACGGCGAAGAGCAGCCGCTCTCCCTCCAGCCCCCCAAGCCCCTCCGCCGGGTCCCGCCAGCGGGTTCCGGCGGGCAGCAGGGGCGCGAGCATGCCCCGCAGCCGTTCGCTGTAGGGCGGATTTCCGGGCAGAATGACGGTCATGCAAACGCCTCTTTTCTATCCCAGGTGGACCAGCTGTTCCACGCCGATGGAGGTGACCATGGCCCCCGCCTCGGTGCGCAGGCCGTGGTTCTTGGCGACGGCGTCCATGATGCGGTTTCGGATCTCCGTGGGCGCCACGATGAAGATCAGCTCCTTCTCCTCCTGGAGGGTGGTGATGCCGGAGGACTGGGCGAAGCTCTCGTCCCCGGCCCAGCGGCCCCGGATGATGGTGCCGCCCCGGGCCCCCGCCTTCCGGGCGGTGTCCATGACGGCCTCGGTGTACCCCTGGTTCACGGTGACCAGGATCATGCTGCTCTTGGGCTGGTTATTTTCCATAACGGCGCTCCCCTCGCTTTCCGGTTTTGTTTTCAGACCAATATAGGCGGCCAGCAGGCTGCTCACCGCCGACAGGGGCAGGGTGAAGGCGATGCCCCGCCCCGGCTCCGCCCCCCGCAGCTCGTCGTCCAGCTTATCCAGCAGGGCCCGGGCGGCCGTGCTGGTGGTGATGCTGAGAAGGATGTCCTTCTCCGACCCGCCCAGGCCCAGGATATCCAGGATCTCCGAGGTGGCGGTGCCCTGTCCCTCGCAGCGGATATGGGTAAAAACCTGGTTTTTATGGTACAGCTTCGCCAGCTTGCTGCCGCTGCCCCGCTCTACGATGGACATGATAAGGGACATCTGTTCCGGTCTTTTCATAGTCGGTTCCCCCTAATTCGCTTCCCCGGGCGGATAGCGTTTTTTACGCCCGGGCATATCAGTCATAGTAGAAGACGCCGTCCCGCACCCGGGCCATTTCGGCCTTCAGCGCGTCGTCGGCCAGCCGCTTCCTCACCCGGCCCGCCAGGCCCAGCAGCTGGATGGCCACCAGGGGCGTCATCGCCACCAGGGCCACCAGGCCGAAGGCGTCGGTCATCAGATTGCCGCCCCATTTCTCGCAGGCGCCCATGGCGAAGGGCAGCAGGAAGGTGGCGGTCATGGGTCCCGACGCCACGCCGCCGGCGTCGAAGGCCACGCCGGTGAACAGCTGGGGTACGAAGAAGGTCAGCGCCAGAGACACCGCGTACCCCGGAATCAGGAACCACAGGATGGAGACGCCCGTCAGTACCCGCAGCATGGCGATACCGATGGAGATGGACACGCCGATGCTCATGCCCAGGCGCATGGCGGACTGGGAGATGGAGCCCATGGAGATCTCCTCCACCTGCTTGACCAGCACGTGGACCGCCGGCTCGGCGGCTACGATGAAATAGCCCATGATCATCCCCACGGGAATCAGCAGGAAGGGCAGGTCCCCGCCGGCGATGGTGGCTCCGATGAGCTCTCCCGCGCCCATGAAGCCCACGTTGACCCCGGTGAGGAACATCACCAGGCCCACGTATGTATACACCAGGCCGCTGGCGATCCGCAGCAGCTGGGTCCGCTTGAACCGCCGGGTAGCCAGCTGGAACAGCAGGAAGACGGCGCAGATGGGTACGATGGCCCCCGCCACTTCCCCGGCGTAGTGGGGGAAGGCGGCGGCGAACTCCCGGGCGGCGTCCCGGGTGGTGGCGATGTCCGCCAGGACGGGGGGCGTGTAGCTGGCGCTGTCGGGGGCGTAGCAGATGCCCAGGACCAGCACCGAGAGAATGGGCCCGATACTGCACAGGGCCACCAGGCCGAAGCTGTCGTTAGTGGCGTTTTTATCGTTGCGCACCGAGGCGAGGCCCACGCCCAGGGCCATGATGAAGGGCACCGTAATGGGCCCCGTGGTCACGCCGCCGGAGTCGAAGGATACGGGGATAAAGTCGTTGGGCGTAAAGAGGATGGCCAGCGCGAAGGCCCCCAGGTAGAAGAGCGTCAGCAGCCGGGACAGGGGGATTTTCAGCATGACGCGCAGCAGGGCCACCACCAGGAACAGCCCCACCCCGGCGGCCACGGTGAGGATCAGCGTCAGATTGGGGATGGCGGGCACCTGCCCGGCCAACACCGTCAGGTCCGGCTCCGCCACGGTGATGAGCATACCCAGGAGGAACGCCGCCGCCAGGGGCAGCAGCCTGTGCCTGGCCCGGCTCATGGTCACGCCGATGGCGCTGCCCATGGGCGTCATGGACATATCCACCCCCAGGGTAAACATTCCCACGCCTACGATCAACAGAAACGAGCCGAAGAGGAACATGACCAATACGCCCGGCGTCAGGGGCACAATGGTGATGCTCAGCGCCATAACGATGGCGGTAATGGGCAGTACGGAGGACAGGGACTCCTTGATTTTCTCCAGCAGTTGGGGATTGATGCGCATGGGTGGCTCCTTTCCCGCCCCCAGGGGGCTCGTTTTTCCTTATTATACAGGATGGCAGCGGAAATGTACAGGGGGTTTCCGGAGCAAACGGGGCTTATGCGCAATTTTTTGCACGCGCAATCCAAGCAGTTTGCCGCTGGCAGGAAAAATCCATCTGCTCAGAAAGGATTTACGCTGCATATGCACAGTTCAAACAATTCCGTATGCGCATTGCCAAGAAAAACTAGCTGTTCGCCCAACTAAAATAAAAAATAACTATAGCAAGTATTGACATCAACTATTCTAAGTGGTAGAATAGCACACACCGGACCGGAACAGACTTGATTGGAGGATATTTGCATGAGAACGATTGATTTGCGAAGCGACACGGTAACGCTCCCAACGCCGGATATGCTGGAATTTATGATGCATGTTCCGGTGGGAGACGACGGGCGGGCAAAGGGCTGCAAAGGAGAGGACCCCACCGCTGCCGAAGCCGAGGCGTATGTGGCGGAGCTCTTCGGCAAGGAGGACGCGCTCTATGTGCCGTCAGGGACAATGGGGAACATGGTCTGCGTCGCGACCCACTGCAGACGGGGAGAGAAGGCTGTGACCGCTTTGAACATGCACATGTACAAAGCGGAGAAGGGAATCTTCAACCCGGACCTTTGCGGCGTGGAGGCGGTCTGCCTGCCCCACGAGCGGGGCGCGTATCGGCTGGACGCTCTGGAACAGCGGCTCAGGGAAGGGGATATCAAGCTGGTATGCCTGGAGAACTCCTATAATTTCGAGGGCGGCTGTGTGATCCCCCGGGACAAAATGGAGGGCATTCTTGCGCTGTGCGCCCGATACGGCGCGGCGACCCACCTGGACGGCGCACGGATCTTCAACGCGGCCTGCGCGCTGGGAATCAGCGTCAAGGAACTGACTGCCGGCGTGGACAGCGTCCAGTTCTGCGTCTCCAAGGGACTTTCCGCCCCCATCGGCTCCTTTGTTGCCGGCAGCCGGGCGTTCATTGAACGGGCCCGGGAAACCAGAAAGATGCTGGGCGGACAGCTCCGGCAGGTGGGCATCCTGGCCGGCGGGGGCCTGTATGCGGTCAAGCATCTGTCTCAGCGGGTGGCGCATGACAACGCCAGGGCCCGGCGGCTGGCCGAGGGCATTCAGGATGCCAGAGGTATTTCCATAGAAATGGACACGGTGCAGACGAACATCGTCAAGGTAGACCTCCACGGGGACCTGCGGGGCAGGGCCTGGCTGAAAGCGTTGGAGGAGTGCGAGCAGGTCCGGGCCCACTACATCACAGACGATTCCATCCGCCTGGTGACCTACCGCGGCATTACGGACGAGGACATCGATGAGGCCGTCCTCCGGATCAGGAGATTCTGTGAAACGCACTGAGCCGGAGCGGCGCAAATCTTGTGTTTTAGCAAACCATCAGAAAAATTAGTTTTTAAGGAATACTACTGCACAGATGATACGCGCAGGAGACGGCGCGTCAGGCCGGATATGATGAAAACATAAGAAAGGAAAACGGAAACATGAAGAAGCTGTTTGTTTTGATGCTGACCATTGCTGTGTGCACGGCAATGCTGACCGCCTGCGGCGGTCCTGCCAAAGGCGGCGACGGCTACCCCAACGGGACGCTGACAATCACGGTAGCGTATTCCGCGGGAGGCTCCAGCGATAAGCTGGCCCGCATGCTCCAACCCTATCTGCAGGAAGAGTTGGGCATCAACGTCGTAGTGGAAAATCAGGGCGGCGCCAGCGGTCAGATTGCGGCGGAAACCTTCCTGCGGAAGGAGGCGGACGGCTATTCCCTCCTGGCCGTCAACGCCCCCGGGATCTACTATACCGTCGCCCTGCAGGATACCACCTACGGCTATGATGATCTGACGCCCATATGGGTGGAGTCCTACGATCCTATTGTCATGCTCGCGCTGAACGCCTCTCCGTTCGACTCCCTGGGCGACTTTATCGAGGCGGCAAAGGCCGCTCCCGGCACATACTCTGTGGGCTTCGCTGCCGGCGGCGGTCAGCAGGCCACCGCTCTCTGGCTGGCGGAAAACCTGGACCTGGATGTCAAACTGGTGTCCTATGACGGCGGCTCGGACGCCTCCGCCGCCCTGCTGGGAGGACATGTGGATGTTATTTTCGGCGACGCCTACGCCAGGGTGGACCTGGTTTCCGAGGCGAAGGCGCTGGGCATCGGAACCAACCAGGCCAACAGCGCCTGGCCGGACGCCCAGAGCTTCAACAAACAGCTGGAGGCTTACGGCAAGGCCCTGCCTTCGGACGAGTTCCAGGCCAGAATGGGGTGCTACTTCGTCTCCTCCGAGTTTGTGGACAAATATCCCGAGCGTTATGAAAAGCTGACGGAGGCATTCCGGAACGCGTGCGCAGACGAGGCGTATATCCAAATGCTGAAGGACGCCAGCGTCTATGATTCCGCCGTGCTGGAGGCCGGCAGCGACTACAGCGGGCAGATGACGCAGATGGCCGAAGAGGTGGAGACGGTCGTCGCGCCGCTGTTCAGCGGCAATTAAAGGAGCGAAGCCATGTTTATCATCAAGACCCCCAAAGGACGGCTGGAAATATCAAAGGAGCTTGTCGTGGTCCTGCTGATGGACGCATTCGCGGCGGCTTACCTGCTTTCCTCCCGCGGCCTGTCGGCGGCGTCCATGATGTTCCCTGGATTTCTGCTGGCGGGCATTCTGGTGTTCAGCATTTTGTGCATCAAACAGTCGGTCCGTTTTTGCAGGGAACCCCAGACGGAAACCGATAGGGAACCGGCGGGCTTCGCTGTTACGGGCAAACTGGCGGCCTTTGCGCTGCTGGTCCTGGCCGCGCTGCTGAGCTTCAACTTTTTAGGCGCGGTTTTGTCCCTTTTCCTGTTCCTTGCGCTCTCCATGGCAATCCTGGGGATTCGCAGCAAGCTGGCGCTGTTGCTCGTGCCGGCGGCGATGGTATCCTTTGTATACCTGGTGTTCAAGGTCTGGCTGGCGGTCCCCCTGCCCGCCGGCGTGCTGACATTTTTACAGTAAGGAGGATGCGTAATGGGAGAAATTGCGGCATACGTGGCCCACGCGCTGGGCGAGCTTGCCAGCGGCAGCACCTGGATCTGGATTATCATCGGGACCTTTATGGGGATTATCGTAGGCGCTATTCCCGGCTTCACTTCCAGCATGGCCACAGGCATCCTGCTGCCGGTCACCTTTGCGCTTACGCCGGTCAACGCCCTGGTCTTTCTGATCTCCGTATATATCGCCACCATCTACGGCGGCAGCATTACGGCAATCCTGCTCAATACCCCCGGCGCGCCGGAGTCCTCCGCCTCCACTTTTGACGGCTACCAGATGACTCTGAAAGGCCAGGGCTGCGAGGCGCTGGGCGCGGCCTTCTGCGCCTCGGCCTGCGGAGGTCTGATCAGCTATGTCTTTATGATTTTTGCTATGATTCCCATCGCGCGGATGGCGGTCAAGATTGGCTCGACCGAAATGTTTCTGATTGCGCTGATGGGCGTCAGTATTCTGGCAGTGCTGTCCTCCAGCGCCAATGTACCGAAAACCATGCTGTCCGGCTTCATCGGACTGCTGATCGGAACTATTGGCATGACGCCCACCGGGGAGTGGCGGGCAACCTTCGGTTCCATCTACCTGGCGGAAGGCGTGCAGGTGGTACCGGCCATCATTGGATTCTTCGCCATGTCCGAGGTCTTCAGTATGGTGGGCAAGGAATTTATTGTAAACCGGGACGTCCAGACCAAAACCAGCATTAGAAAGATCATAAAGGGGATGGGCATGGCTCTGCGGTATCCCAGGACCATCCTGACCTGCGGCGTAACCGGTATGGTCATCGGGGCCATTCCTGCCGCCGGAGGAACCGTGGCGGCCTTTACGGCCTACGGCATGACGAAAAAATCCTCCAAACAGGGGGATGCGTTTGGCAGCGGCTGCCCGGAGGGGCTGGTTGCGCCGGAGGCCGCCAACAACGCCTGCACGGGCGGCGCATTGATGACCACGCTGGCGCTGGGCGTGCCCGGCAGTTCTACCTGCGCCATTCTGCTGGGCGCGCTGAGCATCCAGGGGCTGACCCCCGGCCCCACGCTGGTACGGGACCAGATGCCGATGGTCTATGTGCTGATTCTGGCCGCCATCCTGTCCCAGGCGGTTATGCTGGTTATGGCGATGGGCGCGGGCTTTGGCCTCACCAATCTGCTGAATATCCCCACCAAGGCCCTGGCTCCCTGCATCGCGGTATTTTGCATTGCCGGGTCCTTTGCCTGCCGGAACGCTATGTTTGACGTATTTCTGATGCTGGCATTCGGCGCGGCGGGATATTTGATGAAGCAGTTCGATTTTTCCCTTCCGGCCATTGTGCTGGGGATTGTGCTGGGCGGCATTGCGGACAACCAGTTGATCCGGTCCTACCAGCTGTTCGGCGCAGGGACTCTGCAGGCGTTTTTTACCCGCCCGGTGTCTCTGGTACTGGTGGCGGTTATCGTCTTCAGCATAGCCTGGCCTTATATCCAAGCTATGCGCAAGAAGGCCGGCGAGAAAAAAGTGAAATAAAATAATCACATGATCCTCTCAAAACAAACGACAAAAGGAGAACATACCATGAATTTGTGGAAAGAAGAGCCTTCCTATTACGGCGGCGACGTACTGCACCAGGCCAAGAAGGAGAAGATTCAGGCGGCCATGGCTGAAAACAGCCTGGACGCGATCCTGCTGCTGAAGGCGGAGACGGTCCGCTATGCCACAGACTTCTATGTAAAGGGCTACCGCCCCTTCTATGAGCCGGAGTATCTGGCCGTAATTCCCAAGGGCAGGGACGCCGTGGTGGGCCACACCTCCGGCAGCGACAATTACCGCATCCAGATCCGCTCCGACATCCAGGATCACCGCAAGCTGCCCGGATTTTCCAAATGGGGCGGCGAGGTGGTTAAGATCTTTCGCGATTACGGCATCACCGCCGGACGGATAGGCGTAGAGCTGCTGCCCTATGAGATGTATTTGCAGCTTAAGGCGGAATTCCCGTCCATGGAGTTTGTGGATATTTCCAAGATCTGGGTGGATCTCACGGTAGTCAAGCACCCGGAGGAGATCCGGCTGCTTCGCCGGGCTGTGGAGATCGCGGAGATCGGCTGCGAGGCGGCGCTGGAGTACTGCAAGCCCGGCCGGCGGGAATATGAGGTGGCGGCATATGCCGAGTATAAGATGCGGGAGCTGGGCAGTGAGATGACGCCGTTTGTGACCAATATCGCCTCTGGCGTCAACGCCTCCATTTTTGAGCGGATCTCCACGGAAAAGGTGATCGGGGAAAATGAAATGGTCATCATCGACCTGGGCTCCGTTTACCGGGGCTATACCGGCGACGTAGGCCGTTCCATGTGTACCGGCAAGCCCACCGATCTGCAAAAGCAGATGTATAAGGTGAACTACCTGGCCCTCCAGGAGGCGCTGAACACCGTGAAGCCGGGCAATACCTGCGCCGACGTGGACGCCGCCGCCCGCCGGGTAATTCGGGAGATGGGCTTTGAGAAGTATGAGCATAAATTTGCCACCGGCCACCAGCTGGGGTACGGCCTCCACGGTTCTCCCTCCATCAACAAAGGCGTGGATTACGTGCTGCGCCCCGGCATGGTGATGGCGGTGGAGCCTCGCGTAACGATGTTTGACCGCCCCGAAGTGGGAGGCACCCACATGGAGCAGAACATCCTGGTTACAGAGTACGGCTACGAACTGCTGAGCAAAAAGCTCCGCTTTGACGAGGCGTTGCTGGCGGACTGATCCGAAATCGTTTGTACATGGAAGCAGGAGGACGGAATTTCCGCCCTCCTGCCTTTTGCCCCGCGGCCTGCGGATGCCGGTACTTGCATATTGGGGAGAAATATTATATACTGGAACTTAACGAAAACCATTCCGTTTACACCGCCGGACGAGGCATATGAACAAGCCCTGTCCCGCGGGAGTCATGAAGCAAGAGGATGTTTATTGATGGGAACAGCAGCGGCGCAGCAAAAGTATAATAAGAAGAAGGCGGATCTGGAGGCGGGGACGGGCGCCGAGCTCCAGGGGGATAAGGGAGCCCGGAATAAAATACTGGACATACGGCAGATCATTTATTTTGTGGAGGTAGCGGAGCAGGAGAGCTATTCCGCGGCGGCAAAGTCCTTGAATATATCTCAGCCCACGCTCAGCATAGCAATTCAAAAGCTGGAAAAGGAATTTGGCCTGAACCTGTTCTACTATAATTTCCGAAAAATGAATCTGACTAGCGAGGGGAAGCTGTTTTACCGCTATGCCCGGGATTTTCTGACAGCATACAGCCATATGGTGGAGAGCTCCTGGAGCATCAGCCGGGAAATTGTCGGAAGCGTATCCATTGCCGCCGCTCCGGTTTTGAGCAAGGTGTATCTGGGGGAGCTGCTGTCGATCTACCATCAGAAATACCCCAGGGTTTCCATCCGCGTGGAGAGCAAATGGGGATCGGGAGGACTGGAATCCCTGGAATCCCAGGGGGTGGATTTTGCGCTTAAAATGCTGCCGGTAGATCAGGGTAAGTATGATGTGATCCCCATGGTCCGCCAGAATCTGCGCCTGGGCGTCCACAAGAGCCACCGTTTGGCAGGGAGGACGTCGGTTTCCTTCAAAGAGCTGAGCAATGAAACCTTTTTGACAGTAAGCGACGACTATTCGCTATATCAGCAGTTTGTGTCCAACTGTGAGGCCGCCGGATTTACGCCGAACATTGCCCTGTCCTCCACCGACTGTGATTTCCTGGCGTCTCTGGTAGGACGGAATTGGGGTGTTTTTTTGATGGGACAGCCTCTATGGGACTCGGTGGACAGGCGTGAAATACATTTGCTGGATGTGACGGATGCGGATGTAAGCTGGGACCTGGTGCTGGCCAGTAAAAAGGGTCGGATTTTGAATAATGCGGGCCTGGCCTTCGCGGAGCTGGCCAAAGAGTATTTTGCCGGAGACAGGCATAAAAAGGAGTAAGGCTGTGTGAGAACCTGTATTCACAGATGATGAACGCCGCCTATCTGACATTCCCCATCTATGAGCGCCAGTTCTGATTCGGCGCACAGAAAAGCACAGATTTCCTTGCAACCACTACTATTATCTTGCATCACGTAAGCAAATTTTTATGCCCATGGGCGGAGAAAAGGGTATAGCTTGTTATACATCCTGCACTTATGAAGATCGGCGCTGTGGATGAACTCCTCAGGGGGAAAATACTTGTGTCTGCCGAAGCACAAAGGGCAGAAGAACGACGCGTAGCATTACAAGCTGCTCAGGATAACCGCCGCTTTATCAATGCGGTATTTTGGGTATTGCGAAACGGAGCGCCCTGGCGTGCCCCGCTTCCCGATTACGGGAAGCGGGGCAGCGTTCATCATAGGTCCATCCGTTGACGCAGAAAAGATGTTTGGGAAAAACTTCTGGAAATTCTGATCGATGAGCCGGATTATGAATGACTGATGATCGACGCCAGCCATATTAAGGCGCATCCCCACGCAGCGGGAGTAAGGAGAGCTTAACGCCAAAATACATCCGATTACCTGTTTCCATCCGTTTCGAACTATGATATAATGAAACATCCAATGAAAGGAGAGTGCTATTATAATGAACGCCAATAAAAATGAAAGGAGCGTGTTATATATGATGAACACCATTAAAACGGAGATTGTAATATCGGAAGGAGGTACGACGAAATAATTATCGCAGGCCTCCTTCCTTCGGGAACATAAAATGGAGGTTATCACATTGAAACAATTAAATTATTATGGCGTTTCTGAACGCTTTTTAGCAGAAGCGGCTTTATACCCGAACTACCAGTTAGCAAGAGTAGTTGCCCAGTACCGTGGAAGGTATAGGATAATTACGGAGCAGGAGGAGCTGTTGGCAGAGGTTTCCGGCAGGCTCCGATATGATACCGCGGAACTTGCCCAATATCCAACTGTTGGCGACTATGTGATGGTCGCTGTTCAGAGCGGGCTTGCCGTCATTCATCAGGTGCTGGCCCGAAAGAGCCTGTTCGTCCGAAGGGCGGTAGGCGTATCAGGCCAGGCGCAGCCCGTGGCATCCAATGTGGACATTGTATTTTTGTGTATGTCCCTTAACCAGAATTTCAACCTGAACCGCATGGAACGGTATCTGTCCATTGCCTGGGACAGCGGTGCTACGCCGGTCATTGTTCTGACAAAATCGGATCTGTGCGAAGATATGTCTCAGGCGGTTGCACAGGTTGAGAAAATTTCCTGTTTTTCCGATGTGGTCACGCTTTCCATGTTTGATACGGATATTCACGATAAGTTCCTGCCGTATTTTCAAAAGGAGCAGACCTGTGCCTTTATCGGCTCATCGGGTGTGGGGAAATCGACTTTGATCAACAACCTGCTCGGCTCTCCGGTTACTGCCACGCAGGAGATCGGCAAAAGCGGCAAGGGCCGGCATACTACAACAGGCCGCGAAATGTTCCCCTGCATATTGGGGGGCGTGGTTATCGACACGCCCGGTATGCGGGAAATGGGGGCGGAAAGCGCCGATCTTTCCAAAGCATTTGCGGATATTGAGGAATTGGCGCAGAATTGCCGTTTTCGTGACTGCACGCACACCCATGAACCCGGATGCGCTGTTCTGGCTGCTGTGGAATCCGGCGAATTAGACAGCCGCCGTTTGGAAAGCTATCAAAAGCTGGGGCATGAAACCAGTTATGATGGATTGAGCAGCAAGAAAATTGAAGTTAAAAAGTGTGAGCGCATGTTCAAAGAGGTTGGAGGCATGAAGAATGCCAGACGCTTTGCCAAAGAACAGCGAAAATGCAAATAAGCGGCCTGTTACGCCGGCCTCCAGGCTGCGTACCGGTTTCGGGGCGAGAAAGGCATCGATCGCCGGCGGGCACGCAGAGCCGCCTGACGGTTATTGCCGGACGCCCAATCAGCGTTTCCCTGATTTCTTCGTCAACATGTCCGGCCGGAACCTGATGGTTCACTGCCGTACCATTGAAAGATACTCCTCATCTGAAATACCCGCAGGAAATGTACGGGTATACTCTTTGACGAGCAGATTCGCCGCCGCATAGCTCTCTTTAAGAACGGACTTCAAGTAATCCGTAAACATGCTTACAAACCACGTTACACAGGGTTCCAATTCGTCGAAGCAGGGAGTTCCAAACGAAAGCCCCAGGCAGTTGTCTGGCGCCGCGCTCCATTTCCCTTGACAGCGCAAAAAGACCTGCGTGTGGGTTTGATGCAGGCTGTCGGATAAATATTCCATAAAATATGACTTGCAGGCAAGGCCATGCCTTGCGCAGTACAGCTTGACCAGTTCCGCCAAATCCCAACACCAGCAGCAGTTGTTTTTGACAATTTCCTCCGGTGAAGAAAACGAATAATTTTCCACGGTGAAATCCGCATCGCCGGCATAATGCAGCTTCCCAAAACAGTCCTTATAGCCGTATGGTATGGATGCAACATACCGGAAAAAGGATTCCGTATCCATGGACAGTATATCGTCAAGCATAAGATTCATTGCTTCACCTCCCTTGCAGCTCCCGGTTGATCAATTCAATCGTATCACGTTCCGGTTAGCTTGTCAAAGAACGCTTGGTAAAAATGCCGGAAACGCAAAAGACGGAAGGGCGCTTTTTACGGAATTTGACAATCCATTGGGGAAATGGTACAATGCCGGTGGACCCCTTTATAGGGAAAAACCTGGAAGCAATTTGCGCGGAGAGGAGCAAAAACGATGGAATTGATGCAGAGGAAGGACGTGCCCGTGGAACTGACCTGGGACCTGGGCGCGATCTATGACAGCGAGGAGAAGTGGAAGGCGGACGTGGAGCGCATCCGCCGGATGACGGACGAAATCGAGAAGGAATACAAAGGGAAGCTGACCACAGCGGAGGCGATCCAGGCGTGCCTGGACAAGTACCGTGCGCTGGACCAGCTTCGGATTCTGACGGGAACCTACTGCAGCCTGGCGGCCTCCGTAGATTACAGCGATGCGGCCCTCCAGGAGCGGGACGCGGCGTTTTCCCGCCTGGACGCCCAGATCTACAGCCGCCTGAGCTTCATTGACAGCGAGCTGATCGCCCAGGACGAGGACCTGCTGCGCCAGGCCGCTGCCCAGGGAGGGCCCAACCAGCCCTATCTGGAGGATCTGCTGCGGCAGAAGCCCTACCAGCTCCAGCCGGAAACCGAGCGGGTGCTGGCGGCCCTCAGTCCGGCCGTTAACGCGCCCTACCAGATCTACAACATGGCCAAGCTGGCGGATATGAAATTCCCCTCCTTCCAGGCGGAGGGAGAGGAGCATCCCCTGGGCTACTCCCTCTATGAGGACAAGTATGAGTACGATCCCCGCACCGAGGTCCGCCGGGAGGCGTACAAGGCGTTCTATGGAAAGCTTCGGGAGTATGAAAACGTCACCGCCTCCGCCTATCAGGCCAACGTGCAGAGGGAGAAGATCCTCGCGGACCAGCGGGGCTATAAGTCCGTGTTCGACTATCTGCTCTTCTGGCAGAAGGTGGACCGGAGCCTGTATGACCGGCAGATCGACCTCATCATGGAGAAGCTGGCCCCCCATATGCGGAAATACGCCAGGCTGCTGCAGAAGATCCACAGCCTGGACCGGATGACCTACGCCGATCTGAAGCTGCCTGTGGACCCGGGGTACGTGCCTCCGGTGACCATCGAGGAGTCGCAGAAGTATATTGTGGAGGGCCTCTCCGTCCTGGGGGAGGAGTACCAGGAGATGATCCGCGCCGCCTACCGGGAGCGCTGGGTGGACTTCGCCCAGAACCATGGGAAATCCACCGGCGGCTTCTGCGCCAGCCCCTATGGGAACCACTCCTATATCCTGCTGACCTGGCAGGGGCAGATGAGCGACGTGTTCACCCTGGCCCACGAGCTGGGCCACGCGGGGCACTTCAAGCGGTGCAATGAGGCCCAGTCCGTATTCGGCACCAACGTCTCCACCTACTTTATAGAGGCGCCCTCCACCATGAACGAGCTGCTGCTGGCCCACTACCTTCTGAAAACCAACCCGGACAAGCGCTTCCGCCGGTGGGTCCTCAGCAACATGGTGGGGAACACCTACTACCACAACTTCGTCACCCACCTGCTGGAGGCGGCCTACCAGCGGGAGGTCTATAAGATCGTGGACGCCGGCGGCGGGGTCCAGGCGGAAACCCTGGACCGGCTGATGAGAGAGACTCTGGAGAAGTTCTGGGGCGGCGACGTGGAACTCACCGAGGGCGCGGAGCTGACCTGGATGCGCCAGCCCCACTACTACATGGGGCTGTACTCCTACACCTACAGCGCGGGGCTGACGGTGGCGACCCAGGCGTGCAAGCGGATCGAAGCCGAGGGCGCGCCCGCCGTGGAGGACTGGAAGCGGGTTCTGGCCGCCGGCGGCACGAAGACGCCCCTGGAGCTGGCGCAGATGGCCGGGGTGGACATCTCCACCGACGGGCCCCTGCTGGATACCATCGAGACAATCGGCGGGTATATTGACGAGATTTGCCGGTTGACGGAGGAATTGGCGTAAGCGGAACTGTGGAATAATAGGAGGGGAGCGGGTCACGGTTGGGGCCCGCTCCTCTATTTGCGAATTCTCAATGAAGAATTGCATTCTTTTATTGGGCCGCAGCCGCTTTTTTCTTCTTTACCGCTTCTCCCCGGGACGAAACACCAGCGCCGCCAGAAAAGAAAATAACACTGCCGCCGCGATGCCTCCCGCCGCCGCGGTGAGCCCGCCGGTCATGACGCCCAGCCAGCCTTTCTCCCCTACCGCCTTCGCTACGCCCTTAGCCAGATTAGAGCCAAATCCCGTCAGGGGTACCGTCGCACCCGCACCGCCCCAGTCCGCAATGGGCCCGTACACACCGATGGCCTCCAAAAACACGCCGATCACTACATACCCCGTCAGAATACGGGCAGGCGTCAGTTGGGTCTTGTCGATGAAAATCTGCCCGATGGCACATAGGATGCCGCCGCACAGGAACGCGTTCAGATATTGCATACATGGTTCCTCCTCCTACTTTTCTATGGTCAACGCGTGACAGATGCTGGGGATGCTCTCCCCCTGGAAGCTGGACGTGGGGGACAGCAGGGCCCCGGTGGGGGCGAAGAGGATCTTTTGCAGGTGATTCTCCTCCATCTGCCGCAGCAGGTACCCGCACAGCACCGAGGCCGAACAGCCGCAGCCGCTGGCGCCGGCGTGCATGTCCTGCTTCTGGATGTCATAGAGCAGCATGCCGCAGTCCTGGTAGTTTTCACCCATGTCCACGCCGTCCTGCTGGAAAAACTCCGTTACGATCTGGTGGCCCAGCACGCCCAGGTCGCCGGTGAGGACCAGGTCGTAGTCCGAGGGCTTGGTGCCCGTGGCGCGGAAGTGGGCGGAAAGGGTGTCGTAGGCCGCCGGGGCCATGGCCGCGCCCATGTTGTTTACGTCGCAGATGCCCTTGTCCACGATTTTGCCGCAGGTGACGGCGGTGATTTTCGGGCCCTCTCCCTCCGCGCCCAGGATCACACAGCCGGAGGCCGTGGCGGTCCACTGGGCTGTGGGGGTGCGTTGGTTGCCATAGGGAACCGGCATGCGGTACTGCCGCTCGGCGGTACAGAAGTGGCTGGAGGTCATAGCCCCCGCCCTCCGGGCAAAGCCCCCCGCGATGGTCAGGGACGCCAGGGCCAGGGATTCCCCCATAGTGGAGCAGGCCCCGTAGAGGCCGTAGAAGGGAATGCCGAAATCCCGCAGGCCGAAGGACGTGCCGATGCACTGGTTGAGCAGGTCCCCCGCAAAGATATAGTCCAGCTCCTCCGGCGGCAGCGTCGCCTTTTCCAGGGCCTTGCCCAGGGCCAGCTTCTGCATGGCGCTCTCCGCCTTCTCCCAGGTCTTCTCGCCGAAGAAGCTGTCCTCGCTCAGATGGTCGAAATAGTCCGCCAGGGGGCCTTCCCCTTCCTGCTTGCCGCCTACGGCGGCGTGGGATAGAATCACCGGCGGGTGTTCCAGCGCGACGGTCTGCCGCCCTAATCGTTTCTGCATGGTCTTGCCTCCGAAACTGAAATGCCGGGATTTCGCCCGGTCTGTGGAGGTAGTTTGCGCGGTTTTTTGCGGAATATGAGCGGGGGAGCGGATTTGGTAAAAAGGATTTGCCAGACGGACCATGCGGCGGCGTTGTCGTCTTTGGCGGGCGACAGCCCGCCTGCGTCCTCCGCCACGCCTCGCCACGCCCTGTTTTTCCTCGCCTTCTTTTTACCGATTCTCAACCGCATCGACTATACCGCTTCTCAAGTGCGTCGACTAAAACAGTGGATGAAACATAAAGAAGAAGGAGCGTCAGCCTGCAAGCTGGCGCTCCTTTTTCTGTATTCACCTGTTGGTACAAAGGCTTGGCATTTTCACCTAAAACTTCTAAATGGGGCTTGCATTTTCCCCGCGCATAGGCTAAAATCATGGTGGAAGCATAAATGCGGCAGGCTGGGAGGTGCTGGTAACACCACCCCAGCCCTGCGCGAGTGTCTGCACCACTCAACACAGCAACTTAATGTTGTACCACAAGCTCATTATATCCATTCTTTGTCCGTTTTTCAAGGGGGAATGGGTGTAGTGTGCTGTGTTCGCATTGATTTATTCAAGGCGGTGTTGGGTTTTTCAAAACTCGACGCCGCTTTTATGTTTCCAGCAGGGGCAAAAGGCGGGGGAGCCGTCCCCCGCCGCCTGTTGGACAACATATTATAAGGAGAGAAACGGACATGAAAAGAATCTCAGCAATTTTCCTCGCGCTGGCCCTGTGCCTGGGGCTGGCTGTCCCGGCGTTCGCGGCGGATGAGGGCCCATCCCTCACCTTCGAAGCGCCGGACAATTCCGGCATCATCTATGAGGCGCAAGCAACGGATGTAGGTGCCATAGGCTTTGCGCGGTCCGGCAGCAATAACGCCCACATTGTCTATGGTACCTATGAGGACTGGACGGGCGGCGTTGTGAGCCTTGTTCCGAAAGGGGTGGATATTGTTGTAGCTGGCGTTAAGTCGACGGCAGACGTCGAGTTAAACGCCCTCTCCCCCGTAGATCTGGAAGGAGATACACATCTTTTCTACCGGCTGTTTGTCTGGGAGGACGGGAAAGATATTTCTTTTGCGCCGCTGAATGTTGATGACCCGATGAAGTTTGAATATGATGACCCGATGGATGGGAAAAACCATGCGGCGGGGCACATCACTGCCGCAGAAGCTGGTTTCCATGCCAATGAGGACGGAGATGTGGTCCTCGATTCCGAGCGGCTATATGCGTTATTTGGCGAGGGCAATGTGCTCCGAATCATAATTGGCGAAAGCTTCTGGCTGTTCCAGCTCTCCGGCGAGCCTAAGCTGATTTCCTCCGTCTTTACCGACGTACCCGTGGGGAACTGGGTTACTGATCCTGTGGCCTGGGCGGTGCGGAATAATATTACCAACGGCGCCGAGAAGGACAAATTCTCCCCCGGTAAGGACTGCACCCAGGCCCAAATTCTGACCTTCCTGTACCGCGCGGCGCGGGGCGAGGGCGAGGCCGCTGCCGAGGATGTGGAGAAGGCCATTAACTGGGCGCGGGAAAAGGGTATAATTGATGATACTTTTGACAGCAATAAGCCCTGTACCCGCGCTACCGCTGTCAACTATATCTGGCAGGCCTTTGACAAGCCCAGCGCACAGGCCAGCAGCTTTACCGATGTGCCCGCCGACGCCTCCTATGGCCATGCGGTGGATTGGGCGGTTGAAAAGGGCGTGACCAAGGGCGCCAGCGACACCGCTTTCTCCCCCGATAAGGTATGCAGCCGGGGCGAAATCGCAACATTCCTTTATCGGGCCTACAATTAAAAAAGTCTTTTGCCCCCGCCGTTCAAATGAGAATGGCGGGGGCGCCTTTTGTAATTAAAGTGGCTGTGTGCGGTTGACGGGACAGGGTGACCCGCCACGGGTGGAGCATGGGCGGTTTTCGTTTCCCTGGCATAAGGCTGGACCAGCGGTTTGGTACGCTATCGCAATTCTCCGAATTGCTGACGCTTTCATGCCCTGGGGGGCATGGGATTTGGGGGCCGGGGCAGGCCGTTGTAGGGCATGAAAAACAGGGGGCCGGGTTCCGGCCTCCTGTCTTTTCGATTTTTAGGGTTCGGCTGTGGGTGGGTTGGGCGCTTCCTTATCAGTACCCGCCTTATGCCCCGGCCTCTGTCTTTCGTTTTCCGCCGCCATTTCCCGCAGAGCCCGCATGTTCCGCAGCGCGAGCGCATATACATGGACCATAACGGGATAGGGAGTGTTGGGCCTTGAAGGGTAATATTGAGGAGCGGGCCTGCGAGCTGGCTGCCTACATCATCGAAAACCGCACCACTGTGCGGGAAGCCGCCAGGCGGTTCGGAATCAGCAAGAGTACGGTACATAAGGATATAGTAAAATAGAGCGGTATGCCTGGGCAGTGAAATGAGGCGCCGTCCAATTAAGATAACGTATGAGGCGCCGCCCGATATGGGCAGCGCCTCGTTTATTGTTTTCAAATGCGTTTTGATAGCGCCGTATCAGTGCGTTTGCGCTCATATTTGTTGCAAATTCGATATACCGCATCCGCGAATACCCCAGGATCATGAGAAAGCAGCGCAGCCTCTTCTATTTCCCGTCCCCGTTCGCCATGTATCCCTCTGATCCCTGGCGTCGACCATTTTGGCATATACAGAATTCGCAAAAATACTTGTACAAAAAAGCAAAAAATCCTCCCCCGCACCTTGCCATTCCGGCTATCAGCAGTTATAATGGTAACCTAAGAATATCATGGGCGATCAGCAGGGCTTCCTGGAACACATGCCGGAGCTGCAGGCTGAAGGCGTTGTTTTCCGTATCGGCGTATTGGATGAACAGATGCCTCTGCTCCTCCGGCAGCGCGGCCAGCAGCTGGGCCTCCGCGTCTGACACCTGCTGCCGGACTGCTTGGTACGTCTCGTCCGCCAGCAGGACGGTAAAACGGTCTTCCATGATGTATTGGTATAAATGCTCTTGTAAGGGGGTCATAGGCGCCTCCATAATATGTGATAAACATATTATATCACGGAAATACGTGAAAAACAATCGAATTCACCGAATTAAGTAAATTCTGGCAGATAGCACAGTTTACGGGGAAATATTATGTACGATTCTAAGCAGATTGCCAAACGCATTAAACTCAGAGCCAAGCAGCAGGGCAAAAAAATAGGGGAAATGCTGTCTGATTGTCACCTCGGCATTAATACCGTTTCGAGCATAAATCGCGGTGGAGATATCCTTACGTTGAATTTCGCTAAAATCGCGGACTACTTGGACTGTTCGGTGGATTACCTCTTGGGGCGGACGGACAACCCGGAGGTCAACCGCTGATGAATCATAAGCATGTATAGACGCCTCGCCCGACATACAGGCGAGGCGCGAATTTAACATCAGACAGAAAAGCGGCGCGGCCCGCGGGAGAGAGAGGATCACAGCCATGCCCCAGGAAACCACCCCCATGATGCAGCAATACTTGAAAATAAAGGAGGAGAACAAGGACGCCATCCTGTTCTTCCGTCTGGGCGACTTCTACGAAATGTTCAACGAGGACGCCCTGCTGGCCAGCCGGGAGCTGGACCTGACCCTGACCACCAGGGACCGGGCGAAGCCCGAGGAGGAACGGACCCCCATGTGCGGCGTCCCCTACCACTCCTGCGATGGCTACATCGCCCGGCTCATCGCTAAGGGCTACAAGGTAGCCATCTGCGAGCAGATGGAGGACCCCGCCGCCGCTAAGGGAATCGTGAAGCGGGACATCCTCCGGGTGGTCACCCCGGGGACTGTGGACGCCTCCCTTCTGGAGGGGGACCGGGCCAACTACATCTGCGGCATCTATATTGACGAGGAAACCGCGGGGCTCTGCTTCTGCGACATCACTACCGGAAAAACCCACGCTACCTCCTTCTCGGGGCCGGAGCGGACGGACCACGTGATGAACGAGCTGGGGCGGTTTTCCCCCGCCGAGGCCCTTCTGAACGAGGGGGCCTGGGAGCGGAAGGAGCTTACGGAGCTGCTGAAGGAAAAATTCAGCTGCCGGATGGAAAAGGGCGGGAAGGCCCGGTTCCAGCCGGACGCCGCCCGCCGCCTGGTGGAAAAGCAGTACGGCCCGGAGTCCGCCGGTCAGCTGCCCAACGATGCCGCTGTCATGGCCCTGGGGGGCCTGCTGGGGTATCTGTACGAGACGCAGAAGACGGACCTCAGCCACATCAGCGAGCTGGAATACTACGAGCAGGGCCGGTTCATGGAGCTGGACCTCAACGCCCGGCGGAACCTGGAGCTCACCGCCACCATGCGGGGCAAGGAGAAGCGGGGGAGCCTGCTGTGGGTGCTTGACAAAACCAAGACCGCTATGGGGGGAAGGCTGCTGCGGAGCTGGCTGGAGCGTCCCCTGCTCAGCGTGACGGCCATCAACCGGCGGCTGAACGCCGTGGACGCCCTGGTGAAGGATGCTATGGGGCGGGAGGAGCTGATCTTCGCCCTCCAGGGCATCGGGGACATGGAGCGGCTCATCGGACGGGTGGTCTACGGCAGCGCCGGGGGCCGGGACCTGGCCTCCCTCCGGGGGGCGGCGGAAAAGCTGCCCAATCTGAAGGACAAGCTCTCCCCCTTCTCCGGCGGGCGGCTGGGGGAGCTGGCCCGGGACCTGGACTGCCTGGAGGACGTGTACCAGCTGCTGTGCCGGGCCATCGTGGACGAGCCCCCCTTCTCCGTCCGGGAGGGCGGGTTCATCCGGGACGGCTACGACGCCGAGGTGGACCGGCTGCGGGGAATCCTCAGCGGCGGCAAGGGCGTCATCGCCGAGGTGGAGGCCAGGGAAAAGGAGAAAACCGGCATCAAAAGCCTGAAAGTGGGCTATAACAAGGTATTCGGGTATTACATCGAGGTCAGCAAGTCCTACTACGACCTGGTACCGGAGACGTACATCCGCAAGCAGACCCTGGCCAACTGCGAGCGGTTCATCACCCAGGAGCTCAAGGACCTGGAGCACACTGTCCTCACCGCCAACGACCGGGTAACAGCGCTGGAGTACGACCTGTTCACCGCGCTGCGGCAGCGGCTGGGGGAGCAGATGGGACGCATCCAGGCGGCGGCGGGCGCCGTAGGGGAGCTGGACGCGCTGTGCTCCTTCGCCGCCGCGGCGGCGAAGAACGACTACTGCCGCCCCGTCATAGACGAGAGCGGCGTGATCGAGATCCACGACGGGCGGCACCCCGTGGTGGAGAAGATGCTGAAAAACAGCCTCTTCGTGCCAAACGATACCTATATGGGGGAGAAGGAGGACCGCCTCGCCATTATCACCGGGCCCAACATGGCGGGAAAGTCCACGTATATGCGGCAGGCGGCCCTGATCACCCTGATGGCCCAGATCGGGTCCTTCGTGCCCGCCAGGGCGGCGCGGATCGGAATCGTGGACCGGATCTTCACCCGCATCGGGGCCAGCGACGACCTGAGCGCGGGGCAGTCCACCTTCATGGTGGAGATGACCGAGGTGTCGGACATTCTGCGGCACGCCACCAGCAGGAGCCTCCTCATCCTGGACGAGATCGGCCGGGGGACCAGCACCTTTGACGGCATGAGCATCGCCCAGGCGGTGCTGGAATACTGCGGCCGGAAGCTGGGGGCCAAGACCCTCTTCGCCACCCACTACCACGAGCTGACGGAGCTGGAGGGCAGTCTGCCCGGGGCGAAGAACTACAATATCGCCATCAAGAGCCGGGGGGACGACATCGTGTTCCTGCGGAAGATTGTCCCCGGCGGGGCGGACCGGAGCTACGGCATTGAGGTTGCCAAGCTGGCGGGCCTGCCGGACGCGGTGGTGAAGAAGGCCAGGGCCATCCTCAAGGATTTGGAGGGCCAGTCCGGCAAGACGCCGCCGCTGCTGGCCGCGCCCAGGGAGGAGCAGGTATCCCTGACGGCGTTAGGGGAGGCGGAGGTCATCGACCGCCTCCGGCGGACCCAGCCGGACACGCTGACGCCGATTGAGGCGATGGGCCTGCTGTACGAGCTGAAGCAGAAGCTGCAGTAGGAGAAGGGAGACGGATATGGCGAGGCGGAGCGTTCCGGCGGGCATGACCCAGGGAGAGAAGATCCGGGGAGGCTGTCTGCTGGCGGTATATTTCGCGGCGCTGCCCCTGGCGGCGGACCCGATGTTCGACCTGCTGGAGAAATGGCTCCGCATCGCGCTGGGAGAGGCCGTGCGGAACGCGGCGTACCACTATATTTTGTTTGCCCTGACGCTGATCGTCTTCTGGGGCTGGCTGGGACGGTCGCTTAGGGCCGCGCTGGACCGACCGGGGGCTTTTTTCCTCACGGTTGGCGCGGGGCTGGTGGCATTTTACGGACTCAATGAAATTGTTTTCCGCATTTTTCAAATGTTCTCCATCGGGCGGGAAAATCTGAACGACCAGACGATCCTGGCGCGGATCGGCTCCGCGCCCCGCAGTACCATTCTGATACTGGTTTTTCTTGCTCCCATAGTGGAGGAGGCGGTTTTCCGGGGGTATATCTTCGGAAATCTTCGGGAGCTGAGCCGCCCGGCGGCATACCTCGTCAGCTGTTTTTTGTTTGCTTTTGTCCATGTATGGCAGTTTGTCGCGGTACATCGGGATTTTTCTTATCTGCTGGTGATGGTGCAGTATTTTGTGCCGGGGGCTGTGATGGCGTGGACTTTTGAAAGGTCCGGGAGCATTTGGGGGAGCGTTCTGCTTCATTGCGCCGTCAATGGGCTGGCGGTCTGGAGCATCCTGTAATCTCATCTTCGCGCGCTCCGCGCGCGAACGGGAGTTTTTTCTTAAATCGGCCCGGGACCTGCGCGGCCCCGGACTCCGCGCC
>OFGR01001049.1_pt1 | contig 24059 bp, 15 predicted proteins | sample 1521811 | NCBI WGS metagenome assembly OFGR01 (sample SAMEA3504098, study PRJEB24116) | mouse gut metagenome | biome: mouse gut; feature: mouse-associated habitat; material: faeces | place: Denmark | collected 2011
TAAGTATAACAGGCAGAGCATTTACAGGTGCTCTGCCTTGTTTGACAGAATAATATAAGGTTAATTTTCGCACTTAGGCATGTTATAGAGAGCCATATCACAAGTAAGGGCGAAAGGGAACGGAAGTTCAGGTAGAAGAAAGGGAATAAGAGTTAGATTTGTTAGATTTTAACCCCATGGGAGCAGTTGGCTTTCCATGGGGTGTTTTTGTCTGAAATGGGTAGATTTTGTGTTTATGATTTTTCTGGCGGAATGTATTCTATCAGGTCGTGTAAGTCACATTCCAGAACGTAACATAATCGTTTCAGGATATCAATATCAAGACGCTGTATTTTTCCATCCCTGTAATTCCGTAATTGTGTCCTCTGCATTTCCGTTCGGAAAGACAACTGATTCAGAGAGATATTTTTTTCTTCCAATATTTCTGCTAAATGGATTTTTATTTCGCCATAACCATATGAACTGGCCGGGAGCTGGCGTAAAGGGTTTTCTTTCTTGGGCATTGTCCGTACCTCCAATGTCTATTATATTTTACCCACAATATTATTGTAAGATTCTGTAATATATGGTATATTTATATATGGGTATAAATATGCTCAATTAAAAAATAGAAAAGTAATATATGAAATAAAAAGTGAAGGAGAGTTATTTATGTTAATGAAAAAATTGTTGGAGCAGGAGAACCATCCTGTGGAATATCCATGTGCTGTTGGTGAAGTCCATATTCCAAAAGAGAGAAATATTTATAATATCCTGCGGAAGAAGTATTACCATCTGGCAGAAGAAGCGGTAAAACAGTTTTCTTCTTTTTATGATGGCTATACGAACTGCAATGACATTCTGCAGAAAACGTCATCAGATTTTCAGAAAAGTATCTGCCCGGTCATAGATGAAATAAAAAAAGAACTTATCAGTGTGGAACGTTATGACTGGGATTACGATACCATTTATCAGTATGCAAATGAGAAAGGGTATCTGAATCCCTTCTATGCGGCATCTGATTCTGTCTGTGAAAAAATCATATCCGTAAATGAAGATTTGGAAGCGCAGAAACAATACCGCCAGGAACGAAAAGACAACCGTGCCAGATGGGAAGGCGGCAGTTATGGCGGTACGGTAATAGATAATTATGCACATCAGGCCAGCCTTGGAATGCGGAACGTTGCAGAAGGAATGGGGCACAGTTTCGTGAATGCAATCGGTAATTCATTCAGCAAAATGGCGGCTAATTCAGAATTAAAGCAGATATTTTCCAATCCTGAAACAAGGTCAGCAATACAGGAAGGCGTCTTTGCATCTGCTTTTGCTTTACACCATGTATTGATACATCTTATTTCAGAAACCAAAGAAGATGTTATATGGGGAGTTCCATCGGAAAATGACATGGAGACTGCACAGCGATTGCTGAATAATTTGAAAAGCGGGGCAGTCCCAAAAGAAAAAACAGACCAAATTTATCAGGAAATTCTGGCATTGTATCCATACAGTCTTGATTTATTTGAAACCATGCTTGCGTCATTTGGGGATGAAAAGGGAGCGCTGGGGGAACTGGCAGATTATTATGGCGTTGACCTGCAATCCTCTAAGGATAACCAGGCGCTCCAGTATGTAAAAGATATTCAAGGAGAAACAGAAGAAGATTCTGTAAAAGCAAAAGAAAAACTGATGGAGTACTGCACGGGTTTAAGTCTGCCAGTAACAGAAGAATTGGAATGCATGAAGTATATCAATAAAAGGCTGGAAGACTTCGACCTGCTGTACCGGACGGTAGATGAAGTTGTCTGTACTACCAGGGATTCTGCAGATTTTGCCCGTGAGGAATTACAGACGATACAGGCCTTTTTTGAGGAAATTGTACCGCCGACGTCGGAATCACTTCTTGACTATGAGGAAGATTTACTGGAAAAGAAATCTGCGTTTGAAGAACGGTTCTGTTCCGAGCTGAAGCCAAAATATTTAGAAAAAATCAACGGATATTTAGCCGATTTTGATAAAAAATTCTGTTCCACCGGGTTATTTAAAAAAGCAGACCGGAAACAGGCGGGAAAAGACAGGCTCCTGAAAGCGATGAAAAAAGCAGATACGTCTTCTTTGGAGAAAATTGAGGAAGCCTTTCAAAAGATGGAGATATTATTGCCCAAATTGGGATTGGGACAGGAAGATACAACGGAAGCAGCACAGTATCTGGAAAAGAAGAAAGATAAAATCTTAAACCCGAAGAGCGGCATAGATGTCATCAAAGGATTTGGAAAGCTGTTTAAAAAATAAGTTTACAAATGGAGTGAGGAAGCATGAAAAAAGTACTTGGGATAATGGCCGCCATCATTGGGGTTATAGTGGTTCTATGGCTTTTGTCACATATCATTGAATTTATGTGGGAACTGTTCTGGATTGCAGTTGTAATTTCGGTGATTACATATGTAGTCCAGAAATTCAGATGAAAACGGATTTTAAAATCCACAAAAGAGACAGTCAGGAGGATATCATATGAAAAAAATTGCACCTGTTGTTATTGTTATAGCCGTACTTTTGATTATTGGAAAAATTATAGTCGCAGGAGAAGTCAGTGATTTGGAAAAGGATATCGTAGAAAGCGTAAAAAGAGGCGGTTATTACACCGCATTGGAGGACGCGAAAGACATAGAGTTCCAGGGTGAAAAAATGTCCAGAAAAACGTCTAAGCTAATTGAAGATGTTAAACTTTATGGAGCTGCTCAAGCGGAAATGGAAAAGGGAGAATACGCCGAAATGAATTTGGGAAAAATAAAGGCGATTTTAGATGAAATGAATGGAAGTTATAAAAAATATGATAAATTCAAATCAGATGTAGAAGAATTCAAAGAGAAAGTAGATTCACTGGAAGAATATGGTAATCTGGGAGTGGAACTTGTAGAAGAGGTGGAGGCATTGATAATGGAAGGGGAGATGGACGAAGCCAAAAGACGAATTTCTGAATATAAATCAGATGAAAGATATACATATATGCCTGAAAAACTAAAAAGCATATTATTTGATTATATGAATGAGGCAAGCGGGATGTTTCAGTGATAAAATAATGTAAATATATATTATTACCCTGAAAACAATCAGGAAAGGGGTGATTCTATGCACGCAGGAATCTTCTTAGGCGCATGTGTCATTACAGTAGGCGTACTGGTGGCACTAGAAACAGGAAACGCATAACAATGTAAGAGTTTGGAAAGCAGGCAGACAGCAGGAAATGTTGTCTGCCTTATTTTCATGCAAAAAAAGGAGCGTACCAATGGAGAAATTATCAACAGAATCCATGACAGTGGAGCGGAAAGGCATTTTCGATAAGAACCATAAAAAGCGGTTTGAGCTGACCTTCACCTGCAAAGACAGAAAACCGGAGAAAGGCATCTTAATCATAGGCTTAAACCCTGCCAGCACAGATATCAGCATTTTAGACACTACCACCACATTTAGTTTAAACAACTTAATCCCCATGGGATATACCACAATCACAGTCTGCAACCTTTACGCAGATCTCTTTCAACAGCGTTTAAAGCCTTCCGAAGTGGCGAACAACACGGAGAACCGGAAATACCTTGCGGAAGTGTTAAAGCGTGGGTTTGACGCTGTCCTGCTTGGATATGGAAATACATTCCTGACAAATAAATTTGTGAAAGAAGAAAAAGAATAGCTGCTGAAACTTCTGAAAAATTATAAAGACAAAGTAGTGGACATCGTGGACGATAAGGGAGAGTATGAAAGGCTGACAGCTACACATCCACTGATGGCAGGAAGATATTTTCCCAACAGATGGAAATTGCGACCATTTTTATTTGAGGAAAAGAATACACTGAAAGAAGCCGGGAATGGAAAGCTGCCGGAAAAGGCGGAGGAAGACAGGGAGAAAAAGCTGCCAGGGAAAATGAAAAAAACGGAAAAGGAAAAAAGGGAGAGAAAACAGGATGGAAAAGACAATCCGAATCAGGACGGTGAGCCAGTGGCACCTGCTGAAGCAGATAAACAGGTATCTGGGAAAGAAAAAGATACCGGAGGAAGTGATGGTGAGGATTTACCGCATCCTCCGCTCTAAAGAGCTGGGAAAAGACGGATTTATTGTCTTATGTTTAAACAGAATAAAAGATGACTGCCTGGGAGTGGAAGATGCTGTGGGGATGTACCCAAACAAAATCAGGATAGGGGAGGATGTAGACGAAATCCCCATAAGGAACCGAAAAGGAAGACAAAAAAGCTGGTACATAACCCATGTAAAAATGAAAGGCCAGAAGATTCAGCTTATCTATACAATAAAAGGGCAGGACGATTACAGGAGGGATGGAACATGGTAGGGATATTATTTCAGAGCTGGGAACGTTTTTTAAATTATGTAAAGCATAAAGAAAAGACAGAGCCGGAAACAGGATGGAGCCAAGCAACATGCCAGTTTCACAGGGATTATCTGAAAGCAGAAGAGTGGGGAGGATTTCAGAATATACTGCCTGCCGCCGATTACGAAGCATTCGCCAGAAACAGAAGCACCATAGAAGTAAGGTCGTTCCAGATACAGAAAGGAACAGTCAGGATGATTTTTTATGCGGCAGGAACGGAAGACCGGGAGGAACGTTATCAGTGCATGGGGTATGGAATTGTGGAAGAAAGAGCTACAGAAGATAATAATGCCCATTTTGTATCAATGGCAGAGGAACGGAACAAAGAGAAAACATCATACTGTATTGGAACGGAACGGGATTACTGGGACAATTATCCTGTCCTCCAGATGGAATTGCCGGAGCAGATATTAAACTATCTGGCTTCTCAGGTTGAGATACTGGACAGCAATTATGGGGCGGAACGTGACGTGATGGGAGGCATGGGAGGGTTCTGTGCTGTGATTCCAAAAAGGGATGAATCGGCGCAAGAAGCCTGCCAGAAGATAATTGACCCGCTTACCGTCAATCCCCTGTTCTCCATGCCGAAGAGAGAAAATGAGGTAGCCATGTGTCTGGCGTTGGAATATATGGTAAGAAAAGGAAAAGACGCCAGATATATTGAGATATGGAAAGAATAGAAGGTCGCGCCGATGCAGCCGAAAAGGAAACTGCATAAGTTTAAGCAGGGAGTTTCCGGTTTGCCGCCACCGTCGCCATAGAGAAAGGGGATGGAGCATATAGATAAAGAGTGGCTGGAAACAGTTATGGATTTAATGGCACAAATTGTAGCCACTGTTTATTCTAATGAGAAAAAGGTGAAGAAAGAACAGGAAGACAGGTAACTGTCCTGACAGAGAAAGCCGGATAATGGGATGGAATTGCAGGTATGCTGCAGGAAGTAAGTTTCCCTGTAATCCTGCCCCTTTATCTGGCAGTATATCCAAACATGGAAAAGAACCTGAATCAACTATGATACCGGAATATATATTATAACTCTGAACCATGAAAGAAAGAGAGGGAAAGATTATGAGCTATACAGAACAGAAAATAACCGCTGCTATTTACTGCAGGGTAAGCACCAGGGAGCAGGCGGAAGAAGGCTACAGTATCGGGGAGCAGGAGCGTCTGATAAGGGAATACTGCATGAAGCAGGGCTATGAAGTCTACAAGGTCTTTTCTGACGCCGGAATCAGCGGAAAAGACATTGCCCACAGGCCAGCCATACAGGAACTGTTAAAAGAAGCCGCAGAAAAGAAGTTTGATATCGTGATGTCATGGAAAATCAACCGCTTAAGCCGGAAACTGGAAGACGCCATAAAGATTGTGAACACGCTGGACAGATACGGGATAGCTTACCGCTCTTATTCCGAGCCTTTTGAATCCGATACACCGGCAGGGAAAATGCAGTTTCAGATGATGGCATTGGTGGGGGAGTTTGAGCGAAATACCATTGCACAGAATGTAAAAATGGGGATGAAAGCCAAAGCCCGTGCAGGGGAGTGGTGCGGAGGGATTGCGCCTTTGGGTTACCATTGGGTTCCTATGGAGGGAACGGAAGATTTGGCAAGGAAAAAATCACGCCTTGAAATTGATGAAAAAGAAGCGGAGGTCATTAAAATCATTTACGGGATGTATGCGTCCGGCAAAGGCTATAAGGCGATTGCAAACTACCTGAATAAAAAAGGGTATCAGACCAAACTCGGAAATACATTTTCCGTGGCACAGCTCCGCACCATACTTACCAATCCGGTCTATATTGGGAAAGTACGTTTTAATGTACGCAGGGACTGGAATGAGAAAAGACGCAATAACATCAACCCGGACCCGATTATTGTTGAGGGAATCCATGAAGCCATTATAACAGAGGAGCAATGGAACCAGGTACAGTTTTTAATCAGCCAGAAATCAGGGAAGCCATCCCGTATTTATGACGGGGAATACCTGCTGACCGGAATATTGAAATGCCCGGAATGCGGCGCAGGAATGGTGATTTCAAGGGTAAGCAACAAAAGGGCTGACGGAAGCAGACACAAGCTGACTTATTATGCCTGCGGGAACTGGAAGAATAAAGGGAGCGCAGTCTGCCACAGCAACATGATAAGGGTGGAGAAAGCCAATGGCTTTGTCTACCGGAGGATGGAGGAAGTCTTAAACGATGACAAAGTGTTTCAGGAAGTCTTTTCAAGGGTAAACCGGGAACATGAAATCATAAAGAAGAATGCATATAAAGAGCAGGAGTTACAGGAAAAAGAACGTGAGAAGCTTTCCAGGCGTATCATGAAAAACCATGAAGCCTATGAGGACGGAGTGATTACCAGAGATGAATTTTTAATGCGGAAACAGGAGTTAGACCAGCAGATGGAGCAGGCCAGGGAGCGCACCAGCGAGAGCCATCTTATCCTGCTGGAAGAAAGACGGAAAGAGATACCCAAAGAAGCAGTGAGGGAAATCTTAAAAAACTTCAGCAACGCCTTATCCGCTGACATAGACCGAACCATGCGGAAGAAATTACTGCATCTGCTGATAAAGGAAATCACCATAGACAGGGACAGGAACATAGGCTCCATCAAACTAAAGTTATCCGATGAGTTAATCCGGTTCTTACAGAACAATGGCGGCACACCACCAGACGGTGCGCCGTCTGTTTTTATGTTCCGGGAATTTGGGATAAAGTCACTGGAACTGGAACTTGTGATATAGGAAAGCGGTACAAAAATAAAAAAGGGAAAGAGAGGGAACAGAAGATGAGTCATGATTTAAACCAGTACCTTGTAAGGGAGTATGAAAAACTGGATTCTGAACTGGAACAGAGAGAATCTGTAGAAAAAATGCGTTTCCTTATGATGGCGAAAGAGAAAGATTTTTCCGGTTATTATTCCAGACGGAACCTGGCAGGACGGGAATTCTATTCCGTAATTGACACGCTTTATGAGCTGAATAACCTTTGAAGTGTTGAATGATTGTAATTTAGCGGGTGACTGTGTATAATAGAACTATAAAGAAAGTAGCTTTATGAAAGGTACAGTTTCCCGGCATAGGAAGTGACAGAAAGCAGGTTAAAATAAAATGAATGGCAATGAAAAAGAGCAGATGGAAAGTATGGAAGACAGACAAAGAAGCTGGGAAGAATTAGGCATATCCAATGATTTCCTGTTTGGGAAAGTCATGCAGAACCCGGAACTGTGTAAAGAATTACTGCAGAGGATTCTGCCGGATTTGGATATTGACCATGTGGAATACCCAAAGTTGCAGAAAAGCATTGAGCAGGACAGGGACGCCCACGGAGTAAGGCTGGATGTGTATGTAAAGGATGATAAAGGAACAGTTTATGACATAGAAATGCAGGTAAGCGATACGAAAGAGCTTCCCAAAAGGAGCAGATATTATCAGAGCATGATAGACTTGCAGCTTATTGATAAAGGACAGTATTACAATGAATTAAACAGAAGCTATGTTATCTTTATCTGTCCGTTTGATGCATTTGGAAAGGGCAGGCACATTTATACATTTGAAAATATCTGTAAAGAGGATGGTAGCATTTCCATGGGAGATGAAGCGGTAAAGATATTCCTGAATGCAAAAGGAACCATGGATGATGTCAGTAAGGAATTAAAGGCATTTCTTGATTATGTAGCGGGTAAAAAGCCAGTAGATTCCTATGTGGAGAAACTGGAAGAAGCGGTAAAAGAAGCAAAGAAAAACAGGGAATGGAGGCATGAATATATGACGTTGTTAATGCGTGACCAGGAGAATCAAAAAATTGGAGAAAAAAAGATGGCTAAACTGATAATATTATTAAATGAAGACGGTCGGTTATCAGATATCATCAGAGTATCACAGGATGAAGAATACCGTCAGGAGCTTTATGAGGAATATCATATTAGTTAAGAGAGAAAGTAACAGGCAGAACATACCAAAATGTTCTGCCTTATTACATTTCACATTTATGCGAGATGATAATATTTCAAAAAGATTCATTTTTAAGCAATTTACGCACTTAAGGCTATTATGGAGAGCCATATCACAAGCAAGGGCGAACAGAAGTATATTGTCAAGAAGCTTTTTATTCATTGATATTTTTCTGACGATAGGGTATGATATTTAAATAAGGAAAATTTGGCAATACCATGTTTGACACAGCGATGACAGATTGCCTGTGAGAAAACTGGCAGGGGTTATATTTTTGTAAGAAAGGCAATGGATATACCAATGAAAAAGACAAGTATTTTTAAGCAGCTGCTTTTGCCTATGATATTGATTGTATGTATATTGGCGCTATGCTTAACCGGAATTATTGCAACAATTTTTGTAAAATCTTATAAAAATCAGATATACGGCAGGAGTCAGGATAAATCACAACTAGTATCTGACCAAATTGCCATGTTTTTGGATGGCGCTTATGGAATTACAGAAGAATTATCTGTAAATCCCAGTATTCTCACCATGAAAACCAACATACAGACGCCGATTCTTAAAAATTGCGTTGAGAGAAATCCTTATTTAGAGCTACTTTACATACAAGGCATAAATGGAATGCAGACAGGACGGTCATCTGGTGAATTAGCAGACCGTTCTACCAGATGGTGGTTTCAACAGACTGTCGATAGACAACAACCATTTATCTCAAAATCTTACTATTCCGTAAATACCGGGATGCCCTGCGCCTCCATATTTTTTCCGATGTATCAGGAAAACGAATTTATAGGCATTTTCGCAGCAGACTTAAAATTAGACTATTTGCAAAGCCTGATAGAAGAATTTTCCGATACAGAACATGGGGAATACTCTTTTGTCATTGATGGGGAAGGCGTTGTAGTTGCCCACCCCGACAGTACCCAAATTGAAGAACTTTATAATTACAAGCAAATGACCAAAACCATATCTGACAAGGACGATGCTGGACAGCCAGTACTTGACGCAGAAGGTAATATCGTGACAGAGGAACAAGCGATAACGGTTTCTGAAGATTATCAGCAAATCATTGCAAATGTCATGGCAGGAAACACAGGGAGCGGCAAGATTACCAACGAAGGCGAAAATTATATTGTAAACTATTCCTCTATCCCGCTCAAAGGGGAGTCTGATACCTGGTCTGTGATAACCCTTTACAAAGAAAAGTCGGCAATGACGCCTGTATACCGGATGATCACCGTTGCAACAGTGGTGGCTATTTTTATCATGATATCTGCAGTCTTAATGACTGCATTACTGGCACATAAGCTGACTAAGCCAATTGTATCGATTACGGCGCTGATTCAAAACGCCTCTGATGGTGATTTCTCGGTAAAGGCGGAAGAGAGCATTAAGAACGAAATCGGCGTATTGTCAAAAAGCTTTAATAAGATGACCCAGAAAATATCAATAATACTGAGAAAGAATGCCATGATTGCCGAAGAGGTCGTAGAAAGCGCAGGACATTTAAAACAAGTTGAAAAAGACATGGATAAAACCCGCCAGGCAGTCCAAGAAATATTAGATGGCTCCAAGGCACAGAATTTAGATGTAGAAGAAGTCCTTATGCAAGAGGAACTATTGGGGACGAAGTTCGATCAATTACAGGAAAAAAGCAGACTTCTTCTGGAACATGCGCAAGATACGATTGCTTCCAGTGAAAAAGGGATGGAGAGCGCTGCAAATCTTCAGAAGCAGAACGAGGAGGCTTCCGAGGGAATGACAGATACCTATAGGAAAATTATGGCTTTAGAAGAGCAATCACGTAAGATTTCAGGAATTTTGAACACTATCAATAATATTGCTTCTCAAACAGAGCTACTTGCGCTAAATGCCTCTGTGGAGGCTGCCCGTGCAGGAGAGCATGGCAAAGGTTTTTCCGTAGTCGCAGAATCGATCGCAAAACTTGCAGCAGATTCGTCACAAGCAACAGATGGCATAGAAAAAATTATTACAGAATTATGCAAGGAAATCTCCAATGTGGTTACCAATATCGAATCTATCCGCACAGGTGTGAACGGACAGACGAAAGCAGCAAAGCAGGTTCAAGGGACTCTGCTGGATTTCCATACGCTCGCAGAGCAAACAAAAGAATCTGTCAACAGCATGGAGGAGCTTGTGGGAACAATGCATCAATGCAACCGCATGGCGGCATGCGCCGTGGAGAGAATACAGCATATTTCCTCAAACACGGCAGGGCTCACGCAACAAGTGGCAGAATCCATCCAAGAGCAGTTAAAAGGAACGACAAAGGTTGCTATGTGTATTGAAAATTTGTCGGAAGTTTCTCAGGAAATGAAACAGGAGATGACAAAATTTAAGCTTTAAAATGTGAAAGAAACAAAAGCTTAGATTAAACAAAGATAATCTTTATGGAGTAAACAAAATATTTCTTAATCACTATTACTTTTAATCACTATTGGAGGAAAATTTATGAAAAAAATAATAGCCCTACTATTGACAACCATGTTTTTAACAGGAATGATACAACCAGTGTGTGCAACACAAACAGCCGGCAACATAGAAGCAGCCATCCCAAAAGCAATTGAAAATTTGCAACTGGTTCCTGAACAGGACATCAAAAACTTGTCACCATCTGGGCAATCAAAAGAAGACAGAAGAAACATAGTTTCGCCAGACCAGGCAGAGAAAAGTGATGTCACACAAGAAGGGAACGTTAAGTTTGAATATAGCTTAGGCAAACAATATGATCAAACAAAATTGATTTGCAATTATGGCTCGCCAATTGACAGCTACAACAGCTGGTTGTATTACTCCTGTAGCAATACAACTGACAGCCCTGTTACTTTATCCATATCCAATTCTAACGCAAATGTATTGAAAATTACCTCAGAAAAGGAACTTGATGTTGACGCTGGCCACTATATAACTGGAACCATCAAATATAAGGTGATCGGAGTTGGCTACACAGATATCATTGCTTCAACCGGAAATACATCTTTCAAATTCCGTTTATATGTATTGCCATACATAGCAGACTATCCCAAGATTACACAGACTGATTTTCACCACATTACCTTAAAATGGAAGAAAGTCCCTGGATGCGACGGATACTATGTGCAACGTTCAAAGAATTATAATGGTGAATATGAAACACTGAAAACATTAAGTGCTGACAAAACCAGCATTACTTTGCCTGTAAAATGGAATAAAGAATATTTTTACCAAGTTGTCGGTTACGTAAAGGATGATTTACGTACCTTGCCAGGAGAGGCCTATCAGACAGGGTTTACAGCCCAAGAAATGGCGGGTTCTAGCATCACCTCTGTCAAAAAATCTGGCAGCAGCAATCTAGTAATCAGATGGAATGCTTTCAAAAATGCAACAGGGTATAAGCTTTACCAATCCAACCAGGAAAATGGAACTTACAAATGCATTTACACCGATCGGAGCGGTAAAACAACTTTCTATAAGCAAAAAGTCACCAAGGGTATTCCTTACTACTACAAGTTAGTAACTATGGATGCAATGGGGGAAAGTGATTTCTCACCAACCGTATCCCAGATTATTCCCAAAAATAATAAAGTTAAAAAGGTATTATGCAGCAAAATAAGCCAGGAATCTTCGGGAGGATTCGGACAATATTCCTACCACTGGGCGCATCCAGACACTACCTACTATTATCAGTCCGGCGGCAAGTTTCATGCCGTATGCGTTCAGAATAACGGCGACTTAAAAATCTATACCCTGAATGCTTCTTTCAAGGTGACAAACACAAAAACGATAAAATTGAAGTATGATGTATGGGGCGGATTTTACCAAGGTACAGACGGCAAGTTTTATGTGGCAATAGGCTATGACAATCCCAAGGAAAGTAAAAGCAAAATCGTGATTAAAGTGATCCAGTTCGACGGCAAATGGAAAAGATTAAAGACAGCAAACATCAAAGGCGGCGTCTTTAATACCTTTCAGGGAATCTATGCTCCATTTGACGCCGGAAATTGCCGCATGGATATGCAGGGAAACACCCTTTATCTGATGACTGCGAGAGAGATGTTTACATACGGCGACGGATATCGCCACCAGTCTAATATCTCCTTTAAAATCAATACGAAAAAAATGAAAGCAGCAGAAGCAAATGAGAGTTATGCCAGTCATTCCTTTAATCAGTTTGTGAAATTCAAAGACGACATGCTCTACCTTTTGGACCACGGAGACGCCTATCCCCGCGGCTTAGAACTGACTACAGTATCAAACTATGGAGCAGATAATCAAACAATTAGTTCCTCCTCCCTGTTTTCCTTGAAAGGGGAGACTGGCGCTAACTTCACAGGATGCAGGGTCGGGGGCATGGAAATTGGAACCAGCAATGTGCTTGTCTGCGGGACGTCACAGCCTCATGGTAAAAAAATAAAAAACATTTCTGGCTTTGGTTATGATATGAAGTATAATGCGTTCCTGATACTTTCCAACCGCAACTCTGGCAAAGTAACTTTTAAATGGCTGACTACCCATAACCCAAAGACTACCTCTGTCACGGTAGGGGAAACCCGAATGATTAAATTGACAGACAACCGTTTTGTAATTTTATATTCCACTACGAAAAAAGGAACGTCTACGCTAAATTACGCTGTATACAGCGATACTGGAAAAAAGATTTATTCCAAAAAATATTCCAATATGGCGTTTGACGGTGATTCCCAGCCCATTTTATACAATGGAAGCATTGTCTGGATTTCAACAACCCAAAACAGCGGCAAAGCAACTTCAAAAGTTTACGCTATACCTGCGACGTTTTAAATATAGCTTGCGTATGATACGATATTTTCGAACATCATACGCAAGTTTTTGTTTTCTGCTATTTTACCAAATATTTTGTGCAAAAATCATTTTGAATGTACTAGTGCGAAAGCCTCAAGACCTTTTGGCACTACGAGATTACAAAATGGGGAGGCTCCTTGATCTGTTCTAAGAAATTGTAAAATAAGAAAAACATTGCCTGGCAGACAATTTTCCAGTATAATGATAAAAATACATAAAAATTATTGCTAGCGACAGGAGGAACAAAAATGTCTCAAAGAAAAGATATCCATAAGGTATTGATTATTGGATCCGGTCCTATCGTAATTGGACAGGCATGTGAATTTGACTATTCTGGTACACAGGCATGCAAGGCTTTAAAAAGCCTAGGTTATGAAATTGTATTGGTTAATTCAAATCCTGCTACCATTATGACAGATCCGGAAACCGCTGATGTCACCTATATCGAGCCTCTGAATGTAGAACGAATGGAACAGATTATAGCCAAAGAAAGACCAGACGCCCTTTTGCCTAACCTTGGGGGACAGTCTGGACTGAATCTGTGCTCTGAGCTTGCAAAGTCAGGCGTGCTGGAGAAATACGGCGTACAAGTAATCGGCGTACAGGTAGACGCTATCGAACGTGGGGAAGACCGTATCGAATTTAAGAAAACCATGGACAGTCTTGGAATTGAAATGGCAAAAAGCGAAGTGGCTTATTCTGTGGAAGAAGCCTTGGCAATCGCTGATAAGCTGGGATATCCGGTGGTACTGCGGCCTGCGTATACGATGGGAGGCGCCGGAGGCGGCCTTGTATATAATATGGAGGAGTTAAAAACCGTCTGCACAAGAGGGCTACAGGCAAGCCTGGTAGGACAAGTCCTGGTAGAAGAATCCATATTAGGATGGGAAGAATTAGAATTAGAGGTGGTACGGGATGCAGACAACAATATGATCACCGTATGCTTTATTGAGAATATTGATCCCCTTGGCGTACATACCGGAGACTCTTTCTGTTCTGCGCCTATGCTTACGATATCAGAAGAAGTTCAAAAACGGCTCCAGGAAAAATCATACAAGATCGTGGAGTCGATCCAGGTAATTGGAGGAACAAATGTGCAATGGGCGCATGATCCCAAAACAGACAGAGACATTGTGATTGAAATCAATCCCAGGACTTCCCGTTCCTCTGCCCTTGCGTCCAAAGCAACCGGATTCCCGATAGCCTTGGTATCGGCGATGCTGGCAACTGGAATGACGCTTTCCGATATCCCATGTGGAAAATATGGCACATTAGACAATTATGTTCCAGATGGGGATTATGTGGTAATCAAATTCGCCCGTTGGGCATTTGAAAAATTTAAAGGCGTAGAGGACAAGCTCGGCACTCAGATGCGGGCAGTCGGCGAAGTAATGAGCATTGGCAAGACATTTAAAGAGGCATTTCAAAAAGCGATCCGCAGTCTGGAAACTGGACGTTATGGTTTAGGTCATGTGAAAGATTTTGATCAAAAAACCAAGGAACAGCTATTGAAGCTTCTGATCACCCCGACCAGTGAACGTTATTTTATTATTTATGAAGCGCTCAGAAAAGGAGCGTCCGTGGAGGAAATCCATGAGATAACCAAGGTCAAGCATTATTTCTTAGAACAAATCAAGGAATTAGTGGAAGAAGAAGAGGCTCTTGCGGCAGAAAAAGGGCATCTTCCATCTGACGAAGCACTGATTGCTGCAAAAAAACATGGATTTTCTGATAAATATTTAAGCCAGATCCTGCATATTTTAGAGGAGGAGGTTCGTAATCGACGAATATCCCTAGGTCTGGAAGAGGCTTGGGAAGGCGTGCATGTCAGCGGGACAAAGGATAACGCTTATTATTATTCTACTTACAATGCAGAAGACAAAAATCCTGTAACGCAAGGCAAGCCGAAAATTTTGATTTTGGGCGGTGGTCCCAATCGTATTGGACAGGGGATCGAATTTGATTATTGCTGTGTCCACGCATCGATTGCCTTGAAAAAACTTGGGTTTGAAACCATTATCATAAACTGCAATCCAGAAACCGTATCTACGGACTATGATACCTCTGATAAGCTTTATTTTGAACCTCTGACCCTCGAGGATGTCCTGAGTATTTATAAAAAGGAACAGCCAGTCGGCGTCATTGCCCAGTTCGGTGGTCAGACTCCTTTGAATCTGGCGGCAGATTTGGAGAAAAATGGCGTAAAGATACTGGGAACCGCACCCTCTGTGATTGATTTGGCAGAAGACAGAGATCTGTTCCGCGCCATGATGGAAAAGCTTGAAATTCCCATGCCGGAATCTGGAATGGCGGTCAATGTAGAAGAGGCTCTCGCAATTGCAGATAACATCGGCTATCCTGTAATGGTTCGTCCTTCTTATGTTCTAGGCGGGAGAGGCATGGAGGTCGTATATGATGCTGACAGCATGACAGGCTATATGAACGCTGCCGTAGGAGTCACTCCAGACCGTCCAATTTTAATTGACCGTTTTCTGGGACATGCGACAGAATGTGAGGCAGACGCCATCAGCGACGGAACCCATGCGTTTGTTCCGGCAGTGATGGAACATATCGAGCTTGCAGGTGTGCATTCTGGCGACTCTGCGTGCATTATCCCCTCGAAACATATTTCAGAGGAAAACGTAGCCACGATCAAGGAATATACCAGAAGAATTGCGGAAGAAATGCATGTCAAAGGCCTTATGAACATGCAATACGCCATAGAAAACGGCAAAGTATTCGTGCTAGAAGCAAATCCAAGGGCTTCCCGTACCGTGCCATTGGTATCTAAAGTCTGCAATATCCGCATGGTTCCTCTGGCCATTGAGATCGTAACGGCAGAATTGACCGGAAAGCCTTCGCCGGTTCCAGAACTGAAAGAACAAACGATTCCTTACTATGGCGTAAAAGAAGCGGTATTCCCCTTTAATATGTTTCAGGAAGTAGATCCGGTATTAGGGCCAGAAATGCGTTCCACTGGAGAAGTACTTGGTCTTTCCACATCCTACGGAGAAGCATTTTATAAAGCCCAGGAAGCTGCGCAGTTAAAGCTTCCTTTGGAGGGAACGGTGCTTATTTCTGTCAGTGACCGGGATAAGCCTGAGGTTGTAGAGGTTGCCAAAGAATTTGCAAAAGCGGGATTTCACATTATTGCATCCCAAAATACTTGCAAGCTAATCAGAGAAGCAGGAATTCCTGCAAAGATGGTATATAAGTTAACGGAGGGAAGACCTGACATGCTCGATCTGATTACCAATGGCAAGATCGACTTAATTGTCAATACTCCTGTGGGACAGGAACGCCACATGGATGACAGCTATTTAAGAAAAGCTGCGATTAAGAAAAAAGTTCCGTATATGACCACCATGGCAGCTGCAATGGCAACCATTAGCGGTATTCTTTCTTTGAAAAAGCATGGTAGCAGCGAAGTGCAGTCTTTACAAAAATTACATGGAAACATTGAGTAGCAGAATCTTTTATAGAAAGACCAAACGCTATCATCGTTATGAAGGAAGGAAAGGGGCAAATTTATGAAAAATATCTATAGAATAGCTAGTATATATTTAATCTTTTCCTTGATACTTGGATCAATACCCTTAATAGGAGGCAGACCGCTGCAGGTTTTCGCAGAAGAAGGACAGGAAAAGGAAACTTCTGGGTACTTGGGAACAAATATTCATTGGGAAATTACAGAAGACACTGTACAAGGCTGGAATCTGCAAGAGCCTCCATATAAGCTTACCTTGACAGGAACAGGGGAGATAGATTTCGGAGGCAACATGTCTCCTTGGCATGAATATGGTTATCTTCCAACTATTACCACATTATCTATTTCAGATGGAATTACCAATATTCCGGACGGCGCATTTTCTGGAGCCGCTAGCTTGAGATACGTCCTGCTGCCAAACAGCATTGAACGCATCGGCAATTACGCTTTTGCCTACTGCAGTCTGCTAGAAACTTTCACATGCAGCACAAGCTTAAAGTCGATAGGAGAATGTGCGTTTACTGACGATGTAAGCCTGATCGCTTTCCAGATTCCGTATGGATTAGAGACGATTGGCAAAGCGGCTTTTTCGGCATGTGAAAGCATGACGGATATTACGCTTCCAGGGAGTTTGCTATCGTTGGGGACTTATTGCTTTCGAGAAACAGGACTTACCAATTTGACCATTCCAATGAGCGTCACTACGATAGGAGACGATATATTGATTGAAAATGAGGCATTGAAAAGTCTTGAAGTTGTTGAGGGCAATGCCAATTTCAAGACCGTAGACAATGTCTTGTATGAACAAAAGAACGGCTCTCCCTACCGTACAATTGCATATGCGCCTGCGGCGCCTGCTACAGCCATTGAAATTCTGGAAGGAACAGAGCTAATTGACAAAAATACATTTTATCATGCAGATAATCTCCTTAATATTTCCCTTCCTAGAACCTTAAAAACAATTTCCAAAGACGCATTTTTTTGGTGTCAGAACCTTAAAGAGCTCCATCTTCCTGACAATGTTGAGACAGTTCAGGCAAATGCCATCGTAGGCTGTGGCATAAAGAAACTGACCATAGGCAAAAAGCTGAATTATGTTTCTAGTTTGACTTTCGACGATTGTACCTATTTAAACACCATAACGATTTCTGAAGAAAACCCTTATTTGGATGCGGTTGACAATGTGGTGTATAACAAAGATCACACCAGCTTACTATTTTATCCTTTCGCAAAAGCAGGAGAAGAATATTATATTCTCGATACGACGCAACGCCTGAATGACAGCAGTATCAGAAGTACAAGGTCGTTAAAGACACTACATATGCCTAAAAACCTGATTGAGCTTGGACGGTATTCCGTTTACGGAAATAGAAATCTAAACGCTATCTATTTTCAAGGAGACGCCCCTTCGGCAGGGGAGAATTGCCTCAAAGAGAATGGAGCTCAGCTTCTTATTTACCGGATTCCTTCCAGCGCTGGATGGGATGAAAGCTATTGGTCTTCTTTTCATCTTGCCGATTGGAACCCTGGCAATAGCGACCAAGAATCTGGTACATTTGACGGGGTTACTTGGGAGTTTCAAGGAGAAAACGGCTTGATGCGATTTACCGGAACGGGCGTCATTCCAAATTTCAGCGAAGAAGAACCCGCCCCATGGACCTCATATATGAACCAGATACAGACCATAGAGGCAGAACACATTACGGATATTGGAGATTATGCTTTTTGCCACGCCCAAAATTTGCTTCGCCTTGAAACAGGTTTGGAGCTTGAGCGGATCGGAGACCATTCCTTTGGCGACTGCCCCAAAATGTCGTTCCTAGACATTAGTAATGTAAAGACCATTGGCACTGGCGCCTTTGAGAATGACAGCTCCTTTCAAGGCCAGCTCCATTTAAAAGAAATTACATCGATAGGAGCAAGCGCTTTTCAAGGATGCGCTTCAATTACCGCCGCCATCCTCAATAACCAAATTCAGACATTGCCGGAATCTTCTTTTGCAGGATGCACGGCTTTGGCATATCTTTTCTTGCCAGACAGCATATCAGAAATAAAAAGCAACGCATTTAGCGATTGTGCGCTGCGCACGATCAATATTCCTGCCGGCATAGATACCATTGAGGCACAGGCATTTAAAGGAAATGCGAATTTAGAAAAAGCATACTTCTATGGCGGCACGCCCCAAAATTGGGCAGAAGACAGCTTTACAGAATGCAATCAGCTGACAATTTGTTTCCGTAAAAATCAAAATGGATGGGACGGCATCGGAAACTCCTGGCAGAACATCCCGCTGTTAGGATTGGATAAATTTTATACCGAAAAACAGGACCACTATTCTTTCGGTAACGACGCATCCTCTTTTGGCTATCCAGCGGATTATCGTATTCCAAGACAGCGTTATGTGGATATTTTAAACAATATTGTTACTGGCACTTATTATTACGCTATCAGCGGCAATTGGACGGGTTCCTGCTACGGCATGGCAAGCTCTGCTCTGGATTTTTATGAGAATAACGAGCTCAAAGCACAAGACTATCAAGAATCTGCACAAAACATTTACCAGTTGCAAGCTCCTTTAGATAAAAATGCCGCTCTGACTAAATTGATAGAGGCTTACCAAATATCACAAAACATGCAAAATATTGCCGGATGCGGCGGTGTTTTAAGCCGTAATATGAATCAATATATGGAGATGATTCAAAAAGTGGAGGAATTTGAACGATCTGGCGGCCTTAGCGTTGACGCAAAGGCAGAACCTATCATAATGGCAATATACTCCAAATATCAGGCGCATACCGTAGTACCAGTTTCTGTCGATCAAGCAGAGAATGGAGATTTTGTGCTGAAAGTTTATGATCCTAACGCTCCTTCTGCTCTGCAAACATTGACCATCAATAAGCATCTGAGCAACATAGATTACAAACACTATGCCTCAGCATCTTATGTGGACTATTCGGTGATTTCTGCAGCAATGTCAGGCGTGGAGCTTCACAGTGAAGACGTAGACCGTTCCCTTTACTTGTCCATAGATAAAGAAAGAGCAAGCGTAACCGACAAAGACGGAAAAGGGATTGATGAAATTCCAGGCGCTTACGAGCAAAAGCTTTTCCGTTCTCAAGATGAAGACGTCTTTTCTGGAATCCGAAGCTTTGTCGTTCCCGAAGGCAGCTATCAACTTTCAACAACAGATACACAGAACTCCAAAGCTACAGATGAAGATGTTACTTTTTATCTGGCATCCCAAGAACATTATGCAGAAATTACATCTTCAGATCAAAATGCAGTTTTGGAAGTAAATCAAATAAAAACCGACTTGCAAACAGAAGAACTAGAGCTGAGATTAAGTTCAGAGTCTACGCGGCAAGAACCCGTACAATTGACTTTGACGAATGCCAAAGGAATGGAACGAACCTTAGAAATGGAAAGCAGCAACGTAACGTTAACATTAACCCACGATGATACCATACAAGTGCAGGTTCCAAATCAGGAAAAAGTAACCATGGACGGGAATGAGTTAGAAATAACAAACGGAAAGGCAACTGGTTCTTTTTCAGCGTCCGAAGAGGAAAATCCATTTAAGCCAAAGGAACCGGAGGTTAACGTAATTTGTGATACTAAAAATCAACTTCACGGAAACGTTTCTTTGGAAGTGCTTTCTGGTGAAGCGAACGCGACGACAGTTGCTATGACGGTTGATTTTTTAGAGTCTAACGGAAAGACCATTGCAACTTATACGCAAGACGTTCCATTGCAGGCAGGGAGAAATTATATTTCGCTGCCCATACAGAGCCTAGAAACTTCCTTTACAGGCTCAGAAGGAGCCGTAGATCTGTCTTGCCAAATTACTATTAAAGATGAAGCGGGGCATACGTTAACGTTCCCGGCAGGAAAATCGACAGTTACTTTAACAAAGCAGGACTCAGAAAATCCAGAGCCAGAAGATCCGAAACCCGATCCTGGGCCGGAAGACCCTGAGCCCAATCCTGGACCGGAAGATCCCAAACCCGATCCTGAGCCGGAAGACCCTGACCCTAACCCTGGGCCAGAGGAGCCCGATCCCGATCCTGAGCCTGGACCGGAAGATCCCAAACCCGATCCTGAGCCGGAAGATCCCAAGCCCGATCCTGGACCAGAAGAACCTGAGCCTGAAGATCCCGATCCAAAACCTGAACCTGGACCGGAAACCCCTGAGCCTGGACCGGAGGAGCCTGATCCTAATCCTGGGCCGGAAGAACCCGAGCCTAACCCTGGACCAGAAGAACCTGAGCCTGGACCGGAAGATCCCAATCCTAATCCTGGGCCGGAAGAACCTGAGCCTGACATCGAAGTATCTCAGGTGACTGTGGCAGAAAAAAATCTTACCTTGGGATTAGGGGAATCTTATCAAGTAAAAGCTTCCGTCCTTCCACAGAATGCTTCAGATAAAAGCCTGACCTTTAAGGCATTAAACGACAAGATCTCTGTTTCTGCTGATGGAACAGTAATCGCAAAGAAAACGGGCTCTTCTTACCTTCTTGTAGAATCTGTCAATAAAAAGCGGGAAATTGTCACTGTGAATATAAAGAAAGCTCCTGGCAGAATTACGTTAAATGAGATGGAACATACATTAGAGCCTGGGAAAAGTTTTCAAATTAAATATGTTCTGCCCGCTGAAACGGCAAGCTGCGTTATCTTTTATAGCTCCAGCAATGACAATGTGGCATCTGTTTCTTCTACTGGAAAGGTAGCTGCCAAAAAAACCGGAAGCGCCATCATTACGGTAAAAACATTTAATGGAAAGACGGCAAATTTAAAGATTTCTGTAAAAAAAGATGTCGCTGTTACGAAAGTAAAGGTGTCAGAAAAAAAATTAGTCCTAGGAGTGGGGGAAAGTTATACACTTCAAACATCTGTTCTTCCAAAGAACGCTACCAACAAGAAGCTAACTTATCATGCCTCTAACAAAAAAGCTAGCGTTACTTCCAAAGGAAAAATTACAGCGAAAAGGACTGGAATTTGCAAGATTACAGTCAAAGCTTCAAACGTCAAAAAAGCAATTGTTCAGGTGCATGTAAAAAGAGCTCCAAAAAAAATTACTTTAAATGCATCAGAAAAAACATTGAAAGCTGGCAAGAAATTTCAGATCAAGCCAGCACTGCCAAAAAACACGGCAAGCCGCAAGATTACCTATGTTTCCAATAAAAAATCTGTGGCATCTGTTTCCCAAAAGGGAAAAGTGACAGCCAAAAAGAAAGGCTCGGCTGTGATTACAGTTAAGACATTTAACGGTCAAAATGCAAAATTAAAGATAATTGTAAAGTAATAGCAAAGTAATATCGGAAAAATATTGACGAAAAGTCTGAAAAGATGTAAAATTAGTAGCAGGATGTTGCAGTAAAGCACATACATACAGAAGAGCATGTAGATCAAGGAGCGGTTTATTTAGAGGTTCTGGTTACGTATCGTTTTGTAAACAAGCTGATGCATAATCAGACTCTATTTGGAGTTTGCACGTTCGCTATGTGATTTCTTCGCAATTTGCTAAAATAGACAATAGCTTTCCTAGCACAGCATCCTTCAGGAAAATATTTTTCCGAAAAAAAAGAAAGGATATGGAAGAGTGATAGGTATGCTAAAGAAATTGAACAACATGCAAATTAAAGAACGATTAACTAAAGCTTTCGTTATGGTTGCGGGAATATTGTCAGCCGTATCAGTCGTGGGGCTAATCACCATGATCGTGCTCACCAATTCTTATGAGGACGCCCTGACCAACTATGGTTTTGCTCAAGGAGACGTAGGAAAGGCCATGGTATTCTTAGCCGATACAAGGTCAGCTTTACGGGGAGCAATTGGTTATGAAGAGCAGAGCGCCATTGATGCAATGGTGGAGCAACATGAAAAGAACCGTGCAGAATTTGAATCAGAATTTGTGAATATAGAGCGGACCATGGTCACGGCCGCCAATAAGAAATTATATGCGGAATTGAAACAAGAATTGGAAGAATACTGGGATTTGGAAGAGGACATTCTGGCATTAGGCGCTACCGAAGATCAGGAACAATGCATTGCGGCTCAGGAAATTGCCATGGGCGAGCTTGCCCCAATGTATGAAAACATTTACAATAAGCTCTCAGAGATTATGGATATTAAGGTAGATAAGGGAAATCAACTTTCTACACAGCTTTCCATTACTTGCATTATATTATGCATCGTTATCGGAGTAATCATTATTATAACAATGTTTTTTGCGTTCCGTATCGGAGTTGGGATTGCAAATAGCATTGCGGGTCCCCTGAATCGCCTGAAAGATCGATTTAAATCCTTTGCCACTGGAGATCTTTCTTCTCCTTTCCCGGAGGTTGACAGTAAAGATGAAGTTGCCGACATGATAGCTATGGCACAAGAAATGGCAGAGACTTTGAAATTCATTATTGCAGACGAAGAGCATATCCTAGAAGAAATGTCAAAAGCCAATTATGCTGTTGTATCTGAAGACGGCTCCAGATATACTGGCGATTTTGAGAACTTGTTGTATTCTTTGAAAGAATTAAAGAAACAGATGGTTACCACGATACAGTCGATCGAAGAGGCTTCTTCTCAGGTATCAGCTGGTTCCACAAATCTTGCAGAGGCGTCCCAAAGCCTTGCAGAAGGAGCTACGGAACAAGCAGGGGCAGTGGAGCAGATGCAGGCAACGATTATGTCTATTACGGAAAATGTCCAAACTGCCGCAGACCGCGCAAGAGAATCCTATGAACAAGCACAAAAATATTCAGATGAGGCAGACCGAAGCCGCGGAGAAATGGATACTATGGTAAGCGCAATGGAACGCATCAGCGAAGCATCACAGAAGATTGAAAATATCATTTCTGAAATTGAGGATATTGCGTCACAGACGAACTTATTATCCTTAAATGCTTCTATCGAGGCGGCAAGGGCTGGAGAAGCCGGACGTGGATTTGCCGTTGTGGCTGACCAGATACGGCAGTTGGCAGAACAGAGCTCCAAAGCTGCTGTAGAAACCAGAGAATTAATCGAAGGCACGATCCAGGAGATTTCCGAAGGAAATAAAGCGGCAGAAAGAGCAGCTTCTTCGATTGAGAATGTAGTTCAAGGAATTGAGAAAATTGCAGTTTCATCCAAGAATGTAAGCTCTATCGCAGCAGATCAGGCTGTTGCGATGAAGCAAGCAGAAGAAGGTGTCAATCAAATTTCAGAGGTGGTTCAGTCTAATTCTGCAACAGCGGAAGAATCTTCTGCAACCAGTGAAGAATTATCTGCACAGGCAATTTGTCTGGATGAATTAATTGGTAAATTTATTTTGCCCACGGAATAGACAAAATATTTTATCTTATAGGCATTTTCGTTGAAATTGCCTATAAGATAAAAAGCCCTCCAGGCATGATCGACCTACGGCGAATCAGTAAAATACCGCCGCAGCTCCCACAAAAAAGAAT
>OFGR01001050.1_pt1 | contig 24031 bp, 24 predicted proteins | sample 1521811 | NCBI WGS metagenome assembly OFGR01 (sample SAMEA3504098, study PRJEB24116) | mouse gut metagenome | biome: mouse gut; feature: mouse-associated habitat; material: faeces | place: Denmark | collected 2011
CAAAGAATTTATGCGTCAGAAACAGCAAATCGTGAACACTCTTTTTGAGCAAGGCTGCTGCTGATTTTGTTACCCACCCCCGCCGAAAAACTACAAAATTTCTTCGGCATTTTCTTACAATTTCATATTGGCGTTGACAACTCCGAAAGATAAGATAGGCCACCTAATCCTGTCGAGCTTCATCAATATTGTCAAGCAGGCGGCACTTACCTTGCCCGCCCTCCAAGACGTCAATTTCCCTGCTGTTCATGCAATCATGTCATCCAGTTTAGGAGGGATACTCTCTTTTACGATTCCCTTAGGACTATACAGAAATAACTCCCTTCTTTTTACATGGATTTCAGGTCATCAACTACCTGAAACTCCGCTTCTGTGACCATTCTTACATCCTCCACCGTGTATTCCGGATTAATTTCAGTCATAACCAGCCCATCTGATGTCCGGATAAACACACACATTTCTGTGATGATCTTATCCACACAGTTGACAGCTGTGTATGGAAGGGTACATTTCTTCAGGATTTTCGGTTTTCCCTTCGCTGTGTGCTCCATTGCCACAATCACTTTTTTGGCACCCACCAGCAGGTCCATAGCACCGCCCATTCCCGGCATTTTTTTGCCGGGAATAATCCAGTTGGCTAGATTCCCCTCCTGGTCCACCTCCAGTCCACCTAGGATGGTGACATTCACATGTCCGCCCCGGACGAAGGAGAAGGATGTGGCGGAGTCGATATAGCTGCCGTAGCTGGCCGCATGGGCGGACTGTCCACCGGCGTCAGTTTTATAGCGCGGGTCCGCTTCGTGAGGGTTCGGCTTGGCTCCTGTGCCCAGGATTCCATTCTCAGAGTGAAGAATGACCTCCACCCCTTCCGGCAGGTAACTGGGCACCAGTGTAGGCAAACCAATCCCCAGGTTTACCACATCTCCGTCCTGTAAATCTTTCGCCACACGCATAGCAATGAAACCTTTGACTTCTGATCGATCCATCAGATACTCCCTCCATCCACAATATAATTTACATAGGCCCCAGCTGTAACCACATTCTCTGGCTCAATACTGCCCACCTCCACCAGATGGTCTGCCTCCGCTATAGTTATATCCGCCGCCGCTGCCATAACAATATTGAAATTTCGAGTGGTTCCCTTGTACCATACATTTCCGAAAATATCCACCGTATGACCGTTGATCAATGCAAAATCGGCATGAATGGGTTTCATCAGCAGATAATCTTTGCCCTGGATGTTCTGTCTGCCCAAGCAGTAGGGGGAGTTCTCTACAATGGTCCCCACCCCAGTGGGGGTCAGAACTCCCCCCAGGCCTGCACCGTCAGCGCGGATCATCTCAGCCAATGTCCCCTGGGGCAACAGCTCTACCTGTAGCGTCTTGTCCACCATCCCCTGCTCCCCCACTTCGGGGGTCATTCCGACATGAGTGGCAATCACGCGCTTCACCTGCCGGTTATGGATCAGCTTGGCAATACCATAAAATTCCTCACCTTGAGGGCCGGTGGCCATACCGCAGTCGTTGGCAATAATGGTCAGGTCCCTGGTTCCCTTTCGGGCCAGTGCATCAATCAGCTTATGGGCGCTGCCACAGCCCAGAAAGCCCCCGCACATAATGGTAGCTCCCTCCGGAATCATATCTACCGCCGCAGAAATAGAAATCACCTTATTTTTCAAGCGCTAAAACCTCCAAACTAAATCTGTTTATTGATCCGATAGCCTCTCAGTTTCAAAATCTCCCGGGCGTCCGCCGCGGTGGCAATCTCCCGTCCCGCCAGACGGCATAGGGTGGCGCATCGCTCCACCAGCTCCACATTGGTAGCTAGACGCTTTGTCCCGTCCGGTTTTTTTCCGTATATAATATTGTCCTCCAGGCCGATCCGAAGTCCGTCACAGCCCAAGGCCAGGCCAGCCAGCATCATAGGCATATGAGCCTTACCGATACCGGATACCGACCAGGTTGCCCCAGCGGGCAGCTTTCCCACCAAAAAGGCCAGGTTTTCCGCCGTCCCCGGCATGGCCGCCCCCACACCCATGATAAACTGGTAGTGGCCCACAGGCAGGCCGTATTTTTTGATGTAGTAGTTAGCTGCGTCAATCCAGCCAGTATCGAAAATTTCAAACTCAGGCCGGATACCCAGCTCCTTCACCTTGGCCCCCAGCTTGTTCAGGAAGCGGGGATGATTCTCAAAAATATAACTGTTGGCCCAGTTGAGGGTAGCCGGGTCAAAAGAGCACATCTCTGGACGCAGCTCGTCTAAATGGCGCAGCCGCTTCTCGTCCTCATACTCCCCGCCGGAGGTGGTGAGGTTTAGTACAATATCTACTCCCGCCTTGGCGCAGTATTGTTCCGACAGCTCCACTGCTTGACGGAACATCTCCAGGTCCATGGACTTGTAGTCCTTACGGAGTACCCCATCCACCTTCGTATCCTTACGCACATGGATGTGGGCGATGGCGGCCCCTGCTTTCGCCACTTCCACCACCTGCCGGGCAATTTCCTCTGGAGTAGTGGGGACCGTGGGAACCTGCTCCTTTGTTGTGCCCGCACCGGTCAGACAGGCGGACAGGATCACTTTATTGGTCTTTGCCATTGTTATGTACCTCCATTTTCGCACAGCTCCACTACGGTAGCCTGACCCATCCCTCCGGCAATACACAATGTTGCCAGGCCATACCGCACAGAACGCTTTCGCATCTCATGCACCAATGTAACCAGAATACGGCACCCGGAGGAACCCACTGGATGGCCCAGGGCGATAGCTCCGCCATTTACATTGAGAATATCCAGCTTATCCTGCCACCCCAGCTGCCGGATACAGCCCAGGGACTGGGCGGCAAAGGCCTCGTTAAGCTCGATCAGCTGGATGTCCTCTATGGTCAGACCGGCGTTTTTCAGCGCCTTGGGGACTGCGTACACCGGCCCCAGCCCCATGGTCCGTGGATCACAGCCCGCACTGCTCATGCCGACGATCCTTGCCATCGGCTTCAGTCCAAGGGACCTCGCCTTCTCCTCCTCCATCAGCAGCATGGCCGAGGAGCCGTCATTCCGGCCGCAGGAGTTGCCTGGCGTCACGGTGCCGCCCCCCTCGTCGTTGTATACCCGGCCCTGGCCGTCCGTCCGGATGGGGAAGCAGGGCTTCAGTTTGGCCAGCTTCTCCAAGGTCATACCGAAGCGGGGGGACTCGTCGGTATCCACCGTCAGAGCCGGTGCTTTTCTCCCCTGAGGTACGATGATTGGAACGATCTCGTCCACAAACCGGCCCGTCTTGACAGCGTCCTCCGCCTTTTGCTGGGAGGAAAGGGCGAACGCATCCTGTTCCGCCCGGCTGATATCCAGCACCTGGGCTACCTTCTCTGCTGTGGCCCCCATGTTGTAGCGGCCATAGATTTCGTTGGGCTGGGACTGAAACTGTCCCTCCGTCACCGAATCCACTAGCTCATGGTTGCCAGTTCCTACGCCGTAGCGGGCGTTGCGCAGGTAAAAGATACCGTTGGACATGGACTCCACCCCGCCCGCCAGAACGCAGTCGTTCACACCGGTCATGATGCTCATAGCTCCACAGTGTACCGCCGTCATACCGGATGCACACTGGCGCATCACGGTAAACCCGGCGGCCTGTTCCGGAATTCCAGCCTTCAGAGCGGCCAGACGGGCGATGTTGGGGTCGTCGGAGCTTTGACGGCACTGGCCCATAACCACCTCGTCGATCTCTTGGGGATCGATCCCGCTGCGGAATACGGTCTCCTTCATTACGGCTGCCGCCAGATCATAGGCAGACAGCGAGCGCAGCACACCGCCCATATTTCCCACTGGTGTGCGGCAGGCCTCTACAATGACTGCTTGTCTCATAGCTTCCTCCTCATTCCTCGTTGACGGCGTCGCACAGCGGGTCCTCCAAAAATTTCTGCTCCAGGCGGAATATCTCAAACAGCCGCTTGTCCCGCTTGGCTAGCAGCTCCTGAGTATCCAGGCCTGTGTAGTCGTAGTATCCCTTGCCGCTTTTGACGCCCAGGTGTCCCTTCTCGTCTACCAGCCGAGACAAAATCTCTGGCATCTCCACCGGCTCCGGCATGGTATAGGAGTGGTTGCGGTAATTGTTGGCCGTCATATCCAGGCCCCCAAAATCCTGCCGCTGGCAGATTCCCAACACGCAGGCCCTTGGAATGAAGGAGGTTTTAACCGCTAGGTCCAGGTCCTGGGGCGTGCAGTAACCGTTGTCCAGCAGGAAAAATACTTCCTGGTTCAAGCACTGCTGTAGGCGGTTGACGATGTATCCACGGATAAATTTTTTCATATGGACCGGCTGGTTGCCGCCCCGCTTCAGCAAGTCCATCACCTTTTTGACGGCCTCTGGACGGGTCTGCTCATTGCCCACTACCTCCACCAGAGGGATTACGTGGGCCGGGGCGTACCAGTGGCCGATTACAGTATCCGGCAGCCGCCGCTGGGGCATCAGCTCAAAAATATTCAGGGCCGAGGTATTAGACGCAATAATTGTACCCATAGGCAGCAGCTCGTCTAATTGGGCGTATACGCTGCGCTTGATATCTTCCCGCTCCGCCACCGCCTCAACGACCAGGTTCGCGTCTCGGACCGCCTCCTTCAGGTCAGCCGTGTAATCCACCATGGCGCACAGCTTCTCCACCCGGTCCGCTGCAAGCATTCCTTCCTCCACATAGGTCTCGCAGTTGCGGCGCAGGGTACTCTTCGCTTTCTCCAGGGCTTCAGGGCAAATATCGTACAGGGTAACTCTAGCCCCTGCCAACGCCATGATCTGGGCAATACCAGGGCCCATCACACCAGCCCCCATCACCGTCACCTTTTTGATGTCGCTCATAATAAACACATCCATTCTTTTCCTTATCCAGAAGATTATATAAGATGTCCCCACACAGCGCCCTGCGTGGGGACAAACAGGTCAGAAGGAGCCCTCCTCCCAAGCGACCAGACGGACAAAGCCGCCATCTGCCGCCTCACAGCGGAAGGGGAAAGCCGCTATGGTCATGCGCCGGCCGGTAACCTCGTCTATATCGCCGCCGGCATTCTCCACTGTGCAGACGCCGTGCTGCATATAAATGCGGTGGCAGGGTTCATAATCAGGATATTCCTCCGCGGCGCTGTGGCCAGTGGCCTTGATGTAGTCCTTCTCCAGCCAGGGCATTTGCTCGGCCAGGGGATGGTGCCACAGAGGGGCGTCAGTAGCGCCCCAGGTGCCAGAGATACCCTTAATGTGTTTGACCTCTGTGAGATAATTGGCCAGTTCCGGACCCTCGCCGGGGTAGTAGTTGTAGTATTTATCGTTGTTAATCCGCCAATAGTGATGGAAGCCGGTGTTGATGATGACCCAGTCGTTCTCTCGGACCTCCAGCCCATCCTTGGCACAGGCAGCGTCGAATTCTTCCGGGGTGATGATGTGCCAGATACTGGAGTCCATCTTGGCAGGATCGCCGCCCGCAGCCTGGAATTTGGCCTCAAACTCGTCACGCAGATAGCGCATATCCACAATAATGCCGGAGCCAATGCAGCGATTCAGCGGAATCTCACTGAGGAAATAGCCGTTTTTCTCGCGGTCCACCTCCTCCTCATGGAGAACATGGACTGGGGCGTCCATATGAGTGCCAGCGTGAAGGGTACCCGTGTAGGTATTGGTCCGCTTATGGAAGCGGCCCAGATACTGCCCCCTGGGGAAAATCAAATCCTGCCGGGCACCGGGGAAGGGCCATAGAGGGGTGTCGATGCCCCAGGGCATGGACAAGTCATAAATCTTGACCATCTTGGAATCATCCAGATACATATTGCATTTTTCTTTGGGCATGTACGCCATAAGTCAATTCCTCCTAATGATAAAAGCATATTTACATATATCAGCCGCAGCAGGTCAGGCCGCCGGTGGGATAGATGATCTCGCCAGTGACAAAGTCAGAGGCGGGAGAAGCCAGGAACAGCGCTGGCCCCACACAGTCGTCGGTGGTAGCCATGCGGTGGATCAGCAGGCTGCTGGCCAGTTGATCTCGGTACGCGTCGCCGCCCCGCTGCTCAATAATTTTGGTCATCATGGGCGTCTCGGTGATGGTGGGTCCAATGCCGTTGACGGTTACAAAATATTTGCCCAGGTCAGCGGCTGCTTGCCGGATCAGCATGTCCACCGCCCCCTTCGAGATACAGTAGCCGATGTTTCCGTCATTTCGGGATGCGATTTTTCCTCGCACAGAGGAGACAATTACAATCTTGCCCCGGTCGTTCTTCGCCATGTGGGCACCAAAGTGCTTCACACACATCATCAGACTGACTACATTCACCTTGAGCATGTTGGTCAGCTCCTCCATGGGAAACTCCAGGGTTGGGAATTTCTTGTTCACACCTTGGGCACAGCACAGGATATCAATGGTCCCATACTTGGCCTGGGCGGTCTCTACCAGCTGCCCTACAGACCCCTCATCGGTGGCGTCACAGACAGCATAATCCACATCTGCCCCCACAGCTGCCTGAATCTCGCCCTGGGCGCGAACCAGAGACTCCTCCCGCCGGGAGGCAATGAGTACTCTCGCGCCCGCTGCCGCATAGCCTTGGGCAATCGCCTGGCCGATTCCTCCGGCTCCGCCCACTACAACAGCACTCTTTCCCTTCAAATTATATAGCTCCATTTACAGGAAACTCCTTTCACTTCTTAATCATAATGACCAGCATCTGAGCGGTAACGCAACCGGTATTCAGGCTGGCACGCTGGGTCCCTTTATTGAAGTGGACGCTGTCCCCGGCCTGAAGTACATATTGATTCTCCTGACCGGCATCATCCAGGAGGGTAATGGTCATCTCGCCCTCTATGATGTAATAAACCATCTCGAAATTGGCCGGGGCCATCTCCGCGCCCCCGCCGGGCAGAAAGTGGGACAGACCCATTACCACATTGCACTCCGGCATATCCTCCGGATTGTGCAGACGTGTAGTTCGCACATCAAAGTGTTTGGCGGCCTCGTAGGTGACGGCCTCGTTTCTGCGCACAACTTTGTAGCTCATAGTACAGCGCTCCTTTTTGTTCATTTACAGGCTGTTGACAACATGATCCGGCCGCTCTCCATTCAGAGCCTTCTTCATATTTTCTATGGCTCTGCGGTAGGAACGGTGGAAGGTTCCAGCGGTAATGCCGCCGATATGGGGAGACAGCGCCACTCGATTGCGCAGTTCCTCTGGGACGTTGATGATGGGATTATCTGGCTGTACTGGCTCTGGAGCCAACGTATCCGCCCCAAATCCACCCAGCTTTCCGCTCTTCAGCGCCTGACACACCGCATTCTGATCTACCAGCTCCCCACGGGAGGTGTTGATAAGAATGGCCCCATCCTTCATTTTTTCGATAGTTTGGCTGTTTATGATATTGATACTGTCTGGAGTGACCGGCAGATGCAGACTGACGATATCGCAGGTGGTAAGCAGCTCGTCCAGCTCGGAATAGATCACCTGCCAGGGATTCGGTTCCGGTAAACGGTGGGGCTTATGGTAGTATACCTGGCAGCCGAAGGGAACCAGACGGAGAGCCACCTCCTTGCCAATGGCGCCCAGACCCACAAGGCCTACCTTGCACTCGCCAAGTTCCTTCAGACCCTTGGCAAAGCACAAGCCTTTATACTCCCCCTGCCGGGCCAAGTAGGTCATGGCCTCCGCCTCGTGGTAGTTTCTCAGAACGGCCAGTATAAGCAGTATGGTCTGCTCCGCCACCGCCGCGGCGTTCACGCCGGCATTGTTGCATACATAGACACCCGCCTCGGCCGCCGCCTGAAGGTCGATCTGGTTGTAGCCTACACCAAAGGATTGAATGATCTTCAGTGCCTTCATCCTGACGATGATTTCCCTTTTCAGCGGAAGCATGGGATCTATGAGAATCGCCTGAGCCTGCGTGTTCACAAGCCGCTCTGGGGCATAGTCCCCATTGCCAAAATGTGTGATTTCCCAGCCCTCTGGAATCTGGCGGCAATACCGCTCATAATTCCTCTCGTCTACTAGAAATGCTATTCGCATTGCGTTTCTTCCTTTCTGCTCCCAGTTACAGAGTACAGGCGTCCAGATCCAGATTGTACCGGACGGCCAGCGTCCTCGCGTTGTCCTCTACATCCTTGGGGAGCGCCAGACCATCTCTCTGCGCCTTATCATGACGGCCCCACTCCATCTCGCCGGGCAGATAGATGTGGTCGCTGCCTACAGCCTTAGGTGCATTGGCAATCTCCTCCACTGCAAAGTCCATCCGGTCCGCAAAGGCCTCAGCACCCATGATGGAATAGGTATCAATAAACAGGAACATGTGGCTGTAGGGGCACAGCTGATCTGGTTTCCGAATCCACAGTGGAATATCCAAAATCTGACCGCCGCTCAGTACAGAGGTCAACACCTCAATAAAGAACGCGATTCCATATCCCTTATGTCCTCCCAGAGGGTAAAGCGCCCAGTTGGTGTTTGGATCGGTGGTAGGCAGGCCATTTTCATCCACAATACATCCAGGAGGCACCTGTTCCCCGACTGTTTTTGCCCGGTTAACCTTCATGCCCGCAATATTGCTAGTGGCCACATCCAAAAATACACTGGGATGGCGGTTGCCCGCCGGAACCGCGTAGGCAAAGGGGGAATTGCCGATAATGCCACCCTTGCCGCCAGGAACCGTCATGGTTTTCGCCACATTTGTAGCAGTCAGGGTGACAAAGCCCTGTTCAGCACCCTCCACCGCGTAGACACCGCAAGCCCCATAGTGGCTGCTGTTGCGGATCATAATGTAGGAGATTCCTGTTTTCTTCGCCTTCTCCATACCGATCTCCATGGCCCGCCGGGCGTTATAGGGGCCCATACCGTTGTTCCCCTCCAGCACCGCCCAGGCCGGTCCTTCACTCACCAGCTCTGGCGCGGCATCCTTGCAGATGCCCCCTGCCGCTGTCTTTTCCAGGTAGGGCAGGAGATTCAATGTGCCATGTGAATGAATACCCATCATATCGGTCCGTACCAGATAGTGGGCCACTGCATCCGCCACCTCCGGTTGGTAACCCGCCTGAACACAGGCCTGACGGCAGAAAGCTTCATATTTGATAACGTCTACTGTCAAAACACTCTCCTCTTTCCGTTTCAAGTTTGTTCAACGCAAATCTGTCAAATCAGGCGCCTTCCAGCTTAGACTTACCTGACTCGCCCGGTTTGCCCAGTCCGGCTCTCCCTGGGCAATGACCTGTTCCAGCTGGGGCAGATTTTGAATGGCAGACACAGAGCCAACCTGGCGTACACATATAGATGCCGCGGCGCAGGCATATTTCGCACATTCCATCGTGCTCAAGCCTTTTATCAGGCCTGTGATAAATCCGGCTGCAAAATTATCACCCGCACCAGTACTGTCCACCGCATCAGCCGGATAGGAGGGAATCCACAACGCCTCTTCCCTGCTGCGCACATAACAGCCTGGAAGACCCAGCTTGAGCACCACCGTTTTTACACCGCAGTCCAGGAAACGCCGCGCCACCTTCTCCGGCTCGGCTTCTCCGGTCAACAGGCAGGCCTCTGAAAAGTTCGGGAAAATATAGTCTACATCAGCCAAGGCAGGGGCGATTTCCGCAAGCCGTTCATGGCCCTCCATTTTCACGTCCATACACAAAAGCGCTCCAGCAGATTTCACCTTATGGAAAATACGGGTCATCGCCTGAACATCAATTCGAGGCATTGTAAACAAACTGGCAAAGGAGACTACCTTCACCCCCAGGAACGCATTCTCAGCAATGTCGGATTCACAAAGCATTGCGGTAGACCGATTTTCTCCTACTGGAATAATATACCGGTCATCGCCATTTCCAATAATGGACACACCAATCGTGGTGTTTAATGCCGGGTCCACCGTAATGGCCTGCGTATCAATTCCCTCCCGCTGCATGTGTTCCAGCACCATACGACCTAGGAAGTCACCGCCAAGCTTTGTGATCAGCCGGGTATTCACGCCCAGTCGGGCCAGAACGGTCGCCTCATTCGCAGCGTCTCCACCAACACCGAACTGAACATCTTTGGCTGGCATCAGCGGCTGCCGGAACAGGGCTTGACTATCCAGACCCGTGATGGCCTCATCCACACAGGTAAAGCCAATACATACCACATCAAAACTTTTCTTTGACGGCAAGCCAAATCGCCTCGTTTCTTTTTTATTCTGCGGGGATAAAATAGGGATCATAACCGTCGGGCAGCTTTGTCATGGGAACGCCGTCCCCCAGCTCCACCAGAAAACCAAGCTCCTTTTCCGTATTCATAAAGCACCAGCCGCAGGGTCCGATTTTTCCCTTGATACACTGCTTCATACCAAGGTCTGCATAGTGCTGAAGAGTCTGTTCCCACTGTCCGGTAGGAACAACCTCCTTCAGATGGTTAAAACCGCCCTCAGGCCGGCGCGCCATATAATCTGCAAAGCAGTTGGGGCCTTTTACCGGCGCAATAAGCTCAATCTCCAGGTTTCCGCAGCAATTCATACCCAACAGGTATTCAAATTCAGGCTGCTCCAGCCTTCCATCCACTCGAATTCCCAGATTTGTCACGGTAACTGGATTGATGTGCCCAATCTCATAGGGGCCAATGTCCAGCAACTCAATCAGCTTGCGAGAGGCTGCTTCAATATCCTTACATGTAATGTTGATCTGGCAAATGCGCCTGCCGTCCGCCTGCTCCGGTTCCTTATGGCGGAGCGGACTACATTCGCTGACAACCGCATAGAGAATCCCCAGTTCACTCTTTAAATCAAAGACAGCACAGCCATCTTCCTCCTGCTCAAGGATCAGTCCACGGCTCTTGTAGCACTCCAGCTCCTCTCCATAGCGGTTCTGGGGAACCACCTCCCGAAGGCAACACAGTCCAGCGCCAAAGCGGTCCAGATACCGCTTATAGCTGGTGTCACCTGTAATGGGCTGCACAACCCGCAGCTCAATGTCGCCCACAAAGCCGCAAATCTCATAGGCCGTATAATAGGATTCTTTGCCGTCTACCTTCCCCTTTCCTGAGACAATCCCCATACTGGAGACTGTCCACTGATAAATGGAAATCAGATTCGCCGTCTGAGTAAAGGCGTTATCCGTAACCAGTGTGATTTGATCAAAGACACGATCTTTACATCGCGCATAAAGCTCCTTTTGTGTCATCATGCCCCCGCTCCTTACCAAATCAGATGTCCGCCGTCCACCAGCAGGTCGATTCCTACCGTATAGGTGGACGCATCGCTGGCCAGATAGAGCACCGCGCCCTGCAACTCCTCCACCTCACAGGTACGCATGGCAGGCTGCGTGGTGCGATAAGCGTCCAGAATGGCCTGATCCATACCCTCGTGAAGATTTTTGGACAGGCAGTAGCCCGGAGAAATGGAGTTGACCCGAATCCCGTACTGGATAACCTGGGACGCAAAGTGACGTGTGAAGTACAGAACCCCCGCCTTAGCAGTACCGTAGGAGGAGTCGTCCATGGTTTTGCCCATAGGAGCCTGGTTAGCAATATGACCGGCCATAGATGCAGTATTGATGATAGAGCCTCCATGACCGTCACGGATCATGATTCGGGCAGCGGCCACCGCCACCAAATACTCGCTGCACAGGTTAGCCTCCAGAACCAGCTTCCAGTGCTGATAGTGGGGCATATTATGCTCTGCGTCGTATGGCTCAATATCTGGAGCCAATGCGCCGCCGATTCCAGCGTTGTTGTGGACCACATCCACTGTGCCAAAATCCTTGGCAATATTGTCAAAGAGTTCGTTCACTGCAGCTTCGTCCGTCAGATTACAGCCGTAGCCCTTGGCCTTGATACCGTACTTTTCAGACAGCTCCTTGGCCACCTGATTGGAACGCTCGATACACTGGGGCAGGTCCACAATCGCCACATCTGCGCCAGCCTGTGCGAATGTAATGGCTGTATAGTAGCCGATCTTGCCGGCTGCACCGGTCACGACAGCCTTTTTTCCATCTAAACGAAATCTCTTCAGTACGTTTTCTTCCATCATAAATCTCCCTTTCTTTCTGATTGTATTTACTATTACTTGCGCTTACGCTTACTTAGCGTATCAATCGAAACTGCCAAGATCAACAACGCACCTGTAATCACTTCCAGCCAGAAGCTGTTAATCTTGAGCAGATTACCGCCATTTTGCAGAGTCTGAATAATAAAGGTTCCAAACACAGTACCAATAATCGTTCCCTCTCCACCTGTAAAGCTGGCGCCGCCAATCACTGCGGAGGCAATACAGTTCAACTCATAGCCTGCGCCTGCGGCGGGCAAACCCTGCCCCATCCGGGCGGCGTACATCAGACCGGCAACCCCGGCCAGCGCACCGCTGATTGCAAAGACAAAAATACTGGTTTTGTGTACCGAAATTCCGGACAGCTCCGCCACTTGGGCGTTGGAACCAACTGCGTAGACATTACGTCCAAACAGGGTCTTGGACATAATAAAGGTACCTAACGCCGCCACGGCAATGTAAATCCACACAAGTGTGGGCAATCCAAGCACTGTTACGCTGGCAAACTTGGAAAAGCTCTCAGGCATACCGGCCACAATCTTACCGCCGTTAATCAACTCAGCAATACCGCGATAAGCTGTCATGGTCCCCATGGTCGCAATAAAAGAGGGGATTCTGGTATACTGAACAATTATGCCGTTAATTGCGCCGCACACTGCCCCGGTGACAATGCCAATCAGTACTGCGGCGGCCACAGACATTCCCTGGGAAATCAGCTTTGTGGTCAGCATCCCCACCAAACCCAGAATAGCGCCTACAGAGAGGTCGGTCTCTCCAGAAAGGATCACGAAGGAGGCGCCAATGGCGCACACACCCAAGGTGGATGCCTGACGCAGCAGATTGACAATATTATTGCTGCTTCGGAACACAGGCTGCACAATGGATAAAATCACCCACAGGGCAACAAGGATCAGAGGGATCGTGTAGGATTGCTTCATTTTAAAGTGTATTTTTTTGTTTTCCATTGTTCTTCCGCCTTTCGGGTTATATTTCCTGGAACGCCATATTGAGCACTTGCTCCTCTGTGGATTCCTGACATATTACTTCACCTGTAATCCGGCCGTTATTCATCACGATAACCCGATCACATACGCCCATAATCTCCGGAAGGTGGGAGGAAACCAGGATGACAGATCCCCCATCCTGCGCAAAGGAGCGAATCAAATCATAAATTTCCAGCTTCGCCCCCACATCAACGCCCACCGTTGGCTCATCAAAAATAACCAGCTTCGGGGCAATGTTGAACCATTTTGCGATGGCAACCTTCTGCTGATTTCCACCGCTCAGATTTCGGACCAGCTGCCGTGGCCCCGGTGTTCGTACACGAAACAGTTCGATATATTTCTGCGCAATTTTGTCCTCCTCTTGCTGGCGCATGATTCCACCGGAGCTCACTTTTTTGTAGTCTGCCATATTCACGTTTCTGCCTACAGATAATCCGGTGCATACGCCTTGTGTCAATCGTTCCTCCGGTACAAGACCAATTCCCTGTTTGATATTGGCCTGCGTATCGCCGTTTTTCAGAGGCACATTATTAAATACAACACTGCCGCTGTTATAGGTATCCACGCCAAAAATGGCGCGCATCACATCGGTACGTTTAGAACCCACAAGCCCAAAGAAACCAAGGATTTCTCCCTTGCGGACCTGAAAACTAATGTCCTGAAATACCTTTTGCTTGGTCAATCCGGACACATCCAGCATCACTTGCTCCGTAAGCCGGGCAGCTACATCGCCCCGATCTCCATACAGGTCCTCAATGGTACGTCCGGACATGATCCGAATCATTTCTTCGCTGGTAATCTCGCTTACCTTGGCGCATCCAACCTGTTCGCCATCCCGAAGTATTGTGACAGTATCGCAGATTTCAAAGATTTCCTCCATCCGATGAGAGACATAGATAACGGAAACGCCCTCCTTCTTCAGCCGGCGCACGGCATCAAACAATGTCTTGGTCTCGTCGTCTGTCAGCATAGCGGTTGGTTCATCCAGTACCAGAACCTTGGCGTTAATAGCCAGCGCTTTGGCAATGGCTACCATCTGCTGCTCCGCCACAATCAGCTCTCGTACCTTTTTGTTGATATCCAACTTGATTCCATATTTATCACACACAGCCTGGGCTTGTCTGCGCATTTCTGTAAAATCAACCAACCCAGCTTTATTGGGAAGAGAACCCAAGCAGATATTCTCTGCTACTGACAAGGTCGGCGCCAGCATCAGGTCCTGATATACTGCACTCAATCCCTCCCGACGGGCCACGAAGGTGCTGGAAATGTCCTTTTTCTCTCCATCAATCCAGATTTCACCGGCATCCTTCTGATACGCACCGAGCAATATTTTCAGCATCACGGACTTGCCGGCACCGTTCTCTCCCATCAGTCCATGGACCTCGTTGGGCATCAGTGTGAAGTCTACGTTTTTCAGCGCAGCTACACCAGGAAAGGACTTTCGAATTCCTTTCAGCTCTACTCTGGGTACCACTGATTCCATGCGTTCAGTCATTTTTTCACCTTCCTAATCCTCTTATTTGACAAGCAGGGGATCAACCACCCCCTGCTTGTCCGATCACGCTTTCTTACTGCTGGAACATACTGGCATCCCAAATTTCACGAATCCCATCATCGTTCATATTCTCCGCAGTGATGATGACTGGAGGCAAAATGGTATCTTTCTCTACGGACTCGCCCTTCAGCACCTTGTACATGTTCTGAATTGCGGTATAGCCCATATCATACATACTCATGCCAATAACCGCGCACACATTGCCGCGTTCTATGTCAGCAATAGACAGGGAGGTGGCATCAATGCCGACAATATAGAATTTCCCACTCAGTCCATTCTCATCCATACAGCGGGAAATTGCATCGCACACACCCTCATCCAAGCCGAACATGCCGATGATGTCGCTGCCATAAACTTGCCACGCGTCCTGGGCGTTCGACAGCGCCACAGCGTTGTCGCCGTCACAGTACATGGGATCTACCATCTCGATCTCGGGAGCCAGCTCTTTCATCTTGCTGGTAAAGCCAGCCATACGATCATCCAGAGTCTGTACGCCGGGAACAGGGCAAATCTGGATAATTTTTTTGCCTGTGTAATCTGCATTATCCTCTTTCATCTTGTCAAACATAGCCTGGGCAGCATACTCGCCAGCCATATAGTTATCGAAGGCACAGAAGTTATCGTACTCGCTGAAGTTTACTGCCGTGTCGGAGATTCCAACCACAGTACCGTTCTGATGGGCACTGGTCAGAGTAGGGATAACCGAATCACTGGAGCAGGGAGCCACACTGATGGCATCACAGCCACCGGAAATGTAGTTTTCGATCATGTTCAGCTGTTCTTCATACGCGGTGGCGTTGGTAGGCCCGTCTACAGTCAGCTTCACGGCGCCATTCAGATCCTCTGCAGCGCTGCGGCATCCGGCAAAGAACATCTGCCAGTTATCTGTGGCTACACTCTTTCCCAGAGCAACAATCTCGTAGATTTTCCCATCCGTGGGCTGATTGCTTCCGGAACCAACACTGGAACCTGGATTGGTGCTTGTGGGTGATTGCGAGGTCGTTCCTGTGGTAGCGCAGGAAGACATGGCAGCCAATATCGCTGTCACAAGGGCCAAAGCTAAAATCTTTTTCATCGCAGAGCATCTCCTCATTTTTGTAGTTTCGCTTTCAAAAAATATCTTTTCAAAAAAGTTTTTTTCTTGAAAACTGTTTTCATCATAGCACAGGTATGTCCAACCGTCAATAATGATTATTTGACCAAAAATAGAATTCTATTTTTGTATATAATTTACAAAAAGGCACAGACAGCTAAAACAAAGCTGTCTGTGCCTTTCATCTGTCATGAAACTAACTTTCATTTTCATGTAAGGGCCTCAAGCTGGCTTCCTCACCTTTGACCCAAAAGCTTATTAATACAACGCATCCACCAGGGCATCGGAAACGGCCTGCTGCAGCGGCTGAATACGTTGAGCATTACGCCTGCAATAGGACTCGTAAAGCAGCCCAGTGACATACTGCATCGCCATATCTGTCAGCAGCACTTTATCCTGCAAAATGCCCTCGTCCGTTCCGCACAGCAGGGTGAGGTCCGAATAATTGACCAGAAGCGATTTTCGAAAGTAAGTAATGCTGATAACCTTTGCGCCCCGATCCTTCGCCTGTTTTGCCATCAATACAGTCGCCCTGCTCGCTCCTGAATAGGAAAACATAACAGCTACATCTCCAGGTCCCATCCTCGTCGCATTGATGATCTGTGCCTGAGCGTCATAGGCCATAACCGCCCCCTGGCAAATTCGGGAAAACTTTTCATAGGCAGAAAGCGCAAAGGTCAAGGAGGCGCCCACTCCGAAAAAACCGACGCGTTCTGCACGAGACATCCACTCCACCGCCTGGTCAATGTCCTTCTTATTCTGTAACGATCTGGTGACATTCAACACCGAAATACATTGTTGAAGAAAATTATCTATTTCGCTCATTTCCCGTTTGTCTATGGTTTGAAGGCTCTCTTCGCCTTCCTCGATATACACTATCTTGGCAATATCCAGCTTGAATGTCTGATAGTTTTTGCACCCTAGTGCCTGACAAAACCGGGAGATCGTTGCCTCACCGCTGTCCACCTTCTCAGCAAATTCGCTGATTCCCAAGGAAATCACCCGCTTGGGATCTTCCAAAACATAATCCGCAATTCGTTTTTGCAGCGGTGTGAAGGTATTATAAGAAATGCGAATGGAATTCAAAATATCAACAGCATGTTCTCCGCTCATTTATCATCACTTCTATCGCAGTTTTGGCCTCTTGATACCCGCCTAGCAAAAAGAGACCCTTTTTCATTTTTAGTATAGCATACTTATGTCATTCTTACAAGTAAAATTCAAATCATTTTCTCGATAAGACTTAAAATGATTTTCATTTTCATTCTCAAGCAGCCAGCCTTAGACCACAATCACTTCTATCCCAAGAGCTTGAATATCTTCCCGAGCGGCCGGCTGAATGCCGTCATCTACAATCAATGTTTGTATATGCTGCAGACAGTTTAAATAAAACGGAGACTGTTTGTCCAGCTTGGAGCTGTCCAGCAGCAGATATTTTTTTCCCCGCATAGATATCAAGGTTTCAATATATTGGCGCTCCACATCATAGCGGTATTGAATTTCATACCGGCTGCTCATAGCGGCAGCGGAAAAAAAGATTTTATCCGGGTTGATTTGAGCCAAATTGGAAATTCCCATGCTTCCTAGTACCACTCCGTCATCCAGTACCTCACCGCCCAGCATGTGCAGCGTTTGAATCTCTCGGTTTCGGTATACTGCACATAGCGCACTGTTTGTAAATACAGTAAGCGCCTGAGCATTCAAATTCCGGTACAGCTCAAAGCAGGTTTTTCCGGTGCCGACAAATACAACATCCCGGTCCTCTACCAGGGTAGCGGCATAATGTCCAATTCGGCTCTGCTCCAGAAAATACGGACTGTCCCCCATATTCATAATATAGGCCGGCTCTGAGGTTGCTGCAATTACGCTGCCATAGCGGCGCCTGATTTTTCCGTCCTCCTCCAGCGCGTTTAAATAGCGGTTTGCGGTGGATTTTGATAAATGATGGTCATCCATGAGCTGTTGTACTGATACAAACCCTTTTTGTGTAATGTACTTCATCAGAAGCGCCAAATTTTGGCGCACTTTATCCTGCATTGGTCTCCCTCCCTTCTATCTTATTCTATAAATTTGGGATAAATTTGTCAATCCTTCTTTGTGTTTTTGTCACAGGCATGAAGCAGTTTTTTTGAGAAATCTCTTCAAATCCTGAAAATTTAGCTATTTATACAAATCTGAAATGAAAATTTTTTCGGTTTCGCCTATCGAAATGGGGATTGACATTGCGAAATTCCTTCTTTATAATTATGAAATACAAGAACCATTTTTCTGGGTTTTTTGTCCCAATTCTATTTTGGAGGTAATCAACATGAGAATTCCTATGGCACAAATGCTGCAAGCTGCAAAAAGGGGGCGCTATGGCTGTCCCGCTCCCAATGTATTCTCCTGGGACGACGTCAGATCCGCTTATGAGCTGTCGGTACAATACAAGGCCCCTATCATCATTGACATGGCTCCCATTCCTAGTCTGATGGAGCCGATTGCCGAGGCTGTCAAATTCTACAACAACAAATTCCCTGAAGCTGTGGTTACCCTCAATTTGGACCATGGCGATACATTCGAGAACCTGATGGCCGCATTGCGCTATGGATTTGACTCCGTTATGATTGACCGCTCCATGCTGGATCTGGAGGGGAACATCAAAGAAACGCGGGAAATTTGCCAAATTGCCCATGCAACCGGTGTCTCTGTTGAAGCGGAGTTGGGTCATGTGGGCTATAATGCTGACTATGCTGTTCATGAAGAGCAAGCGTCCGCACTTACTGACCCCGCTGAAGCGGAGCGTTTCGTCAAGGAGACTGGTGTGGACTGCCTGGCTGTCTCCATCGGCACCAGCCATGGCGTATACAAAAATGGCACCCCCTATTTGGATTTCGATCTGTTGGACAAGCTGGACAGGCTCTTGGACATTCCCCTTGTACTCCACGGTGGCAGCGGCTCTGGCGATGAGCAGTTGAAGAAGGCTGTGGCTATGGGGATTCAAAAGGTCAACCTATGCACGGACCTGACCGACGCTGGCTACGAAAATATGCGCCGTTTTTGTGATTCTATCACCAATCGCACTCCGACCTCCACGGAGGTATATGATTCTCAGGCTCAGGGCTACAAGGATAAGCTGGAACATTATCTCAAGCTCTTCGGCTGCACTGGTTGTATTTAAAAAACTTACGGATAGAAAGGAGCATAACTATGAAGCAGACATTTGGTTGCCTGGTAAAAAAGGGCCTTGCCGAGGTTCGGGAGCGGGAGCTTCCTGATTTGGGCGAGCATGATGTATTGATTAAGCAGCTCGCCTGCAACATCTGCACCTCCGACTACACCCAGTGGATGGGACAGCGTGAGCATCAGGGCTATCCTATGGCCGGCGGACATGAGCTCAGCGCCAAGGTTCTGGCCGTGGGCAGCGCCGTTACCTCCTTCCAGCCTGGAGATTACGTCGCCCCCATGCCTAGTTCTGGTTGTGGCCACTGTGCCGCCTGTAAGGTGGGCAAAATGATGGAATGCACCAACCGTCAGGATGTCCACGACACCCCCGACGGCTATAAATGCGGTTGGTTTGGCTTTGCAGATATCAATATCCGCAAGGAGCACCAGCTGTTCAAGATGGACCCTAAGCTCAAGCCTAGCTGCGCCGCCTTTATGGAACCCCTCTCCACTGTGGTACACGGCCTTAAAAAGCTGCGCCTTCAGCCGTTTGAGACCGTTGTTGTCATTGGCGGCGGTACGATGGGTCTTCTCAACGCTATTACCGCCAAAACCTATAATTGCCGGGTCATTGTCTCTGAAAGTATGCCTAAAAAGCTGGCTGCCGCCCAAGCACTTGGACTGGAAACAATTGACTTTACCAAGTGTGATCCCATTCAGGCTGTCAAGGAAATGACTGACGGAGCCGGCGCGGATTGTGTCATCGTCGCTGTGGGCGCTTCTGTAGCCAATCAGCAGGCATTGAAAATGGTCAAGGAGCTCGATGGCCGGGTCCTGTTCTTTGCTGCCGCCCATCCCGCTCCCACCATCTCCATCGACTCCAATGAGCTGCACTACCGCAAGCTGGAGCTGTTGGGTACCTACGGCGGCAATATGAACGATTGGGCCGATGCCGCTATGCTGCTTAACTCCGGCCGGGTCCAGGTAGACCAGTTGGTCGAGGAACAGACCTTTGATCTGGCCCATATTCAGGATGCCTTTGCCGCTGCCTCTGTTCCTGGAATGTTCCGCATTAGTGTGACATTGTAAATGATACCCAGAAATCATGTACAATACACATTATTTGATTGGTCTCGACTTAGGCTCCTCTGGAATGAAGGGCGTGACCCTGTGCGACGGTCAGGTTGCCGCCCAGCAAAGCGCCCCTATGCAGTATTTACAGGAGAATGAGTTCTGCGAATATGACGCGGATACCTATTATAATACTATTGCTGAGTTAATCCGCCGCCTTGTAAAGCATATGCCTGATAATAGCCGGTGTACAGGCATTGCCATAGCCTGCGCCAGTGGGAACACCCTGCTGCTGAAGAATGGACGGCCCCTCATTCCCATTATAAGCTGGCGCGACAGCCGGGGAAGGCAGGAAATGGAGAAAGTTTTTTCCAACCTTTCAGCAGAGGATATCCACCATATTTGCGGGTGGCACAAGGCTCCTAAGTTTCCCCTGACCCAGTTGAGCTGGCTAGCCAGCCACCACCCTGCCCTTTTGGCCCAGGCAGACATGATTTGCGAGGGTTCCTGCTACGTCAACTACCGTCTGTGCGGCCAGTACGGGATGGACCACTCCACCGCCACTACCTTCTACCTGCAAAACCAATCTACCCTCCAGTGGGACCCGCGCTTTCTTACCCTACTTGGTATTCAGCCAGAGCAGCTGCCTCCTCTGGTCCCATCTGGAAGAAAATTAGGCGCTGTAACCAGTCAGGCTGCCGCTGAAACCGGCCTTCCCATCGGAACCCCCGTTGTTGCAGGCTGCTACGACGGAGCCAGCGTTGGCCGGGCCTCCGGCCTGCTCCGTGAAGGACAGCTGTTGATCTCCTGTGGTACTTCCTGGGTATGCGGTTATCCCTACAAAAGCCGTCAAAAGCTGCTCAAAATGGACACAATGATTGACCCGTATTTGCTGGAGGAGAACATTTGGCTTGGTATGACCTCTCTGGGTGAAGCAGGAGTCTATGTCAATCACGTTCTCGACCGGGTTCTTCCGAAATCCAACGACCGGCTTGAGCGCTTTGACCAGCTCGCCTCCTACGCTCCGGCAGGCTCTGGAGGATTGCTTCTGAATCCCATGCGCCTAGAGCAGTGTGACGACCTGGAGCGCTGGAATGTCTCCAACATTTGCCGGGCAGCCATGGAGGGTATCGTATATTCCGTCAAACGCCAAATTCAAAGGGTCCAAAATGCCTGTCCAGACTACCCAGCCATTCAAGAAATTATCATGGCTGGCGGACCTACAAAATCAAAGCTCTGGCCTCAGATTGTCAGTGACATTTTAGAGTTTCCTGTGCGGGTCTACCACAGCTCCAATACCAGCGCCGTTGGTGCGGCCATACTGGCTGGGCTGGGCAGCGGCGAGTTTTTCTCCGTGGAGGACGCCTTCCACTCTATCCACAAGCATACCGTCAGCTTCCTGCCGGATGCAAACAGCACTTCCATCTACCGTGATGATTTTCGACGCTTCCAGGCCCGCTTTCCTGGCCGCGATATCAATATGATATGAGCAAGAAAGAGGTATATTATGTATCACGAAGTAATTCCATCTGTCCAACTCGCTAACAGCCCTGAGGGATATACCATCCCCCAAGAAGGCTTTGGTGTGGCTGCGATGGAGCCTGAGCTGTTAGAGCGCTCTATTCTGTCCGCCCTAGAGTCTGGCTACCGATTCTTTGACAACGCCCCCCAATATGGTAATGAGGAGGCGGTTGGCGCCATTCTAAAAAAAAGCGGATTCCCACGTGATGAGTGCTTTATCAGTACAAAGCTTGAGGGCTACTGTCATGCCTATCAGGCTGCTCTCACCGCCTGCGAGAACAGCCTGAAAACGATGGGGGTTGACTATTTGGATATGTATTTGATTCACTGGCCGCTCCCCCACCTGGACCTGTATTGTGAAGCTTGGCGGGCACTGGAGACTCTCCACCAACAGGGGAAGGTGAAAATTATCGGCGTATCCAATTTCACGCAGACTCACCTGGAGAGGCTTATGGAAAATTGCACCATAAAGCCTATGGTCAATTCCCTGGAGGTCAATCCCTATTACACCCAAAGTGCACTGTGCCGCTGCTGCCAGGAACAGGGTATCCACATTGTTAACTGGTTCCCCTTAGGAGGCCCCCTACACCCCCTCATCCCCTACGACCTAAAGGAATTCAAAGTCCTTTTGGAGGACCACACTCTGGCGCAAATCGGCTTGAAGTACCAAAAATCGCCTGCCCAAATCATTCTGCGCTGGGCTGTTGACCACGGAATGACCCCTATTCCCAAATCTAGTAATCCTCAGCGCATCCTAGCAAATCGGGAAATTTTCGACTTCCAGCTTACCCCGGATGAGATCGCTCAAATCGACCGCCTGGATCATGGCCGCAGGCTTGGACCTGATCCTGATACTTTCCAGGATACATTCCAACCGAAATAAATTTTCTCTTTATGACTCTATAAATATGGCGGTGACAGTATGCTCGTTTTAAAAGATGTAACCTTGCTGGACGGCTCCAACGAGCCCGTTCATCATGCAAACGTTTTGATTAAGGGAGAGCGAATTTTGGAAGCTGGCGCCATATGCCCTATTCCGGAAGACGCCAAAGTATTGGATCTGCAAGGCTGCTATGTCATTCCCGGTCTAATTGACGCTCATACACACTTTGGTGGCAGCATTAGCTTTGAACGCCCTCCCCACACAGGCCGTTTTGTTTCTTACGACTATGCGCAGCATCGTGAAGCAGCTTTACAGTGGGGCGTCACCACTGTGCGCAGCGCAGGGGACTTCATGCCCGACATTATCGAGATTCGTGAACTGGCAAACAGTGGTCAAATCCGTTCCCCCAGAATCTTTACAGCAGGCCGCATGATCCAGGCCACAGGCGGTCATCCATGGAATACAGTATTTTTCCAAAACCCAGAAACCGCTGCCCATGAGCTAATTTTTGCCGACCTTGAAACCGACCTTGAGCGAGAAGTAAGCAAATTAGTGGAGGATGGTGTGGACTGGATCAAGCTCTATATTTCCGAGGATGATGTGATCCATTGGCCGCAAAAGCTTCCCCGCCTTTCCGACTGCCAGTTGCGTAAAGCTACGGATACCGCTCATCGGTTAGGCAAACCCGTTATGGCCCATGTTGATAACTTTGACGGTATGCGTCTTGCATTAGATGCTGGTGTGGATAGTATTGAACATACCCTCAACAATGGTGCCAACCATGGTTTGAGCGCAGATGAGATAATATTGAACCGCCTTGTAAAGCAGGGCGTCTGGGTCGTACCTACAATGGTAGCTACAAAATATCACGATGGAAGTATCCCCCAGGCAGAACCCGTTATGCCTCGGTTGATTTGCGAGGTAGGCAAGCTGATTCAGGCAGGTGTTAAGTTAGGTGTAGGCTGCGACTCTGGGATTCCTATGGTTCCTTATGGAAAATGCGTTCATGAGGAGCTGCAGCTGCTGTGCCAGGCCGGTATGACACCGGCTCAAGCATTGTATGCCGCTACTCATGGTAACGCGGTATTACTTGGATGGTCTGACCAAATCGGTACGTTTCATCCTGGCTCCTATGCAGATTTAATTGTTTTGGGAAGTGACCCTTATGCGGACATTTCTAATACCCAGGATATTCAAATGGTACTTCAGTCCGGCAAAATTGTCATAGATCATATTCTGAGCCTATGACAATCTATAGCAACGATCAAAAATAAAGCCAAGAGTTGACAGCAGTGGTATAACAGAGGCAGGAGATGATGGTATGCTACACAATGAAGCGCGGGAACTACTGGTACGAGGCTATGAAGCAACCCATGATGCCGAGGGGATAGCGAAGGCGTATTCAGTAAGCAAATGGACAGTATACCGGCTGGCCGGACAGAAACGGAAAACAGGCAGTGTGGCCTTGCGAACCAGCCAGCGAGGCCGGAAGCCGGTTCTGACGGCAGAAGATAAAGAAAATATCCGTCAGTGTATTGATGAAAAACCGGACATCACAATCGAAGAAATCCGGGAGAAGCTGAGCCTTTCCGCAAGCTATAGTACTGTAGAGCGGGCAATCAACGCAATGGGCTATACTCTGAAAAAGAAATCACTCTATGCAAGCGAGCGTGACCGTATTCGATGTGCAGGAGAAGCGCAAAGAATGGAAAAAGACGATACGACCTGATATGGTGGAACATTTG